>JAEEGL011221631.1_pt1 | contig 15588 bp, 5 predicted proteins | sample 9134231 | NCBI WGS metagenome assembly JAEEGL01 (sample SAMN16246548, study PRJNA631951) | gut metagenome | biome: gut microbiome; feature: rumen; material: fiber-attached | host: Bos | place: Iran: Karaj | collected 2018-10
CCCCTTGACTACCTGTGTCACGCTGCCGTCGCCCACGGCGCTGCCGCGAGCGACCCATTTCTCGGCATATACGTTGCCGTCCTTCAGGGTGAAGACGGTGTTGTCCTGAGTCTGCATCCCCGTTTGCATCCAACCGTTGAAACCATTTTCGAAGCTCGGGTTCACCAGCTTCGATGTCATGTCCGTCTGGGCTTGGATGCTGGTGGCCGAGGTCAGCAGTAAGACCACTGCCATGAGCATGGGGAAAAGATTTCGCTGCTTTTTCATTTTGATATATTTTTAGTTGTTAGTTTGATGCGGCAAAGGTATGGATTATGTCCATGAAGAGAGCTGTTTACCGCTTGATGACCTTGCGTCCACCGATCACATAGATGCCTGCTGGCAAGCCGCATAGGTTGTCGGTGGTGCGAATTTGCCGTCCGAAGAGATCATAACAGGTGCCATTGTATAAACTGTCATGTCCCTTCTCGCTGTCTACGACGTCCTGCACTGCGTCCTCAACTTCGCGAGCTTTATAGCTGAGGGTGAAATAGTTGACAATAGTCCAATCATCATCTACAGCGTCATGTTTTTGCAGCCCGAGAGTGAGATCGTCATCATCAGCGTCGGGAGCAAATACCGCAGATAGCGTATTTACTATGGCAGAAGGCTTATAGCGTTCCAGGTTGTTGAATGCAGCCGCCGCGGCTTCCATATTGTTGGGCACCTTCTTGTTGGATGCATAGGCAAACCATTCGCCCGCAGCAGTCACGGCATTGGCACTCCTGCCGATGGCAGCGATGGGCGCGGTGGCCTCATCACCAATGAAGAGACAGGCCTTGACGTCGGTGCTACCACTGTTCTCCTTGCTGCCGTTGCGGTAGAAGGCCTGTGCCTGCAGGCGATACTCTCCAGCGGGCATCCCAGGCAGCGTCTGGGCAAGCGTGAACGTGTGGTTCCATACCTCGAAACACCCAAAATCGACAGTACCCAGATAGCCTGATTCGCTGTTGACCTCGATATCCCAACCATTTGCTGTGCCGTCGGCGAAGTCGGGGTTGAAGAGCAAATGGGTGATGTCGGTGAAGCGTGTCGTAACACGGGAAACATCGGCCATAAGATAGGTGTTGGTAGCAGCGCGAAGAGCCTTGCAGGCATCCGGGATATCAGCGTCAGCGTATTCGCCATCGGCGTAGGCCCGCTGTATCATATCATAGCCACGAAGATATACCTCCTTGGCATCAGCGTCATCCTGTGGGTGCAGCGATGCTTGTTTCGCAGACCACGACAACATCAGTCCCAACTGGCAATAGACCTCTACGGAGGGTCGTGCAGCATCCATGGCCTGTGCGAGAGTAGCGAGAGCGGTCGCTACCTCTTCCGTAGATCCTGCCTGTGCCATCGCCTCCTGCGTAGCGTTCAGAGCGTTATGAAGGTTCATCCGTACCTCTTTATTCATAGGATTGGCAGCCAACTCAGCGGCCGCATTGAGCTGATCCTGATTGTACAGCGCCCTGATACTGGCATCACCAAGCACATGGTTGTATAGGCGGACATCTCCGATGGTACCCTTAAACAGTGGGTCGGCATCGAACATGGATCGACCGAGATAGCTCAGCACGGGACGCACGTCAGCGGGGCGGAAAGTAACAGATGAGCTTTGGGCATTGAGCTCGCCATTAAGATAGATTTTGGCTCCATCGTTGCCTAACGTAACAGCCACGTGTGTCCAGCTATTGACAACCATACGTTTGGTGGCATTGACGCCCTGCTTGATTCCGTCTTTGCAAATCTCGAAACGCAGACGCGATCCGTTGGAGGGCGTCAGCATCAGGTAGTTGTCCGTGGATCGTCCGAAATCGAAGATGCGCTGCCAAGCCGTCGCGTTGCTGACTTTCACCCAAGCACAGAAAGTCATCGCCTGCATGTCCGCGACGTGGTAGGGTAAGGCAATGTACGCCTGTGTGCCGTCGAAGACCGCTCCCGCATGAGCATCGGTAGCATCGAAGGATATGCTGGTAGCAGCCGCTGTCAGTTGGTTGCCACTGTAGTCCTTCAGATTTTCCAAGAGGTGCCATTCGCCGATGATGGCATCTTCGGAGATGGTGGCTGCAGCCGCCTCATCCGATGGTGCACTCAAGTTCCAAGCCCTGTCTATGGCACGCAGGCGATAGCGGTAAGTTTGTCCCTTGGCACAATAGTTGTCAGTGAACTCGGTTGATGCTACGCATCGTGCCAGCGTCTCCCACTCGTCAGCCGCGTCATTGTAGCGATAGACCATATATCCAAGCATGTCAGGCTCATCATTGGCCGTCCATGTCAGGCGGATACTTCCCGGTCGTCCTTCGGTATTCAGACCTGCGGGAGCCGATGGTGCTTCGTTCTCCACAATGGCCTCAGCCGGCACGAGACGCCACAGCTGGCGGTCGGTACCCGTGCGTGCCCACTGCACAATGCCCGTCGTGTTATCCTCAGAGTTGTTGGCACTGCCCTCGAGCGAAAGACCGCTATCGTAGTTGGTGATGGTATAATATCCATTACCTTTGTAATGCAGATGCCAGCGCTCACATTCATTCCCATCTCCGTCAAACAGGAGTACGCGTGCTCCGTTGTCAGCGGCGTACTTTAGGGCATCCATATAGAATTTTGTGTTGTTAGCGGCACGTATGGTGACATGTGCCATGTCAGGTGCGGCACGCGGTGCAATAGGTTCGATAACCCACGACTGGTTAGCGGTCCTGCTCTCCTTCGCCTGCCTGATGGTGGCATCGCTCTGGAGCGCAGAGACTGTCAGCAGTTTGCCCGTCGCTTTGTTGACAATCTTGAAAGTTCCCTTCAAGGGAGCGATGGGTACATCCTCTCCATGAGTAATCTCGACGACATTCTCAGCATTGGTCTGTCCCGCGCCGTAGCCCGTACCTCCAGGAGTTGCCTGGGTGTAGTCGTAGCATGGTCCGTTGCCATCGCAATAGACCATGCGATCCTGAGAGACGAAGGTGAATGCCGACTCGCCCGCCTGTCGCTCCGACGTACCGAGGAAGGCCTCTACCATCGGTTCGGTGCGTCGGCGGAAGACAGCAGCCGAAGTCCATGCTCCACGATTCTCGGCATAGCCGATGCGCTCGCCATCGTTGCTGGCCCGACCAAGCTCTGCACGGGTGTAGCTGCCATAATCCGACCACCAGACGCCATAGGCCATTCCGTAGTTCATGCCTATGAGGGCATCGTTGATATTGTGCATCTCGTCACCCGCCGATATCTTGCCCGAGGCTTTCACGGCAGCGTAGAACCCAGCAAAGCTGTCGAAAGACCCAGCCAGTTGGTGCGTGTTGCCGATCTGCACAGCCCCCTTCATCGCGTCCCACCACGCCAGACCGTAATCGGGATTCAGCGTGCTGGGTCCAGCCACATCGATATTGGCGAGGGTGGGACGTTGTCGGATGAGACGCGCTACGGTGGCCATCTCGGTGGCATTCGGAGCCCTATTGACGCCATAATCCGGTTCGTTGAAAGGTGAAATAGCGATGACGTTGAAACCTTTCAACTGCAGGTATTTCACGGCGAGCTCGATGTCTGTGACAAATGGTGTGCGATAGTTCGTCTGCCAATCGGTCCCGCTGGCATTGCCCGCCATGAGCCACAGCTTCTTCACGCCAGACTTCTGAAGCCACGACAGTTGCAGGTCGAGTCGTTCTGCCTGTTCACTGGCAAGCTCGGTGTAGCTACCCGTGACGCGGGGGTCTAGCGTCACGCGCCCCAGTTCGGCGCATTCCTGCATGTGGTTGGTAGCACGCAGTGGCCACCAACTCCATAGCCACGCCGTATCGATGCCCCAGCACACGGGCTGACTGATACCAGCAGAAGAAATGTCATAAGGCACTTGAGTGCCCATTGCTGTTGCAACCAATGCATCGGAGGAAGCCGGTTGAGCCGACAGTGGCGAGAGGTTGGCTGAGGACAGGAGTGCTATCAGCGCAGAGAGGGATGTAAAAGCTAATCGTTTTATCATTGTTCGCTATCTTTTTACTTACATTAGTGCCGCAAAGATAGTCATTCCTTTTTAATTTACGCGCACGCGGAGGACTGGGAAAATCGGTCATTTGGGCACTTTGACCGATTCATATAACATCTTTGACCGAATAATGAAAGCCTTATTCGCAGGAAATACGTATCTTTGCCGCAGATTTTCAAGTTTAGCGCTTTTTTGTGCACATGAAACGATTATTCTCTTTGCTCCTGTTCCTGACGGGTGTCGCGACGTGCTCTGCCCAGGCACTCGCGTTCAAGTATTTCAATCGTGCCGAAGGACTGTCGGACCGCAGTGTCATTAGCGTGGAGGAGGATAGCCTGGGATTCCTTTGGGTGGGAACACGCCACGGGTTGAACCGCCTTGAGGGGCAGCGATTCCATGCCTTCTATGCTTCCACGAGCGGCTTGAACAGCGATATCGTCTATGCGCTCTGCCGGGGTTGGGATGCACGTCTGTGGATCGGCACCTCCAAAGGATTGTGTGTCTATAACCCTCGCACCGACCTCATCACCCCATTCCAGGGCAACGAGTTCGACATCACGGATGAGGTATATGCATTGTGCAGGGACAGTTTAGGCGATGTGTGGGTACTGGGCAGCACTAGTTTCTATCGCATCAGCCGCGACAGCACGCGCAACCGCTGCTTCAACCGCAAGGAATACTTCTCACCCACCTGCGTTTGCGTGACGCGGTCCGGCGACCTCTGGATGGCGGCCTGGGACGGAGGACTGCATCGCTATGATGCCGTTCGCGACACCTTCGACAACTACCAGGTACTCACACCGGACGAGCAGCAGGAACTGAACTACATCACCACGCTCGTGGAGACGCCCAGCGGACAACTTTTCATAGGTACGCGCACACAAGGCGCCCGTCTCTTCTCACCGCTCACCGCGAAGGTGCAGCGGCTCTTCACGACAGACACCACCGGACAACCCATGTACATCCATTGTGCCTTGGACGATAGCCATGACAACGTATGGATCGGCACCGAAGCGGGTATCTATGAGTGGAACGTGCTGCAAGGATTATTTGCCCACGAGCGCAAGGACCTCGTCCGCCCCAACGCCCTCATCGACAATGCCGTTCATGTGCTCTATGAGGATCATAGCGGCGGTATTTGGGTAGGCACCTATTTCGGTGGCATCTGCTACAAGAGCGGTGACGAGGCGCCTTTCAGCGAACGGCTCGTGACGGACGACCACGGAATGCCAGTAGGAAATGTAGTGCGCGAAATAGCTGCCGACGACCACGGACGCCTGTGGGTGACGACCGAGGACTGCGGCCTCTGCATGATGGAACAGCCCGATGCTCCCTTGCGACAACTGCTGCTGACGTGGAAGGGACGACGCATCTCGAACAACGTGCAGACGGTGGCCATCGTGGGGCAGACGGCATGGATCGGCACCTTCGACGAAGGCATCTACCTCATCGACGTGAACACAAGGAACATCACTGCCCACTTCACCACCAACGACGGGTCCGGACTCCCCGACATCGCCGTCGTGCATATCATCCAGACACGGAAAGGACAAGTGCTCGTGGGCACGATGAACGGGCTGAGCTGCTACGACGGACACGGCCATTTCATCCCCATCGAAGCGTTGAACGGCGCGTTCGTGCATGACATCATGGAGGCGCAGGACGGCAGTCTCTGGGTGGCATCGCTCAACAGGGGTCTCTTCCGTATCAGCGGAGAGGGCACCCGTTTGATAGCGCAGAGCGAGCCCGTACCCATGAAAGACCTGGCCACCGTGGCCGAAGATGCCGACCACCGCATCGTCATCGGAACGCACAGCGACGGCTTCCACTTCTACGACCCGCTCACCCACGAGCTCTCGGAAGCGCTGCTCCCCGACTGCGGCATCTCACGCATCCTCCGCGATGCCCTCGGGAACATGTGGCTGACCACCACCAAGGGTCTCTTCTGCTACGCCTCTGCCGACAGCTCCATCACCGCCTACGGCATTTCGGAGGGGCTGACCTTGGACCATTTCTCGCGAAACTCGGGCTATCAGGACAACCAAGGCATCATCTATGCGGGCACGATGGCGGGGTTGGTCAGCTTCAATCCACGCAACCTGCGAACTTCCACGCCCACACCTTCCGTGTTCTTCGTGCGCCAGCTGCCCGACAACCGTCCCTTGCTGTTCACAGACCACATCACCCTACCCCACGACGCCACCTTCACCATCGAATACGCCACCAATGCCACAACGGCCGCACGAACGCTCTGGTACCGTTATCGTCTCGAGGGCACTAAGGGAGGATGGACCGTCACCCAGGGCACGCAGCCCATCAGTTTCTACAACCTGCCTCCGGGCGACTATGCGCTTCACATCCAGGCTACGGCGCAAAACGGGCACTGGCCCGACGAGGAGAGCGTGCTGCACATACGGGTCCGGCAACCCTGGTGGTGGACGTGGCAGGCGCGCCTCGCCTATCTGCTACTGCTCGCCCTTGCGGCCTTCATCTTCTATCAGACCTACATCCGCCGCCTGCGTGAGCGCCGTCGCATCGCCGCCGAACAGGCCGATGCCAGCCGTTATCGCGAAGTGCTGCAGAGCAAGATCAACTTCTTCACGGCCATCACCCACGAGATACGCACACCACTGACACTCATCACGGGTTCTCTGGAACGCCTGAAACGCAGAGGCATCACCGAGGATGTGGACGTGATGCAGCGCAACACGGGACGCCTGCTCGGACTCGTCAACCAGCTCCTGGACTTCCGCAAGATAGAATCCTCTGCTTTCTTGATGAACTTCGAGGAAATGGACCTGGCCGCGCTGGCAGAAGAACTGTTCGAGAACTTCCGCCCCCTGGCACGACAACGGGGAGTGGATTATAGCATGAAGCTTGACCAACAACCATCATCCATCAACCATCAACCATCATCCATCAACCATCATCCATCATCCATCAACCATCAACCATCATCAATGCCCTCATGTCTTGTCCTTGCTGACCGCGAGGCGCTGACCAAAATCATCAGCAACCTGCTCAGCAATGCCCTCAAGTTCTGCGAGCACAGCGTCAGCATGAGTCTCAGTTCCCGTGGCGACAATGTAGTCCTCGTCGTGAGCAACGACGGCCCACTCATTCCCGCCGACCAGCAACAGGAGATCTTCAAGCCCTTCCATCAATACTATGGAACCAGTGCCCGCGCGACCATCAACGGCTCCGGCCTCGGCCTCTCCCTGGCCCGCTCGCTGGCCGAGATGCACAACGGTAGCCTCACCTACGACACGCAGGACAAGACGCAGAACACATTTGTGCTGACTTTGAAGAGGAAGGAAGAGCCCACTGCAGCAGATGCTCCAGCCCCCGACACCCTCAGCACAGGGGAGGCGACTGTCACGGGTGACGGCAGTCATCTTACATCTGCACAAAACCATTCTGATTCATCCCAGCCGGAGAAGGGAGGGAGCCAGCCTTCGCTCCTCCTCGTCGATGACGAGCGCGACCTGCGACAGTTCGTGGCCGAGGAGCTGGCCGCCACCTATACCATCTTCGAGGCCGACAACGGCGAAGAGGCTTTGCGCATACTCCACGAGAAGGACGTCGCATTGGTCATCACCGACCTGATGATGCCCATCATGGACGGCACGGCACTCTGCCAGGCCATCCGGCGGGATGTCGGACTCTGTCACCTGCCCATCATCGTGCTCACGGCCAAGGTGTCGCTGCAGGATCACATCGATGCCCTCAACTGCGGCGCCGATGCTTACATCGAGAAGCCCTTTGCCACGGCACAGCTGCAGGCGCAGATTGCCAACCTCCTGCACAGCCGCGAGCTGCTGCGCCAGACCTTCGTACGCTCGCCCTATGCACAACCCGCCACCGTCACGGCCAATCCGCTCGACGAAGCGTTCCTCACCCGCCTCAACGACTACCTCAACGACCACCTCGCCGACCATTCGCTCAGCGTGGAGCAGCTGGCCGGCGAGATGAACATGAGCGTCTCCACCTTCTACCGCAAGGTGAAGGCCGTCACCTCGCTGTCGCCCGTCGATTACATCCGGCTGTGCCGCCTCCGCCAGGGCGCCAAGCTCCTTGCCGAAGGACGCTATCGTGTCAAGGAGGTGGCCGATCAGCTGGGCTTCACCTCCACGGCATACTTCACCACCCTATTCATGCGGCAGTTCGGGATGACACCGACGGACTTCATGCGCTCACAGAACAAAGACCTCCAGCCCTAACTTTCAACTTTCATTTTTCAATTTTCATCTTTTTATATAATTTTTCAACTTTCATCTTTCATCTTTCAACTTTTTATGTACCTTTGCACCCGAATAACATAGTATAGGCTGTATTGTCAAGCCCCATGAAGCAGAAAGAGAATAAGAAGCAGAAGAGATATAACCATTCCTTCGCCCAACGGTTGACACGCTGGGTGATGCTGGTGTTGTTTGTCATGATGAGCATCCTGGGCTACATCGTTTATGACATGTCGAAATCCATCGCGCTGAGTTTCTCTGTCAACACCTTCCACACCAACATGAAGGCTTCTGCCAGATTCCTCAGCAGCGTGATGGCCGATGTCAGCGACGCCGTGAAGAACCATCTCTACGAGGTGGAACAACACATGGGTCAGCCCGCGCTGCTGGAACAGACCATGGCACGCATCATCACGCTGAATCCGCGCATCAGGAAGTGCGTCATCGACTACGTCCGCGACAACGCTATGCCCGACATGCTCCGCGAAGTCGCTGCCGCTGACTCGGCCTGTTGGTCCGACCCCTTCTACGACGACAGCGCTGAGAAAGCACCCGTGGTGGCTTACCTGCAGCCCGTGCACGACCGTCAGGGAAACGTTGTGGCGGTGTTGAGCGCCGAGCTCTCGCTGGACTTCATGACCGAGCAGAGTGAACTGCTCGACAGCATCTTCCAGAAGGAAGTCATCCAGATTGACGTCACCAGTAAAGATGACTTCCAAAGCTATGTCCTTATGCGCGACGGCACCTACGTCACCCACCCCGACCGCTGGCACATCCTCAAGGGCAATTTCTACGACCACATCAAGGACGACACTGAGCCTGGCATGGCGCAGAAAGTCATCGAGAAGATGAAGGCGGGCGAGCGTAGCTCGTCAGAGGAAGATATCGTGCTGCGCGTCAACCGCTTCAAGAGTTTCCTCTTCTATATCCCCATCGAGCATTCCAACTGGAACCTCGCCGTCTCCGTCTCAACCATCTCACTCAACCTCTTCGGCATCATGGTCGGCATCTTCATGCTGTTGGCCATCGTCGCGATTCTGTTCGTCACGTTCTTCGTATGTCACTTGACCATCAAGCGCGCCGTGACCCCCCTGAACCAGCTGGCCTCTGCCGCCGACAAGATGGGCGACGGCAACTTAGACACGCCGTTGCCGGTCATCCGCAGCCGCGACGAGATCCATCTGCTGCGCGATGCCTTCGACGGCATGCAGCACTCCCTCACCGACTACATCAATGAGCTGCAACAAGCCACGTCGTCCAGGGCTTCCATGGAGCGCGAGCTGAAAATTGCCCACGCCATCCAGATGTCCATGCTGCCCAAGACCTATCCCGCCTTCCCCGACCGCCACGACATCGACATCTTCGGCTCCGTGACGCCCGCCAAAGCCGTGGGCGGCGACCTCTACGACTTCTTCATCCGCAACGACCAGCTGTTCTTCTGCATCGGCGACGTCTCGGGTAAGGGCGTGCCAGCCTCGTTGGTGATGGCCGTCACTCGTTTCCTCTTCCGCAACATAGCGTCCTACACTTATGAGCCCGCGCAAATCGCCGTAGCCATCAACGAGTCGTTGAGCAGCAACAACGAAACGGGCATGTTCGTCACCCTCTTCCTCGGCGTCCTGGATCTCCGCAGCGGCCTCCTGAACTACGCCAACGCCGGCCACAATCCGCCGCTGCTGATCCGCGAGGGCAGCGTGAGCGAACTCCCCTGCGACGCCAACATACCCGTCGGCGTACTGCCAGGCTTCAGCTACACGGCGCAGCAGGTGCAGTTCCAGGCCGAGGACACCCTCTTCCTCTACACCGACGGCCTAAGCGAGGCCGAGGACATCCACCAACAGCAGTTCGGCATCGAGCGTGTGATCCAGGTCGCCACCAACGCCGCCCTGCAGACGCAAGGGGCGGGCACGGAGGCGTCACCCGACGGAAACCCGTCGAGCACGGTTGCCGACCTCGTGAAGGCCATGTCAGCCGCCGTCAGTCAGTTCGTCGGCGATGCTGAGCAGAGCGACGACCTGACGATGCTCGCCGTCAATTACACCAATAACACCACCATAGCCTCATGATATACCAGGATCCGGAATTCTACATCAACCTCGTTCTGATGGCACTTGCCATCTTGGTTGCCTCCATCATCATCCCTTGCTACGGCTACCTGCGCAAGGGTTTGAAAGGCGCGGGCCTGGGCTGCCTCATTCAGCCCATCATCGCCGGCATACTCATCATCGCCGTGGCCGTGGGTGGCTACAACATAGAGCGGCGCAAAGTCTTCAAAAACCGCGATGCCGCGCTGGCCGTCGTGCGCACCGACTCCGTAATCGCCGACGACACACTCTCATACACGTGGTATCTGAAGCCCGACGGCGAGTGCATGTGCGAGATACGCGGAGTGGACGAGGTAATCTCCGATTACCATGAAATCCAGCTCTACGACGTCGTGACGCTGAACCCCACGGGGAAGCGCGGAGGTTCCGGGGATTCCGACACCCTCTCCCTGTGCGTGGAAGATCACATCGTCGTCAACTTAGACCTCAAGTCGCACACCGCCACAGCCACGGATTTCGGCAAGCCCATCGACATCGAGAGCATCAACTGGCAGAACATCGAACGGCTGAAGAATGAAGAAGGCTGCGATTAAGCGAGAGGAGAGTCAAGCTCGCTTGAACTTTCCCGAGCGTGAGCAGGCTCGACCGAAGGTCAATGAAAAATGAATTTCGATATGATGAAGACAAAGCTGATTTGTTTGCCGGCACTGGTGGCGCTGTGGCTCCTGCCTGCCGGACGTGTATGGGCCGATGCCGAAACGGGTAGGGGCTCGGTGGTAAGAGAGACGGTGGAGGCACAGGTGCCGTTCACCTACAATTCGGTGTCGCGTACACTCGACGTGGCGCTGCGCTATGTGCTGGTGGCGGAGCAGTATCCCAACACGCTCTACGACCACACGACGCTGCAGATTCCGTTTGCGGAGCTGTCGGAGGCGCTGGGCGTGACGGTGACGACGGGCAATATGGCCGACATGACTTACTTGCCCCTCGCCGATGGGACGTATGGTCACAACAACGACAACTGGTACGACGCGCAGGGTTTCCGTTCGTCGTGGACGGGTGAGAGCCGTTGGTTCATCCAGCCCATCACGACCGATGCGCAAAACTACACGCTGTGGACGGGACAGGCAGGCGTGTATAACGCTACCTACCAGTCGAAGGTGGGCGACACGTACCACTCGACGTTCTACGTGGTGAGTGGCACGAAGGCTGTCGAACTGGACCTCACGCTGCGGGTGGTGAGTGGCGAAGGCGATGTGCCCGAGTGGGTGCACCGTCATCAGATTGAGTCGCTGTCGAACATTCGCGACCTGGGCGGATGGACCACGGAGCGCGGCGAACAGGTGCTGTACGGCAAGCTGTTCCGAGGTTCGGAGCTGAACGGCGAGAAGTATAACGCATCGGCTGCGGCGCGTCAGCAGCTGCGCGATGAACTGGGCATACGTGCCGAACTCGACCTGCGCACGCACCAACAGGCGCAGAGCATCAAGCAGTCGCCCCTGGGTGCGGATGTGGACTACCTTCGTGTGGTGAACGAACCGTTCTATCTCGACGGCGTTCGCACGGCGTGGGTGAACTATCAGCACGACTTTGATTTTATCCTTCGCAACCTGCGCGAGGGTCGTCCCGTCTATTTCCACTGCATCTGGGGAGCCGACCGCACCGGTACGCTGGCCCTCATGCTCGAGGGACTGCTGGGACTGTCGGAGGAGGATCTATACACCGATTATGAACTGACGGCGCTGACCTTCCCCGAAGGCGAGACGCGCACGAAGGCAAAGGTCGAACCCGTGGTCACGTATGTGAAGACGTTCGACGGTTCGACGTTGCAGCAGCAGTTCATCAACTACTGGCATCAACATGCCCATGTGCCGCTGTCCGACCTCAACGAGTTCTGTCAACTCATGCTCGGCAGCTCGACCGACTATATGGAGGGTCTGGCTGAACCGCTCGACAACTTGGCTTACGATGCCAACCGTGTGGAGGCCAGCTTCACGCATTCGACGACCGACCTCTACAGCGTGAACGACGGAATCCTCGGCTTCGGCGAATTGCCTGAGCGCAAGCATTGGAACACCTGGGACCCCGTGCGCCCTGCCAGCCAGTGGTTGAGCTACGGCTGGAGTTCGCCGCAGACCGTCGAAAGGGTGCGTGTGGCATGGTGGAGCGACAACGACGTGGCGGGCGACAATGTGCTCGTGCCTGCCTCGTGGGTCGTGGAGTACTGGGACGAGGCGGCGGCAGCGTGGAAGGCTGTCGAGCTCTTGGAAGACGAGGCCTATACGCAGAGCCGCACCGCTGTGAGCAGCATTCGCATCCAACCCGTCACGACCACACGCTTGCGAATCGTGATGCAGTGTCAGCGCGGCGCATCGACCTACTCTGCCGTCGGCATCACCGAATGGGAGGTGCTGGGTCATCGCAGTGCTGAACCCCTCGTGCTGGGCGACTATCCGATTCAGAATGTCGATTTCTCGCACGTCAGCCTCGACGACCCCTTCTGGCGTCCGCGCATGGAACAGAACCAGACGGTGACGATTCCGGTGGCACTCGACCAGTGTGAGAAGTCCAACCGTATGCTGAATTTCGAGAAAGCCGCCGCCATCCTGCGCGGAGAGAACATCGGATATTTCGACACGGAGTGCACCTTCGACGACACCGACATCTATAAAATCCTCGAAGGGATGGCCTACTCGATTCAGACCCACTATTCGAAGGAGCTCGACGACCGCATGGACGAACTCATCGCCCTGGTCGGCTCGGCTCAGGAGCCCGACGGCTATCTCTACACGCCGCGCACGGCTGGCAATCCTGCCGGCATGCACGCTTGGGTGGGGCAGAACCGCTGGGAGAAGGATCCGGACCTGAGCCACGAGCTCTACAACGCCGGTCATCTGTACGAGGCGGCGTATGCCCACTATATCTCGACGGGCAAGACCACGCTGCTCGACATCGCGACGAAGAATGCCGACCTGCTTGTCCATGATTTCCTCGAGGGCGGCCTCACCTACGAGCCTGGTCACCAGATTGTGGAGATGGGACTGGTGAAGCTTTACCGTGCGACGGGCAAGGAGGACTACATGCGGCTGGCGAAGTATTTCCTCGACCTGCGCGGCGCCCGTGGCGTGATGCGTCAAGAGTATAGCCAGACACACAAGCCCGTCGTGATGCAGGACGAAGCCGTGGGACACGCCGTGCGTGCTGCCTATATGTACGCCGGCATGGCCGATGTGGCTGCCATCACCGGCGATGCCGACTACCTCGCTGCCATCGACCGCATCTGGGACAATGTCGCTCAGAAGAAATACTACATCACGGGTGGCATCGGTGCGCGCCACAACGGTGAGTCGTTTGGCAGCAACTACGAGCTGCCCAACCAGGAAGCCTACTGCGAAACCTGTGCCGCCATTGCCAACGTATATTGGAACTGGCGTATGTTCCTCCTGCACGGCGAGTCTAAATACTACGACGTGCTGGAGCGCACGCTCTACAACGGTGTCGTATCCGGCATCAACCTGCAGGGCGACCGCTTCTTCTATCCGAACCCGCTGGCCAGCGACGGCAACGGATGGAACGGACGTTCGGCCGAGCGCGAGCCTTGGTTCGGCTGTGCCTGCTGCCCGAGCAACCTGTGCCGCTTCATCGCATCGGTGCCTGGCTATATGTATGCCCACCGCGACGACAAGGTCTATGTCAACCTCTATGCCCAGGGCACGGCCGACATCGACCTCGGCGAGCAGGGCAAGCTGGGACTGCGTCAGACGACCGGCTATCCGTGGAACGGAGACATCCAGTTGACGGTGAACACCGAGCAGCTGACCGATAAGCACCTTGCCCTCATGCTGCGCCTGCCTGGATGGGCACAGGGACAGCCCGTGCCCAGCGACCTCTACCGCTATGTCGATGGCGAAACGGCACCCGTCGTGGTCAGTGTCAACGGCACGGCGGTTGACTACACGCTGCAGGACGGCTATATGACCATCGACCGCGAATGGCAGCAGGGCGATGTCGTCAGCTTCAGTCTGCCCATGCCCGTTCGCCATGTGCTGGCCAACGACGCTGTCGCTGCCGATGCCGGACTGGTGGCTGTGGAGCGTGGTCCCATTGTCTATTGCATGGAACAGGCCGACAACACGCAGCGTTTCGACGCCCTGATCTGCAACGACGAAGCCACGGCCAGCGTTGCCGACGCCTCCATCCTCGGCTATCATTTCCAGGGCATCACGCTCGATGCTCAGGTGAAGCGTGGCAGCGAGACGGCTGCGGCTCCCATCACCCTCATCCCGTATTACGCTTGGAACAACCGCGGACGCGGCACGATGAAGGTTTGGATGCCTCGCACTGCCGCTGCGGCGAAGTTTGAGGCATGGCCCGTGGTGGTCAGCCTGTCCGAGGTCGATGTCCTCAAGACGCAGGACCTGACCATCGAGACCGAACCACTCAACGACGGCTGGGCCACTCATACGGTGACGGGTCTCACGTCCGACATCGACGTGCCTACGACGCTCGGCCTTCCCATCACGAGTTTTTCGCTCGATATGATGTATGCACCCGTCAGCGACACGTCGCTCAGCCGCACCAAGGGTGCCAGCGCCGCCAAGGGTTTCTGGTTCGAGAACGCTGACGGTCAGCCAGGTCCGCTCTACAACCAGCCTTCGTGGAACGAGCCCACGGTCCGCATCTTTGTCAACGTCGAGGGCTTCTACCAAACGGATAAGAGCCTCTCGGTCGGCTTTGGCCAGCGACCCCTCTCCTGTCAGTCGGGCACATACGTGGCTCCCATCTACATGCTCTCGCCAGCCGACAACGACGGACGCCACCGTGCCGTCGTCTATAACCTGCGCTTTCATCTGGCTGGCGACGCCCCCGACGGCATCGAAGAGCTACAAGGTACAAAGTACGAAGCACAAAGTGGCGACGGCCAACTGACCATCTACGACCCGATAGGTCGCCGTCTGTCACAGCTCCAGACGGGGTTGAACCTCGTTCGTCGTGCCGACGGAAGCGTGACAAAGGTGATGGTGACCATGGGAAATTAAGAATTAAAAATTACAAATAAGAATGAAGAATTGTCCATTATCCATTATCAATTCTTCATTCTTCATTATCCATTATACATTATACATCTCAACTTTCGCAAGCTCAGTTTCGTTAGGTTTTCAGGTTATTAGGTTGCTTCGCTTATAGGTTTTTAGGTGAGAACAGCTATCATATAGACAGAAGAAACATATTTCAACTTATCGCTCGGCTTTGCCGCTTCGCCTTTAGTGCGAAGAACCTCATAACCTTATAACCTCATAACCTCATAAGTTGA
>JAEEGL015581900.1_pt1 | contig 15588 bp, 7 predicted proteins | sample 9134231 | NCBI WGS metagenome assembly JAEEGL01 (sample SAMN16246548, study PRJNA631951) | gut metagenome | biome: gut microbiome; feature: rumen; material: fiber-attached | host: Bos | place: Iran: Karaj | collected 2018-10
ATACTTCCGCGACATCACCGCCGAGAAAATACCCTATGTCATCCTTTGCGACATCAACTCCATTAGCATGGGCGAGATAGAACCCATGTGTGCCAAAGTCGCCCTTCCCACTGTCTATACTATTGGTGAGCGCACCTATGGTGCCAACTGCCCTTTGCAACCCTACACCGACATCAACCTCAACTATGGTGGTCCCTTCGGCGACGGCCTGAACTACCATTGCCACTATATCTACACCTCCACTTTCGAAGCACTTATTGACGGTCGCATTACCGAGGGCAGTGGCCATACTCCTGACCGCATCATCCTCCGCAAAGACTACAATGGCGACTTCAAGCCTCAGCTCGATGCGGCTCTCAACTACATCGCCAACTATTGAGTCAAGTATTTTAACCAGATAAACACTTATTGTCATGAAAAGAATAGTCTCTTTGGCAGTCTTGCTGCTTTTAGTACTTGAAAACCAAGCGGCATTTGCCTGCACCAATCTCATTGTGGGTAAAAAAGCCTCCCGCGATGGCAGTGTCATGTGTTCCTACAATTGCGATGGTTTCGGCTTTTCCGGCTCGTTGTTCTACAGTCCTGCCGGTCGCCATGCCAAAGGGGAGCAGATAGCCATTCATGGTTGGGGACCCTCTCACGAAGGACAATACGTCCAGCAAGTCGAATACACCTACAATGTTGTCGGCTTGATGAATGAGAAACAGGTCACCATCGTCGAAACCACTTTCGATGGCCGTCTCGAATTGCAGAACCACGATGGTCTGCTCGACTATTTCAGTCTCATGCGTCTGGCCTTGCAGCGGTCTTCCACGGCACGCGAAGCCATCCGCTGCATGGCCAACCTGGTCGAGGAATATGGCTACAACAGCAGTGGCGAGAGCATCACCGTCTGCGACCCCGATGAAGCCTGGATTATGGAAATCATCGGCAAGGGACCCGACCGCAAAGGTGCCGTATGGGTTGCCCTCCGCATCCCCGACGACTGCATCTGTGCCCATGCCAACCTCAGTCGCATCCGTCAGTTCCCCCTCGAGAAACGCCGCTCCTTCAAAAGCATCAGCAGCCGCAATCTCGACAATATCAACCGTCCCGAAGTGGAATGTGTCTATGCCTCCGATGTCATCACGCTCGCTCGCGAAAAGGGTTTCTTTTCCGGTTCCGACAGCGAATTCTCTTTCCGCGATGCCTATTGTCCCATCGATTTCGAGAATGTCCGTTATGCCGATGCACGAGTCTGGAGTTTCTTCCGCCATCACTGCGACCCGGCTGAAATGGACAAGTACCTGCCCTATATCAACGGCTCTTTCGACCAATGCGACCACCTGCCACTCTGGATTAAGCCCGACAAACCGCTCTCTCTCCAGGATGTCCAGGCCGACATGCGCGACCATTTCGAAGGCACCCCTCTCGACATGACCTCCGACATGACTGCAGGCCCTTGGGGTATGCCCATCCGTCCGCTCCCCATGCATTTCAAGGACAGCCGTGGCAACAACTACTACCGCGAACGCCCCATTGCCACCCAGCAAAGCGGCTTCACCATGACCTGCCAGATGCGCCGCTGGCTTCCTGACGACGTGGGGGGTGTCGTCTGGTTCAACTGCGACGATGCCAACATGGTGGCCTATGTCCCTCTTTATTGCTGCATCACTCAAGTCCCTGACCCCTTCCGTCCCGAGAACAATCCCCGCAACGAATTCTCTTTCCAGTCGGCCTTTTGGATGAACAACTGGGTGGCCAACATGGTCTATCCCCGCTATTCCATGATGATTGGCGACCTGCGTGTGGTCCAGCGTGAGTTGGAAGACTACTATTTCGCCGACCAAGACTCTGTCATGAAAGTCATCCAGCAGATGACCCCTGCCGACCGTCGCGAATTCCTCAACCGCAAAAGCATCGCCTATGCCGACCGCATGATGCAGCGGTGGGATGCCCTCGCCAAATACCTCATCGTCAAGTACAACGACCAAGTGGTGCGCCGAGTGGATCAAAACGGCAACTTCCAGCGTTGGGGCTACGACACTCCGGGCTACGACACCCAATTCATCGATGCCGTAGGTCCCTCCACGGGCAACCGCTACCTCCTCCGCGATGTGATAGAGCGCCGTGAACGCTAACCCGCTACCCTCTACCAAGCAGTAAATAATCCAAAACTCAATAAGTCAAAGACCTCACTGCCGATACTTTTTTCTTGTCCCCCAATCAATTACTGGAATGAAAGCCAAGGCAGTCCGTTCCCATTCCGGTTGCAAAGATACACACACATTTCAATACCCAGACACCAAACTGCCCCAACACTCCCAACACATCCACATCACTCCGCTATCAACCTCTACACCCTTACAAAATCTATCCCATCCATAGAACAAAGACGTGGATCATCACGAATTATCCATTGAAAGATTAATGGATAAATTCTTGAAAATATGTATTTTGCCTCTTTTTTTTTCAAAGGATTGTGTGTAATACGAGATTTTTGTGTATCTTTGCACTCGATAATAAAAACAGAAAGGAATCAACAAAACAGAAAACAGATCTAAGAACTAAAGACATATAAAATAGGCGTTTTTGCTTTTCTTGATAAAGTCGAAATCTGGTAAATTTCTACAACTTAATGCAAAGAGAAAGCAGAACGCTCACGGGTATCCGTGGGCTTTCTTGTTTGCATTAAGGGTTTTACCAGAGCCTCGACTTTAGACAATGAAAGTTTCACGGATTTCTTATTGTGATGCTTGGAAAGGCAAACCGCCCGACAAATACCAAGCATCATGAGCAATTTCGAGAAAGTAATCAACCGCTACCGCAATCAATCATATTCCGAAGCCGACAAAGGCAACCGTTTTGAACGCCTGATACAGGCCATGCTTAATACCATTCCACCCTATTGCGATGAGTTGCAACAGGTATGGCTTTGGAACGAATTTCCATACCGTCAAAACATATCCCTACATGATACAGGCATTGACATTGTGGCCAAAAATATTCATGGAGATTTTTGGGCCATCCAATGCAAGTGCTATCGTTCCAATGCCAAGATTGACAAAGAAGCCGTCAATACTTTTCTCGCCACTTCCTCTCGCTCGTTCAAGGACGAGCAGGGCAACCAGCATTTCTTCAGTTTCCGCCTTTGGATTGATACTACTGAGGGTGGCTTCACTAACCATGCTGCCCAAAGTTTTTGTGGACAGGCAATCCCTGCAACGGTATTGCACCTCAACGAATTGGCTGAAATGCCAGTCAACTGGGAAGAGTTGGACAAAGGTATTAGCGGCACGAATGCCATCACTGAACACAAAAAAGTGCGTACCCACCAACAAGATGCCATCGATGCCGCTCTGAAATACTTTGACGACCACGACCGAGGCAAACTTATCATGGCCTGTGGAACAGGCAAGACCTTCACCGCCCTGCGTATTGCGGAAACTTTGGGAGTACGGACCTCCTCGTCCGAAAACAAACGGCCCCAAATCCTTTTCCTTGTTCCCAGCATAGCCCTGCTGGGTCAGACTCTCCGTGAATGGAGTTTCGATGCACAGAAACCTATCCGTCCCCTGTGCATCTGTTCCGACAAAGATGTTTCCTTTACCCATACCAAGGACGACGACACCAACCAAACCATGATAGAGGAACTGGCTTGGCCAGCTTCTACCAGTGTGGAACAAATCAAGCATAATTTCTTTGCTCTCCAGCATGACAAGCGCGAGGGTATGTTGGTAGTCTTTTCCACTTATCAGAGCATTGAACGAATTGCAGCCGCACAAAGTGCCATTGGCGACGAATTGACTTTCGATCTCATCATCTGCGACGAAGCCCATCGTACCACGGGTGTCACCCTTAAGAACGAGGATGAGAGTGCCTTTGTACGGGTACACGATAACAATTTCATCCGTGCCCACAAGCGTATCTATATGACCGCAACCCCACGCTTGTACAAAGAGGCTGACCAAAAACGTGCTCGCGAGAACGAAGCCTATCTGTGCAGTATGGACGATGCCGAAATCTACGGCAATGAGTTCTACCGCTTAGGCTTTGGAGAGGCTGTGGACAAGAATCTCCTCAGCGACTACAAAGTGCTTATCCTCAACGTTGAGCCGAGCGATGTCAGCACCGAGGTGCAGATAGCCCTCTCCGGTCTTGATGCCGACACACAAAAAGAAGTGGACGCTGACGACATGGCCAAGCTCATCGGCTGCATCAATGCCCTCAGTAAGCGCAGCCGCTACGACAACAAACTACTCCGTGAGATTGACCCGCAACCCATGCACCGCGCCGTGGCCTTCTGTCAAAACATCAAAGCATCCAAAGCTATCACCGCCGCCTTCAATGTTTGTCGCGATGCCTATTTTGCCAGTCTCGGCAGCGAGGAGCGCAAAGGCCTTGTACATGTTGAAGCCGACCATGTCGATGGTAGCATGGGTGCAGCCAGACGTGAAGCAAAACTCTCTTGGCTCAAACGCACCCGCACCGATGGCCTCGACTGCCACCTGCTTTCCAATGTGCGCTGCCTTAGCGAAGGTGTAGATGTCCCGTCACTCGATGCTGTTATCTTCCTTGCTGCCCGCAATTCACAAGTCGACGTGGTGCAGAGCGTGGGACGTGTCATGCGCCGCGCCGATGGCAAGAAATACGGCTATATTATCATCCCCATCGTAGTACCCAGCGATGTGGACCCCGAAAAGGCTTTGGACGACAACAAACGCTATGCCGTGGTGTGGGAAATCCTCAATGCCCTCCGTGCCCACGACGACCGTTTCAACGCCATGGTCAACAAGATTGACCTGAACAAGAAGAAACCAGATACTGTACAACTCATCCGTCCGGGAAGCCATATAATTGGTCAAGGAGCGTCCGGAAGTTCAGAGCATTCCGAAGATTCTAAAGCCTCAGAACCCTCTCTCTCTTACCAAACCCAACTGGAACTCCGCTTTGAGCAACTGCAAAATGTTCTCTTTGCCCGCATGGTACGCAAGGTGGGCAGCAAACGTTATTGGGAGCAGTGGGCAAGTGACGTAGCCAAGATTGCAGAGAAACACATCTCACAAATCAACCACTTGATAACAGATGAACCCAAAGCACGAAAGGCTTTCGACAGTTTCCTCCGAGGGCTTCACAAAGACATAAACCCCTCTGTCACCGAGGCACAAGCTGTTGAAATGTTGGCTCAGCATATCATCACTCAGCCAGTCTTCGAAGCACTCTTCGACAATAACGAGTTCACAGCCGGCAATCCTGTGAGCAAGGCCATGAATAAGATTGTTTCACTGCTTAACGAGAAGATTGACCCTGCCGACCACAAGAGCCTTGAGACTTTCTACGACAGTGTGCGCCGCCGTGCCGAAGGCATCGACAATGCCGAATCCAAACAAAAGATTGTGGTGGAGCTGTACGACAAGTTCTTCACCACTGCTTTCCCGAAGGTCAAAGAACAATTGGGCATTGTCTACACACCCGTCGAGGTGGTGGACTTCATCATTCACAGCGTGGAGTATGTGCTGAATGAACACTTCGGACGTTCACTGAACGACCGAGATGTGAAGATTATCGACCCATTCACTGGCACGGGCACCTTCATCACCCGTTTGCTGCAAAGCGGCATTATCAAGAATCTTGAATACAAATATAAGCATGAAATATTCGCCAACGAGATAGTCCTGCTGGCCTACTACATTGCCAGTGTCAACATCGAGAATGTCTATCACGACCTAATAGGGGAAAGCACGTCAACTGCAGACATCCCCTCCTTGGGAGGGGTGCCTGAAGGGCGGGGTGGGTTGACATACACCCCTTTCCCCGGCATCTGCCTCACCGACACCTTTGAACTGGGCGAACAGATGTACGCCAAACAAAGCGGACGCACCCGCCAAAAAGAAATAGAAGGTCTCGAAACCCCATTCCAAGAAAACAGCAAACGTGTCCAACGCCAACTCAACAGCCCCATCACCGTCATCATTGGCAATCCACCGTATTCCGCAGGTCAAAAGAGTGCCAACGACAACGCCCAAAATCAACACTACCCTCTATTAGAGACGAAAATAGATAAACATTATGCACAACAAAGCACTGCAACATTAAAAAACTCCATTTATGATAGCTATATTAAAGCTTTTCGATATTCCACAGACAGATTAGAAAAAAACGGCATAGTGGCATTTGTTAGTAATGGAGCATGGCTTGATAATAATGCTTTTGATGGATTTCGTAAAAGTATAGAACAGGAGTTTGCTGAAATATATGTTTTCAATTTGCGAGGCAATGCCCGTACACAAGGAGAATTACGTCGTAAAGAGGCTGGTAATGTATTCGATAGTGGCAGCCGCACACCCGTAAGCATTACCCTATTAATAAAGAAACCACACGAAGGTAAAGCAACAATCCATTACCGCGACATAGGTGACTACCTCAGTCGAGAACAAAAATTGAACATTATATACAAGGCTCATAGCATTGCCACATTACATATGGACAAACTACACCCTAATGAACATGGTGATTGGATAAACAAAAGAAATAATAACTTTGCTAATTTTATCCCCATTGAACCAGAAAAGACATTTGCAACAATTTCCAATAGCTTTTTCAATGCAAAATCAAGTGGAGTTAAAACAAACAGAGATACTTGGTGTATAAATTCAAATAAATCATTATTACAAAATAATATTTTTCGCACTATAGTATTTTATAACACACAAGTAGATATGATAACGAAGTCTGAAATCACACAACCAAATATGGATGATGTGAATTTTTCATGGGATAGACAAAATCTTAAAGATGTTGTTTCTGGTAAGAAATACAGTTATTACGAAGACAGCATAAGAGTTTCTGTTTATCGTCCATTTTTTAAGCAATGGTTCTATCTAAATAGACAATTAAACAACTGCGTATACCAAATACCTCAATTATTCCCAACGGACTCGCATAAAAACATATATATTTGCTTGCAAGGAGCTGGAACCTCAAAAGATTTTTCATGTCTCATCAATGATATATTCCCTGATTATAGCCTCATTGGAGCCAGTCAGTGCTTCCCTCTCTACTGGTACGAAGAGCGGAAGGGAATGCAGGGTTCTCTGTTTGATGACGGGCAGGAGAAGTATATCCGACATGATGCCATTACTGACTTTATCCTCAAAAGGGCACAGGAACAGTATGGCAACAAGGTACAGAAAGAGGATATTTTCTACTATGTCTATGGCTTTTTGCATTGCCCCGCTTATCGCGAGACTTTTGCCAATGACCTAAAGAAGATGCTGCCACGTCTGCCTTTGGTGGAGAATGCTGAGGACTTTTGGGCTTTCAGCCGTGCGGGGCGTGAACTTGCCGACCTCCATCTCAACTATGAGCAAATCCCCGCCACTAAGGATGTTATTGTGGATTGGCACAATATGCTGCCCGGCTTGGCCGACAATGACACGCCAGAAAAACTCTACCATGTTGAGCAAATGCGCTTTGCCAAAAAAGGCAAGGACAAAGACAAGAGCGCCATCGAATACAACCAGTTCATCACCCTGCGCAACATCCCCTTGCGGGCATATGACTATGTGGTCAACGGAAAGAGTGCCATAGAGTGGGTAATGGAACGCTATTGTATCAAAGTGGATAAGAAAAGCGGCATCCTCAACGATGCCAACCAATGGGGCATTGAACACGGCAATCCAAAGTACCCATTGGAATTACTCCAAAGCATTATAACATTAAGCCTCAAAACCCTTGACATTGTGGAATCTCTTCCTAAGATGACATTCCAATAATCCCAATCCAGTCTCTGGATTTGTCTCTTCTCGAATTCCAGTGCCATGGCTACCAATTGGGTAGAAATGGATTTTTCCTGTCGTTCCTCCATATTGTCATGCTAAATGGTCTCTTTTGGCTATGAATGGTAGAAAGATAAATCCATGATTGTTCGTACTATATGTTATTTTTTATCATTTGTTTGTGTGTATGTCTGAAAAAATATGTAAATTTGCACACTAAACTAATAAACTACACTATTATGAAGAAGACAAGTATTATTCGAATGGCTTTGCCGTTCATACTCGCCACATTGTTCGGCTCTTGCGTTGTTTATCATCCCCACAATGTCGACATTCCTTTATTGCACCAGAAAGGGGAATTGGAGGTTGATGCAAACTGTTCTATGAGTTTCTTGAGGTTGGATGGTTCGGCTTTCAATGCCACCGTGTCCTATGCTCCGCTGAACCATGTAGGGGTACAGGTTGCTGCCAGTGCCTCCAATAAGGATTCTTATTTCCTTCAGGCTGCGGCCGGCGGTTTTCTGCCGATGGGCGACAATGCTGTGCTTGAGGGGTATGCCGGATATGGCTTTGGTACCTCATTACACATGACCACTATGAGTCTGGATGATTCATATCACGAAGTGAAGGGCCACTACAATCTGTATTTCGGTCAGGTGAACGTGGGCAGTGTGGATCTGCTTGGTGGCATTCTCGATTTTGGTATTGGCTTTAAAGGCGGCTTGATGGTCCCCAACTTTGAGAGAAACCTGGTGAAGGCAGACGGTGTGACTGTATTTGAAGAAAAACATACCGACTCACATGTGCTGCTGCAGCCTCAATTCGTGATTCGTGCCGGATGGCAAATCGTAAAACTTTCTTTCAATCTCGGCTATGCCTACCTTACCGATTGGCCGGAGTCTGACAATTATTACAACTACGAGCACTTGAGTGTTGGACTTGGCTTGCATTTCGATTTTTAGTTTATATAATTAATGCAAAGTGGGTCATTTCCTGCCAATAACACTCGATGAAGTTAAACGTCTTGGATGGGACTGCGTGGATGTGGTGCTTGTCACGGGCGACGCCTATGTCGACCATCCTTCTTTCGGCACCGCTGTCATAGGGCGCACATTGGAAGCGGCAGGATACCGTGTGGCTATCATCCCGCAACCCAACTGGCGGGATGACCTGCGCGACTTCCGCAAGTTTGGCCGGCCTCGGCTTTTCTTCGGCGTCACCAGCGGAGCCATGGACAGCATGGTGAACCACTACACCGCCGCCCGCCGTCTGCGCCACGACGATGCCTACACCCCTGGCGGTCAGTCGGGATTCCGTCCCGACAGGGCCACTTACGTCTACTCCCGCATCCTCAAGCAACTATACCCTGACGTGCCAGTGATTATGGCCGGCATCGAAGCGTCGATGCGCCGCCTGGCTCATTACGACTATTGGGACGACAAACTTTTCCCAAGCATCCTGATGGACACCCCTGCCGACCTGCTCAACTACGGCATGGGTGAGCGTACCACCCTCAAGATTGCCCGCCTGTTGGACGATGGCCAGCCCATCGAGGCACTCTACCGGCTTCCCCAGGTAGCCTACAGAATTACTCAGAATCTTAGTGTTCAAAATACTCAGAACAATCAGATTATTGAACTCCACTCCTTTGAGGAGTGCCAGCGCAGCAAGCGCGCCGAGGCGGAGAACTACCGCATCATCGAGCAGGAGAGCAACAAGATTGAATGTGCCACCCTTGTTCAAAGGCATGGCGACAGCCTTGTCGTTGTCAATCCTCCCGAACCGCCCATGACCACCGAGGAGATAGACGCCAGTTTCGACTTGCCCTATCTGCGCCTGCCGCACCCCAAGTACAAAAAGCGCGGCGCCATACCGGCCTTTGAGATGATTCGCTGGAGTGTGAACACCCATCGCGGCTGTTTCGGCGGATGCTCGTTCTGCACCATCAGCGCACACCAGGGCAAGCAGATAGCCAGCCGCAGCGAGGCCTCCATCCTCAACGAGGTGGAACGCATTGCGCAGGACCCCGACTTCCACGGCGTTCTCACCGACCTTGGCGGCCCGTCGGCCAACATGTGGCGCATGAAAGGGAAGAACCCCGACCTGTGCCGCAAATGCTCGCGCTACAGCTGTTCGATGCCCACCCACTGCAAGAACCTCGACAGCGACCACCGTCCCATGACAGACCTCCTGCGCCGGGTGGCGGCACACCCCAAGGTCAAACACCTCTATGTGGGCAGCGGCATCCGTTGCGACCTCTTTACCGAGGGCAACGGAGGCTGGAACTATTTCGGCCAAGTGGTGCTCAACCACACCTCCGGACGACTTAAAGTAGCACCTGAACACACAAGCGATAAAGTGTTATCACTCATGCGTAAGCCTAAGTTCAATCTCTTTCTCGAAACCAAAAGCCGGTTCGATGCCATCTGCCAGAAAGCGGGACTCAAATACCAACTCATCCCGTACTTTATCAGTTCGCACCCCGGCTGCCAGTTGAAGGACATGGCCGACCTGGCCGTGGAGATGAAACGGCTGGGCTACCGTTTGGAGCAGATACAGGATTTCACGCCTACGCCCATGACCCTCAGCACCGAGATGTACTACACCGGCATCGACCCCGTGACCATGCAGCCTGTCTACGTGGCCACCGCCCCCGACGAGAAGAAGGAGCAGAATCTGATGTTCTTCTACTATAAGCGCGAGTGCCAGCCTGCCATCCGCCAGTTGCTCCGCAAACGCCATTTGGAGGCCTATATACCTCGTTTACTGGGTGCTGACAAACCTTTCAATCCCCGTCCGCCGCGCCGATAAAATTATTTTTTTTCGGACAGCCTTCGTTCGTTATCCCTCAGTTCTCCCATATTTCTCCCATATTTCTCCCATGCAGGATGGGAGAAATATGGGAGAACTGATGGTTATATATGGCCGAAGGAGCGAAGCTTGAACAAAAAGAGCGTGTGACATCGTAAAATGCTGAAAGGGCTGTTGTTGTGGATGATTGTGCGGTTTTGTGAGTAAAGTTGTTTATAATTTATCGGCTTTTTGGAGAGACATGTGGCAAAAAATATGTATCTTTGCATTTTTAAATGAGTATTATGGACGAAGAGCATCTCACCCCCGAAGAGCCGGATTTGATGGCTGAAGGCAATGAGCCACAAGAAATTGAGTCGGGAAAGGAATCGTACTCCCCGCTTGCCATGTCGGAAGAGCCGACAGGCGAGGGGACGACGTTGTCGCTCAACGGCATGTTCCATGACTATTGGATAGACTATGCCTCGGACGTCATCCTCGACCGCTCGGTGCCGGACATCGACGACGGCCTGAAGCCGGTGCAGCGGCGCATACTCCACGCCATGAAAGAGACCGATGACGGGCGTTTCACCAAGGTTGCCAACATTGTGGGAACGACGATGTTGTACCATCCCCACGGCGACGGTTCGATAAACGATGCGTTGGTGAAGATGGGGCAGAAAAACCTGCTGATAGACTGCCAGGGTAACTGGGGCAACATCTTGACGGGCGACGGTGCCGCCGCCGGCCGTTATATCGAGGCGCGCCTGTCGAAGTTTGCCAAGGAGGTGGTGTTCAACCCCAAGACCACTCAGTGGAAGCCAAGCTACGACGGCCGCAAGCAAGAGCCTGTGACCCTTCCCATCAAGTTCCCGCTGCTGCTGGCGCAGGGTACCAAGGGCATTGCCGTGACACTGACGTCGAACATACTGCCCTACAACTTTTGCGAGTTGCTGGAGGCATCGATTAACGTGTTGAAAGACGAGCCTTTTGAGATTTTCCCCGACTTTCCGACAGGAGGGTTGATAGATGTGTCCAAATACAACGATGCCGCTCTGGGTGGCCGCTTGCGCATCAGGGCCAAGATGCACTACGACGAGAAACGCAAAGCCATTGTCATCACCGAGGTACCTTATACGGTGACAACGGATGTGTTGATAGATAGTATATTGAAAGCTAACGAGAAAGGCAAAATAAAATTCAAGAAGGTGGACGACAACACCGCCGCCGAGGTGGAGATAGTGTGCTACCTTGCCGCCGGCATTTCGCCCGACCAGATGATTGACGCCCTCTATGCTTTCACCAATTGCCAAATCAATTTCTCGCCGCAGACGTGTGTCATTGTGGACAACAAGCCTGTCTTTATGACCGTAAGCGACATCCTGCGCCACTCCACTTACCGCACACGTGATTTGCTGAAACAGGAGTTGGAGATACTGCTTGGCGAGTTGGAGGACAGGTGGCATTGGGTGTCGTTGGAGAAGATATTCTTCGAGAAAGGGATTTATAAAATCCTGGAGCGGAAAGACTATAATACATGGGAGGACCAAGTGACTGGCATAGAGCGTGGTTTTGACCCTTACCGAAACCTTTTCCGTAAGGAGATTACGCGCGACCATGTGTTGAAGCTGTGCGAGAAACCTGTGCGCAAAATCTCCAAGTTCGACATCAAGAAAGCCGAGCAGGAGATTGCCAATATCGAGATGGACATTGAGGAGACCAAGAACCATCTGGCACACCTGACGGAATACGCCATCAACTATTTCCAGCATATATTGGACACTTACGGCAAGGGGCGCGAGCGGAAGACCGAGATACGCAATTTCGAGGACATTCAGGCTGCCAACGTGGCTGTTGCCAACGAGAAACTGTATGTGAACAAGACTACAGGCTTTGTTGGTACGGGCATGAAGAAGGACGAGGGTGCCGAGTATGCTTTTGATTGCTCCAAAATGGATGATATCATTGTGTTCCGCACCGATGGCACGATGATGGTCACCAAGGTGCAGGACAAGGCCTTTGTGGGGTCGACGTCGTGCAAGGAGTTGCTGCACATAGGGCTATTCCGGAAGAAGGACGACCGCACGGTGTACAACATGGTGTATCGCGACGGCGCGATGGGCTTTGCCTATGTGAAACGCTTTGCCGTGGTGGGTGTTACGCGCGACACGGAGTATAACCTCACCCAAGGAACCAAAGGCACCAAGATACTCTATTTCACTGCCAACCCCAACGGGGAGGCGGAGGTGATTACCGTTCACCATGCCACAAAGGCCAAGCTGAAGAAGGTGAGTTTCGACTTCGATTTTGCCAAACTTGCCATCAAGGGGCGTAAGGCCATGGGCAATATATTGACGCGCAACGCAGTGCGCAACATCACCAAGAAAGGGGAAGGGGTGTCGACACTCGAAGCCCGTGAGATTTGGTTCGACCCAGTGGTGAGACGGCTGAATGTGAACGGTGCAGGCGACTCGTTAGGGCGTTTCTCGGGTAAGGATAAGGTGTTCACCCTCACCCAGTCGGGCTATATGCGACTGACGGGGCACGACCTGGGTACGCATTTTGACGAGGACTTGGTGGAAATACGCAAGTATAACCCGCGCACTATCGTGTCGGTGCTGTATCAGGAGGAGGAGACGGGCAGCTACTATCTGAAGCGTTTCCAAGCCGAGGATGACGACAAGAAGCTGGCCTTTATCGACGAGGGCGACAGGATGGTGATGTACAGCATGGACACTTACCCGCGACTGCATGTCAGCTACGACGAAGCATCGGGCAAGAAGATACTGGAGGAGGATGTGAATGTGGATGAGTTTATCGGAGTGAAAGGCTATAAGGCTAAGGGTAAACGACTCACCACCAACAAGGTGAAAGAGTTCCGCTGGCTGGAGCCTGCACCCGAGCCAGAGCCAGAGCCTGAAGAGGAGGTGGCTGCCGAGGATTTGAACGAGGTGGACAGTGAGCGAGAGGGCTTTGCCGAGGGAATACAGACATCGCTGTTTTAGCGTTATGAGATAAGAAACAAGAATAATGACCTGTTGACAAATGATATTATGAAGATATTGGTTGTTTTGCCACGGTTTCCTTACCCCCTTGAGAAGGGTGATAAGCTCCGTGCCTATTATTTAATCAAGGAGTTGTCGAAAAACAATCAGGTGTTTCTCTTTTGTGTGTCGCATACTAAGGTGTTGCCGGAATATGTCGAGAAACTGCGTCCCTATTGTTTATCGATTAAGGTGGTACATTCTCCCCGTTTGGTCAACTACAAGAATGTGGTGAGGAATTATCTGCATACTAAGTCGTTGCAGATAGGTTACTGGGACTCGCTGAGGGCTCGACGCAGTTATAAGAAGTTCGAGCAGGAGGTGTGCCCCGATGTGTTGTACAGCCAGATGGTGCGTACCATGCCGTTGGTGAGCCGCTCGCTGACACCCAAGGTGATGGATTTCCAGGATGCGCTGTCGATGAACACGGAGCGCAGAATGGAGCAGTCGAAGGGGGTGTGGCATTATATCCTCCATTTTGAATTCAAGATGCTGAGGTCGACGGAGTACAACTCGTTTAAGATATTCGATGCCCTCACCATCATTTCCGAGACCGACAGTGAGGCCATACCCCACCGCAAGAACGGGGACATCATTATAGTGCCCAACGGGGTGGATTTTGACTTTTTCCAACCCATTGAACGGGAGAAACGTTACGATATTGTGTTCTGCGGCAATATGAGGTATGAGCCGAATGTACACGCCGCCCGCTATCTGGCACAGAAAGTGATGCCCATAGTGTGGGAGTCGTGTCCCGAGGCCACACTGCTGTTGTCGGGTGCATATCCCAAGAATAATGTGAGCAATTTGGCAAACAGCAGGGTGACGGTGTCAGGCTATGTGGATGATATTCGCGAGAGCTACGCCTCGGCACGTATCTTTGCCGCCCCGATGCTGACGGGTTCGGGATTGCAGAACAAACTGCTTGAGGCTATGGCCATGCGGTTGCCGTGTGTCACCACCACCATAGCCAACGATGCACTGCAGGCAGAGGCAGGCAGGGATGTTCTGGTGGGTGACAGCCCGCAGGAGTTTGCCGGACATCTCGTCGACCTGTTGCGCGACGGGGAGAAACGGGAGCAGTTGGCACGCAACGGCAACACCTTTGTGCATAACAGCTACAGTTGGGAAACCGCAGGAAAGAAGCTGGAAAAGGTGTTGGATGATGTGGTGAAACGTGGCGTCAGCAAGGTGGCGAGCGAGACCTCGTTTAATGACAGATAAGCCCTATCAGTCCTAACAATTAATCTATTTTGTATGGGTTGGAAGCCGAATAATCATGGCAAATGGAAAAGTCCTACGGGGGCTTGGGAGGCTGAGGGGTTGCCTAAGAAACGACCTACACCGCAGGAACGGAACACCTTCAGCACCGAGGAGGTGCCGGAGAAGGCAATCCTGGTGAGTGTATGCAGCAGTGGCACGACGATGGAACGGACACAGGAGTGTCTGAATGAGTTGGCTTTCCTGCTCGACACTGCCGGTGGCATACCTGTGAAACAGGTGATTCAGAAACTGGAACGCCCCGACACGCGTACCTACGTGGGCAGCGGTAAGCTGGAGGAGATTAAGGAATACAAAAACGCGCTGGATGTCGATTTCCTGGTGTTCGACGACGAGCTGTCGCCGGCACAGCTGCGCAACTTGGAACGCGAGTTTGAGTGCCGTATTCTGGACCGCACCACATTGATTCTGGACATCTTTGCCAAGCGCGCCCGTACCAGCATCGCCAAGACACAGGTGGAGCTGGCGCAGTTGCAGTAGATGCTGCCCCGTTTGACCCGCATGTGGACACACCTCGAGCGGCAGCGCGGCGGCATAGGTATGCGCGGGCCGGGCGAGACACAGATTGAGACCGACCGCCGACTGATCACCGAGAAGATTGCCCTGCTGGAAGAGGAGCCGAAGGAGATTGACAAGGAGAAGGGGCCGCAGGGGAAGGACCGCGAGGCGCTGGTGCGTGTGGCAGTGGTGGGATACACCAATGTGGGCGAGTCGAC
>JAEEGL017295213.1_pt1 | contig 15588 bp, 11 predicted proteins | sample 9134231 | NCBI WGS metagenome assembly JAEEGL01 (sample SAMN16246548, study PRJNA631951) | gut metagenome | biome: gut microbiome; feature: rumen; material: fiber-attached | host: Bos | place: Iran: Karaj | collected 2018-10
GCTAGAGAACTCAAGTATTACGCATATGACGATTACTCTGAAAGACAAATACGTTATGGGAAAGATTGGAGAGTAATCTGTACGACTTGATATGATTAAACTTCTAGAAAAGTTTTGATAAAGGAGAGTTTAGATGGGTAAGTGGATACACAAGTAATGTTAGCTTGTTTAGACAATATCTAATACTAGAACGTAGAGTGTTTCCGTGTAAGGGTTATTTGGATTCATTGTTATTACGATGAGAAAGGGAGATAAATGAACTATAGTGATTATTTTGCGGATTATCATAAGGTTTTAGAAAATACGGGACTTGCATCGCATACAGAAAAAATAAAAGAGAAGTTCGTTCATCAAGGGTTTAATGTTTACGAATATCATATATCAAAGCGCGAATATGATGACTATCTTACAATGGCTAGGTATGATGATTATCCCAGGTATAAGCAGGAATTTAAAAGTGCACTGTCAAAAAAACAACTTCAGCATTTCTTATCTTTAAAGTTACTTGGGATTGATTGTCCTATGCAGAATAAGATAATTATTGATGTTGCGAGTTCAAATTCTTGTTTTCCAGACATAGTTAAGAAATCATACAATTTGACTGTGTATAGGCAGGACTTGGCATACGAGGAGGGGATTCATGGAGAGAAAATAGGAGGGTTTGCATCTAGTATTCCGATGCAAAGTGAGTCCATTGATTATATGACGCTACACTGTAGTTTAGAACATTTTGAGGGAGGAGAGGATTATAGATTCTTTAGTGAAGCAGGGCGTTTGCTAAAACCTGGTGGTGTAGTGTGTGCAATTCCGTTGTATATGGCGGACGAATACACAATAGTTACCTCACCGGACATTTGGCTCAGCAAGTATAAAGCGTATCAAGAAGCACCAGTATTCGATAAAAGCGCTACGATTATAATCAATAATTCTGTTTGCCAGAGACAGTCTAAGTTTTTTGATGTAGAAGTCCTAAAAAAGGAATTATTGGACAAACATACTGATTGTTTTGATATTGGAATTTATTTTATTGCGAATTACAAAGATTTTCCAGGAGCGGATCCTTTTGCACTCTTATTAGAAAAGAGGTAATAGATGGGATCCAGTGATTTTGTTTGTTATTAAGTAAGAAGAATATGTAACTACACAATATATGGTAACGCAGATTTAGCATTTCGAAGGATAAGGTCTTTTATATGTCAGGAATGAGAATAGCAATCATAGGTCAAATGCCAAATAATAGTTATTCAGGAGGAAGATATCATGCCTGGGTGATGGCAGAATGTTTACTTAATGAAGGGAATGAAGTGATTGTTATAACAAACAACATTCCGCCATTCGCCAATGATTTTGTAGACTATCCATATCATTCAAAGATAAGAATAATCCTTACTAATACATTTAAGGAATTATATCTAGTGAAAGATAGAATAGATTGGGTTATAGCAATACCTAGCATAAGTATAAACAATAATGTTTATACGATATGGAAAGAATTTGCATACTCAAAGAATGCATCATTAGCATTTGTGAATTTTGAAACCCCCAATTGGTATTCAGAATGTGGAATGATTACAAGGAATTTGACTGGTTATGAAAAATTGAGAGAATTGTGTAAGTATGGTGCTTTAGTTTTTTCATCGGCGAATGAATCGGATAAATATGCAAAGGAATACTATAATAAGTATCCAGAAAGTACGGAGTTTTGTGTATGGTCACCGGCAATTAATACGAAAGTTGCTGACAGCATAAATGTCAAAAAAGAAAATCAAATAATGGTTTTTTTAAGGGATAGTGATAAACACAAAGGAAGTAATGATTTTTTAGATGTTTTAGATGAAAGATTAGCTGGGTATACAATTGTATGTGTCGTGGGAACCAGTATTTCAAGCGATTATTTAGTGAAGATATATGAAAAAGCATATAGTTTGGGAATAAGAATCTTAGTAAAACAACAGCTGAGTGACTTACAAAAATTCACTGAATATAAAAAATCTAAAGTTTTATTGTTTCCATCACATTTTGAGGGATATGGTTATCCACCAGTTGAGGCTTTGTACTGCGGCACAAGATGCGTATGCTATGAATTACCCGTACTGAAAGAAATATCTGGTAATCATCTAACAATGTGCAAAATGAATGATACACGATGCTTAAAAGATGCACTCTGCGAAGAAATAGTGAAGCCACCATTAAATCAAATAATAGTCGACACAGCAGTTTTTGAAAAACAAGCTGAAAGACTAAATCAAATACTCGAGGAATACAGAAACAATACTAAGATTCGGAACACAAATAACCTAGAGGAATATATTTGTGCATTAAAATTGAGAGTTCGTTATGGAATAAATCGTATAGATTCGATAAAGAATAAGTTGATATTGTGCGATTTTGTCAAAAATGAAATAGATGGGAAATCTGTTATATCTACAATACTTAAAGAAGATGATGAAAGCTGGCATAAGATTAAGCCAAAGCTTCGAAACAAAAAGATATTTGTATGGGGATATGGGGGAGGATATTTATCGATTTTTCCAAAGTACAGTAATAGGATAAGGCTCTCTGGAATAATAGATGAATCAAAATATAAGCAAGGCATGCAGGATACAGTAACTAAGCATATAATACAGTCTTCAGAGATACTGCGTGATTATGATCCAAATATGATTTGTGTATTAATTTCTTCAGCTGGATATGTTGATGAGATTATTGAGAGATTAAAATCACTGAAAATAGAAGAATTTCATTCGTTAGTTATGATAGAGAAGAATAGCTTGTTAGGAAAGAAATATGCTAAAAAGAGGAAAAGTTAATGAATAAGTTTACTGTTATTATACCAGTTTATAACGTTGAAATGTATTTAGAGGATTGTTTAAATAGTGTAATCAATCAGGACTATCAGAATCTAGAAATTATATGCGTCAATGATGGTTCTACTGATAGTTGCGCAACTATTCTAAAAAAATACGCGTCAATTGACAATAGAATTGCTGTGTTTGAACAAAAGAATAAAGGGTTATCAGCTACTAGAAATTTGGGCTTACAGAAGGCAACAGGAAAATATTGTTATTTTCTTGATAGCGATGACATGATAAAAAGTAATGCTATAAGTGTAATGGAATATGAAATGAGAACAAATCATTTGGATTGTTTGTATTTTTCAGGAGAAGTACTAGATAACGAAACTGATAAAAGTACTGTTGAAGCAGAAAGTAAGATTTGGCTCAGAAAGAATGAGGTGAATGTTACTAGAGGAAGAGACTATTTTGAGAAAGAGTTCGGAGATGGCTTTTTCTCGTCACCAGTCCAGATTCAATGTTATGATACGGAGTTCCTTAAAAACAATAGAATGCATTTTTCGGATGGTTATATACATGAGGATATTGCCTTTACATATGAAGTAGCATTATCGGCTGAGCGAGTTAGGGCAATAACCAATACACTGTATATTAGAAGGATACGAACCAATTCAATAACAAATAGCAAGTTGTCATATAAGAATTTAGAAGGTCGATTTATGGCATTTGTTAATATAATTAGAATTAATACTATGAAACAATATGAAGATTGTCATATCCAAGGATTAATGAACTCATATTTGGAGTTAGCCTATAAAAATGTTGTGAATGTTTATTGTTGCTTGGATGAAAAGGAGCGCAAAAATGTAAAATTCAACGATAAATATATTAACAATCTATATAGACATATGAGCTTGATGTTTAAAAAGATTTACTACACGAAAGGATATGGAGAAGCGCCAAACCCGAGAAATAGTTTAATCATTGTAGGAGCAGGTCAGATAGGGTTAGCGGCTTTACAGTATTTTGGGGAACATAGAGTTATAGCGTTTGCTGACAATGATGAAAAGAAGGTAGGAACTGAATTATGGGGTAAGCGGATTATTTCTGTTAATGACATCGTTAATGAAGCTGATTCTTGCGACATCGTGATATGTACCAATTGGTGGTGTGAGATTTGCGCACAGTTGGAATGCATGGGCATTAGTGAATACTATAGATTTTCTCGAAGCTCGGTATACGAGCTTGAAACGATGTTATCGAATCGAGAAGTATCATATAGCAGCAAGCTTGCTATTTATGGTTGTGGAGATGAAGCGAAGAAAATAATCAAAGATTTTGAGCAGATCAGACACTATGAAATAAAATATGTAATAGGACGAGAAAATGAAAAAGGAAAGGAAATACAAGGATATATTGTTGATACACTTGAGGAATGTTTAGACAAGGTTGATTACATAATAATTGCCTCTAGAAGATATCACATGGCAATAGAAGCGAGGCTGATAAATGAAGGGGTTGAAAAAGGGAAAATAATCGATCCATATATTCTTAGAAGTTATAATCCTAAAGGACGTCTTATTGTCAATAATTATACTAGAGAGAATTATGAGTCATCTAATGAAGATGAATACATAAACAAAAATCTTGTTCGTGAAGCTGACTTTGATGCGATCAACAGTTATGTAAAAGAAGTTGAGAAGATGGACAGGATACCGATTTTTGGCCATGTTGAAATAGAGACAGTTAATCGGTGCAATGGCAAGTGCTCGTTCTGTCCGGTTAGTGTAAATAATGATATCAGACCATTAGAGATTATGACTGATGATACATTCGAAAAGATTATTTCTGAGTTAGAGGAGATGGGTTATGCAGGAAGAATAGCTCCTTTTTCGAATAATGAACCACTGATTGATACAAAAATCGTAGAACGAATATCATATATGAGAAAGCATTTACCAAAAGCACGGATTCATATGTTCACTAATGGAACTTTACTCACGCTGGATAAATACATTAGTATTATTGAAAATTTGGATGAGTTGATAATTGATAATTACAACCAGAGTCTTGAAATGATACCAACGGTAAAAGCTGTTTATGATTATTGCCTAGAACATCCGCGATTAATTGATAAAACTGACATAGTTCTTAGACGTGAAAACGAAATACTTTCCACAAGAGGTGGAGATGCGCCAAATCGACATGATTTGCATGTGTACAAGGGAGTATGTTGCTCTTTGCCGTATAGACAGTTGATTATTCGTCCATCGGGAAAGGTGAGCCTGTGCTGTAATGATCCATTAGGAAGATGTACTTTGGGAGATGTGAATACTCAGTCATTAAAAGAAATATGGTATGGAGAAGAATTTAATAAAGTTCGAGAGAACATGATAGAGGGAAGAGATCATTATGAACGCTGTAAATATTGTGATACATTTTATTTGAATTGATCAAATCGTAGCCATATTTAAATTATTTAGTGTTTAAGGGGATATAAGTATGATTTTTCAAAATAATGATTTTGTATATTTGTTAAAGAATTTAAATGGAAAGAGACTTGTTTTATTCGGAGCAGGAAATACAGCTAAACAGTTTATTGCATCATTGGATGCAATAATCAATAAGTTGATACGAGATGAAATTGCGAATTGCAGAATAAGTAATATGTTCAAGAGCTATATACCTATTTCAGCATGTGACTTGGTAGACTTTTGTCTTGATAATGATCGACAGAAGAGAAATAGTACATTTGAATATGGGGAGAAACAAATTTTGATTTGTAATCCGGAGGTAATTGAACAAGAAGAGAATTTTAGCGAAAAATATATAATAGTAATTACTAGCGTATATTTCCTTGAGATTTATCTACAGTTATCAAAGATAAATAAACTTGAGAGCACAGAAGTATATGTGTCTCGATTAATGCAAGGCAAGGATGCAGATTATGGGAATTTCTTCAAAGAAATAATCAAAAAACCGAATATATGCAATTATAAAGAGAGAATGGAGAGCCTTAGAAATATTCATAAAGGAGAACGTTGCTTTATTATTGGAAATGGTCCAAGTCTTATCGCAAAAGATTTAGATTGTCTGAAGAAAGAATACACGTTTGCTGTAAATAGGATATGGTTAATGTTTAAGGATACTGATTGGAGACCTACATATTATGCTGTCATAGATCAAAAGCATTTTGAGAGTTCTTTCGAGGACATTCAACAAATTGATTGCAAATGTAAATTCATGCCACTATTTATACTACGAGAACTTGGATTAGATGTAGAGGACGCATATTATTTTAATTTGGATACAACACGATTTTATCCCAAACTCCCCTCTTTCTCTTCTGATATATCAGACAGGGTTTTTGATGGCATGACAGTTACGTATTCGTTGATTCAGATTGCTGCGTTTATGGGATTTAAACAAATCTATTTAATAGGCCAAGATCATTCTTTTTCAAGAGAAATGCTACCAGATGGATCTGTGAAGATTAATAATGGTGTCAAGAACTATTTTAGTGAGAATTATACAAAGAGTGAGGATAGACCGGGAGCGGTATCACATATGAACCTCGCATATGAGAAAGCTAGGATGTATTGTGAATCGAATAGTATTGAGATATATAATGCAACTAGAGGAGGAAAGTTGGAGATATTTGAACGAGTGAATTTTGATGAATTGTTTTAGTCGATAGATATGACTATTTAAGGATTTGGTTTAAAAAACGTTATTGTTTTCACATACGAGTAATATATCAATATATCTATGAAAGGAATGAGATGCGAAAACTGTATATATGGGGGCGAGGTGAATATGCGAAGAAACTCTTTGAAACACAGAAACTATTAGTATCGCTTGTTGATGGTGTAATAGATTCTAACTTATCGGGGGAAAGCTTTTTTTATAGTAAACCTGTTGTTTCATTTGAGGAAATAGAATCAAATAATCCATATATAATTATTGCCACCTCAAAGTATTATTCAGAAATAAAAGAGTTTTTGGAGAATAAATCACTAAAATATTTGGATGATTATTGTGATTATGATCATGTATATCAAAAAGTAATGAGAGCGCCTGGATTTAGAGATGTAGATTATAGGACAAAATTGCTTTTGGATTTAATAGACAAGACAGAGAAGTGGCTCCCAATGGCAGTTGAAAAAGTAATTTGTAATCCTGAAAAATTCAGAGAAATCATAACAACAGATATTGATATGTATACTGCTGTGTTAGATTGTTGTGCTGATAAGGATAATAATATGATTCAAATTCTTGATTCATATATAGAGTATGATAATATAGCTGATCTTTTGGTTATTTTTCGAGAGATAATGCTTAATGAAGAATACTATTTTCATACAGTAAAGGAAGAGCCAACAATAGTAGATGCAGGAGCTAATATTGGATTAGCAGTATTATATTTTAAGTATCTATATCCTAAATGCAAAATAATTGCTTTTGAACCAAATGAGAAGGTGTATGGTATACTTCATAGAAATATAATACGTAATGGTTGGGAAAATGTTTCGCTATACCAAGTGGCATTAAGCGATAGAATAGGTGATGCAAGTTTTTATATCCAAAAAAGTGGAATTGCTGGTAGCATGGAAAGAAGAAATCAAGAGGGAATAAATGAAAAATGTAAAGAGGTCACAGTGAAAACTACTATTTTGAATAATTACATGCCAAAGTATGTTGATTTTCTGAAAATGGATATCGAAGGAAGTGAAACAGTAGTGATAGAAAAATTGGGATGCTTATTAAACAATGTGGAATATTTATTTATCGAATTTCATGAGGGAAAGCTAAAGGGCAGAAATTCGATATCTAAAATACTGGGAATTGTAGAGGAATATGGATTTGATGTTAATGTTGGAAAATCATATGCAAGCCAATGTAGAAGCGAATTTCGCCCGATGAACTATGTGGGATCTAGAATTTCTGAAGTGATATATGCTAAAAGAAAGAGCTGAATAGAATGAATACAGTTGTTTGTAAAACTGAGGATTTGAAAGAAAGAAATAATCATATGATTAGAATTAAACCATGCCATGCGGTAAAGCTAGATACTCATAGGTTATTGTTTACTTGTCAGGAAGATAGTATTTTATATCAATTAGATCTTAATACAGCATTAGTATCTATCGTAACATTATTACAAGAAAACTGTTACATGCCAAATGCAATAGGAAGAATTGTAAGAAGTGATGAAAAATTGTATGGAATGCCATTAATTTCACGCGATTTGACGATTTATGATATTCAAACAGGAGAAATTGAACATTTAGAATTGCCCAAAAGGATAACAGATGAAATCGATAATGGTAAATTTGCCTTTTTTTCTGGATGCTTATTTCGTAATCACCTATATATGTTTGGATACTCATATAAAGGAATAATCAAGTATAATATAAAAAATAAAACTATAGAAGAAATACCTGTAAATCAAGGATTTGAAAGACAATATTATTCAGGGGATGGTTTCTTTCATGTTAGTTACTTGAGAGAAGGAGATACTATTCTTTTTCCATTTCAAAATAGTAATGCCGTTTTGGAATTTAATCTTATTACTGATAGTTATACGGTGCATTCTATTGGAAGTCAGAATCAAAGATATATTTCAATAGAGAAAATTGGAGAGCGAGTATTCTTGATACCACGAGATGGTAGCACTGGATCGATTGTTGCCTGGAATTTAAATACTGGTGAAGTGAGCGAATATAACAATTATCCAGAAGGATTTGATTATAACCAATATGCATTTTATAGATCAACGGTATTTAATGATAAACTAATTCTTTTTGCTCACGCAGGAAACATGAACATTATTTTTGATCCTTACACTGGAAAAATGGAGAAATTTAAGGATTTGTATGATTCCAGTGATGTATTAACTGCAAAGTACGCTGCTATGTACAAAGAAGAAGATACTATATATTTTTTGACTCCCAAAGGATTGATTATATGGGATATGGTTCGAGATGAAGTACAGAAAGTAGATTATGTATTCAGTGAGGAGATTATAGATAGAATAAAGAGAAAGGAACTCGAAAAACAATATCAAGTGCTTAGTAAAAATGGAATCATACAAGAAGATCGATATAACACTCTAGAATCTTTCATTCATTATATGACAGTAAAATGACATGGATAAATCAAAGCTACATCTGTAATGAGGCATGTGTATGTTACCTGAAGACAAATATATCAAAGAACAATTCAAGAGAATATTCCTTAAGGATTCTACACAGAATATAGTTATTTATGGAATAGGTGAGAGAACAGAGAATTTACTTAAGAGTATTTCTGACGATCGTATAGTTGGATTAATGGATGCTAAACATACCGGAGAGATTTTGTATGGGAAGAAAGTTTTAGATTACGATGAGGTTGCTGGGATTTCTGATGTTATTATAGTAATTATCGCAAGAAACTCTGTCATAAATGTTATATACAAAAGAATCGAGTCATTTGTTAACCAACATATGATTAAAGTATATGATGTTAACGGGACTGAAATTGTTACACATTCCCTTTCTGGTATTGAGAGGGAATGCTTTTCTATACAGGAGAGTACTCTATGGGAGAGTATTGATGAAGCAGATATTGTTTCATTTGACATATTTGATACATTACTTGCTAGAAGAGTTATGAGACCGATAGATGTATTCAGAATAGTTGAAGATTCAATACCGTCTAAAGATTATAACTATACACAAGAAAGAATTTTAGCGGAAAAGGAACTGAACTCTTTGGTATCCCCAACAATACATGAAATATATGAGAGATTTGGAGAGAATATCGGATTAGATAAGGCAGAAACAGATAATATATTTAGGACAGAGATTGATGTCGAAAAAAAAGCACTTATACGACGTGAGAGTATATGTCAGCTATTGAGTAGAGCAAAAATGCTTGGCAAAAAAGTATTATTGATATCTGACATGTATTTTACTAAGGATATAATTGAAGAGATACTTAAGTTTTTTGATATCGTTGATTATGATGAAATATATGTTTCATGTGAGTATCATGAAACAAAAAGTAGTGGATTGTATGATATAGTCAGAAAGAAAGAAAATGTTACTGGTAACTGGTTGCATATAGGTGATAATGATTATTCGGATATACAAAAGCCAAAATCCTTAGGAATATCCACTTATAAAATATTCAGTTCAACCGAAATGCTGGAACAAAGTATATATGCAGACATACTTGAGTACAATACTTCTGTAGAGACCAGTGTCATACTTGGACAATTTGCGGCAGTGGCATATAATAATCCGTTTGGTGGGTTTGATAAGACTGGAAAATTGATAATTGACAGTGCAGAAGAATTAGCAAAAACAATATTTGCACCAATAATCTTCAAGTTTATTGAATGGCTGGTCATAAAAGTAAAAGAAGACGGCATTGATTTTATAATGTTCCCATCACGCGATGGCTTTATCTTAAAAGATCTTTACGAATACGCAAATAGAATTCTGGAGTGTAAAGATACACCCAATGATGCATATGTATATACATCTCGCAGAGCTGCTTTGGTATCGGCCGTAAAAGATGTTGAGGGTATAAAGAAAGTGGCTGAATTCCCGGGCAGTTTATCCATAGAGGAGCGGGCGAAGAAACGCTTTGAGATATCTGATGATGTTAAATATATGTCAGATGAGTTTGTAGATGAAGCGTTAAAACGTAGTGCAAGAGAGAAAAAGGAGTACCTTGACTACTTCAAAAAAATGAATTTAGAAAACTACGATAACATATCATTTGTTGATTTTGTTTCGATAGGAACCGTCCAGGAGGCACTTGAAAAACTACTCCAAAGGCATTTGCAAGGGTATTATTTTTTAAGAAGATATCCGGATAATGAATACAAGAAGCACATGGATATAGATGCTTTATATGGGACATACAATGATTTTGAAATGAACATGAATCTCTATAAGTACTATTATTTTATGGAGATGTTATTATCTTCGTATGAAGCTTGTTTTAAGTATATTGATGAGGATGGTAAGCTTAGATTTTATGAAGAAAATAGATCAGAAGAAAGTATTCAGATTTTAAAAGAATTGCATCGAGGATTATATAGTTATTGCGAGGAAGTGATACCATTGATCATGGTTAATACTCAATGGAGTGACACAGTAGAATTATATGATCATATTCTTGGTTTCTTTTCAAATGATTATATTTATATTAAAAATGGTCTAATTAATGATTTTATCAATGTAGATGAGTTTATGGAAAGAAAGGTTTCTGAATCCAATCGATGAAAGATGATAAAGACAGGTTTTTTTCAAATTGTATATCGCTTGGATGGTTTTGCGGAACTGCTAGTGCTATGTCAAAAAATGGTCTAAGGAGCATATCTGGACCATTTGATTGGTACTTTTCTGATCTTAAAGCAGTAATAACTCAGATGAATATTGATTTTGAGGATTTTTTGGATAGAGAAAGACTAGAAGTTCTTGAGGATAATCCGACAAGATTTTCTGATTCAAAGTATGGCTTTCTCTTCTTTCATGAGATTAAAAAGAACCTTGATACTGATTATACAGATATAAAAAACAAGTATGATAGAAGGATAAGAAGATTTCAGGAGCTAACAAAAGAACCTACAATATTCTTAAGAGTTGTTAGGTCACAAGAGGAGAAAGAATACATTTTACAAGAATATGATGAGATTAACCGAATCATAAAGAGGAATAATCCTGATAATATAATTATCTATCTTACAACTGAAAAGATAGGACAATTACCAGATACTGTTTTATCGTTTCCTCTCAATATAGATGATTATAAATTTGATGCAACATCTTTAAGATGCATGTTTGATAAATCACCTGAATTATTACAGTTTTGCACAGATCATCTAAAACCTGAATACATAGCGAATAATAAAAGATTTGATGGGGATTCCAATTCCTCGAGTGCAGCAGAAGTTTTTTCCATGATCAAAGAGGAAAGAGAGGAAGTGGCAGATAGTATCAGAAATATATTTAATATCCGAGAAAACGAAGGGATATATTTGTGGGGGATAGGATATCATGGAAAAGCGATGCTGGAGTTTCTGACAAAAAAGAACATTGTTGTAAATGGATTGGCAGACAGTAATCTATGTGGGCGGGAATATAAGGGATATGTAATTGGTGATTTGGAGAGCATACCGGATGATTCGAATATGATGATCACTATAGCTGACAGGAAATCCGTTGATAGTATAAAGAATTTGCTTGAGACAAAAAGGGTTGTAGTTTGTGATTATCAAAGATTGTACGAAAATGTCAATATGAACAGAAGATAGAAAAACATGAATTATTATATTTTTGGAGCTCATTCACGTGGGTATACTTTATATGAATATCTGAGAACCCTTAAGCCTCAGGATAAGATTATTGGCTTTCTGTATAACAATGATGAGGCTAATCCCTCGGACATTGAGGGAATAGAGGTATTCTATTTAGAAGATAATACTTTTATTCCAGATTTGAGTGCGAACGTTTTTATTGCCACACGTGGAGAGTATCATGATTCGATAATCAATTCCTTAAGGACGAGGGGCTTCACATCTGTAACATCGGTTACACCGCAACTTGATACTGAACTTCGTAATCAGTATATACGCAATCTGCTTGAAGCTTCCGGCAGAGAATTTAATAAGATTTATGAAACAGAATATCCCATTTCCAAGGATAATATGACATCAAGTGATACGATTGTTTATATCGCTAAAACTGTTTTTGATGCTCCTCTTCAAAAATCTGTGAATATTAAGCATTACGAAGGGATCATACAGGTCGGATGTGCACTGACTGAAAACAGATTAGCGGAGGCCTTGTTTTATGATGATCGCGGAGATGGTATTTCGAGTCTGAATTCTCAATTTTGTGAACTCACAGCATTATACTGGATATGGAAGAATGCCGAGCAGGATATTGTTGGACTTGAACATTGGCGAAGGAGATTCATTCTGCCCGACAATTGGGTTTCGGTAATGAAACATCAGAATATCGATGCAATCCTTCCTGTCCCTCTTTGCGTTATGCCCTCCTTGGAAGAGAATTATAAAAGCAGACATCTTGGAAATATTTGGGATAAGATGTTTGACATTATGGTTGATATTCATCCGGATGATGCTGAAAGAGCTAAAAGATATTTTGCGGAAAACAAAATATACTCACCGTGCAATATGATCATTGCAAAGAAAACGATTCTTGATGAGTATTGCGAGTGGCTGTTTCCTATTTTATTTAAAGTCAATGAGGAAATAGGTACAATTGATGATGGCTACCAGAATCGATATCCGGGGTTTATTTCCGAGAGACTTCTGACATATTATTTTGATATCAACAGGGATAGATACAGTGTTTTTTATGTCGATAAGAACTTTCTAAACTAATTCTGTTTCATTTGGTAGGAGTATTATTTCAGTGAGTATAAACTATCCAATTTGACTGGCCGATGAAGGTGTGGAAGGAGAACACTATGAAAGCGTGGATATTGCATAGTATTAACGATATCAGATATGAGGATACAGATAAACCTGAGCTAGATGACGGTGAAGTACTTGTCAAAGTCAAGGCCGTAGGTATATGTGGTTCTGATATCCCAAGGATATATCGTGATGGAGCCCATAACATGCCTCTAATCCCTGGACATGAGTTTGCAGGTGAGGTAGTTGATGTCAAAGATGACACTGATGGCAATTGGTTTGGCAAGCGTGTTGGAGTATTTCCTCTCATTCCTTGTAATAAATGTACCCCCTGCTTGAATAAGCAATATGAGATGTGCAAGAACTACAGTTATCTGGGCTCCCGTAGAGATGGTGCATTTGCTGAATATGTTGCTGTACCCAAATGGAATCTTATCGAATTACCTAGTAATGTTTCATTTGAACAGGCAGCCATGCTCGAACCCATGGCGGTTTCTGTACATGCAATGAGACGGTGCTTGGATGGTGAATTGATCGAAACGATTAAGCGTGAAAAGAAATCAGTACTTGTTTATGGGCTTGGTACGATCGGACTTATGCTGACTATGTTTTTAATCGATGTAGGAGTTGAAAACCTTTTGGTTGTTGGCAATAAGGAATCACAACGCGAAACCGCGATAAAACTTGGTCTAGATGGTGCAGATTATTGTGATAGTAAGCAACAGGATGTTAACACATGGATCAATGATAAGACAGTCGGAAACGGTGTGGATTTCATATTTGAATGTGTAGGCAGATGTGAGGCTTTTGCTCAGGTGATCGATTTGGCGGCTCCTTTAGGAAGAGTTATGCTGATAGGTAATCCATACTCTGATATGACTTTAGAGAAGAAGGTTTACTGGAAGATACTGAGGAATCAGCTCACAGTTTTAGGTACGTGGAATTCATCTTTTACGCATGATGAGAATGATGATTGGCACTATGTATTGGAGCGTTTGCAAACAGGGTGCATATCACCTCAGATGTTTATAACACATAAGTATTCTTTGAAAGATCTAGAACAGGGACTCATGTTAATGAGAGATAAGTCCGAGGAATATATCAAAGAAATGGTTGTAATGTAGTTGTCGTTTTGAGGATTAGCTGATGAAGAAAAAGAAAGTTACAGCAGTCATACTTTCCGGAGGTACAGGTACTCGTGTGGGTACTGATATTCCAAAGCAGTATATAAAAGTCAAAGATCGAACAGTTATTACATACTCGTTGCAGACTTTTGTCGAGCATTCGGAAATTGATAACATTATTATAGTTGCTGCTGATGAGTGGCATGAGTTTATATTAGATGAAATGAGAAATTGTGGCATCTCAACAGATAAGTTTGTCGGATTTGCAAAACCCGGTGAGAACAGGCAGCTTTCCGTTTACAACGCTCTTGAAGTGGCAATCGCAAGCAACGATGAGGATACTGTGGAGGATGATCTTATCCTGATACATGACGCTGCCAGACCTAATATTTCTTCAGAACTTGTTTCTCGCCTGATAAAGGCTTTTGACGGTCACGACGGTGTCATGCCGGCTGAACCGATGAATAATACGATATATTCCAGTGAAGACGGAATAAGGGTAACTGGACTGCTTGACAGGAGTAGGATATTTGCGGGACATACTCCGGAACTTTTTAATCTGAGAAAGTATTATCAGGCTAATCTATCATTACTTCCGGATAAGATCAAAAGCATCAACGGTTCATCTGAACCTGCCTTGATCGCTGGCATGGATATAGTAATGGTTGAGAATGATGAAAGAAATTATAAGATAACAACTAAAGGTGATTTGGACAAATTTATCAATGAGTAATAGTTAAACATTGTTGAATCATATTGGAAAAATAATAAAGCAACCAAAGAAGGTTGCTTTTTCTCATTTTATGACGAGGTTTGTAAGATAATATGTAGATTAACTTTGCGTACATAGACACATGATCTTAACTACTGGAAAGGATTTGAAGATTTGGATGCACGTAGAATTGAAAAATTGCTAATCACTGCCAATAATGGTAAAATAATAAGGATTACGGGTTATAGAAAATAAGGAGGTTACTTATGGATAACAAGGCAATGTATAAACTCTCATATGGATTGTTCGTTTTGACGGCTAAAGACGGTGATAAGGCAAATGGCTGCATTACAAATACAGCCATTCAGGTGGCATCAGAGCCTAATCAGATATCATTTGCTATCAACAAGGCAAATTTCACTCATGACATGGTCATGAAGACTAAGAAATGCAATATCTCTGTTATAAGCGAGAAGGCTGATTTTGAACTTTTCAAACACTTTGGATTCCAGTCAGGAA
>JAEEGL015077044.1_pt1 | contig 15587 bp, 14 predicted proteins | sample 9134231 | NCBI WGS metagenome assembly JAEEGL01 (sample SAMN16246548, study PRJNA631951) | gut metagenome | biome: gut microbiome; feature: rumen; material: fiber-attached | host: Bos | place: Iran: Karaj | collected 2018-10
AACAAATACGTCGTAAGCACTTCCCAAATCTTAAATCTGCATTCTAACATCATTTAAGAAAGTCAATGCTTAACTTTCCAAGCCAATACTCAGTTTTGGCTTATTTGGCATGCAATAAAATATAATATAGCCACCAGAAATACTTTCTGCACAAAGAAACGACTGCTAAAATAGCTTTATCAGTTCTTAAACATCAAATATTATGAACCAGCTAATAAATATACACTGTTAAGTTGACGTTAGGTAGACCACATTGATACACGGTACCAATGTTAAATGTTAAATGTTATATGTTATATCATGATATGTTTTTTCATGGTCAAGCCATACTGCCGCAATCTCCTTGTGGTACCCCAGACTGTTCATTTCCAAAAACAGCAGAAGATTATGTAGGGTATATGCGGCAATTTTACACGGTGATTTACTGTACCCAAGTTTGTTGTATTCAGACATAAAACCTTCAACAGCCACAGCATACTCTTCAGTAGGAAAATCTAGACTATCATCTTTATAGCGTTTGATTATTGATTGCTGTTCATCTGTGAAGTCATTTATATCAAATATCCTGTTATGCATTCTGAAATACGGATACCATCCAAGTCCATGCGAACAAAGTCTCTTATCTGCCATATACAGTAGAAAATCTCCAATGGAGTATGTGTATATGGCATTCACCGAACCTCGTTAGATTTAGCAAAAAAATCCTATATAAGCAATACGGATCAATGAAAATTACATCATCGTAATCTCCAACGTACTCGCTTACCAGGTCTTTATATTTCTCAGTAACTACTAAGGTAATATGCTTTATAGCTTGTCTACTTCGAAACGGCCTTAGATAAGATTATACTGACGTCACCAATAGATTTGTATGCAAAGGAGGTGACGTTACTATGGCAAGGCCCAGAGATGATCGTTTTTATGAGTTTCCATTACCAGATAAGATTCCCAAATCTCAAAAGTGGCTTATAAGGTACCATGAAAATAGCAGACAGCTAGTTGAATACATGGAGTAGCAAGGTGCTGGTCAGACTATGTATTACTCAAAAGCTCACTGATGAACAGCTTAAGGCTATACATACTATCGTGGAAGGGCTTTTATGACAAAAAATGGCTTCTCGCCACTTGAAATACTGTTAACGAGAAGCCATTTATCAGCTTATGAGAAAACTATCTTGCCACGCGCAAGGATTAAGTAATATCAGGGAAATACTTTTGTTTAACCTGTTCTTGAACATTTTTATCAGTTCTTATAATACCCAGTGCTGTATCTGAATAATCACTTACGAATTTATTGGTTAATCCCGGCATAATCTCTCTATGCTCTAAGCAGCATATACGCAGCGCATCGGTATAATCTCCGCCATCCACTATAGCATCTATCTTTCCCTCGTAATTGCTCCACAAAAAGTCTACATCAATGCTATTGTAAATAGCAGATAAATTGTTTTTGAAATCTTCTTTTGTTTTGTTAGCCTTATCATCAATCATAGTTCTAGTAATAATACCATCAATCTCAGCTTTCACAAGTCTCTTGACTATACGTTCCTTCTCAGACCGTATCTTTTCAAAAAACTCACCCTTAAACTCATCAAAAACGCTTGCGCTCTTGAATCTTCTTTCCAGAACAGCTTTGAAAATAACTTCATCAAGCATTAGCATTTCAATTTCATTGCATTTCAACGTGTATATACCTTTGTTTTTCAATGTATCCATTTCCGTACTGGTCTTAAGATCAGAATCAATTATACCAATTGCAGCAGGAATAGAAAGCTTTCTGGCATGTAACCTGCACGCAGTAACACAGTCCTTGACAGTTGCACAATTCCCCGTAGGAATTATAGTGTATTTTTCACCGAACAATGCCTCATATATTTTGTAATCAAAATCTGTCTTTGATCCCTCACAGAATAAAACCGGCTTTCTGCTCCCCACTAGGTCTACTATCATCTGGTTCGGAATATTCTCAATAGATTCACCAAGGAATTCAAATTTAAAATTACTCGGATATTCAAACTCTGATATCCTCATAAGTTCATAGTTAGTACGCGCACTAATGAAATCAATAGTATGCGATATAAATATAAACTGACAGTCTGAACGAACCTCTATTAGTCTGTCCCATATCTTGTTATAGATCGCCGGATTCAAGTGGTTTTCTGGCTCATCAACAATTATAAATGACTGTTCAGGTGCAGATAAAACAGTTGCAATATAGAAAAATGCAACTCTTTCACCATCACTCATTTGATTAAAAGTGTAAGGGGCCCCGTCGCCCTTTTTGCACATCATCTGCTTTTGTGAAAATTGTGAGTAATCCAGCTTTACCTCGAAAAAGTCGTCAAAAATCTCCTTTACCTTTTCATATGTAGATTTCCCATTAGCCTTCTTCGTATCGTAAAATTTCATTGCTATATCAGCATGCTCTGAGCAGATACCAATAATCAGTTTATTTAAAAGATTAGTATCTTCACCGCCATTACTGTAGAGCTGTTGATTATACTTTTCTATGGTAGAATCATACAATTGCTGTACCATACCATGCGTTTTTATTGGCTTAGAGGCAGGAATCACTTTAACATGTGTATCCAAAGTTTTCATATAATTTGCAAAAGATGATTTTCCGCTGCCGTTAGGTCCAAGTACTATAAGCGTCTTGTTATGCCCGTCCAAATGCTTAAGGACAGAAAAGCATTCCACCAATCTTAAAAACTCCACATTTTGAACTTTATTGACAATATTTACCATATGATTATATATAGGGCTAATACCTTTGTTGCCCACCATATCAGGCTTTAGCGTGAATTCAAGCTTATCCAACGAATTTTCATTTATTCTATCGTAAATACCCACTATCTCTTCGTATAGCAATTTGCACAGGTAATCCAAAGGATACACCTCTAGCTTTCTTTCGTATTTTTGAAAATGCTTTTCCAGGATCTCAAGATTGGTTCTATCCTGAACGAATTCATGTAATGTCTCCATTACAGATAAATACGATCTAAAAACGTTTCCGTTATTAGGATTTTCGAAATCATAGTCCGACACTGACTCTGCCTTTTCATATAATGACTCAACCCTCTTTGCAAAATCATATATATTCATCAAATAAGTCCCCCTTAAAATGCTTTAGTTAGTATTGACGGACTTCCGTCAATATATATAATAGTCAGCATGATATAATTGTCAATCACATTTTGTATTTGTAAATTCTTACATGCAATGTTATTATTTATTGTGGAGGATAAAAACAATGCAAAATCCATGTACGATCTTTTATAGTAATTTCGACTATCTCCTATCTGCCAAGGAAATCCGCATATCCGATCTAGAAAAGGCTCTAAGTGACTACTGCAAAGCTTCAAAAATCGGGTATTTTTCAAGACTTCGCCCAGCACAGGATAGTGATGGCAAGCTACCATCAATCGACATACTTTTATGGTTATCCGATTATTTCAAAGTTCCATTGGATACTTTGATTAAAACAGACCTTCGCTTCAACGATGCAGACTATAACTCTTTAGTTTCATTGATCGATAAGCTTCTAAAAATGACAAGAGAAGGGCAGATACACTGGCAAAAAGAACAGTCCTTTATGGATAGATATAGACAAAATCTTCTATACCAGCTTTCTTCATATGTCGAAAGCCTAGGAAAAATAGAAATTATTCCCGTACAGGAACTTGCTACAGGACCAGTGTATTTTGTTATTGCCATACATCCAGAAGGAAATAAGTCCGAGCCATTTACGATTACCACCAAAGATAGTCACTATGAATTGCTGCCGTGCATTTCTACATTGTATATGATTGCCGTACAAGAAACCCAAAGCCTTAAATTTAGCAATGACTTACGTGATACAATCACCAGATTTCTTGCCCAGTAAAATTAGACGAAAATTAAGGAGCTATCCGCCGACGAAACGGATAGCTCCTTTTTGCTACCTGAATGAAGTGTTGTGAAAGTCAAACAGGGAGTAACTTAATTTATATTAGTGATGCGAAAAACAAACTATTAACAGTGATTATTGACCTGCGAGCGGGTCACCACCCGCAGGTTATAACCTATTAGGTTATATTAGTTATTCCGTTTACTGATTAAATCAATTCTTAGACTTTGCTGAAGCCTTGTTGATTGTAAACTTAATGTTAGCTGTTCCGCCATATGCGCCCTTACCCTTTACGATAACGACTGCATTCTTGCCAGCCTTGATGTTGCCCTTATAACCAACTACTTCAAAGTCTGTGCCAAGTTTAAGTCCTGCGAAGTCATCTTCTTCACTAGGTGTGATTGCCTTACCTGTGTAGTAGTATGCTGTCTTTACAGAAACTGCCTTAGCTGTAATCTTGTTGGTGTAAACGTGTACACCTTCTACCTCGATCTCAGAATCACTAGCAAAGTTGCCAATACCCTTGATCTTAGCCATGTATACGTTCTCATCATTTGCTTCTGTCTCGTATCCGAGGAAAGTGAAGTCTTTCTTCTCAACAAGCTTCTTACCTGTTACCTTATCGTAGACTGCAGGTGCCTTTGTAGGTATGCTTGCAGCAAACAACTACGTAAACTCTAATCATTCATTATACTCTAACATCTTTAAAATCTACTTCTATTATGTCCTGAATTATATCTTGTGGCAATAACGAAATATTAGGGTTTTGTTTCAAATACTCCTCGATTCTTTTGGGCATACTATTTACATAATAATCCAAATAATCAAATATCCTTAGGTTCTCAATTGTTTTTTTCTTAAAATCTGCTACCTTCTGATTTTTTGCGCGTATTTCATCTTCATAGTTTGCAATTTTTGTGTGTAATTCGTTTAATGTCTTATTGTCTATACTCTTTAAAATTTGAATGACATTCTTAAAAATATCGATTTGACTCTGCTCCTTATAAAGGAACATCCGATTTGTCCAATCAGCAATTGATACATCAGAATTACTCACTGCCATTCCCTTCTTTGCTTCATATGCCTGAAGAATCTGTGCCTTAATAATGCTTTTACTTGATGGACGATTATAAAACTGAAGATTTAATTGTATGATTTCATTTATTATAGAATCTTTTTTATTATGAACTTTAACCTCATTTAAAAAAGACTCTAATACATCAACACAAACTTCTCCATATCTTTCCAACTTATCATTACAAATCTTGAAGTCATCAATAGAATCTGGCCTTTTTTTACCTATAGTTTCTATAAACCATTTATCAACTACCTGATTGACACAATCATCTCCATTACGCGCATCCACATTATGCCCTAATACAGTTCGCAAACCATTTACAATAGCTGCAATATCTTCTAGTTGATAGTAATCAAATGTCATATGATAATTTTTTTTAACCTTTTTTAACTGATTACATATTCCAGCATCAATTAACAATTTATACAAGTTAGTAATAGCAATTAAAAACCTTGCATCATCATTAATAACCGGTATCGACTCAGGATTATAATTACAGAATATAAATGGCCTTCCCGAAGATATTTCCAACAACTTTTCATTCAATTTTTCAGCTGGTAAAGGAGAAAAAATGATATTATTACTCATTCTTATCCCCCCTACCATCTAAATCATATGCAGAAAATTGGTTAGCCATACTTAATCCCAAACCAAAATCTTTTAGAATCCTATTCTTCTCAGGCATGCTACGAAGTCCAAGATTCTTCATATAGAATTTTACACCCTGATTTTTTTCAGAAAAATGAGGGAATCCATCCACCTTTATGAATCCAGAGTAATTATGGATAGACATAACTGTACCGCTAAAACGTGCAGGAATACCAGGTTCAAAACAAATCAGATATGGAACTCTCATTCTCTGATTAGGCATATCAGAAACTCTATGCATAGCCTTCATTGCACCTAAGTAATCACCTTCAATATGTATTTTTGCCAAAGCATATATTAATGTTACAACCGGTCGTACAGATGTTCCCGAAATAGTCTCATATTTTTCACAGGTGCTATATACTTTTAACCAATCTTTTTGCTCAACATAAGTTTTTTGCCATTCTCGTCCTATAGATAATGGGCGACCATTATAAAGCATCCACTCTACTCGAAGCAACAAATACAACGCTTGGATACTATTATCAACACAACCGCTATATTCAGGATTATTAATGAAATCTACAATCTTTTGACACACTTGTTTTTGTTTATCACTAAGGACAAAATCTTTTCCGGATTCTTTTTCATATTTTGATATAGAGTTTCCATCTAACCCTGCTTTATTCAATTCTTGCTGACATATAAAACATATTCCAGAAGCGCTATTTCTATCAAGCATTTTTTCAAATAAATCTCTAAATGATTCAGGTGCAGTTCCATTAACAATATCATCAATTTTCACAACATACCTGCACGAAAACTGAGATATCCTTGCAAGATGCGTTCCTAATTCATCTTTATCGTTAGAGCCACGGCTTGTTATTTCTAGCGTGCTTGCATCATCCGCTATCATTCCAACATCACTTAATAGTAATAGTTTTCTTTCATCATCTGCTTTCTCATACTCTCTCTCAAAAAGTTTAAATAAAGCATTATACAAATATCCATCAAGCGGAGATGCAGAAATTGCCTTAAATAGAATTGGATATAATTGAGCATAATTTAGTGGTTTTAGTCTACTACCCGTTTCATCATCACTGCCCATTCTATTATATTCAGACCTAATTGATTCCATTTCACCACTTGCACTAGCCAACTCAACAGTCAATGAATTGATTGATGTTTGAATAGATCTTTGTTCTAAATAACTCTTTGAATCAAGCAAGCGCATCTCTAATTTTTCAAGGCTCTCTAATGCTAAATTTGATACATCAGTTAACCTTTCTATACGTAACTTATATGATTCGCTGGTATATATTTCTGGTTTGACTTCCCATGGTTCAAAACCACTTGCTGCAGCTTTGTTATATCCATTTAACCTATCCCACATGCTTCCATATAGTTCTCTATAAAAGCTAATCTCAATTAATGCCATTCCTCCATCATCATCTGGCAAACGATAAAATGTACGTAACTCATTAAGCTTATCTGCGAGCGGATGTAATTTTTTCAATAATCGTACATGTTCCGCGTACTTAGAATGGTCAGGCCAAAATTCCCTATATTCTGTATTAGGACCATACATTTTTAGTAAGCTTTGAATTGCTGTCTTCATTTCAATATCTACTTCATTATCTCTTCGATAGCTATTAATGTATAAATCAATGATTTCTGTTAGAATCACAATCTGCCTGTCTTCATTTATCTGATTGTTTTTTAGAAAAATATCAGCTTCTAACGTATTTCTAAATCTAAATACATACCTGCCATCCTTTGTCTCACAATAATGTAAATAATTAATTTGTGAAGTCAACAACTTAAACAGCTCATAATTATTATATGATGTATTTGATCCAAAATAATCATCTGAATCCTTGCAAAGCATTCCCAACGCCAAATTGTATGGTGTGTCTAATTTGAATCTACTAAACATTGCAATACAAATATTAAACCTATCCAAATCATAAACATCATCTAATTCACTAGATTCTAATTCAGATTTCATCTCATTAGGAATATTAATTCCTGCCCTTTGCAGCGCTTCAGTCATTGGATTAATACAAACATCTTCACTTGGCTCTAACATAGAAATCTGTTTTCGAACATATCTATTAACCAATCTTTGTTCTCTTGATAATCCAGCTTCCAGTTTAGGTCTTATGATATAAATCAATTTATAAAAATATTCAAAAACATCATTGTTCTCTGCCAAATCCGCCCATGCCTTATTTAAAACAGCTTCTTCAGCCAAAGCATATAGTTTTGCTTTCTGTTTTATATTAACAATCTCAGCTTCGCTTAGTTTTCTACTAGCAGATACGTAATAACAATTGTTATAAGAATAAATATTTGAATTAGCTAAATCATCTAATACCAATCGATTATCCTGTATATAATAATACTTTCTTTGCTGTTTTTCAGACTCCGATGGCACATTTAGATATGAAGAACACAATAAAACAAATCGTCTCCCTCTATTTTCTAATTCATGAGCCAACTGCTTGGCTTCCATCGCAATATTTTTATATGAAGAGCTATCCCACACAATTAAAAATCTTGTATCTTTCTCAGAAACATGCTCAACTTCTTGCATTAATTCATCCAACACTTGTATTTCATTACTTTGGCTTGAAAAAAACAAATTATCAGCATTGATAAAGATAACTGGATTATTCTGTTCGCAGAAGACCTTGTATGCAATCGCAGCAAGTTCGATACTCTTAGAACTTCCTGGATCCCCTTCTAATACTATAGGAGTATTCCATCCTCCCTTAGTATTTAGATGACCACTTAACATACTTTTAATAATAAATAACAATTCATCCTCATATTCTCTCTTAAGATAATATTCAGATTGTGGTAAAAACCCATACCATTGTGGATAGTCGGATGAGTTATTTAAGAAATTATAAAACCAACGCGACAGCTGTATTCTTCCCATTGGACGTATTTCTTTTATTTTTTCATCCGTTAATAATTGTGCAAAATTCTTGCATCTAACTAAAATAGACTTTTCAATAAATACAGGCTTCTTTGCAACATAAAATAAATTTGCACTCCCTTTATCATCAGTATATCCATCATTTTCTATTTCAATATTTGTACTACTAATAGCATCAGAAAGTTTGCCTTCATTCCATGTATAATCATTTTTTTGTGCAAATTTTTTTAAGACATCAACGCCTTCAATAGAATTAAAAAATTCTACAGTGCCACCTTTTATCTCTTTACAAGAAAAAATAAAACTCTCTAAAGATATATCTTGCTCAGAATTTGGATTATAGCCAATTACAACCATTCTCGACCTAATGTCTAACTTGGACATTACACGAGCAAGGATTCTTTCTGCATGTTTTTTTACATACGCATCCTGCAAAAATTCATCTATATCTTCTGTTCCATTTGGCTTCTGTGTTTCAGATCCAAACATTTGAATTATTGGCAGATCTGCTTTACTAAAAATATTAATTGGCAATTCTTCAATAGAAGTATACCTATGAGCAATTCTGCCATTTGCAAATTCATTTCCGAATCCATCTTTTTTTACCGATGTAATAATACAGCTCCAAGGAAGACTATAAATCTGTTGCGTTAACTCACCTAGTTTTTCTGCTTCAACTCCAATGTATAGTATTACATTGTCTTGATTAAAACTTTTATATAAATTAGCGATTATTTCATCTTCATTTACCATTTCTGCATCTTCTCCTTAACCAATTTTGACACTTTTTTATTTAGATTTAGTACTAATGATTATTTTAGCTTATTCAAATACATATTTCATTTCAATTATTTCAAAATAAGCTAATTATCTCGCACATCGTCCTATTGCACACATATCAATATCATCAAATAATGTTTTTTAATATCCATTCCTCAAGCACCACCCTAGGTGAATGTGGGCTGAACGAATCATTTGCATTAACACTATTCAAATAATTGGTCTTGCAACTAATCTTTACCCCCTTACAACTTATAACCTCAACTTTAAAAACATAGTAGAAATATGCCTTCCGTAAATCCTCGACCATAAGTACCTGTTAATACTACCATATCCATGAGATGATTCCCCAAATACATTTAGGGAGGCATTTTCATGAATACAACCAAAATAGTTCATCAGACAAATCTTAATAAGTGGGCTGACATAATCCGTGATCAACAGTCTAGTTCTTTGACCGTAAAAGATTGGTGTTCACAGCATCAGGTATCAAAAGCTCAGTTCTATTACTGGAAGCGTAAGCTTAAGGATAAGTTTGTTGAATTCCAGCTTCCAGATATTATCCCCATCTCTTCTCAAATTTCGGAACCGTATTGCACAAGTTGTACAACTGATGCAACAGTTCCAACTCCTTCTTCGGTAATCATATCAATCAACAGCATTTCCATTGAGATCACCGAGAATACCTCTGAGCTTTTGCTTGCAAAGGTTATAAAGGTGGTGCGCAATGCTTAAAGATGCTGATTTTAATTACTTCCCCGCTATCTATGTCGTTTGTGGCCGAACTGATATACGCTATGGAATAGATTCTCTTGCTGCCATTATTGAAAAAAGATTCAAAGTAGATCTCTTTGTTCCTAACACATTGTTTCTTTTCTGCGGAACATCCACTTCCAAGATTAAAGGACTTTTATAGGAAGGAGAAGGATGAGAAAAAAGCCATCCCTTCCACTACTTATCCAGCTTCTTCTCCTTAGCAATATAAATCGGCCTATTCTTAACCTCCATATATATCCTAGCCAGATACTCCCCGATAACCCCAAGAAGCAATATGATCACGCCGCCAAGGAATAGTAGCAGCAATATAATAGTAGTCGTATCCTGCCATGGACGGGCACCTGATATAAACATCAGGAAAAGTCTGACAGTATATACAAATGATATACCGATAACCAAAAAAACAAAATATATAACAGCTCTAAGAGGAGATACCGCAAAAGCTATGATACCAGTCTTGGCATAGTTCCATAAACTCTTATAGTTCCACTTACTGTCTCCATCAGCACGCTCTACATTCTCATACTCAACCCACTTGGACTTAAATCCAATCCAGGAATAGATACCCTTGATGAAGCGCTCGTGCTCTCTCATAGATACAATAGCATCAGCAACCTGCTTCTTCATAAGCCTATAATCTGTCATGCCCGGAGCAAGCTTCATACCGGTAGCCCAGTTGATAGTATGATAGAAAGAATTAGAGAAGAAATTCCTGATCTTGGACTCCTTCTCTCTATTCACTCTCCTAGCTGTTGCGCAGTCATAGCCTTCTACTTCTATTGCATGCAGCATCTCTACAAGAAGATGCGGAGGGTGCTGGAGATCGGCGTCCATAAGGGTCACATAGTCACCGTCTGCATTCTCAAGACCTGCATATATAGCAGACTCCTTACCAAAATTCCTGGCAAAAGAGATATATCGCACGTTACTGCCAGCCATACCGGCAAGCTTCACTATGCGCTCTAAGGTATCGTCCTGACTTCCATCATCTATATACATACACTCCACTCATAAGCCCTAAGTTCTGTACTGAACAGGTCTTTCAAAGCATTATATATAAGCTCTACACATCTAGCTTCATTGAAACATGGTATTACAATATCAATCTTATTCATGTCATTGTCCTTGAAATACTAATAAAATATTATAAGAAAAAAGATGCCTGGAGAATTCCAAACATCTTAATTATAGCATAAGATAAAGCTCAAAATCGGTATTCCTTTACATTCTTCATTCAATCACAAGAACTCTTCAAATTTAGCATTACTCCAAATAAATCATTTATTTTGATGAACATCATGTATACGTATCTAAAGATAATTATGGAAGTATCATAGCAGCTTCAGAAATTGTGCGTGGTAAGATAAATTTACCATTTCAATTTTGCAAATTATACATTGCAAAACTCACCCCTATCAAGCCAACGAGCATAGTGTTCACATTTTGTTAACAGAACACGGTCATAATGTCTAATACTCCCTGATCATCAGTAAAAAAGTACTCATCTTCGTCGCTATTGTACCAGTCATCCCATTCTTCATTGCACTCGCTATTTATACACCTCTCTTCATCTGAGATGTTAAGTACTTTATCGGTAATAGCTTCTATTTTCTTTGTTAGTTCAGTTTTATGCTTGTCTTGAAAAAAATGAAACAAACGCCGCGTACAATAGTGCATTACGTTCCGGCTGTAGCTTCCCTCGATAAACGTCAATAAGATATGTTGTAGATTGAAAGATATAAAAAGAAAGACCGACTGGCAAGATCAAGCCAAGACTATCAAGACCAGATCCTTCGCCTCCTCCGAAAATCCCAAATCTTCTAATTGTAGTCAGAATAAAATCAGAATATTTGAAGATTACGAGGACTGAAAAGTTTAATATCAAAAAAAGAGACAACAGGCTTTTCTTAGGATGAGCTGATAATACCAGTCCTCCTAAGTAAGTTATTGCTATAGTTAATAAGAGCAGCAATAATAATTCAGGGCTCTTATATCCATAAAAGAATAAACTGCCTGTCAAAATACATATATATCTGTATTTGCTTGGGATAAGGTAATAGATGCATACAAATATGCAAATGAAAATCAAGAAATCTATACTTAGGTAACTCATGAATTAACCAACCTTTTACCAATTTATTTACCACTTGTTTCAGCATAGCATATAAGTAGATGAATTGGTAAATATTTTCCATGTAGGTACATAGTATCATTATATAAATAATTGCATTTTATAATTTATCGATAGCCAAAATGCTATTTTGATGGGTTGTTTTGCTACTTAATAACGTAGACAAACATCATTATGCTTATTGTACTAATACGTATAATAAACTAATTCATTACGAACTTGATCAGTAGCAGCAACTGCCTAATTATTCAAAGCTTAAGATTCACTGTTTCATTGAAACTAGATTAAAACAGATAAACAATGCTACTATATCTGTTAGCTTCTTGCAATCCTTGATTCACATAGAATCAATTATACAAACTTCCAAAGTCTTAAATAGTTTCTGTAACACTACTCCCCTCAAGTTTGTTCCTCTTTAGTGACCCTCGCTAATACCTCTAACAAACTCCGCAAAAAAGAGTCAGTCTCTCACGACTGACTCTTATAAACTTTGTCATACCATTACGAAGTATGATTATCTAAACTATTGCTTCTATCCATCAGCGCATATTTCATCATCACTGAGCCAGATAAACATTAGCTCTTTTACAAGCAGAAGCATATAATATTCTATCTCGTTCTATTCGTTCTTCCGCTTCTTTAACTAACTTATTATAGCTCGGAGAGTTTTTATCTTTAAATGATTTCGCTCGCTGAACTCCGTTAACAGCAACATCACTTAATACTATCCTTCCCATATTCTTTCTCCTTTATGTTTATTATAAATTGCATGCATAAATATTGCAAGCAATTCATAATGTCACTTTTTCACAACGATCAATTCGGTAATATACCACATTCCATCAACAGTATCAATCGTATTGATTTTCTTTAGCTTCTGTAATGATTCATCCACATTGGCAACTTTAAAATCCCCACTCTTATTGCTTGTTGCTAAACTATCCAAATACTCCTTAATTCTTGATGAATCCGCTTTTTGCAACCTATAAATGGCAAAAAGTACAATTGCTTCATCTTTTTCTAATTTTGTTGTCATAGAATCATACAAAAAAACTATTGCCTTTAATAGTGACAATAACAACCACATTCCATCAGAAGTCAATACCAGATTAACTGCAAAAATCATATCTATAGCAAATTTCAAATTTATTCTTACATTTGATATCTTTGTGCTTTTTGCTTTGGAAAAATCATCTGGAGAAATATAAACAACAGATGCTGCTTCAGGCTCATTTTCAACAAAATCAATTGTTGCTTTAAATAAGCTTTGAACAGAAATTTCATCTATCCTATGCTCTTTAATAAAATCACGCTGATCATTAATTAGTAAATCATATTCGGAACAAGGCTGATTATACAACTTTTCACTCTCCTTTAACATATTTTAGATTATTTATATACATTGAATAAGGCTTGATTTTTCTTTTAACCACATATCCCTTGTCTTCATCATTATCTTTATACTGAATCTTTCCAGAATCATGTCTAAGAATCCATGGTTCCTTCTCTGATGTTGCGCTAGTAGTATCTACAAGAATTCTAGCTGACGTCTTTCCCTCTTTATACTGTTCAGGGCTTGCAAAATCTATACACCAAACAAACTTTGGAAGAGATAAAGAAAGAATAATCCCTTTTAACAACTCATCCATATCGTCACTTTCGCTTGTTTTCCGCTTTAACGAATTAGAGGATGTAATATAAATTCTACACACAGGTGTATCGCCAATATTAATTACCTTAGCTTTTATCCAAGTCTGCATCCTGTTACACACTTCTCTATAGGATAATTGCATTCTATTGTAAAGCGGAATAACTGCAAAATCCATCTGCCCAAATCCGTATTCAACCCCATAATTTGCACTAGCAATTGATTTTGGAACTTTAGTATAAGGAAAAATTCTATCATCCATTACATACAAAGATTTTATCAACCTAGAATGTAGAATCACACCTGTTTTATTATCAACTATTGCGGATATCGTTTCAGGATCATCAAGTAATTTATAATCTATCTCCCCATGACCAATTACTGAAACGGCATGATTTTTTGGAGATAAATTTATGAACCCCACCATAGGAATTCCAGACTCTATATATGCCAATAATTCGTCTTGCCTCTCAACTTGACCGCCTTCAATAATAATTGGACTAAAACCGTACTCCTTTAAAACATCTGATACCTGATTGGGAGTCAAACCTAGTGAAGGCGTTTTTCTTCCCCAATCATTATGCACCTTTTCAACCACGCTTCCTATTGTAGTATCTAGGTAGTTATGATATTTATTTCCATAATATTTTAATATTGTCCATGCCGCAGTATGTGCACAACATGATATGTCTGTTTCTTGCCTTTTCCATGGAAAAACCTCTATTTCTTGTGGTGTTCCGTAAATATGAAGATTGATTTTGCCTAACATTAAGTAGGCTTCTCCTTTAATCACAACTTTCGGATTTAAAAAGGTCTTTCCAAACTTAGTTTTTTCTGGTGTTGGTCTTAACACCGTACATCCTAGATATTCATCACCTTTTTCAAAATGAATTCTATAGCACTCCTTAGGAAATTTTTTGAATTTCTGAGAATAATGACTATAGAATGTACTCAAATACTCATTATCATAATAAGGATATTCAATTAAAATGGTATCTGCTTTTGTTCCTATAAATTTTTTACAATCATTTACCACGTCCTTATTTATATGTGTTGAAGAAACAACATCTAATAATTTTTTATAGTCTGAATTCTTTGTAATTTCAATAACATTAAACTTTATCATTTCTCCTAATAGTCTACCTCGTTAATATCATTATGAACCAAATAATACCTCATAAAATAATTTATTCTATAATGCGACGATATAATGATTTTATCAAATTTTAAGTGCAAAAGCCACCTATGCATCACAGTAATATTGAATCTAACAGTGAAATTACAGATTACACTTTATGTTTGTATGTTTAACAAACACATAAAATGTGACACATTAAAATACTTAATAAAGAAATAAAATCGTTACATAATCCAACGGATTTTTCCCGCCATTTATTAGAATTATAAAAGATTCGTTAATCCTGCATTTTACTATGATTTAAGCATATTATTTTAGATATTCAACATATTTTTCTACGATTAAAAGGATGATACGATACAACCATTCGCACAATAAATCCTTTACTAATCTAGAACCCGCTGACCAGATCAAACCACTCATCAGAATTAAGTCAAATTGTAAGCGTCAAATAACCCGCCTATGATTTAATCTGCTTCTATGGTTTACTTTAAAAAACCGAAAAAACTAACTAGTTTTTTAAAGGAGGCCAGGAATGGATCAAATCACACACGATGTGCGTACAGCCCAGTGGGCTGAAATCGTTCGTAAGTGTCACGAACGCCCCGAGAATC
>JAEEGL010176548.1_pt1 | contig 15586 bp, 20 predicted proteins | sample 9134231 | NCBI WGS metagenome assembly JAEEGL01 (sample SAMN16246548, study PRJNA631951) | gut metagenome | biome: gut microbiome; feature: rumen; material: fiber-attached | host: Bos | place: Iran: Karaj | collected 2018-10
ATAGGTTACAACTACCCTGTGGATATGGTAAAAGACAAGGAAGTCAGGAAACGCTTGTTGCACCTGCCTATCCATGGCTCAATATCTGAAGTTGAAGAACTCTGCACAAAATCTGATGGAGGAGCCATACACCTAGATATACCAACATGGATATGGTATCATCACATGGGACACTGCATCAATGGCGATATCCAACGAGCATATCAAATCGCTACTGTTGCCTCTGTCAAGCAAATCATGGTAAAAGTAAAGTCATTATTGATAGATTATTTCCTAAATATAGACAAGGGAGAGTCGCTTTCTTTCCTCTCACTCATAAAAAAAGAAATGCCAACAATGCAGATAACAGCAGGAATCATAAACACCGGTTCGGGGTGTATAACAGCAAATGGGGCAACGATAGTATCCGGTGCCAACATCAGCATCAACAAAGACAATATTCAAGAGTTGCAAAGAATCTTATTGCGCATTGAAAAAATAATGCAATCAATTAACTCGGATGATTATAAAGAAATAGCGGAAGAGTTGAAAACTGAAATGAAAAAGGATTGCCCCTCACGGAATATCATAAAAAGAGGACTTCAAGCTATAAAAGGCATAGCTTCCGGTGTCGTTTCTGGAGTTATAGCTAATAAGATCACGCCACTTGTGGAATCTGCAATAGCGTTATTGTAAATTAAGTTACCATGTTAGCAAATAAACAAACATATATCGAAATGCTAAGAGGATTCTTTGCATTGTGGTAACAATTCCATGTCAAGGTACCGCTCTTTCAAATCTACAGAAAGACGTTTGACGACACCACTTCCCTGTCCGCTGGTAACCAGTTTACTCTACCCAACTCGTTTCTGTGAAGCCATTTCGCTGCCTCGTGTTCCTTCAACTCCAGAAGTCCACTCTCCACATGGCATAGGAAACAATGCATGGTCAAATGGAAAGATGGATAATAATATTCCACCGTCGTGACCAAATGCCCATTTTATTCCAAGCTCTCTGTTTATAATGAACTTTGAAAGAATATTGCAGTTTACTTTACATATTTTAGAAATTTCTGATGCTTAGAAATTTTGTTAGCTGGCGCAGATTCAATTTGTTAGTTGTTGCACTATGGAATTGAACCTGCCTAATTAACACTTTATATTTTGTGGATAGGAATATTCTTGGTTCTTTTGCAAAGCCTCAAAAAAGCATTTCGGCTTGTAAATTCCCACTGGACAATTGTGTCGGGCAACGCTGAAGTGCCTTTTTTATTTTCTGTTGGTATAGGATGTTATCAATACACCTGTATTATTTCTTGAATCGACATCTACCACTCGCTTTTTATTTGTTTCCAAACGCAAGCGCTTTGTTTTTGGTTCGGTTCGGAGTATAACAAATTGAGAATTGACGCTTCTCCCATTTTCTTTGGAATCAAATTCTACTTTCTCGTGATTAGGGAACTTCATGAGATTATGGGGGTACAAATGAAAAGTACAATGCACCCATTTGCTAATGTGCGATGATTCAGTTAGTTGCGCAAAAATGCCAACAAAACGAAAAGTACAAATTGAGTGGATTTGATTGGATTGGAGGGTGATTTTGAGGAATAAAACGGATGGCTCTTTATGATGCCATTTTGAATGGTGTTGGATAGTTCTTTGATTGCTATTCGAAAACGCTCAGAAAGCCGAAAAATACGGTGCTTCTGAGCGTTTTTTTTGTTGCCAATAACACTCCTTTTATATCGGCGTATCTCGATAGGCATCATGGCGAGTTTTGCTTTGTATAAAAGCACTCCCAAACAATAAAAAATGCTAATTGGTTCGTCAATTGGTTCGTCATAACTCGGTAGAAAACACACCGAAGTAAGTAATGGTAATATGGGTATTGCATGTTACCAATTAAGGATACTGCCGTAAAAAACACTTTTACGTTTTTGGGTGCTTCCATGGCAAAATAATGTAATTATTTATAATACAATTACTTACGCGATTTTTAGCCAAAAACAGCTTTTGCGGCCTTGTACAAAATAAGTGTGATATGGGCGGAAGTGGGGTTTTAGTGGGTATCCTGGAGTGAAATAATCTTCTCGAGTAGCTTTATTTTCTCATCTTTTAGGCGCTGCACCTCTTGGCGTAGCTGCTCTATCTCTGTATTATCGGTGCTTGGGTGTGTATCTGTAGACTTGCTCGAAGGCTGCGCGCTGCGCATCATCTCACCTTCACCAAGTAGAAGCCACTCTGGTGATATATTCGCATTTGCGCACAAAGAACAAAGCACATCGAAACTTGGCTTACCCTGTCTTTTGCCAACGACATTTTCAATAACCGTTGGAGCAACATTTATCGACATTGCAAACGCCCTTTTATTCCCTTTATAGAGTGTGTCTATAACTATCTGAAACCGCTCGTTTATGTTCATGCCATATTAATATTGCACGCAAATGCGTAAAAATTTCTTTCAAAATGTTGCAAAATACATTCGCATTTGCGAATACTGCATCGCGTTCCATTTGGAACGCGCCATAAAAATAAGAATAAAATGGAGATGATAAAGAGAATACGTATGCCGAAAGGTGGTGCTACGAATGTGGCAACGCTGATGCGTCTCTCACGCAAAACCATCGATAACGCATTGTCGGGGCGCGTGAACAACGAACTCGCACGCCGCATCCGCCGATGCGCATTGCAGCACGGCGGCGTGGAAGAGGCTTTGAAAATACCGCGCGGGCAATGGCTCGTGAACTACGACCACAGCGGTGGTGTGATGACGGTGATGTTTTGGAATGGTTGGCTGTGTGAGATCGGCCTACTGAGCGAAGCCACTATGAAGACCATCGCACCCGACGGACGTGTGGTGGAGGAACGTCCTGCACCTGTAACGCGCGAACTGATGGCGCACTTTGTAGAGGTAGCAAGTAAAGAGGAATAAGTAGTAAGTAATAAATACTCACATAAATACTATGGAAACGATCAAGAAACAGAGAATTGCGGTGGCGCTAAGAAACTATTGCGACCGCTACGGCAGCCAGGCAAAGGCTGCAAAGGCACTCAAGATGAGCAGTCCTATGATAAGTCAGATGCTTACGGGCGATTGGGACAAGATAGCCGATCAGCAATGGCACACTGCTGCCGCTGGCATAGGCTACAAAGAGGAGCGATGGGAAGCCGTAGAGACGGCCGACTTTCGTACACTGAGCACCATACTGGACGATGCACAACAAAACTCACTTGTAATGAGCATTGTGGGTGCAGCAGGATCAGGCAAGAGCTTCACATGTAGGCACTATTCGGAGATGCATCAGAGTGTAGTGGTGGTGTCGTGCGATTCGTATTGGACGCGCAAAGACCTGATAGAAGAGCTGCTGACGGTGATGGGCGAAGACACGGCAGGATTGACGCTTGCAGGACTCACGCGTAAGGCAGTAAAGAAGCTTCGCATGACTGATCGTCCTTTGATAATATTGGACGAAGCGGATAAGCTATCCGATAAGGTGTTGAATGCGTTTATAACGCTCTACAATCAGTTGGAGGGCATTTGTGGCATAGTGCTTATAGCTACGAGCCACCTCGAGAAAAAGCTACTCAGCGGTGTGCGTCACAATAAGCAGGGATATAACGAGATATGGAGCCGCCTCGGCCGCAAATGCGTGCCACTTGCGGGCGTGTCGGCACAAGATATAGTGATGGTGTGCGAAGCCAACGGCATAGTGGACGAGCGCACTATCGACGGGATAATAAGAGATTCAGAGTCGGATCTAAGGCGTGTAGCGCGAAGGGTGCATGCAGCAAGAAGGAAACTGGCGAAAACGAAGTTGCCGGAATAAAATTCCGGAGAATAGGACGATTCAAAATTATGAAAAGAGCATATAACGTACATCAGATACGCCAGTTTCGCCCAACGACGCTCGACTTCGACGGAGCATGGCTCGCGGCAATAGGTAAGCCCGAGCGCACAGGCAGTTGGCTCATTTGGGGCAAGAGTGCCAATGGTAAGACCAGGTTCGCACTGCAACTGGCAAGATACTTAACCAATTTCGGTCGTGTGGTATACGACAGCCTCGAAGAGGGCCTTTCGCTAACGATGCAGAACGCCATTGCCGAGGTGGGATTTTCGGACGGCAAGGCAAAACGCAATTTCAACCTACTAGATAAAGAACCCATAGAAGAGCTTCGCGAGCGCCTGAAGAAGGAGAAAGCGCCCAAGATGATAATAGTAGACTCGGTGCAATACACAGGTATGACCTACACCGACTATAAGCAGCTTCGCGACGAGAATCCTGGTAAGCTATTCATATTCATCAGCCACGCCGACGGCTCGGAGCCAAAGGGCAACGTAGCCAACTCGATAAAGTTCGATGCCAACGCGAAGATATACGTGGAAGGCTACCGCGCCATGCCACAGAGTCGCTATGGCGGTGGTCAGCCCTACGACGTTTGGCCAGCAAGGAGCGCCGAATACTGGGGCGGGCGTTAAGAACTATGAACTAACTAAACGGTGGCGCGAGGGCAACAGAAAGTCGCCAAAAGCCTGTAACTAATCGCGTTCGAAACAAAAGCCTCGGAACTTGCGCCACCGTTTTTTTTCAAAAATATGAGTTCCCAATTACGAATTACGAGCAATCACTCACGCTGTAACAACGCTCGGAAAGTAGGAACGTAACTCGGAACTCAAAACTAAAAACAAGCCCTGGGAAAGCTCGTTGGACCTACCACAGGTCGGCGGAGAAACAGCACAATAAAGGTGGTTGTGCGGTAAGGTTTGGCTACCAAGAGCGGTTCGATTCCGCTCCTCCGTCCCAAAAAGAAGTAATAAGTACTAAGTAATAAGTAAGACGATGAAAGTAACGTTCACTGTTGAGTTGTATTGCACAGATGGCAATCGAGCAAGCAAATCGAATTGGCAAGAGTCGCAAGCAGTGCTGCCCCTCGAATATATAAACAGAAGGCTTCAACGCTTGGCTGCTGACGTAGCTGACGAGTTAGGACATACGTCACATATCGATGTGAGGGCAGCGCGGTGTGTTGCATCAGTGCAATCTTGTCATGAATCACCTCAGCATACTCGTCGTGCTGAATGTGGAGGCGAAGGTCGGGTCATGCGAGACGATGAAGGAAGTCTTGGAGACATCTATTGACCATCTGTTCGTCGTCGGAGATAATCTCGAAACGGACGAAGTACTTGAAATCTATCATAAACATAAATAATAATACGAAGATAATGAAAGCGACAACCACATCAGAGCGCCATACGGCATTGGCCGACATACATAGAATGAAGAACGTGCTATGTATGACCGATGAAGATTGGCGGACATTCCTCGCACAATGGCGTGTGGAGAGCAGCAAGGAACTCACCAACTCTGCACTGCATGAGGTTCGCCTGATGCTGCACGGCATGACTGATAGTCCGACCGATGATGAACGCACACGATGGATGCGCAGAGTGTGGAGCGTGGTAGGCTCGTGGCTTAGAGCCAATGGCTGGAAAAACGACAACGATGCTATACGTACGGTGGTTTGCCGCGCAGCACGTAAGAAGTCGACCCGAGAGATAACCCTTGGCCACCTGAAGCAGATCTACTACGCCTGGAGAGCTAAGAGCGAACAGACCGCTACGGCACAAGCAGTGAAGCAATCGTTGGATATAACATCACTAAACTAATACCACTATGTATATGATAAAAAGAGAGATGGTCACTACCACTATAAATGGCGAGAAGTGGCTAACAATAAGAGAAGCCAACCGCATAATACGTGCAGGCTCGTATGCCACACTTGAGAAGTTCCTCAATTCTATCTGCATAGACACTCGCTTCGACGAGGATGGCGAATTGATAATACGCTACGAAGATGCCAAAGACATAGCCGAGGCGAAACGTCGCATAGATGGCGACACAACCCGATGGGCACGTTCGCGCGCATTTGGCATAGAGTATTGCAAGATAAAGGCTCTAAAACGTGCCAAGGCACAGCGCCGCCAGCCAATGACTGTAGACGAAATGATTGCCGAGCAGAAGCGTCTGAGCATAGAGCGCTATCACAGAGAATGCGACGATTTCTATGCGCATCAGGATAGAGACGACAACCGAACAAAATGGGAACGCGCACGACGTATGTATGCCGAGATTCCAACGCAACACAACAATCTGAAAGCTAATTATTGATCAATACTATGGCAACAGAAAAACCACTGAGCCGCATAGACGCCATGAACGCCGAACTGCAGCAGATAAAAGAAGAACTTGAAGCGCTCTGTCTCGATGGCATCGACGAACAATCGAGGGTATACGACGAAATGGTATGGCGCCGCATGGAGCTACACCGCCACCGCGCAGAGCTATGGAATGCGCTCTATGAACTAAAGAAAAGAGCACGCCGCATCTAATTACAATTTACCAATTACGAGTTACGAGCAACCATCGCCCATCGGCGGCCAGCTCTCGTAATTCGAGAGCTCGAAACTCATAACTCATAACTAAAAGAAGATGGGGCAAATAGTGCAAGTGTGCAAAGGCGTGTTGGCTATAGAGGTGCAGTGGCTTGTGGCGAATGGCGTTATAAGCGACGGCAACTATCGAAGCCTAATAGGCCGACGTGACGTGCGAGTGGTACGCCGTGGCTGCCGCGGTGTGAATGCACTTGTGGACTATGAGAGTCTGCCCGACCGCTTCAAAAAGAAAATAGTGGATATGATAGGCAACCCGTATGATAGTTTGCAGATGAACGTAATAGAGAGCCGCATGGTGCACAACGAGCAAGCAGCTACCTATTTCGAAGAATACACCACGGCATCGGGCCGACATCTGCCTACTGGCATAGTACGTCAATACTATGCCGAGGCGTGCATATTGGATGCCATAGGACGCTATTTGGCAGCCAAGAGCAGCAAGCGCCGTGCTCTTGGTCATCGTGCAAGTGAAGCGTGGGAAGAGTTGGCAGAGAGTATCCACAAGCTCGACACCAACGCATGGCCGCACAAGCTACCCACCAACGCACGAAGCCTACAACGCAAATATCTACAGTTCCGCGCCAAGGGCCTCGAAAGCCTCATACACAACAACTATAAGGCATCGCTTGCCAATAGCGATAAGGTACGCACCGACGAAGAGAATGCTCTACTATTCAGCCTTGTGAGCGATCCGCGCAACCTCAACGACATGCAGGTGGTGCAGCTATACAACTACAACCGCCCTGCAGGTTCGCCCGAGATAACGGCGCGCATAGTAGGCTATTTCCGCAAAGAGCGTGAGCAAGATATATATGCACGCCGACACGGAGCCACGCAGTTCCGCGCCGAGCGCACCATGACGGTGCAACGCACAGCACCATCGGCTCCACTATATCTGTGGACGCTCGATGGTTGGGACGCAGAACTCCTCTACCAAAAGACCACCACGCGCGCCGGCAAGACCATTACCACCTACCACAACCGACTGACGATAGAGGTGGTGCTCGATGCTTGCACCAAATATCCTATCGGCTACGCCATAGCCGACAACGAGAGCCCAGCTCTTATAAAAGCAGCTCTCAAAGATGCTTTGAACCACGTTCGAACGCTCTTTGGCAGCCGTTATAAGCCACAACAGATACAGATGGACCACGCAGGATGGAAGACTCTAAAAGACACCTACGAGCAGACGGCTCGCTACGTAACGCCTGCACAGGTGCGCAACGCCAAAGCCAAGGTTATAGAGCCATGGTTCCGCCTATTCAACGACCGCTATTGCCACCTACAAACCAACTGGAGCGGCTATGGCGTGACGAGCCGAAAGGAGAATCAACCCAACGCAGAGTTTATCAACAAGTATCGCAAAGACTTCCCCGACCGCGAAGGATGCATCAAACAACTTGCAACGTTCATTGAGATGGAGCGTGCACGCCTTCGCGACGAATACTTAGCCAAATGGGAGAGTATGCCAGTGGAGAACCGTCTGCCAATGACCGACGAGCAGTATCTGATGGCATACGGCGACACCGATGGACGCATGCGCTTGCTGCAGAATACGGGCATAACGCTCACCATCGGCGGACATCGACGCCAATACGACTCATTCGACCACGACTTCCGCCGCCATTCGTCTACGGCATGGCGCATACTCTTCGACGCCGACGACACCTCGAAGGCTCTCGCCATGAACGAAGATGGCACGCTACGCTTCATGCTCGAAGAGAAGTATCAGCAACCTATGGCACTTGTGGAACGCAAAGAGGGCGACCGCGAAGCCCTCGACCGCGTGCTCAACTACAACCGTGCCGAATAAGCTCGCATCAGCGACCTATACGCTGCCATAGATGGCCGAAAGGCTCTGCAGATAGAGATGAACGAGGAAGAGGTGAAGAGTATTGCCGCTCGCGACTACTCTACACTATCGAAGCTCTGCATTGTAGACAGCGACGGACAACACAAGAGCGAAAAGGCTGCCGCACGACTGGTGGACGACATCAGCGACCTGTATTAATGGCGAATTGCTAATTACGAGTTACGAACAACCCTCGCCCATCGGCAGACTCCTCTCGTAATTCGGATCTCGAAACTCATAACTCTTATAACTATAAAAATGAAAATCTACATCAGTGGCCCTATAACAGGGCAAAACAAAGAAGGGGTAACCCGCGCATTCGAGGAAGCTAAACGCTTCATCAGCGAAGCAGGCCATACGCCTGTGAACCCTCTCGAGAATGGACTTCCCGCATCGGCTTCCTATGAGCAACACCTGGTGCGCGACTTCGAAAACTTGCTCGGTTGCGACGCTGTGATAATGCTCTACGGATGGAACAAGAGCAAAGGCTGCCGCATGGAGCACTGCATTGCGGTGAATATGGGCAAAATCATCTTCACCAACTTCTCCAGTCTGAAGCATGTTCGAACAACTAATGAATTCGTACCAGTAGGCTGGTGATTTGAACCTTCAAAATTCAGAATATGAAAGTCTTCTATTTACCCGACGATGGTTTTCGTCCGCTCTACAAGATTGTGCCATTCACCGATGGCAGATATTGGGTGCTATGCCGCGATGACGACCGCGAACCTCACCCTCAGCACCCCGACTGGATAGCTTACTCGCTCGTGCCAGGCTGCATCTACAGCACATTCGACGCGGCTCTCGCCAAGTTGAAAGAACTCAATGGAACAGGTAATTAACAAGGGAGCATGCTCCCTTGCCGGAAATCATAACTCACAAATCATAATTATAGATATGGAACAACAACTTTCAGACAGCGAAATGGAAGAATTTCGCGCATTTCAACAAGAGAAGGCACGCCGCCGCGCTGCCGAACAACGCAAAGAGAACCGCGAAGCTTATGCTCAACTCGTCGACGAAGAGATAGAGCGATGCTTGCCTGTGCTGATAGCACTTAGCGCACAAATAAGCAGAGTGAAGCAGCAGGTCTACATGGCCTTTCAGAATGCTTTGGCTATGAAAAAAGACATCATGGGCATGAACCGCGAGGGGCAATTCACCCACACATTCACCAATAGCGATGGCACCAAACGCATTATGCTTGGCAGCAACGTGATAGACAGCTATCGCGACACGGTGGAAGATGGCATAGCTATGGTGAAGTCCTACATAGAGAGCCTTGCCACCGACGAAAAGAGCCGCGCCTTGGTGAACGCCATCATGCGTCTGCTTGCGCGCGATCAGAAGGGTACACTCAAAGCTTCGCGTGTGCTCCAGCTGCGCAAGATGGCAGAAGAGACTCAAGACGAAACCTTCATCGAGGGTGTGAAGATCATCGAAGAGTCGTATCAGCCCATCACCACCAAACAGATGGTGCGTGCCGACTATCGCGACAGCCGCGATGGCGAATGGAAGCATGTCGCTCTCGGCATTGGCGACGTAGATTGAATCTTATAACTCATAAATACTACTGAAATGAAAAAGAAAACGTTAGAACAACTCAACGAAGAACGCAACAAATTGTGCAACGAGAAGGCACGCACAGAACGATTACTCACCGTGTACACTTCTCAGGTGAAGGCTATAGATTCTAAAGTAGAATCGCTCAAATCCAACAAGGCTGCGCTCGAAATGCATATAATCGATAGCGGACAGAAGCAAGAACGACTCGAGAAAGAGATATTGGCGCTCTCGGAGCAGATAGCCACATATCAGTAGAGGCTTCAATGGTATAAAAACGAAAAAGGCGGTCTTCTCGACTGCCTTTTTTTTGTTGTTACTAACCCTAAACAAATTAACTATTATGAGTGCGAATAGAGATACAAAAGAAGGCGGCTTCACGCACGCCTTTGCTTTCGAGTTTTGGTATCAAAATAAAATACAAGACCTGTCCGTTGACATACTTTCTTGTTCGAAACAAATATGGGGTATTGTGTTGGCGGTTGAAAGAGTTTGAGAACTGAAAATACGTTGTAAGGGCGTGAATAAATAACCCGTTTAGGCGGATTTGTAATTACCTGTCGCATCTGCCAGTTTGGCGAAGCAGTTCGCTGATGTCTTCGTAGATTCTTACGATATAGTATTTGTCGGCTCGGCCATGAAGACTGGTGCTAAACATCTCTTCTTGCACTTCGTCGGCGCGAATCAAAGCATCTTTATTGTTGGACAGAACAAATGCTTCTGCCTTGCGGCGTAGCTCTTCAACGGCGTTGCGTTGCGATATAGCCCCTCGAGGGACTTTAGCACGGAACACTCGCACAACCACTTCGTTTTTCTTGGCTGTCATGGGCTATTATCTAAAAGAATGACATATATTTGTAATTGAAAGTTGGTTTTGAAATGTGGAGGCGGTTGTGGCTTCCCTATCAAGGCCAACTTTCATTTTTGGTATATAGTATAAAGCGCTAAATCTCCGTTAGGGTATTCGCCCATTTTTATGATAAAAGAGTGTTTATCTAAAGGCAGTAAATACTTTTTCATTTTAGCAAAGCCTTTTTTGCGCTTGTATGCCTTTGAACCATATTTATTATGGCTTAAATCGATGTCTTCATCTTTTTGAAAGACCATTTTGTCTGTGTATTGGTCAAAATTCTTGGCAATTTCTATTTTGTGCCAATAAGCCTTTTCCCAAATATTAGCTTGTGCAATCTCTTCGTAGCTCTGTCTGTCAATATCTATATTACCGATATTGCTTTTGATTGTCTTTTTTGTCGTTTTAGCCTCTGAGCGCAAAGCGTCTCGCCCGACCATATTGATTTGTGTTTTGCCGAGTTTGGCTTTGCTTATATACGTATGCTCATCGCTAAACACATTGCCTGTCTCGGCGGGGTTGCCTTCGAGACCTTGGTGCGCCTCTACCACGCGCGACTTTGGGTTGTCGGCGGTGGCGTCGTCGTCGGTCTCTTCCCAGTCGCAATGGCAATTCCATAGGTTGCCAGGTTGGTTTTCATTCCAAAAAGGATCGTCTTTTGGCCAAACGCGGTTCCAAAACACGCGATGCTCTTCGCGCGGATCGGCGCTTGTGGATGGTAGCCAACGGAGGTTGGGGAACAGGCGTAGGTGGCGATCTTGGCAGAACTCGGCAAACTGCTTGCCTGTGCGCGCACGGTTGACGGCTGTGGAGTATTCGGTGGCTTGGTAGCGGTTGAACTTATGCAGAACTGGCTCAGGGTCGCCGCCATTGCGCGCGGTGGAGCGTATCTGCTCGGTGGCTATGGCAGCTTTGTAGGCAGAGAAGCGGCTCACGTTGGCGCGCAGGCTGTCGGCAAGTGGCGTGTCGCTATCGGCAAACACCGTATTGATGGCCTTTCGAAGGTTGTTCGAATAGGCTTCGAAGAGGTCGCGGCTCACGGGTGCATCGCCAAGTGCTATGTCGTCTATTATCTGCTGTTCGCGCCGCTTGGAGAGCAAGCAGAAGTCGGGACACGCCTCAAGAAAGAGTCTGAGTACCTTGCCGAGTGGAGCGTGAGATAAGTAGAGGTATTCGAGCGAAAGCTTCATTAGTTACGAGTTACGAGTTGAAGGTTTAGAGTTTAGAGTTGACGGTTCAATGTGTCTCCACTTTGAACTTTCTACTTTGAACTTTCTACTTTGTACTTTGAACCTTTCAAGCAAAGAATTCGAGTTTAGTGCCAGGTTTGGTGGAGAGCGAAAAATTCTTGTCGGCCACTGGTATGCCAAAGTGTTCCATTATCCAGTCGTTGTCGACGTCTTTGTATGGCAATATGGCGGTGAGTTTCGACCAAAGGTCGGCACTGTCTTCTATGGCCGAGAAGGCGAACTTCACACTGCGCTGTGGCAACCAACCTATGCGCATGAAGGCGGGCAGCACAACGGTATTCATATACATCTCCACCATACGCTGGTCGCTCTGAATGAGGCGGCCGAGCAGGCCTATCGACGCCTGTTCTTTGGAATAGTTGCCATTCTCGGTGTCTTGTCCGATGATAGCGCCTACTATGGCGAGCGAAGTTTCGTTGTTGCACAGGCGAATGAGGTTGTTGTATACGTCGCCATTGGTGCTCACGCCCTGTGCAAACTGGAAATCCTCCGTAGAGTCTATTACGAAAGCGGCAGCAGCACCCATGTCGCGCAGCATACTCTCGGCACGTCCGAGCATCTGTTCGTCTTGTGTGTTGGTCTTTATGTAGCGCGGTGGTATGCCGTATATCTCGCACAGCTCGCTCCAGCACGACTGTGCAAACTTCTTGAACAAGATATGCGGCACGCACTTATTGAGCAGACCGAGGTGGTCGCTATTGAACTCAAGAATGAACTTGCCGTACTCCTTAGCTTCGCGGTAGCGAATGTGTTCGCCGCCAGTCTCGTCGAAGTAGAATCGACCGAACACAGGGTCTACATTGCGTCGAGGTAGCACCGTCATGCGTGGCGCACCGTCGTAGGAGAGTTCTACAAGCGAATAGCCGTAGAGTTCGCTATCGAGTATGGCCTTTATGACATCTTGCACAATAGGTATGGAGCGAAGCGCGCTGGTGGCGGCTTCGTCCACATCGCCCTTTTCGTTCTGCAGCACGAAGTCGGCTGCAATGGTAGGCTCGTGGCGGTTGTTTATCTGCGACGTAAGTAGAGCGTCGTTACTTATGTCAGTGTATATATCCTGAAGTAGGTACTGTTTTGGGTCGTTGGCTTGCTGTGCGTAGCGTTTGGCGCGAGTCCACGACTGTATATCTTGGCGCGAACGTGCAATGCTCTTGCGCACGACGCGGTTTTGAAGCGTTGTCTTTGCCATTTCTATAATTATGAGTTAAGAGTTCAGAGTTGAAAGTTTAGAGTTGAGAGTAATTTTCAATTTTCAATTTTCAATTCTCAATTGTCAATCCTCTTCGTGTTTGAACTTGCGTCGGCTAATCATGCGAAAAGGGCGCTTGGCGGTGGGTTCTCCATCGTCGGGGTCTACAGCTGGCGAATCGAGGTCGGCAATCACCAGGCGCGAAGTAGCATAATCGCCCATACCTGCAATCTTCTCCAGCGTGGTGATAGTCTGCTCGTAGCGTTTCTCAATGTCGTCGTTGATGACATCGACGTTGGCGAGCTCTGCAATGTTGTAGGCAGCCACGCGCATCACGAGGCGCATCACAAAGCGGTTGCGTTCTGAGCCTGTCTTGCCGAATATCGATGCAGTGTCGTAGAGTTTCCATGCTGCATATTGCTGAGCGGTGAGTGTAGCCGATTCGCGTCGGGCGTTGGCGGCTTCGAAGTATGAGCGCACTTCGCTCTCGGCTGCCATTATGCCTTGCTCCACTATGTCGGCATCGTCTTCGGTGATTTGGTCGAGTTGATACTCATACAGCACCGACTTCATTTCTTCTGCTGAGATGTACATCTTTATAGTTATGAATTAAGAATTACGAGTTGTGAGTTACGAATTACGAGCGTCTATAATTACGAGTTACGAGTTACGAGTTATGGCAAGGGGGCATGCCCCCTTGTCGGAATTAGGAATTCGGAACTAACGTCAGTATCTACGCGAAGCGCGGCGGATGACGGCGTAGTTGTTGTTGGTGGAACGCGTGCGTTGCGATAGCATCCATATAGCACTCTCGAGGGCGTCGGGGGCATCGTCGTGGGCGCGGCTGCCTTTCTCGAACATCAGCATCTGTTCTACAAGTGTCTGCATGCCGCTGCTGTCCTTCTCGTCTTCGTTGAAGATGATCAGTCCGCGTTCGAATAGTGGCTGAAGCGCCTCTATACGTGCAAACTTGTCGGGTTTCTTGCGCGCATCGCCGCGTATGGGCACATGATAGCCCACCTGATTGCCCACCTTCTGAAACTCATCGAGCATAAGGTCTTGCATGAAGTTCGACTCCATATAGTACATCACGGGCACGCGTCCGCGCACATAGTCGTTCACCAGGTAGTGCCAACCTATCATGTTGCTCACGCTCGTCTGTTCGGCGAATGCTTTGAGCAGGTGGAAATAGCCGTCGGGCGTCTTGCCAACGAGCATCGTGGCTTTGTAGTCGGCGGTAGCTGAGTTTTTGAACGATGGGTCGGTGTAGCATATCAGTTGCCTATACTCCTTCAGTGGAAGCATTTTGCCGTAGTGAATGTGTCGAGCTTGGAACACGGCACCCTCGGTGATAGGGTTGTTCATATACTCCTTCTGAAAGTTGCGTTCGCCCATATCGTCGCGCATCATCTGCACCTCTTCGGCTTTGTAGTTCTCCTTCCAGGTGGGCTTGCCCGAGCGGTCGAGAATATTCACCGTGGTATGGTGGAACGTAGGTCGTGCTATTATGTTGGATAGCACCGAGCATTTGGCTATTCGGTTGCCCACCATTACGAATCGACCGCGTCCAGCCTCCATAGTACCATAGAGAGCCGTAAGCACCCATTCTGTAGCCTTCTGCACGCGGTCGGGGTTGCGACAAAGCTCGTCATCGTCGAGGTCGTCTATGACGATGTAGTCGGGGCGGTTGCCGTGGTTCTTCAAGCCACGAGGACTCTGTCCACGGCCAAGAGCAATAAAGAAACAGTCGTCGGTGGTGGTGAATTCGCCTTCGGCCCACGAGCCTGCTTTTATCTGTTTGCCATAGTCGCGTATGTATAGATCGTTGTAGGCAAGTTGCTCTTGCAGGTCGGCGAGAAGCTTCTCGGCAGCATCTTCGCTCTTGCTCACAAGCACCATGGTGTGAAATTGGCGTGTCTTCTGAATCTTGAGCCAAAGCGGGATAAACACGTCCATGTGTGTCGATTTGGCATGTCCGCGCGCCCATTCGAACACGGCGCGTGCGTTGGGCGTGGAGTGAAGGTATTTGGCTGCATCGAGTTGGAAACGTCCACACTTGCAGCGAGCTATGTCGGGGAAATAGGTACGTACGAAATAGTCGTAGTCTTTGCGTGCGCGGTCGATGCGCTTCTGTTGTTCGGCGCGTGTTTCTACTGTAGGCTGCTGCGTGATGGCCTGAATGCGTTCGTGGTCGCGGCACCACTGCTTATATGCTTCGCTGCGAGTTACGTCCATTTTCTTAGTTGCGAATTATGAGTTACGAGTTATGGCAAGGGGGCATGCCCCCTTGTCTACGAGTGAACGCAGATAACGCAGATTCCTAATTTCTACTTTCTAATTCCCTAAATCTGTGTCATCTGTGCGTGACAAAGTTTGCCCTATCTACGCCCCTTGCGAAATAGATTACTCAAAACGATTAAGCCATTTCGTGCCCCATATACACAGGCATAAAC
>JAEEGL010373457.1_pt1 | contig 15586 bp, 20 predicted proteins | sample 9134231 | NCBI WGS metagenome assembly JAEEGL01 (sample SAMN16246548, study PRJNA631951) | gut metagenome | biome: gut microbiome; feature: rumen; material: fiber-attached | host: Bos | place: Iran: Karaj | collected 2018-10
ACGCAAGCAATTATTTCTTGCGGGCTTTGTAGCGCTGGTAGAACTGATCCACACGGCCGGCGGTATCGACGATCTTCATCTTGCCGGTGTAGAAAGGATGAGAAGTGTTGGAAATCTCAAGCTTCACAAGAGGATATTCGACACCCTCGATAGTTATCGTCTCCTTGGTGTTGGCGCAACTGCGGGTGATGAATACATCTTCGTTGGACATATCCTTGAAAGCTACAAGGCGGTAGGTTTCGGGATGGATTCCTTGTTTCATAAAACTAGTTTTAAAAAATCGGCCGCAAATATAGCACTTTTTCGATAAATAACAATGCTTTGCCCGCAAAATCGCACAGCGCATTGCACCTCTCACACCAGAGCCCCGCAGAAACCCCGCCGCCCTTTCCGCCCCGCAGTTTGTCCTCGCAGAGGGCTGTTTTGAGGACGAAGGGCGGGGAAACTGAGTTTTGTCCTCACGGAGGGCTGGTTTTGAGGACAAACGGCGGGAGAAGGCGTTTTTTCGGTAATATATATTTCACAAATCGGCCACTGGTGGCTTGCAATGCAATAAACCCCCTCAATAATCCAGGGGTTTACGGCACCAAACTACCCTGGGCGGCATTTGGTGGCGTATCGTTTACCGGAAGGGGCCAGGAAAGATCGGGAAAGATTAGGAAAGATCGGGAAAGATTGGGAGGACAGTCAACAACGTGCCGTGCCGGCCGCTGGCTGGGCTGGCCTGCTACAAATACGGTCTATTTCGTGCCAGGGCCGCCCAATCTTTGACCGGCCTGGCACATCTCAGCGAAGTTCATCAAGCGGTATCACCGCCATGACTTCCCCTTCATATCCAGCGCCAATCCCGTATGGATAATAGTAAATGACCAGTCCCTCACGAATCAAGGCGCAGCCGCTCCTGTCGTTTAGTGTCTCCATCGGATCAAATGTACTCCTGTCGGGGTTCTCATCGACCCATAGCTTCCCCGTTGAGTTCTTCAGGTATTTGTAAAGTATCTCAGCAAGCGCCGGCCAGCGACTCTTGGGTACAAAGTCTTCAAGGGTTGCTACACGACCGGTTTTCTTGTCCACTGAATAGTAGGCCTGGGTCGTGTTGTCTCCACAGCTGAGCATATCATACCAGGTAGCCACATAGAAGGTGCAGTATTTATCGGTCTGCCAACAGTCCGTCAGCAAGAAACCGCTCTGCTCATTCATCTCGCCGTGCAGGCCGTCTTCCTGACATTCGTGTCGGACGGATTCCTCGATGCGTCGGATATATTGACGGCAAATATCCCCGGCCGATTTTACGGCCAGCACATTCTCCGGCTCAGTATTTCCAGTCGGATCATCGCAGCACACGACTTCATACCATGCTGCCATTTTGGATGCCCATTCCAGAAGTACCCTTTCCTGCGGGCAGCGTACGGCCATGACTACACGCCTGGCATAGCAGGTATCTTTTGGACAGAGCACATAGCAGGAACTGTACTTGAGCCCCGGAACGGGAGGTATAGTGGATGCCTTGACACCGGGGGTCCGATCGTAGGGGTCACGCATTCCGAAATAGATTTGCGACGGGTAATTGTTGTGGCTTATGGTCGGGGTGTTCCAGGCTCCGTGATAGTTCTGGGCGCTGGCGGAAAGCGATAATGCCGCCAGGGCAATTATTGAAAGTGCAAGTCTTTTCATCGTGCTCTTAATATTGGATGTGCTCATAGAAAATCTCGAAATCCTTGGCAAGGGTTGACCGCAGTGCCAATTCTTCCTCCGTCTTGGCCTCGAAGTTCAGGATATCCTCGTACACGTCTTTCAAATGAGCCACCTTTTCTTGCAAGCTGTCAAATACGACAGCCGTTGTATCGTACTGCAGAAGTCGCCACTCTGTCTTTCGGAGGTCACTGCTTGGCGGGGTCCTGTATTTTCCGTGCCAGACACCATAGAAATCATACACTGCCATAAACCGGCGTGCCGTCCCAAAGGTGTTCAGTTCATCACGCCACACGGTATCCCTTCGATTTGCCCTCTGATAACCTTTTGCCCAACTGACGGCTTCCGCCTCAGAGTAAGACTGGGTAAGGAACCTGGCAATAAGAAGAGGCTTCCACAGGTGCTTGACAAGTATGTAATCCGAATCGACCCGCTGTCCCTCCCTCATATACTCCTGAATCAGTTTTTTGCACGTCTGCCCCTCCTTGGACAGGGAATCCGGCATAGCGGCAAGGGACTCTTTGTACTTGCCATCGAGAAAATAGCTCAGGGAGATGCTTTCCATAGCGTCGCGCACGTATTCATCTACGCCCAAATCCACGACAGCCCTATATGCCTCCCGTTCCTTACTCCGCTCGCCAAGTAGCCCATAAGCCTCGGCCCGCCTTACCTGAATCTCGCTCTTTATCCGGACATCGTCACTGGCAATAGCCAAGGCCGAATCGGCATACGCCAGGGACGCACTGGTGTGGCCACTGAACCACTGCGCATAAGACATCTCGAGGTAGTTCTCGGCGTTGCGCTCAGCGGCCAGGGCAGAATCCGCGCGGGCCAGATATTCCTGGGGGCGAGTAATCGTAATGCCCTGCGCCTCAAGCCACCGGGCATTCTTTTCTGTTTCAGACAATGAGTTAAACCCTTGTGAGGTACTCTGCTTGCAGCCTGCGGCTACAGCAAGAAGGAGAAGGATGTAAACAATTCTATATCTCATATTTATATTACTTTATCTCATCAGGAAAGGATAATGCTCGGTGTCTTTCAGCGCCAGGCAGGTGCCGCGGGCTACGGCTTTGAGGGGGTCTTCAGCCACCCGGAACTGGATGTTGACTTTGTCGGTGAAGCGCTGGGCGATACCACGAAGAAGCGACCCTCCGCCGGCAAGCCAGATGTCATCCTTGAATATCACTGTGTTGGCCGTCCCCAGGTCAATGGCCAGCTCCTGTCTGAAAAATGGCATATTTATTTGGAATAAAAACGGCAGGCCCGGGGCGACCTCTTACGCATAATAGCGTCCGGGCCTTACGTGCCGTTATGTTTATGAATACTATTGTTATTTAAAAATGTCACGAAGAAGGCCTGGAGACTTAAGTCCATGGCATAGTGTGCGGAATACGACCACCCCGGCGAATACGCTTACAGGTTGAGAGAGCAGGCGGTAGATTTCGCGAAGCGGAATAAAGGAGCCAGGAGATAAGAGGTGTTCGATGATTGAAACAAGGCATATTATCATACCAAGCACTGCAAAAACTTGGGAGATAATCCCTATCGTCCTTACACCTCCTATCCTCTGCCCAAGCGGTGAAAATGAGAAGCACACCAGAAAGAATATGCTGAGAGCGAGGGGCAGGACTACCATCAGCCTCCTGAAGAGTTGCGTCCACTCATTGTCCGGCATTTGCCAGCTGTCCGGGCTGAAATGGCACATTATCCTGCTGACGCCGACATACAAGAAGGCTGTCGCAAGGATAAGCAAAACATTCCATTTTGCATCCAACCTCATTTGCTCCAATCGCTTTGGGGGTATAAGGAACCCCATAATACCGACGTACAGACAGGTACATCTATACCCGGGATACCAGAAGATTATATTGTCCGAGTGCACAAATGTCCAGAAAAGATACGTCGCCGGGATTATGGCTATCAGCATCCACTTTATCCATCTGGATGGATTCGGGCATTTCCACCTCAGAAGGACACCGACCCAGGCAAAGAGAATCGGGACGAACATCGAGAATACTGGAAGAAGCCACCTGTATGTTGCATAGTCCGCAGAGATGACTAGATTGTACAGTAGATGAACCACCATAATCAAGGAGGCGATGCCCGTAATTACAACGGAGGCGTTTTTGAGGGAGGGGGTGGTCATTCCTTAGGACACTTAAAGATTGAAATAAACGTAATTCGAGCCTATGTAAGCTTTGTACATAAACCGCTGCTCCATCGGGTCCTGAGAATAATAACTACATTGGTAAACACGCGGCATTGTAGGCAATTCATACCAACGTCCACCAGACAGTCCCGTTCTGGAATACCTGGCAATCACTCGCATTTCGGGTTGGGATCCCAAGGCATAGGATGATTGCGATGAATTCATGAGCGCAACCCTGATCTGCATCGACGATAGATTGCCGTAATAGTCGAGTTGATAAGCAGTCACACTTTGAGTCTGCACTTGAGGTCTTGAGTTCATCTGGGACTGTCCGGATGTGTAAGGTGTAAACTCGATTCCACCTACTTGGGCAAAAGCTGATAAGCTCAGCATTAATGCCATTAGAGTAAATAATCGCTTCATTGTCTTGTTATTTTTTAGTTAAACATATGGTCGTTTTCCTATGTGCTACTTTGTTTATGTCCGTTTTTGGAAATCATAAACAACGAATTGACATGGGGCAGAAAACAATTTGGTAAATATCGGAAGATGCAGCCTGAAGAAGAAAAAAGAAAGCCCTAAACTTTTTCTATTCTTTCTCTGTTTATCCCTGACGTGTTGTTGACATAAACAAACCAGCTAAAGATTATTGCAATGACACTGACACAGGATGAGATTATAGCTGCGCGCTACGCACTTGACAAGTATTATGGAATAAACGAGGGCCTCATAGGAAATGTTTCTCTTAACAGCGCATGGGATTATGCGTCGTTGCTAAAAGGATTCGAATCACTTGCCGATCCATATCAGCACCGAACTCTTCTTAATGCTCTTTCCTTGCTTGTATGCTGCCTCTTGGAAAGCCCGGGACTGCAAAGAGAACTCAAATCTGATGAACTATTCGAGCAAATGAGGCATAGGGAGTATTTGCGCCTATATCAATTCTGCAAGAGTATACGCAACGGCGAAACTGTTTTCATACGAAATAGTATAAACAGCCTCCGCATCAACAATTACTCAAACTGGTTTGTACAAGAATTAATGAACCCGTTCTTGAAAGAAAAACTCAACAGTATTACAGACCTAGAATCAGCATTAAGAGGTTTTGGGGGGCCAAAGCCGATTAAGAAAGGCCGCCGTGCTAACGACCCTCGTATTGCTATCCTGCTGTGGGGTTCATATAAGATGATTAGCGACGACATAGCTTTTTCCTCACCTATGCCCAACAGTCTCTGCAACTTCCTAATTCTTCTCCTGCAACTATCCAAAGTGCTACCAGCATCGCCTGTAATAGACTCATTCTGGATCAGGGCGCAACTCAGGTATATCAGATCAAGACCAATAAAGCCGCGGTTCCCGATACAAGACTAATCCAGCATAATAAACGGCGCCCAGTAAACAGGGTCGTTGAAATCTTCGCTGCGGATCATATCTAGCCGGGCACATCTGAATGCTTCGTATTTGCTTTTTCCCTTGGAAAGATGGAGATAAAACTGCTGCATAAAGAAAGATGTTGCCCGATCATTCACACTCCATAGCGTCAGCAACAGCGTCTTGGCTCCTGCCTTTTTGAACGCGCTTTGTATTCCAACAACGCCATCCTGAGAGATGCGGCCAAGTGCAGTATTGCAGGCACCAATAACCACAAGTTCGCAGTTGTGCATATCAAGTCTGGCTATCTCCTCAGCATAAAGTAATCCATCATTAAGTTTAAATGGGAGCCTCTCTCCATTGATTGTGTGGCCTGCGCCAGAAAACAACAGGCCACAACTTTTGAAAGCTATTTCTTCATCCGTGAGATCAAAAGCCTTTTGTGGCGGACGGACAGTCTTGAACGAATGGGAGGAGATGTGCATAACATAGGGCTCATTGCGACGGACATCTTGTCTGAAACGCTCCTCTGTGGCCTCGGGGCCGGTATTTACAACAGCATTCCACTTATTAAGGTTAAATATAAATTTTATCTCATTCCGGCTGTTGGGGAGGGTGGAAAAACCGGCTCGTGTTCCGTCTTCAGATGCGCCAAAATCAATACCATCCGACGCCCAGCCGTCACAATCTTCAAACAATTCTTGTCTTGGGCCGGAGTGAAGGAACCAGCAGTGCTGATTCATTGCAGAAGGCTCCGCCAGATAATTCATTCCACCGTAAAGGACAAAACGTGTATATATAGGATTAAGGGAATTATCGTTCACTCCAGTGGTAATATCCGATACTCGATAAAACTTATACTTTTCAAAACACCGCTGTCCTCTTTCGTCAGTCAAGGCCTCAAGATTAATAAAATGTAATTCGCCTGCTGGAGAGAAAAAGACCTTGTCTCCATGTCTGAGCAGATGAATTAAAGGCGCCAGTATCAAGTCATAGGCCTGTCGGGAATAAGCGTTGTCGTACAACGCCGCATTTTTAGCCAGTGCGTCAATCTCACTGCCATTCCCAAGTATAACAGTGGTACGCGTATTTTGCCCTCCTCGCCGGACCGATGCTGAATACTCCCCTTCCGAATAGTTAAACTCAATTGCCACCTCATTCTTTCGAAGTTGGCCGAAAGCCAATACCGGAAAGAATAGCAAAATGAGAATGAGCAACTGTTTGACCATACTAGAAAGAATCCAGCAGTGATTGAGCCTCCACTGCACAAGCGCCGTCTTTGCGTGTTATCTCTTTAAGAATGCGGCGAGCCTTGAAATACCGTCCCTGACGCATCGCGCACACGGCGCTCAGGAGATCAAGTTCCTGCCGGTCTGCTTCCAGTTGAATCAGATAATCGGGGTCTGTTGACGAGGGATCATCAATCTCGCGATTGAGTTGCTCCCGCGCATCCTCAATCTTGACAAGAGCCTCCTTAATCCTCTTTTCCTGCATGAGGGCAGTGATTTCAGAACCGCCCATCTGACCTGCTACAGGGTCGAAGGCATAGCCGGCAACTTGTGTCTTATGACCAATCGTCCAGCCTCCAGCAGCAATGAGTACCAGGCAGGCGGCAAAGCTGTAACTTGCAGTAATCCAATGCCTGCGTCTTCTCTTGTTTCGAGCTTCAACGCGCTGCAAGTATTCCCGTGCGCCTTTTTCCCGGACTGCGCACTCCAGCATTTCGTCCAGATTGAAATCTTCTTTATTCATATAAGTACCCAAGGTCTTTAAATTGTTTTTTTACGAAGTCTCTTAGCTTTTTGAAGCAGCGGGAGCGTTGTGTGCCAACTGTTTCTGCGCTGGCATAATGCATAATGACGGCAACTTCTTGATAGCTCTTTTTCTCGAAGCTTGTCAAGTTCAGCAGCTTGTTGCAGGGATAGGGCATCTGGTCAACATCAGTGCGAATCAACTTCAACATAGCCCCACGTTCTTCATCATACTCATCTTCTAACTCCTTGGAATTTAGAATTTTGTCCGTATCATACACTAAAGGCGGCTGCTGCTTGCGCCGCTTGTTGAACAAAATGTTCCGCCCGATTGTATTGATATACGTCTGAAATTCACCTCTGCCATGTTTCCACTCAGTCAGCCTGCCGGTATGGATATTGTTGAATAAAGCCGTGCAGGCATCAGTGTATAAATCCAAGGCATCTGCAGTGCAAAGACCCTGATTTGCGCGGAACAGCCGGATAAATGGGCCCTTGTATGTCTCGTAAACCTGCTCGAAAGCAGATAAATCGCCGGCAGCAATCCTTTTTATCCAGTAGTCAATCATTTGAAGATAGTTTTGTGCATTAATGAAGAGGGGGCAGATAGTTCCGGTGTCTGATGTTTTCTTGCTGGCATTGGCAGTGACTTATATACACGTTTTATCTCTTTCTCAAGCTTCTCTGCATTTATTCCTGCGCAGAGAACCTGAGATATGGTATATGTAAGGCGGCCGTAACGAATTCCGTCCACTTCTACCTCGTAATTGGTCTGGAATGACTTACAAGCACTGATAGTAATCCATGTTTCCGTAACACTGTTTGGCGACAGGGGCCTCCCGGTTAATGGCAGCTTGAAACAATCGTATGTACCGCGATGTGGAGCTTTATCTTCGCATTTAGCCCTTTGCACACCTCCGCTATGGCAGGCATCAACAACAAGGAGCAAGCGGCCGTTCTTTCCCAAAGCATCCTGGATGGCGCTCATATGTTGACTTAAAACATCATCGGTAAGATGATGCTCTCCTTTATAGCCGTTCCAATTGTACGCTATGGCAGCATCATATGGAACAATAGCTTCATCGTAGTGGTCATTGAAGTCACGTAGAACTTCATCGCCGTCAATATCGGTAATCTGCTGCCCGTGGCAACTGAAATGGATGTAGATTTGGTCTCCCGGGCGCGCCTGTTCCTTTAATAGCCTGAGAGCTTCGATGATGCCGCTGTAAGTCGCATCCGCATCCTCCAGGCAGACAATATCTTCAGGGTGGAATCCGTTGCGATCCAGCATCTTAAGAAGAATCGCCTTGTCGTTGTGGCTCGCCAGGCTGTTCCAACCCGACCCTGACGGGTAATCGCCTATAATAACAAGTAGCGCCCGCTTGGTTGTACCGCCCGCGAGGATAGTCAGGGTAAGAAGCAACAATATGGCTGTAAACTTTTTCATTGCAGTCTCCCGGCCCAGCGCCCGCCCCCTTCAACTTCCGCAAGCGCGGCCGCCTTTTGATCAAAGTAATGCACCTCCACGATATACTCGTGTCCCATCATTATGTCCCAGATGGTCAGGATTGCGCAGCCGAAATAAGATCGTCGGTTATGGTCTTCGCTATCGTAAAAACGGTGCAACACCTGCAGAACAGGTTTTGTTACATACTTTGTCAGCCGTCCCTTCCTGTCTGGCATCTCCACCAGCCCCATACCAGCTTGTTTTAATTCCCACGTGAAGTATTGGGATTTAGCTTTTTCATCTGCCGCCAAACGACTTGTCAACTCGACTGCTTCATCCTCATCTATGCATTCCCGATAGATTACATCCATCTGGAATACGGTTTGGGTCTTGGCGCTCGCCTCAATGTGTACGACAGACGGGTATCCTTCAAGCTCTCCAAGCAGGAACACCTCCTGATGGCGGCCGTAAAACAGACTATCCCCCTTAGCCTGTGTCTTGACCACTTTGAACCCCTTCTGCTTGAACTGCGTAGTCGTCGCCTTAAGCGGCTCACCGAAGGGAATGTTCCGGAAGTGCACGGCGGGCTGTGCTGCCAGGGTGAGGGGCAGGAAGAGTGCAATGAAATAAGTCAGCAAAATTTTTCCAGAGGCGAGATTAAGCATATCTGCTATATTCTATTACCGAAACCGCGAGTAGAAGAATATCATCAAGGGATGTATCTTCATTCGGCTCAATATCAAAACATTCGATTGTGAGATGATTAGATGCAAGAGAGCGATATCACACTCTCTTATCTAATAATACGTTCTTTCCAAATGAAATAAAGTAGTAAAGCCTGTACTCCATGAATCCCTTCCATTAGTCAAGTATGAAGCTTTCCAAGCGTAGTAACTACCTTGAAATTTCCCATCTTCAAAGTTGTACACATAAAAGGCATTATCGGTATAATCTGAGAAATGCTCGTCTCTGTACTCGATTAAACGTATTCGATAATTTGCATTGGAGCCACTCATCTCTTTGAACCAAAGCATCCCATAACCACTCGTAACGTACCCATAACGGGTATTATCTTCCTTTCTTTCTTTTCTGGCATTGGAACCATACATGGTGCGCAAAGTTGTCATTTCACCCTTCAAATAATGCTTTTGCGAAGACCCCTTTTCCTTCCAATAACCATAAATAAAGTCTTTTTGAGGAAACCATAATTCCATTATAACATCCTTCTTGGGATAGAAGGTTGGTCCAACAGAATAATTTTCAATAGCACCTTCGTAGGTTACGTGATCATTTTGAAGTTTATCAAAGGGAGATGTTGTAGAACAGCTAATACAAAAGAGAATACTACAAAAGAAAAGAATCCTTTTCATACTATAAACTATTAATACATTGCCGCGCTTACTTCAAGCCAAAGAACTAATAGAAAAACAGCCATTTCCCATCTTCTGTGAAGAGATTCAAATCAAAATGAAGACGGTCTATCATTTTCAAGATGCTTTTATCGCCAGCAATTCTATCGTTCTTTTCCCAGTCCGGGTGTTCGTCAAGAATTTGGAGGAATGCGACAATCCCAGCAATGTCTTGCTCTGTTATAGTTCCCCATAACCAAGAAATCACATTTTGATCAATTCTTAGCATATCGGACATCCATAATGCATTCTGTCGAAACTGCTCAGTAACATCATTCAAATCTATGGAAATACGGTCTCGGTCTATTACACTATGGTACTGCTGGTGGAATAAGTATGCGGCTACATAATTATTGGTTTTCACGATTTTAACCGCATCAGAACCATATGTCAGAACATCCGAATTCTGTGTGAAACAAGATTGTGCCGCAGACGATGCCCTATTGCTAAGAACAAATGCAGCTGTTAAATCTTCTGCCGAATTTGATTTTGTATATTTCTGAATGCGTATAATAGCCCCATTATGAGCTTTCTTTGCAAAGTCCATTGCCTCTGCTTTTGATGAAAAAGATGGTTGAGCGTATGCACCAATGAGTGAAAGCACGAAAAAAAGTGTTATTGTTATTCTCTTCATAACTTATCTGATTCTAACATTACGGACATAGTACTGTCCACTAGAAAAGATGCTAATATAATTTACTGACGCTGACAGTTGCGGGTTTGATTCTGAAAAATGAGAAAGGACTTGTCCCGTTTAACACCTTAGTCCCGTCAAATCCGATTGAACTGCCAGTGATATAAAACTTTCGGCCAGTCTCTGCGTCCTCGAAAAACCCGCGAGAATCACTACTTACCCACGTTTGATACTGTTTGGGAGTGACTTGTTTGTATACTATTGTTTTATCATTTCCAAGCTGAACAGAACTTACTCTCCATGTATGGGTGTCCGTATCAATCCTATTGGAAGGAACGTTGATTGTACGTGTACTTTAATAAGAATTATATGAGCCATAAGAAGAACTGGTTGATGAGTTCAGTTGAGAAGCTGACTCCTCAGCTATTCTTTCTAAAGTCGCATTCGTTGATAATGGATATAAACACATCTGCTCAACGAAGATCTCAACGCTTTTAAAGCTCGTTTGGAGTTTAGATATTGTTATGGACTTTAACCTATTATATTTTGCAGAATCGTAGCTTCTCATTCTTGTAACCGCCGGGCTGTTCCTTTCAAGAATACTCCATACAGACGAAAAATCGCAATAGCGGACACTTGTCTTCAGAAGATTTATCCTAATAGGATCGGCAGTATTTCTGTATTTAACTGTGTAGTTTTCAAAGTTGGCATAATCTGGATAAGCGTTCTTGTAGGCTTGTAGTAATCTCTGAGGATAATCATTACTCATGTTCCTCCCCAACATGGCGGAAAGGAAACTACAATCAACCTGAATTCCAGGATTCTGCTTCAATTGTGATAAGGCATTAGAAGGCCATGACTTAGCCATACTTGCAATGGAGAGACATAGGAAGATTGCACCAAGATAGAACTTTCTCATAGACTGTTATTTCTTTTTTAGATTATCATTAATAAATTGCGAGATAATTTTTGCAAGGAAAAAGAATACGACTATTGTAATGATAGTCAGGATTCCAGCTGCTCTGTCACTCATAACGTTGATTATTAGTAGTTATTTCTATAATTTGACTCACGCAATGAAAATGCATCCATTCTAGTCCATTGATTTACAGGGAATCGGAAAGAAGGGACGGTTCCAAACTTTAACTGAGCTATAAACTCTTTTATGAAACCTACGCACTCATCAGAATGCCTTGCCACTTGTTCTTCTGCAAATCGAACAACGAACCATCCTTTGTTAGAAAAATACGAGTTGCGATAATCGTCTGGTCCTCCGATATAGTGAATGGGCTTTCCTCCAGGAACCGTGTAAGGCTCATCAATCTCTATATCGATACATAATCCTGTCGAAGAATCGATATATGCTGCGTCTGGCACAAATGCATTTCCATTAGGAAGAGTAAACTCAATCTGATCAGTAATCTTTGATCCAAACATACCTCTTAACTTAACTAAAAAGAATTCCTCATAACGTCCTTTCTGAACACCACGGCTAAGCTCTTCACCTCGATCAGATGTATTAATCATCTTCTCTCTTTCAATCTCACGAAATATAGAAATACTCGTATCAGACAAGGCTTCATTTACCTTTTTCTGATAAAATGACAAATCCTCACGATACTTTACCATTTGCTGTTCATAGCGTTCTTTACGCTGATTATTGATTTGCATATCATCATAATCATCGCACCAGAGAATGAGCTTCTCGAACCAGTTTTTCTTAATTAACTTAAGTTCTGGTTCTGCCGGCTTTTCGGGTAACTTCGGAAGCAGGTAATCAACTGCTTGATATTTGGAGGAGAATATTACGACAGGATAGCTACTCATTTCTTTCTTTCCTATCTTTCTGTGTGACCATGGCACATATAGATATGCCTATGACCATAGGTGTTGCGCTCAATTTTCCGAAAAGAAGTGCCCAAATGACTTCAAGTATAACACCTACAACTATACAAGCAATAACTCGTTCTGTGGTTGACATCTCAGTATGTAAAAAAATACTAATCTATTCGCCGCGTCATAATTAACTCGCTATATCGAAATACTTTAAATACTGTAAAGCAACACGAAATTGATGTGGTGTGGAATTGAATATGGATTGAAAAAACTTTCTATTTCTGCTCTGACCAACTTCAAGGCCCTTATCGTTGACGTGCCACTTTCCTTGCATACCAGAAATAGTATTATTGTCTCTATTATAGGTTATGCTGGTACCATTAGACATCGCTTTATAAATATCAGAATACCATTCTTTGTATTCTTGAGGAACAGTCATTCTGGTCCATTGAGCAAAAGATCTAAGAAAAGCCTCATCTATTGTATACTGCTTTACAATGCCAAAAGAGTCGGCAATAGTGAAAGTTGGCCTTGGAAAAGATTGGGAATAGGAGAAAAAGAAAGTGAGATAATAAGAGATGAAATTAATAGTACCTTAATTCTTTTCATAATAAATACAGATAAAACAAAATAAAAAGCAGGCTCCGAGCACTCCTGATAACATCAAATAGAATACTGAAATATAGCTTTAATTAGGCTGAATCGTTAAACAGACCTTCATCCTAATTCTTTTTTTCTTTAATCGTTATACATAAGAATGCACATCTACATTTCTCCCTGCCCCTCGGGATCTATTAAACAAAAAAGTGTGGAGCAATTCGTTTATCTGGATAGAGGCTCTGGTAAGCCCAAAAACAAATAAACGAGACTCCACACCAATTATGGCGATATGCCACGGAAGGGCACAAGGCACCACGCAAGGTGATGGGAGTGATCGGTTTATCCCTGTTCTTATGAAATTTACCAGATTTCTATCCAAGGATAAAAGCGAAAACACTTTCATCAGTATGTAATGTCCCGAGGGACACCTACAAATATAAGAAATGTATTTGTAAAAAGAACCGACAGCACCGGAAAAGAAAGCTGTCAGTTGTTTTCCTGATCGAAAAGATCTTGCCGATCAAAACACTGACCGATTAAAGATACCTATGAAAATCCATCTTCTCGTGCAGGATTCTGTCTACCCAGACGGAACCATCACTATGCTTTTTGAAGAATATGATGTGATGTCCTTCCTTAAAGCCCAATAGTCCTGGTGTTATCACGCTAAAGTCCCTAAGGAGATAAGGCTGAATGGTTGCAAGATTCCTGATAGATTTGTACAATTGACGATAGTAGTTAGAGGCTTGTTCTTCTGACCATTCACTTGCAGTATATTTCCAAATACCCTCCAAATCCTCAATCGCCTTCCTGGAAATATGATACTTGCTCACTACTTTTGTTTTTTCAAATTGCTCAGATGAGCCTCAAAATCAAAATCTTCTACATAGCCACTTGCCTCGCCTTCTTCAATGGAGGCACGGAGCGCGGCAATCCTGCGTTCATCTTCTTCCAGCCTCCTGAGCCCGGCACGAATGACTTCACTGGCATTTGCATATCTGCCTCCAAGCACACTTGCTTGTATGAATTCGTCAAAATGACTTCCCAGCGCTACTGTAGTAGTTTTCATAATAATCAACATTATTGCGCAAACATAAGAAATATTCTTATGTTATCCAAACATCTCGCCGCGCCGCGGCCGGGAAGCAAGTTCCTTAATAAAGGCAACACCGCCGGTGGCGGATTTCCTGACCCTTGTCCTAAATAGTTTACCAGATTCCTATCCAGGGGCCAGGGAACTTACTCCCGCCAGAGTTCCGGCTTGGTGTTGCCAACTTAATATGTGGTCCTCCTAAAAACCACAAAGCGAGCCAGGCACGATATAACCCAACTCGCTTTGTGGACTCAAGGTGCCACGGTATACAAACTTTTAGTGTCCCTAAAGACTTGGCAAATATACGCAATTATGGCGACAATACAATTCCGCGCGCCATTCATTTTTGTTTTTTTTTAAACGCCTAGTGACGTATGGCCTTCAACAGACAAGACTTATGTATGCCTATAGGTACACCGGGTAAAACGACGTTTGTCCTCGCAGAGGGCTGGTTTTGAGGACGAATGTTTGGAATTTCACGGTTTGTCCTCACAGAGGGCTGGTTTTGAGGACAAATGTTCGAAAATACGAGGTTTATCCTCACAGAGGGCCGGATTTGAGGACGAGCGGCGGGAGGAAGCGTTTTTTTCGGTAGGGAGTATTGCACAAATCGGCCACTGGTGGCTTGAGATGCAATAAACCCCCTCAATAATCCGGGGGTTTACGGCACTAAAACGCATGAGGCGGCATTTGGTGACGTATCGTTTACCGGACGGTCAATACTTTGCGTACTGCCAATAACAATCCCTAAGTTCCGGAGGCCCGGCGCAGCGCTTGGGGGCTTAGAGGAAGCCAAGGCTGGCGCAAAAAAAGATTCTTCACTACGTTCAGAATGACATGCGGTGTCATTCTGAGGCAGGGGGAGCCTGCCGAAGAATCTATTTTTGGCCAGCCTAGCTTGTCGGCGCTAGTTATTCTTCGAGCCAGGTGCCAAGCTCGGTGTAAATCTTCTCGGCAATGAACTTCATGGCCTGAGAGCCGGGATGGCAGCCGCCCACATCGCCGCTGTAGTCGTGCTTGGGCATATTGGGCTGCTTGCCCTTGTTGGACAGAGTCGAGGGGCTGTAGCCTCCCAGGTCGTTGAAACCGTTCACACGGAACAGGTTGACAGTCTTGGCACCATAATGGCCGGATATATCAATAACAGACTGCTCTATGCTCTGGCTCAAATAGTCACCTATGATACACACCACCTTGCACTGAGGATAGCGCTCGCGGATCTGGCAAAGCAACTTAACGTATGCCTCGCAGAAAGTTCCGTCAGGCAGGGCGTTAATGGCACTGCGGGTCTTGGCAGCGTCGGCAGTGGCATAGATGGAGGCCATCACAGATTCCGAAGGCTTGCTTCCGCCGTAGATGTTGGAAGCATCGTTGCGGATGGCGACACCGGGAGCCAGCGGATCGGCATTGTGGGCCCAGTCGTTGGTACCACCGTGGATAAGGATGATGTCCGGGCGTCCCATACCGCCACACTCAGCAAAACGGGTCGTGAAGTCCTTCTTGAACCAAGCATTGGTAGCAGTACCGTACTTTGCCTTATAATTGGCATCGGTAGTATTGGTCACCGTAGAGCCGGAGAAAGAGATATTGGTATCGAACTCGCA
>JAEEGL012216988.1_pt1 | contig 15586 bp, 18 predicted proteins | sample 9134231 | NCBI WGS metagenome assembly JAEEGL01 (sample SAMN16246548, study PRJNA631951) | gut metagenome | biome: gut microbiome; feature: rumen; material: fiber-attached | host: Bos | place: Iran: Karaj | collected 2018-10
GAAGATCTTTTTGAAGTAACGCTCATTTCTGAAGAGGGTGAAACTTTGAAAACGATAGAACACATCTTCGTTGACAATCTGATTTCTATTATTGATGATGCTGTGGAGAAAACCGAAGATTATGAAAAGCGGATTTCTCAAGAATACGGCATTATCACAGAAACTGAAAAATGAGAGAAAGTGGGATTTTCCAGGCAATTTTGGAGGGTCCCACTATTCTTGAACAATACTAAACGAGGGTTTAATATATTTCAAACAATGGATAATAATGCATATGTTGCTTATCTCAGAGTCTCAACACAACGGCAAGGTGTGTCAGGATTGGGATTACAAGCACAACAGGAAATTATCAGAAACTATCTTAGCGGAGAGGAACCAATAGCTGAATTCGTGGAAGTTGAAAGCGGACGGAAAACACAGCGTCCTAAACTTCATGAGGCATTGGAACTCTGCAAAAAGGAGAAGGCTACATTAATTGTCGCTAAGATGGATCGACTTTCGAGAAATGTGACCTTTACGAGCCAGCTTTTGGATTCGGGCATAGAAATCGTATTCTGTGACTTCCCAAGAGCAAATAGACTGGTACTGACGATTATCGCAGCCATCAGTGAATATGAGGCTGGATTAATCCGTCAACGTACCAAAGCCGCCCTACAGGTCAAAAAGGAGCAGGGTCATAAACTCGGCAAACCAGAGAACCTGACGGGCAATATGGAAAAAGCCATCACGAACAGCCGGCAGACGAACCAGGAAAAGGCAGCCAACAACGCTAACAACAAACGTGCCGTTGCTATGCTGAAGATCCTGGTACGTGACACCAACAACCTGAGTGAGATGGCAAGAATATTAAACAACGAGGGTTTCACGACCAGCAGAGGAGGCAAGTTTACCGCCAAACAGGTCTCAATCCTCATAAAACGTTATCAACTGAAATGAAAATAGACGGCTTTATTGCCGTCTATTTCTTTTTGACCTGTCTACGACAAGTCTTAATCCTTGTTTTAATGGAAGATGGTCTCTGACGTTAAATAAAAAAGTTAACGATTATGACAACAAAGTCTTAATCCTTGTTTTAATGGAAGATGGTCTCTGATAGTACTCATTTGAAAAACACTCTGTCGTACTGGGTTGGTCTTAATCCTTGTTTTAGTGGAAGATGGTCTCGGATTTCCTGAGAGAAATTTATGAAAAGAATCAAACCCTCTTTATGTCTTAATCCTTGTTTTAGTGGAAGATGGTCTCGGATGTTTCGAATTGTTGTTAAAAAATCTATTTTTTAGTCTTAATCCTTGTTTTAGTGGAAGATGGTCTCGGAGATTTGTATTTCCATCTATGCCTCCGGAAAGGGTGGGTCTTAATCCTTGTTTTAGTGGAATATGGTCTCGGACACGATTATGAACGCTAAAAATATTCGTGAAATGGAGACGTCTTAATCCTTGTTTTAATGGAAGACGGACTCGGACTTATGAAAAAAATCGCTCTTGTTAGCGTACAAAATTAGTCTTAATCCTTGTTGTCATGGAATTATTGTATCTCATTGCATCAAAGTTCGTGATGGGCGATGAAGGGTGGCAGCATATCAAGGAGCGTTATGGTGGAGGGAATTATGGTTAGTCGTCTTGCTTGATGTTCTCGAGGGCTTGAGAGAGCAGGTTGTGGAGGGGAACTCTAGTCTTGTCAACAGTAACGAGACGGTCTTCGTCCTTGAGGCTGCTATCCTGGCTGTAGTAGTACAGATCGCGTCCGGCATGGATGGCCATGAGCGTCATCAACGAACTGACGACACCTGTGCCTGGCGACAGGTTGAACGCCAGCTGGTGGCTATCATCGTCGAAGCGTTTGATCCATGGCCTAAGCGTAGCATAGCACTGTGAGAAGACGTTGTAGTTACACGGCTCGGTAATGTTGATGGGCATCTTCTGAATCATTGTGATCTTTTCGGGGAACTCGCGCTTGGCAGTCTCACGAATAACAAACTCGATTTGCTGCGATAGCGTCAGGTGGTCAATACTTTCAGTATAACCGATGTATTCCAGCACACCCTGAATGCCTAACTTCACTTTATCCTCGCCGATATGGTTGAAGTCGGAATACAATACCAGCAATTCACAGTTGCCGTCTTTCACCTCTTGCAAAACGCGCACCAAGGGCAGCAAAGTAAACTTCTCCCTTTCACTAGGTTTGAACAGGTTGCTGATACCAGAAACGAAGACCTTGGTCGCATTATCATCTTTCTTGACGTGGCCATCGGGGAAGAACACAATGAGCACTGCCAATCCCGCAACACACACGGCGATAGAAGCGTATACTATCGGCAATTCAAATTGAAAGTGAAGATAGAGATACATGATGCTATCAGCTAGCCATCCGATGTGTACGACAAACGACAACAGATACCAGACGCCTGGGATCTGGGGCGATACCGCATTGGCAAGCAGCTTAGTTACAATCTCGCTCCTGGGGGTGAACTTGTGACCACATATTCGAGCGACAATCCACAAGATAAAAAGCAAAGCGAGGGCAGCGATCGCTATTGTCCAAAAGGACTTCCATGCCATTTTTCGCGCTTGCCACCACAACAACCCTTCGGCAAGGGTAACCAAAATCAGAGCGAGAGCACTGAAAGCGTTTTGAGAGAACCGTTTAGACGGTTTTAGTTTGTTGTTTTGTGCCATATTCTTTGGATAAAATTGAGTGATTCATATTAATATTCCCTGAATTGGACGAAACAGAATACCGACAGTTTCTTGCTGTCCACCTCGGTGACCAGACGCACGGTAGTCGATGCCACGCAGCGCATGCCCTGATGACTTAGTGAAGCAGCAATGCTGTAAGCGTCATTTCGCCCATGATGTGGACAGTCAGGTTGGCTGGGTCGCCCTTTGCAGGGATATTGGCCACGCAATCGTCGGCAAGTTGTTTCACCTGGGCATACGATGTATTCGGTTCTACCAACGGGAACGTGACGTCAATGATTTTACCATACTCCCGGGCAGACTCCAATTGCTTTTCACTCCATCCCCTCGACGGATGGTGAGACAGGTTGATGAATATATGATCAGACTTCATGTTCGTTGCAGATAATCTATAAGTTGTGCAAATGTAGCAATAATACCCATTAACTCCAAACCAGGACCCCTTTTTCTTACATTAATGTCCAAATGCCCACGAATAATCATAAAAACTTTCGCAGGCACATATGGACATTCGTGTCTAACTAATCCTTGTTTTAGTGGAAGATGGTCGCGAACGACTAAATGGCGGACACACTGGTGTCGATATTGGTGAGTCTTAATCCTTGTTGTGATGGAAGATGGTCGCGGATTTGTACTTCATTAGCTAATGCACCAGAGCTACCAGCGTCTTAATCCTTGTTTTAATGGAAATCTGTTGCCGATTACCCGTGGTATCGACAGCAAGAGAGGAACATGGTCATGAAGAAGTTTGGTACACTACGAAGCTCCCTTATGGGTGTCTTAATCCTTGTTTTAATGGAAGATGGACTCGGACGTATGACGCTATGGTTTATCACGGAAAGGTCGAGTCTTAATCCTTGTTTTAATGGAAGATGGTCTCTGACACAACATCAATGGGGGCAGAGGTTTCATAAAAGAATACGAGTCTTAATCCTTGTTTTAGTGGAAGATGGGCTCTAACCACAGCTTCGTCAATGACGTAATCGACCAGCAGAGGTACGTGTCTTAATCCTTGTTGTTGTGGAAGTGGGTCTCGGAGAGACATCTCTAATTGTAGTTTGGAAACTGTACGTTATTAGTTTTAATCCTTGTTGTATTGGAAGATGGGCTCGGAGACAGGACTCGACAGTGAGTCTTGCAAATTCAATATGGGTCTCTTAATCCTTGTTTTAGTGGAAGATGGTATCGGACCGGTTGCGGCAGCGGTGACAGTGACAGAAGTTTCATTGTCTTAATCCTTGTTCTAATGGAAGATGAATGAATAACAATAACCAGTGGGCTAGCAAAGCTATTCAAGGGTCTTAATCCTTGTTGTAATGGAGGGTGGGTTCGGAGATATTCAACAGACCGTTTTTATTCCTTATAATAAAAGAGTTTTAATCCTTGTTTTAGTGGAAATAAAATTCAACGACAACATCGCATCGTTTATAGCGACAGTAAAGTCGAGTTATTTATCAACATGTCAAGGGGCGCAAAAATAATTGTTAGTTATCATGGAATACACGAGCATCACCCACAAAGGGGTGATGTCTCGCGAATCCAGTTTTCGGTTCACAGTTAACGCGAACGAGTTGTGGCGATTCGGTTAAACAAACAACTCATACAAGTTGGCCGTCCATTGCTCGCCAAGGACCTTGACGATGTCCTTACGTTTGCGGTCAAGCTGCTTGACTTCTTTGGCTGGCAAGGCTTGGATGGCTGTAAACAAGGCTTGCAGTTCAGTTTCGCCAAATGCCTTTTCGCCACCATTGCTGGCAAGCCACTTCTTGGCGGTTCCAATGACGTTACCCAATGAAGTGGGATTGAGGACTTTGGCAAGAGGCTGTTTATAGCGCTCATCCGCTGCTTCTTTTGCCGCTTGACTGGCAGCGTCAATGGCTTTCTGCTGTTCCCAGCCCTTAATCCAAGTGGCATGGTCTTCACGCTCGGGAATCAGTTCAGCAGCCTCATTTGCCTTAGCGATAGCCTCGTCCCATTTATTGGCCTCGGCAAGGGCTTTGGCTTCATCCATGATGCTGTCATACTTGTTCTCAAGTTCACGTCGTTGAGCTGCTTGCTCTCGTCGTTTCTGGTCATCTTCAATAGCTTTTTGACGTACAGCAGCCTCGGCTTCTGCCCTTAGTTGAGCATCAGAGACCTTCATTCGCTCTAAGTGATTGTGGTAAGTTACCTCTCCATCGGTATCAATGGAGCGAAGGATGACAAACCCCATCAATTGCAGGCGCTTGTTGTACTCTGCAATCTTACGAGACTTGTACATTTTCTTGCCGGCATTGCGCTTGTCATTGTCAGGCCAAAAGCCTGGCTCATCGCAATAGTCATCATATAGCCAATCACCCGTAATACTGTGGAAGCCCACGCCAGCCGACATCTTCATCACGCAGTAGGAGTCATCGGCAGGAATCTTGTTCAGGAGACCGTCAATAGTATCAATAAGTTCATCGACACGGTCAGTGTGATAGGTCTCAAAGAACTCTCTTTCCTTCTCGAGATAATTCCGTGTCGTCACGTTGATGATGTGAAACAATGCACGGATGCCTCCTTGCATCAGGTGCTGCTTCTTGTCAAGATATGCTTGCTTGGGCAGTTTCTTGCATAATAGCTCAAACGCATGATTCGTCATGTCAATGGCGCCAATTCCCTTCGACCCTGGCAACACGCACTCATAAAGGGTGTTGAATCCAGTGGGCTGATAATTGGCAGTGGTCTCACGTCCACTTTGTTTCCATCCACCGTTCCAGTCGTTGCCTCTACCTCTCAGGTTAAAGAGTTTGGTATTGACCAAACGTGTCTGGGGCATCACGATATCACCGATATGGATGAATCGAGTGAACACGTCACCTTCCTTCATTGTGCCGAAGACTTGGTCATTGATGTCCTTCATCTTATTCTTATCCTCATCACTCTTTATGTGACCATGGAAATCATTGAACAGGCATGATCTGATAGCACCCTTAAGAGAGCTACCAGGAACCACGGGCTTATCCATAAGCTGGGTACGCAGGAAGGACTTGATGGGATTGGTCGTTTCCACGGGTGAATCATAGATGCGAGATGAGGCTTGTTCAAGTCGATTGCCTATCAGATTGATGATTGCACGTTGATCGCTCCTGGCAAAAGCAACAGCCAGTCGCTCCAGGTCAATACCCAAACGAGCTGCCCGTTCCATGTCAATGACATAGACTTTACCATCCTTTTGGACATAGTCTACGCCACAAATCCAGTCATTCTCGTTACCTGCACCCACCGACAGTGGAGTGAGCACTTCAAGCTCGATATAATATCTCTTGTTTTCCATATTGCTCCTCCTTCTTTATCGTTTAATGGGTAACATGATTGAACGGCCGTCACGCCACACGGAATGAGCATCACCTGAATGCTTGACAATAGCCGGTGCCAAATCAACGATGGTGCCGCAGACCTCGCCTTGGGGCTTGCTGAACACCGATCCTGGCAGGAAACCATAAATGGCATTCTTGCGCAACTGATTGTGAGGCATTGAAGTAATCCATCCGCCACGACGAATCAGCTCATAAGCAATCTCGTCACTGGCGAACAGTTCTTCCAACTGTTGCTTGTCGGCAGGAATCATGAGCGACATAGACACAACGTGATTGGCATCGACAGGAGAGTCAATGGTTAACTCATCGGTCGTGAACTCAAAGAACCCGTAACCTGCATTGCGGTCAGTGCCGATTCCCTCTTGCGAGAGGATGTGCATGCCCTTGTCGAGTAACTGGGTGTCACCAGTAGCCAGGAAATAGAACCCTGCTCCTGGGGCAAAGGTAATGCGGTCCACATAGTAGGGCAACGCGTCTTTCTTGCCTGTGCGATCCTCAAGCTTAACACGCTGGCAAACCTCTGAGCGGATAAATCCTTCGGGAATAACTGCTGTTGTCAGGTATTCCCCGTGGATGTGTTCAAAATGTTCGCTCTTGCCGTCGAACAGATTCTCGCCGGCAAGAATGCTTGGGTAGAACTCTGCATCCACCCAACGTATCTTCTTCACCATCTTGGCGTTGCCCACATCGGTAAGATTAGGCAATCGGCTTTGTAACGGCATAGGCAGGAAATAGGATGTAGCGTCCTTGTCCCCTCGTTGATAATAGGGGAACAGGCTGCTCACCGTAAATCCCAGATCGCCGTTACCAGGCACTTCATGGCCCACCTTGGCAAGCACGGCAGTAAGAGCGGCAATGAGCGTGTCGGACTGAATGGTCTTCATGCTCATGCCCTCATCGTCACGCTTGTCGCCGATATGAAGCGGTGATGTGAAGTGAAGTTTATAAATCTTGTATGTTGCCATGGGCACAGGGGGTTAAGCTTTCCAGTTGTTGCCGTCAGACAGCTCGGTTTTCTTGATGTCGCCGAACTTGATTTGGCCATAGCCGCGTGAACCACTTCCACCCAGGTAGTCGTTCTCCAGCATGTTCATGCCTTTCTCGAGCAAGGTCATCAGTTTTTTCTCGTCGTCATCGTCCCACACGTTAACCACCATCTCAAGATTGAACTTGGCACCGGCAGGCACACGCTCGCTCTGACGGGGATGCTCGGCAACGCCCTTCACACGGTCAATGACATTCTCAAACTTGTTCTCGGTGTAAGGCATGTCAAGACTGTCACAATTGCGCAGCTCGTTGACAGATTCTTCTGTCAGCATGGCATCCCTAACAATTACCTTCGACGGTATGCTGTCCCGTTCATCTCCGGCTTTGTTGGGCGCAAAACCAAACAGGTTATTAATAATTTCATTGTCTCCTACGTTCACTGAACCGTATGATTGTTCGAGCAGACAACGCATCTTGCCCTTAATGGAACTTCCTGGGATGTAGGGCTGACCGTCCTTGCTGGCCAGCTTGATGACGGGATTGTCAATACCGCCGATTTCCACGTTTTCCTTGCTGCCACCGATGTGAAGACCTGTGAGCAGTTCGATAGTGGTCTCTATTCTGATTTTCTTAACAAGTTGTTTCATTTTAATATCGTGTTTTTGGTTAATAGCTATAGTTATTTCTCGGATGCCTTGTGATAAGCAACAATGGCCTCAAAGGCGGTGATGAAGTTCTTGAAGGCCTTCTCCTTGTCGGGAGCCTGTTCCACCTTGTCAATGGCATCTGCCAGCACATAGTAGAAGTCTTCAATCCTGAGAAAACCTTTGTTGGTTTGCTTTGCTCGACCAACAGCATAAGCCAACTTTGGCTTGAGCATAACAAAACTTGTGGGGTCATAGCCCATCAACTGCTGACGTTTTACTTCGCCAAAGAACCTTCGAAGCTGACTTGTAGTCAGTGGTTTGGATTCGCGGTCAAACTTATCAGCCAAATAGGTGCCAAACCTTTCGGCAAACTTCACCGTTTCCTGAGTGATCTCGCCTTGGAGCTCACTGGCACTGATTAAATCTTGTTTATTCCACATAATGTAAATGGTTTTTAAGTTATTATTTGTTTTGTTCAATTTCTCTTAATTGGAGCTCAGCCCAGCGTGCAGCAAGGGCGATAAGTTGAAGGTTACGCCCGCTGTTCAGCGTGATTTCCTTGTCTCGCAGGTTTCTGACAAAGTCAACAACTTCACGCTTTTTCTCATAGCGCTTGATGTAGCGAGTGAGGTAGTAACTGGCTTGCCACAAGTAGCTGAAGTCTTGAGCTTTTCCTTCTGCTTTGCGCGACTCGTTCTTATCAGCAACCGAGGCATAGAGCATGAGTTTGTGCAGTATGGACTTGCTCAGTTCATAGTTGTTAATCAGATCCACGAACTCGTCCTTAGTGCGGACAACATAGTCAAACTCGTCTTTCCATGATACAGTCTTGCCCAAGAAGTGAAAAGCGTTCTTCTGCCCCTTGTTAAAGTACTTGGCAGCATCCTCCGCATCACCTGCCAATTCGGCTGCTTTGGCAATGGGGAATTTGGGGTTGACTATCGCAACACCACCCGAGATGGTGATGCCGTCATTTTTGAACTGTTTCTCCACTTCGTAGTGGATGCGCTGTGCAATGGCAATAGTTTTGTCCCATCGGCCCACAATGAACAGGTCATCACCACCGGCATAGATAACGTTGATGAAGTCCTTGTACTCGGAGTCAAACCAAATCTGCTTGACTTCCTTCTCAAAGAAATCCACCAGCCGTTTGGAGAATGTCTTGTAGTCCTTGATGGACTTAAAGCCAGTGATGAAACGTTTGCCCAATCCATCCACATCCATTCGCAACACACCCAGATAGGATTTGTCAGCATATTCTTCGAATGATTTGGTTTTCTCCTCATGGCTCAACTTCTCGCCAAGTCTAATCTGCTCTTTCACTGACGGCAAGACAAGCATAGTCGTTTCATCACCGTCGGGAGACTTATATTTGTAGTTTTCGCAATCACTTGACTCGATGCCGGTGATAGCACACACTTTGGGCTTATCTCCAATAGCTATGGGGGTGAAATAACGGTCAAAATCTTCCGAGATGATGTCCTTGAACTTTTGGTTCTTCTGCTTGGCAAAATCTGCGTTGACGGTTCTCCATAGGATGCCTAGCTGCTTTTTTTCGCCATCAGTAGTGTTAACCGTACCATCAGCGTTCTCAGTGAATGGAGTATAGGCAATGTTGATGCCCAATAGTCCGTAGTGCTCATTCCACAAGTCCTTCTTGATTTTAGTGGAACACTCGTCGATAGCCTGTTGGATGACTGGAGTGTTGTCTGTAATCAGGTAGAACTTGCCACCACTGCAATAGACCTTGTCGAGCTCTTTCGAGCCTGCGCCTTGTGCAGCTGCCATCAATGCGTCGCACGTCTTTACCATGTAATCTCCCAAGTAACGGGAGCGCCCCTTGAGGCTCACGGCAGCGCGCTTAGATGAGATGTTGAAGAGGAAACTCTGGATGCCCGAGAGGTCTCCGCCCACAAACAGTCTAGTGAATTGTTCTTGTCCTTCCTTCATATGTAAATATGTTGTTATGGATTATTATGTTCTGTCGTTTCCGTCTTGTCAGATTCGTTCTTTCGTTGCAGTCGGATGGTGCCGAATCCGACGCTGACATGCCTGCCTATACCCACGTTTGCGGGAATAGAAAGATTGGAGTCGAAATCGGCATTAAATGCCATCAAGTCCAACCCCTTGTAGTGCAATGAGTAGGGCTCTGATAAGTCGGTGATTTTGACAGTCAAATTGCCCTCCAACCAAATGTCCAACCCCTTGAGCATTGCAAGCAAGTTGCCCTTGAGTATTCCTTCAAGCAGAGCCTTACGCTCCTCGGGATTTTCAGTGGCCATGTACAGCTCATAGTTCTTGCCGTTCAATGGCAGCCACTTGTTCACGTGATAATGGAATGGTGATTGCCACAGTTGGACAAGCACTCGACAAGGACGGATCTGCCCAACCTCGCATGAGGCTTCACGTTCGCCAATCTTTAAAACATTGCAGCCGCTTGCCATGAATTGACCGATGATGTCAGCACCTTGCTCAATGGCAACGATGCTGGCTTTACCTCCGTGACGCTTGTATTGGATAAGGGGGTAGGAGTAACGCAACCTGTCATCGGGAGTGTGGTTGTGGAACAGCATGTTTGCAGCTGATCCCATCGCATCAACAACGGCACCACGAAACAATGGCACTTCCCAGTTCTCGAGTTCCAGATCGTATGTGATTGTTAAGGTTCTTACAAATTTTCCCATGAGGTTTTATTTTTTTCATGTTTTTCCCCGCAAAAATAATGCCAAATGAAACAAAAACAAAGTGATTGTTAACAATTCTATCTTGTTTTCTTGAAAATCATAGCAATTTGTCTTATGTGCTTACGGCCCTTGGATAATTATTTCTTTTCACAGCTGCAAAGAAAACCAATGTTAAATGAACTAATCACCAGGGGATATAATTCGACATCAGCTTCCTCGCCTTATTTGTAAAAACAGAGCGTGCTGTAAAGACCTGATTAGTTATTTGCACGCTTATTTTGTTAAACACCAAGAAATTAGTTATTATTCATCATTAATCAAGCCAAGTTCATGGAGGCAACCCTCACGATTGAGCAGAAAACCATAGAGGTCACGATAGACACTACAGTCGCGATACTGTGTAGGAACCAATTGCCCATTCTTAATCTCGTGTATAGATGCATTAGGATAAGAAAGAATAACAGGGGAGTGAGTGGCAATGATAATTTGGGCGCCTTTATTGACCACATCTTTGATCCACAACAAGAACATTAACTGGTTCTGGAAAGACAATGCCGCTTCAGGTTCATCAAAGATGTAGATACCTTTGCCGTTCAATCTATGTTCCAACAATGCCATAAAGCCTTCACCGTGAGAAAATTCATGGAAATTGAGATAGTCGTAGTACATGTTTAATCCACGGCGATTGATTTCGGTAATGACATTGTAGTAACTTTCAGCTCTGAAGAAATAGGTATCACTATAACTCAGACTGGCTTGCGATGCAATCAATGCCTCGTGCAGTGACGAGTGCGTCTCCTCGGTATGGAAATTGAAATGACGGGAGCCGCCCTCGGGATTGATGCGCAGCAAGACGGCGATTGCTTCAAGTAACGTCGATTTCCCCGATCCGTTTCCACCAACGATATAGGTCACCGACTTCTCAAATCTAAACTCAGTGAAATCCCTAATCACAGGAATAGAGAAAGGGTATTTGCTAGTATCCCAATCCCCTTCTCGTTTCCTGATCTTCCTCAAATAGATATTCTCTTTCATGACCATCGATAGACAATTATGCCGCGAAGGTAGCATGGCCTAATGTCATATTTTGGCACACAAAAGCAAAACTTATTTAATTGCCTTTATTCATGTTGTCTTTCCCTAGAATTACTTGACAGATTTGAGAGCGATTAACTAAGTTGGTTTACACTAATTTTATGGTTCGCCTAAATCAGGTTGACAGTTTGGCGGTTTTATCACTAAATGGGTTTACAACTTTTCACTGGGGGATGCCTCGTCCGTTAGTGGAGGTTTTTGGCTGTTGTATGACACGTTGAATCCTGAGGCCAACACAGTCACTTTGAGTTGATTATCAAGAGTTTTGTCATGAGCCATACCCCAGATAACGTCCGTGTCTTGGTCGAAGTTGGACATGAATGCCTGGACCTCATTCATCTCCTCCATCAGGAGCGGAGACTCACTGTCGGGGTTGTTATAGAAATTCATCATCATCTTTCTGGAACTATAAATATCGCAGCCATTGAGCAATGGTGATTCAAAGGCATCTTCAAGAGCCTTGGTCACGCGGCGCTCACCCACAGCGCATCCCGAAAAGACCATTGCCCAACCGCCTTTGTGCAGGGTATATCTCAAATCGTTAAAGTCTATGCAGATTTTGTTCTTGATTGTAATCACGTCGCAGAGACTGCGGACGGCTGTAGCCAGCGTTTCATCGGATTTTGCAAATGCGTTGGTATGGTCTAGGTCGTGGTAAACTTCAGTCAGGCTCTGGTTGTCGATGACGAACAAGGCATCAACATGCTTGCTCATCTCTTCGACACCAGCAAGAGCCTTTTGAATCTTTTGGGTTCCCTCAAACTGGAAGGGGATTGTCACGATACCAACGGTAAGCAAACACTCCTCATGTGCAATGCGAGCTACGACTGGAGCCACATCGGTTCCAGTCTCCCCACCCAAGCCCGCAACAATGATTGCCATCTTGGTATCACCGTCAAAAAGGGCAGCAATCTCGGATTCACTCTCCTCGGCAGCACTACGATGTGTCGTGTCTGGTCTCAGTAGCACACGGTTGGGTACTGGCGACCCCATGAGCTGCTGTCGGTCTGAGTCGAGTACAGCGAAAGTAACACGGTCGATAATCGGATACACGTGATTAACAGCTTTGATGCCACCTCCGCCAATGCCAATCGCCTTAATAATGGTACGCTGCTGGTTCTTGTCCAAAGTTGACATGATGCCTAGTTCGAACTCGCTTGCCGCGTAATAATCTTTCTTTTTCATAATGATTTTTTTGATTTATGCATGACAAGTACTGTGGCACGCAAGATTGGCTCTGTGCATCGCTTATCGGGAGACAAGCCCCAATGGATGTAAAATTCGTATGGGAATGAATCATGGAGAATCGGTATCGCCTTAAATTCTTTCATTTTTAGATTGCAGGAATCAGTCTTATAAAAGTTGATTAAAACCCCTGTAAGGCAACTATATGAGTCCAGCTTGGACTTCATTTGTTTTGTCAGTTGAACCATTCGGTTTTTCTCATTCTCATTGACTGATACTTCAAACGTGCTAAGAGTGCCTTCATGTCGAAGTAATGCTTTGACATCACTAATATCAAAGGCCAAATAGTTACGTGAACAAATCATTTCCATGCAATGACGCATCGCAAGATGCCGGTCTTCACTGGTTTCGCATAGCTGCGAAATCTTGAACAAGAGATCGGCAAAGTAAAGTGGGCTGTCATTGACCTCTGCACAATGACACATTGCAGGGTACCAATCCTCTCGGTCACAGCATTGCTGCGTTATCTCGAACATGGCATCGGCAATCCCACATCCCTCTCGATTCATCATCTTGTCCTGTTCTTTATTGTTTTGTTCTGTCATAGACATGAAATGTTTTAAAGTTCTTTCTTGATTTCTATATTGATTTCGGTCTCGAATTGGCGCACATAAATGAAGTCGGTGATGGCGAACTTCATGTGGTCAAACAAGTGGTGGAAAGGCAAAGTGAGATGCAGGTCCTTGGTGAGTTCTTGGTCCAGACCCTCATTCCAGTTAGGTGGAGGACAATCCATGCCAATCAAACGTTCAAAACTGTACTCTTCATCCATCGGGATGATGAGATGCCCATGCGTCACGCCATCATCATAGATGCGATTCCAACCCCAGTCACACAGCGCATCCCACAGTTCCTGGCGTTCGGCCCCTTGGACTGGATGAAGTGGCGGATAATCGTCACCCAAATAGCATTTCGCTGTCAAATGTATGTGGTTAGGATTCTCAGCCTTGTCCTTTATAGCATCCCAGATGCGATGTGCTCGGTCATACATTTCCCGCAAAGCAGCAGTGAGACTGTCATTAAAGGCGATGATGTCTGGCAAGATCTCCTCCTGATCAGCCAGGGCTCGCTTATTAATGATGTCTTTCCGAACTGTCAGCAAACAATCACACTCTGGATATTTGCTCCAGTTGTCATTGTACATATTGAGAATTTCATCTTCAATGCAACGAATCTCATAATCTTGTAATTCAATCATAGTGTCTCATCTTATTGTACGCTGCAAAATAAAACCACACCCCTGCCAATCTGTGGCAGAGGTGCGATCTAAAGTTGTTTTTTCTGAAAAAAAAGGCAGAGATGCTGTTTTGAAATTTTTGCCGAAGATTTGAGATGGATTTTTGAGACAGTTTTAATTAATCTTTGAGGAGCGATGCGGGCATCGTGACGAACAATATCAAGTAAAAATGACCAAAAAGGCGCTCAAAGCCCGGCTAAACAAACTTTACATATCAAATTTCAAAACTGCATCTCAGTCAAGCGCCTGATAGGTGAAGTCGGCTACGCTCATACAGGCCTTCTTGTAGTCGAACTGGTACATACGCATGTACTGCTCCTTAATCTCAACCGCCCCGTTGTAGAACGGGTTTAGACAATGCTGGCGGGTCGTTACCGTAATCACCATTTCGGGCGTGATGACTTGCCCATTGACGCGCTTTGTGCGCTTCGGTGTAATTCTAAAAACTTTGCTCATAATGCTAGTGATTAAATGTGAAACAAAATTGATAATCGCGACAAAAGTAACTTCATCCTATGCCATTCTGCGGCAGGAGAACAAATATTTTTCAGCCGTTGAGCAAAGCTATGGCTCGATTGGCCACTAATTCAGTTAATCCGTCAAAAGGGTTGGTCAAGATGAAATGAGGTAACTGTGAATCCGGTATCACATATTCATCGTCAATGATGACGTAACGAGCATCTGCTAAGGTGTTCTCGAAAAGCCAGAAGTCTATCTCAATTCCTTTGCTCTGCCTTACATCCAGGCCAAAATCGTCAAGGTCAATATTGGACAACCAACTGTCACTGACTATCGACGGAGTGATGTCAATTACGCGACCAGGCAACTGCCGATCCGTCCACATGCCCTGCATAGCCTCAAGTCCAAGGTACTTCCATGATGATTCAATAACGATGTCAGCATGAGTTGAATCAACGACCCGCTTTAACTGTTCAACAGCTACCGGATCAAAGAAAGGCCCATGTTTGTCTCGACATGGTTCCCCCTGAGACATCAGCAAATCCTGATAAAACTCAGTATTCAACACACCATCAAAGTCAAGAAACAGGTACTTGTCCATGGTGCAAAGAAAAAGACCACCCCTGCCATTCTGTGGCAGAGACTAATAAATAGTTTATATCAATTGGAGAGATGAACAAAAGGCTTCTATTCTGTCACGCATAATGCTTTCCTTTGACCGCCAGGTTGAATTTCAACAGCAGAGATAGATAAGTGCTGTCGTGATTGCCCTTGACAATGCGGAGGAAATTGATTTTGCCGCGTATCACATTCACATCATGTTTTAAAAGGGTGTCAGAAAGAGCTAGGTGATGGATTGCTGCCCCTTAAATTCTTGATGAACTTTCTCGTAACATTAACATGTTCGCTCACATTAAGTCCTGTGACTTCTTGTCTTGCGCCTCGCTTTTGCAGCCGAGTCTTCAAGGGATTTATCGTGAATCCGCAATCATTGATAATTTTGTAGAGTTCCGTCATAAAATCCTCCTTCTCTTGATAGACGTTGTGGTTGCTGCTGAAAGTCATGTCATCAGCATAGCGCGTAAAAGTCAAGTGAAACCTCCTTGCCAGACCGTTTAACCGCTGGTCTAGGGTCGCTGCACAGATATTCGAAAGAATGGGCGACACCGGCGAACCTTGAGGAAGGACATTCGCA
>JAEEGL012358096.1_pt1 | contig 15586 bp, 10 predicted proteins | sample 9134231 | NCBI WGS metagenome assembly JAEEGL01 (sample SAMN16246548, study PRJNA631951) | gut metagenome | biome: gut microbiome; feature: rumen; material: fiber-attached | host: Bos | place: Iran: Karaj | collected 2018-10
CTCCTCGCTGAACACCGCCCGGCTGATCACCGCCCGCCACGCCGACGGCAGCATCGAGCTGCTGACGGGTTACATCCGCGTAGGCCATCCGGGCAGCGTGGTGGACAACGCCAGCTCCGGGGGCATCCTGTTCCACGCCGACCCGAGGACGGGGGAGATCGCCGAGGGCTGCGACTTCATCGGCGGCATCTATTCCGCGCACCCCGAGACCGGGAAGCAGATCACCGGCCTGCGGATCCCGCACTGGGAGGAATTCCAGGATTTCTGCATTTCCGCCCACAGGCACGGGCCGGAGGGGCTGGTGCTGGTGGGCTGGGACGTGTGCGTTTCCGACGATGAGATCTGCATGATTGAGGTAAACGTATCGCCGATCATGTGCCCGCCGCTGCCCTGGATCCCCAATCCCTGGCGCTCCATCCGCGCCCTGCTGGACGAGAAGGACGCCCGCGGCACGGTCTGAGAGAGGAAAAAAAGACGGCGCACCAAGCGATGCGCCGTCTTTTTCTGTTCGCTTTTTCCACAGACACAACAAGTCCCGCTCAAGGGCTTCCCCTTGAGGGGAAGCCTTTGGCGGGGGCAGCGCCAGGCAGGGCGCAGGAGAGCAGGGGCGACCCTTGCGGTCGCCCGTGATGCCAGATGACCGATGCCCGGGCGGCGACAAGCCCCGCCCCTGCGGTGTGAGACGGGAACACTCAGTTCTCAAATCTCAACACCCATGAAAAAGATCCGGGAGCCCCGACTGGGTCTCCCGGATCCTGTATTGTTGTCTGTATGCCGCCTTATTTGGTCTTGTACATGAAGTACGTCATCTGCGCACGGCTGCAGTCGGCGCTGGGCGAGAACGCGGTGCTCGAGGTGCCCTGGATCTTCTTGCTGTAGGCCCAGTTCATCGCCTTGACCGTCTTGGAGCCCGACACATCCGTAAACGGATTCTTGGCGCTCACCTTCGGGCTCCCCGCCAGCTTCCACAGGATCATGATCACCTGGATCCGGCTGATGCTGTCAGTGGGATGGAATTCCGTACCCTTGACGATGATTCCCTTCTGCAGGGCCCACAGCACCGCCTTTACGGTCTTGTCGCCGCTCACGTCGGTGAACGGGTTCTTCACGCCGGAGACCGTGGGGCTGCCGTTCATCTTCCACAGCATCATCACGAACTGCGCACGGGTCAGCGAGGCGTCGGGGGAGAAGGTGGTATCCGAGGTGCCCTTCACGATCCCGTTGTTGTAGGCCCAGGCGATGGATTTGAACTCCGTCATATCCTCGGACACGTCAGTGAAGGGGTTGAAGGTGATGGTCTGGCCCGTGCCGAAGGGCGTCCAGGCGCCGTTGATGTAGGCGCGCACCTTATAGGCATATTTGGTGCCCATCTTGGCCGTGGTATCGGTATAGCGCAAGGATTTGACGGTCTTCAGCGCGGCCCATTCGCCGCCGCTGGCCTTGCGGTAGACCTGATACTTGGCGGCGTAGATTTTGGGGCCCTCGTTGAAGCCTGTCAGGCTTGAATCCTCGCCGGATATCCAACTGACTTCGGACCAGCTCACATCGACGCCGGAATTGCCTGAGGCAAGTGAAATGTCGGGGGTGTCATAATAAGGGTAAATACAAAACAGGGCAGTGGCATGCGCGCCCTTTTTATCGGTAACGCTGCAGGTATAGTAAAAGGCCTTCGCGGAGTGAAGCGCCGGGGTGGTGTATTTGGTCGAGGTGGCGCCGCTGATGGCGTTCTCGGCGCGGTAGACGAACTCGCCGGCGTCAAAATCGATGTCCTTCTCGTTGACCTTGTACCACTGGTAGGTCAGGGCGCCGGAGTTGACGGTGGCCTTTACCTTCAGGGTCGTCTTTGCGTTCCAGTCGATTTCCCGCACTTCATAATCACTGTCTGAGCCGGCAATCACCACTTTCAGACCCAGCGAGCCGGCGGAATTGGCGTTCATGTAGCCGACGCCCTCGTCCGTGAAGACCTCAGCCTCTTCTTCCTCTTCCTCGGCGGGCTCCGCCGTGACGGTCGGTTCTTCCGCGGGTTCCTCTGCTTCGGCTTCCGGCTCCTCTGCAGGGGCTTCCGGCTCCGCTTCGGCTTCCTCCTCGGCGGGCTCTTCCTCGGGCTCCTCTGCGGCTTCTTCTTCCGCAGGTTCCTCCGCAGCTTCCTCTTCCTCGGTGGGCTCCTCCGCCGGGACTTCGACTTCCTCCTGCGCAGCCTCGGCTTCCGGCTCCTCGTCAGCAAAGGCGCAGACCGGGAGCAGGCCGACGCACAGGATCACGCACAGGAGCAGGGCCAGGGTGCGTACCGCAATTCGTTTCATCGTCCGTGTTCCTCTCTTCTCATCAATTTCCCCGGGCTCTCCGGGGGCGTAAAAGTATAAAAACATTATACCACGCGCCGCGGGCCGGCGCAAGAACAACAGAGGGCGCGGCGCGTCTTTTTTCGCATGGCGGACAATAAAAAAGCGGCGCGCCGGGAAGGCGCGCCGCCTGAACTTTTGCCGGTCTCCCGGATCCTGTATTGTTGTCTGTATGCCGCCTTACTTGGTCTGGTACATGAAGTACGTCATCTGCGCGCGGCTGCAGTTTTCGCTGGGCGAGAACGCGGTGCTCGACGTGCCCTCGATCTTCTTGCTGTAGGCCCAGTTCATCGCCTTGATCGTCTTGGAGCCCGTCACATCCGTAAACGGATTCGCGGCGCTCACCTTCGGGCTCCCCGCCAGCTTCCACAGCATCATGATCACCTGGACGCGGCTGATGTTCCCGTCCGGATTAAACTTCTTTCCACTTACAATGATCCCCTTCTGAAGGGCCCACAGCACCGCCTTTGTTGTCTTGTCACCGCTCACGTCGGTAAACGGGTTTTTCACGCCTGTGACCGTGGGGCTCCCGTTTTTCTTCCACAGCATCATCACGAACTGCGCGCGGGTCAGCGGGGCGTCGGGCGAGAAGGTGGTCTCCGAGGTGCCCTTCACGATCGCGTTGTTGTAGGCCCAGGCGATGCTGTCGAACTCGCTCCTGTACTCGGACACGTCTTCGAAGGGGTTGACCGTGATGCTGTCGGCATATGAGAAGTAGGACCAGGCGCCGTTCAGATAGCACCGATGTTTATAATAAAACCTGCCCATCTTGCCGGCGGTGCTCTTGTCTGTGTAGTTTACATAATCAGCAGGATCATCAGGAGTATAGTTGCCACCGGAAGCCGTGATGGTCTTCACCGCCTCCCATTTGTCGCTGCCGATCCGGCGGTAGATCTGATACTTGGCGGCCTTCTCGACTTCCGATTTCTCCACGTATTCGTGCTCGTCGTCTGTGTAATCCATACCGCTTGTGATGAAGTAGCAGAACAGATTTTTATACTTGATGCCCTTGGCAGTGTTCTGAAGAGTGGCGTCAAATGATAGCGCAATTCCCGGCCACAGCGTAAAATATGCGCTGGCAGTGTCGCCGTTCTTGTCTGTCACCACACAGATGTAGTGGAGCTCCCCATACTTTTTCAGCGCCGGGGTGGTATATTTGGCCGAGGTGGCGCCGCTGATGGCCTTGAGGCTGCCGTCGGAGTTTTCGGTGTACCACTGGTATTTCAGGCTGCCGGAGTTAACGGTGGCTTTCACCTTCAGGGTCACACTCTTGTTCCAGGGGTAATAGATGCGCCGGGAATCCGCATTTGTCGTACCGCTGACCACAACCTTCAGGCCCAAGGTGCCGCCGGTGTCGTTCTTGCTGCTGCCGACGCCCTCGTCGGTGAAGACTTCAGCCTCTTCTTCCTCTTCCTCGGCGGGCTCCGCCGGGGCTTCCGGCTCTTCCGCTTCGGCTTCCGGTTCCTCTGCCGGGGCCGCGGGCTCTTCCGCTTCGACTTCCGGCTCCTCTGCCGGGGCTTCCGGCTCTTCCGCGGGCTCCTCTGCGGCTTCTTCTTCCGCAGGCTCTTCCGCGAGCTCCTCTTCCTCGGCGGGCTCCTCCGCCGGGACTTCGACTTCCTCCTGCTTTGCTTCGGCTTCCGGCTCCTCGTCCGCCAGGGCGTAGGCCGGGAGCAGACCGACGCACAGGATCACGCACAGGAGCAGCGCCAGGGTGCGTACCGCAATTCGTTTCATCGTCCGTGTTCCTCTCTTTTCATCAATTTCCCCGGGATCTCCGGGGGCGTAAAAGTATGGAATCATTATATCATGCACCGCGGGCCGGCGCAAGGACGACAGCGGGCGCGGCGCGTCTTTTTTCGCATGGCGGACAATAAAAAAGCGGCGCGCCGGGAAGGCGCGCCGCAATCGTTTCAGGCAATCATGCTGCGCAGTCGTTTTATCGGTTCGGGCCGGTTCAGATGTAGTGCATCAGCCGGTTGAAGGTGCACAGGAAAATCACCAGCTGGAGGCGGGTGCAGTCGGCGTCGGGGGAGAAGGTGTGGTAGGAGGTACCGGTGGTGATCTTGTTCTTGTACGCCCACATCACGGCCTTGTAGTAGGCGGCGCCGGGGTCCACATCGTCGAAGGGATTTTCCACGCCGCTGACCTTGGGCCGGCCGGCCATCTTCCACAGCATCAGAATCACCTGATACCGGGTCACGTTGTCCTCGGGGGAGAAGGTGGAGGCGCTGGTGCCGGAGATGATCTTTTTGTTGTAGGCCCAGGTGACGGCCTTTGCATAGGAGGCCGACACGTCGGTAAAGGGGTGCTTCATCCCGGCCACGGAGGGCTTCCCGGCCAGGCGGTAGAGCATGATGGCGAACTGGCCCCGGGTGCAGCAGTCGTCGGGGGAGAAGGTGCTCCCGTCCCCGGTGCCGGAGGTGATCTTGTTGTTGTAGGCCCACATGACCTTGCTGAAGTGGGGGGACGAGGGCTTCACGTCGGTGAAGGGGCTGTAATCGATCCAGTTCATGGGCCCCTTGGCCGACCAGACGCCGTTGAGGCGGTAGCTGATCTTGAAGCGCTCCACGCCGATCTGGGGATTCGTGTACAGGTATTCGTTGGTCTTGACCGTGGCCAGCACCACCCAGGTGGGGCCGGCCTCCGCGCGGTACACCCGGTATCTGTCCGCGCCGGGCACCGCGTCCCAGCTGATGCGCAGGGCCCTCCCCTCCTGGGTGATCGTGGGCCTCTCCTGCTCAAATTCATCCGCTTCGTAGCGCGGGGCGGTCTCCGCCTCCGGCTCCAGCGTCTCGGCCTCGGCGGCTTCGACAGGGGCTTCCTCCGCTTCGGCGGGGACTTCTTCGGCTTCCCCGGCAGGGGCCTCTTCGGCCTCGACGAGGGCCTCTTCCGGTTCCTCCGCGGGGGCCTCTTCAAGCTCCCCGGCGGGGATTTCTTCGGGGATCGCCGCGGCTTCCTCCGCGGCCTCTCCGGCGGGCTCGCCCTCCGCCAGGGCCGCGGGCAGCAGGCTCAGGCAGAGCAGGAGCGCCAGAAGAAGGGAAAGGGCGCGCTTCATGGCACAGCCTCCTTTTGTCGGGATGATGGGATATTCTGTAAATGCCAGTATACCCCCCCCCCGCGATTTGTCAAGCCCGGGGGCGCCGGAGTTCAGACATATTTCATCAGCTTGTTGAACTTGAAGAGGAAGGTGACCAGCTGGGCGCGGGTGCAGCCGGCGTTGGGGGAGAAGGTGGCGGCGCTGGTGCCGGTGGTGATCTTGTTCTTCACCGCCCACATCACGGCGTTGTAGTAGCCGGCGCTTTTGGACACGTCGGTGAAGGGGTTCGCGGCGCTGACCTTGGGCCGGCCGGCCATCTTCCACAGCATCAGCACCGCCTGATACCGGGTCACGCCGGCGTCGGGGGAGAAGGTGGTGGCGCTGGTGCCGGAGACGATCTTCTGATTATAGGCCCAGGTGACGGCCCTGGTGTACAGGCTGCCGCTCACATCGGTGAAGGGCATCTTCATGCCCTTGACGGAGGGGCGGCCCGCCAGCTTGTACAGCAGCACGGCGAACTGGCCCCGGGTGCAGCCCTCGTTGGGGTGGAACTGGCCGCCGCCCGCGGAGAGCAGCCCGGCGTTGTAGGCCCAGGCCACGCGGCTGAAGGAGCTGTCCGATTCCGCCACGTCCGAATAGGGGTTATAGACGAGGGTCACGGGCTCGCAGTAGCTGCGCCAGCTGCCGTCCACCAGGGCCCGCACGCGGTAGCGGTACGCCGTGCCCATGGAGACGTCGCCGTCGGCATAGGCGGGCTCGGTGAGGGTGGTGGAGAGGCTGACCCAGTTGCCGCCGCCCGCGGAGCGGATGATCTGGTAGCGCTGCGCCCCGGTGACCGGCCGCCATTCGGCCAGAAGCCGCGCCGGGCTGTTGTCCAGCCGCAGGTGCGCCGGATAGTCCGCCAGGCTCTCCCAGTGGATCACCAGATCCTCCTCGTGCAGCTCATGCTGCCCGGCCTCGTCCGCATAGAAGCGCATGCAGACGCCGCAGGCCCAGTACTCCGCCAGGCCGTCCCGCGCCGCCTCATAGTCCCCCGCCTCGCCCGGATGGTAGGTGAAGCTGTGGCCCGGGGCGGGGAGCAGCACCTGGCGGACGTCGGTATAGTCCCGGTCCCGGTACGTGACCGCGGCCGTGTACACCACCTGGCCGTCCGCCGTGCAGTCCGGCTCCGTCCGCTGGATGTCCAGGGCGGCGGGGAGGGTCTCGCTGCTGTCGTCGATGCAGACGACGGACAGGGACGCGCTCTGCAGATCCTCCGCCCAGACCCAGGAGGCCAGATAGCCGGGGTAGGCCTCCCCGCTCATGGGATAGGCCGCGGCAAAGGCCCCGCCCGCATAGTCCGCATCCCGGGTGTGGCGGGCGAAGCTCTCGCCCAGCAGGAACCACTTGTAGCTGCTCAGACCCGCGTCCCAGGTGGCGTCCGCGTTGTAGTACAGATCGCCCAGGCGGACGATGTTCCAGGCGTGGCCCTCGCCGGCGTCGGTGACGCCAGGGATCACCCGGCAGTCCACGCCGCAGCTGAGCAGCAGGCGGTACACCAGCACCGCATAGCCCTGGCAGACGGCGCTGCGGTTGATCAGCGCCGCGTAGGCGCTGTACTTGAGCAGATAGCTCTCGTCCGACAGGTGGGCGTAGTCATAGCGGACGTTGGCCGTGACATAGTCATAGACGCTCTTGATCCGGGCCGCCTCGCCCTTGCCCTCGGGCGCGATCACCGCCAGGGCGGCGGAGACCGCCCCGTCCACCTCCAGCTCCTGGGCGGCGCTGGTGTAGTAGGTGAAGGTATAGGTGATGGTCAGGTTATAGCCGCCGTTGGGGTCGACGGCCTTCTTGCCGGTGGAGTGCCAGCCGGCGTAGTGATACTGCAGGTAGTCGCCCTGGGTGGGGACGCCCGTATGCTCCATGGCCAGGGCGGCGATGGCCGCCGCCACGCCGGTGGTGGAGGAGGAATCGGTGTGGTAGCAGACGGTAATGGCGGCCTCCCGCTGCTCCAGCAGAGCGCGCATGCGCAGCGCCGCCTCCTCCTGGGTGCCGAAGCTGCCGCTCTTGGCGGCCTTGCGCCCGGCGGCCGGGGCCTCCGCCACCAGATCCGCCTCGCGGATATGGCCCGCGTACAGGGGGTTGAGGCAGAGGTCGTAAAAGAACTCCTCCTCCGGCTCCTGCGCGGCGGGCGTCTCCGCGGCCAGCGCCGGGCCCTCGGCGGCCTCCGGCTCGGCAGGTGCCCCGTCCCCGGCCTCGGCGGCGGGTTCCGGGACGGGATCGGGATCGGGATCCGGGGCTGGTTCAGGCTCTGGTTCGGATTCGGGTTCCGGCTCGTGTTCGGATTCGGATTCCGGTTCGGGGGCCTCGGCCTCCGCTTCGGCGGGCTCTTCGCTCAGAGCCGGTTCCGCCTCCGGCGCCGAGAGGACAGCAGGGGACGGCTCCTCCGCGTCCTCGGCCCGGGCGGCGGCCGCGGAGAGCGGCGACAGACCCAGCAGGACGCAGAGCAGCAGCGCGACAGCTTGTTTGGCAAATTTCGGCATGGCGGTTCCTCACAGGCGGGAAGGCTTCCCGTTTCGGTAAAGTCGGTGAATACAGCTATTATACGGGTTCCTCCGGAAAAATGCAAGAACAGCCGCGGGGGATGGGAGTTTTGAGATTTGAGTTTTGAGAGTTGAGAGGACGGGGGAGGGGGAAACGCCTTCCCCTGGAGGGGAAGCCTTTGGCGGGGGAGCGCCGCTTGCCGCCTCAAGGGGAAGCCTTTGGGTGGTGTGTCCTTTCTTGACTTGTCCGCAGGGCTATGTTATTATAACAAACTGAAGTATTATGGCCGCGGGCACGGGAGAGCAAGCCGATGAACCTGTCAACCTATGAGTTGATCAAAACCGCAGATGTGGGCTTCGTCCTCTCGGACGAGCAGGTGAAGGCGCTCCAGGGCGTCCTGCTGGACATCACCCAGGACGTGCTGGACTTCTGCCGGGAAAACGGCCTGCTGGTCTTTCTGGGCGGCGGCAGCTGCCTGGGGGCCCTGCGCCATGGGGGCTTCATCCCCTGGGACGACGATATGGATCTGAGCATGCCGCGCCGGGATTTCGACTATCTGCTGGCCCATTTCCCGGAGCGCTGGGGCGACAAGTACTGGATCCACGCCCCGGGGCTCACGGCGGGCTACGGCTCCCTGGTGACCCGCATCGGCCTGCGCGGCAGCGTGGTGCGCAAGCCGGAGGACCGGCTGCCTGAGGAGTGCGGCGCCTGCCTGGATATCTGCGTGCTGGAGAACACCTATGACGACGCGCTGCGCTATTGGCTCCACGGCGCCGGCTGCATCCTGCTGTCGGCGGCGGTGTCCTGCCGGCGCTATTTTGCCGACCGGCGGCGCCTGCTGCCGATCTTCGCCGGGGCGGGCGCGGTGCAGCGCTCCATCCGGCTGAAGGCCGCCCTGGGCTTCTTCACCGCCTGGCTGCCCCTGGACAGCTGGGTGCGCATCGCGAACAACTGGAACCGCCGCTGCCGGGACGAGAGCTCCCGCCGGGTGGCGGTGCCCACGGGGCGCAGGCGCTTCTTCGCCGAGACCTATGACCGGGCGCGCTATTGCCGTACCCGCCTCCTGCCCTTCGAGGGCCGGCAGTGGCCGGTGCCCGCGGAGACGGAGTCCTATATGAAAACCCTGTACGGGGACGACTATATGCAGCTGCCGCCGCCGGAGAAGCGGGAGACCCACGCGGTGCTGGCGTTTGCGCTGCAGACGCCGGCGGACGGCGGAAAAGAAAGCTGAGCGAGAGGCTGTGATGGAACTGGGCACGCAACTGCGGAAAAAGTGGTACAAGCGCGTCGCCGAGCCGATGCGGCGCCACCGCTTCCTGTTCGAGGAACTGGTGAAGCGGGATTTCAAGCACAAATACAAGGGGACGGTTCTGGGCGTGTTCTGGAGCGTGCTCTCGCCGCTGCTGCATCTGCTGGTGATGCGGCTGGTGTTCACGGAGTTTTTCGGGCGCAACACCCCCCACTACACCACCTACCTGTTCAGCGGCCTGCTGGTGTTCAGCTTCTTCGTGGAGGCCACCAAAAACGGCATGAACGCCATCCTGGCCAACGCCAGCATCATCAGCAAGGTCAAGGTTCCGCACATCATGTTCCTCCTGTCCAAGAACGTGTCGGGGCTGATCAACTTCTCCCTGACCCTGTGCGTGTTCCTGATCTTCTGCCTGATCGACCATGTGGTCATCACCTGGAGCTTTCTGGCGCTGCTCTATCCGGTGGCCTGTCTGATCGTCTTCAACATCGGGGTGGGGATGATCCTGTCGGCCATGTTCGTGTTCTTCCGGGACACGGCCTATCTCTACGACATCTTCACCCTCCTGCTGCGCTATCTGTCCGCGATCTTCTACCAGGTGAACAGGTTCCCCTGGAAGTACCAGCGGCTGTTCCACCTGAACCCGGTGTACTGCTATATCCGCTACTTCCGCATCATCTGCGTGGAGGGCGGCTTCCCCTCCCTGCGGCTGCACCTGCTGGGCGCGGCCTACGCCCTGGCGGCGCTGGGAATCGGCGTGTGGATCTACCGAAAGAACAGGACCAAGTTCCTGTACTACATCTGAGGAGGGCGCGCCATGGCTGTTGTACAGGCAAAAGGGGTGTCCATCCGCTACATCGTCGGAGATTTGAAGTCCATCGGCCTGAAGGACTATGTGATCCGGCGCCTGTCGGGGAAGTACTACATCAGGGAATTCTGGGCCGACCGGGATATCACCTTCTCCCTGGAGGAGGGGGATATGCTGGGCATCATCGGCATCAACGGCGCGGGCAAGTCCACGCTGCTGAAGGCGGTGACGGGGATCCTGGTGCCCACCGAGGGGACCATGAAGGTCAAGGGCAAGATCGCGGCCCTGCTGGAGCTCTCCAGCGGCTTCGACGGGGAGATGACCGTCAAGGAGAACACCTACCTCCGGGGCGCCATGATGGGCTATACCCGGAAGTTCATGGATGAAAAATACGAGGAAATCATCCGCTTCGCGGAGCTGGAGGCCTTTCAGGACCGGGCCTTCCGGCAGCTCTCCAGCGGCATGAAGAGCCGGCTGGGCTTCTCCATCGCCTGCCTGGTGGAGCCGGACGTGCTGATTCTGGACGAGGTGCTCAGCGTGGGCGACGGCGCCTTCCGCAAAAAGAGCGGCGACCGCATGCGCCAGATCCTGGCCAGCGGCGTCACGGGCCTGCTGGTGTCCCACTCGGTGGACCACGTGAGAGAGCTCTGCAACAAGATCCTGTGGCTGGACCACGGCAAACAGGTGATCTTCTCCGACGAGGTGGACTTCTGCTGCGACGCCTATGAGGAGTTCCTGCGCTGCCGGCAGCTGCCGGCGAGCCGGGAGGACATGGAGAAGCTGGCCCAGGGCCACCGGGAGCATATGGACGCCACCCGGGAGGAAAAAGAGCTGCAGCAGGAAAAAGAGATCAAGCAGATCCTCACCGGCGAGGACGGCTGGAAATATGTGGACGAGGCCCAGGCCGTGCTGGAACAGTACCGGCCCGAGGCCCTTGCCGCCGGCGGCAAACGGAGACGGCCGGCGTATCCCGACGATTGAAGGACGGAGGTATTGAGATGACCATTGCTCTGCTGACTGCCGCGGGCCAGGGGACCCGCATGGGGCAGGATATCCCCAAACAGTTTCTGCACATCAATGACAAGCCCGTTATCATCTATACGCTGGAGCGCTTTCAGAACTGCCCGCTGATCGACGCCATCGTGCTGGTCACCCTGGAGCACTGGGCGGACTTCGTCTGGTCCTACGCCAGACAGTTCGGCATCAGCAAGCTCAAATGGGTGGTGCCCGGCGGCGCCACCGGGCAGGAGTCCATCACCAACGGCCTGCGGGTGCTGGCCAAGGAGTGCCCGGAGGACAGCGTGGTGATGATCCACGACGGCAACCGCCCCCTGGTGGACAACGACATCATCTCCGACAGCCTGAGCGTGTACCAGCAGTTCGGCTCCGCCGTGGCGGCCATCCCCTGCGCGGAGGCCGTGTTCAAGAGCGGCGACGGGCTCACCTCCACGGAGACCATCCCCCGGGAGGAGCTCTACCGCACCCAGACGCCCCACACCTATCCCCTGAAGGAAGCGGTATGGGCCTATGAGGAGGCCGCCCGCCGCGGCATCACCAACACCACCGCCATCTGCACGCTGATGAACGCCCTGGGCCGGGAGATCCACTTCTCCAAGGGCACGGAGAAAAACATCAAGCTGACGACGCTGGACGACATCGATATTTTCAAGGCGCTGCTGGCCACCGAGCGCAGTGCCTGGATGAGATAAACGCTGCGGGGCGCAGGCCCCGGAGAGGACAGATCATGAAGCTGTGCGAACACCCACTCTACCGCGCCGACCTGGCAAGGGCCCTTGAGGCCAACGACTTCTCCGCCCTGGCGGGCAGGCGCGTGCTGATCACCGGCGCCACGGGCCTGATCGGCTCGGCGCTGACGGATCTGCTGCTGCAGCTCAACCGCGGCGGCGCGGAGATCCGCGTCTACGCCGCCGGGCGCAGCGCCGAAAAAATCCGTGCCCGCTTCGGGGACGAGCCGCTGCTGATCCCGGTGCCCTACGACGCGCTGGGGCCGGCGTCCTTCGACTTTGATGCGGACTATATCATCCACACCGCGGGCAACGCCTCGCCGGAGGCCTATGTGAAGGACCCGGTGGGCACCATGCTGGGCAACGTCCACGGCATGCTGGAGCTGCTGCGCTACGGCCTGTCCTGCGGCGCGGAGAAGACAGTGTACCTGTCCTCCAGCGAGGTCTACGGCACCGGCGGCACCGGGGAGCCCTTCACCGAGGGACAGTACGGCTATGTGGATCTGCTGAACCCCCGCTCCTCCTACCCCATGGGCAAGCGGGCCGCGGAGACCCTCTGCGCCTGCTTTGCCAGCCAGTATGGCAGCCGGGTGTCCATTGCCCGGCCGGGACATGTGTACGGCCCCACCGCCTCCGTGCGGGACGGGCGCGTGTCCTCCGCCTTTGCCTGGCAGGCCGCCCGGGGCGAGGCGCTGACCCTGAAAAGCGCCGGGAGCCAGCTGCGCTCCTACTGCTACTGCGTGGACTGCGCCGGCGCGATCCTGCAGATTCTGCTGCGGGGCGAGAGCTGCGAGGCCTACAACATCGCCAATCCCGCCTCGGTGATCACCATCCGCCGCATGGCGGAGCTGCTGGCGGAGGCCGGCGGCGTGCCCCTGCTGGGCCGGGCGCCCACGGAGGAGGAGCGGGCCGCCTTCAATCCCATGGACAATTCCAGCCTGAACAGCGACAAGCTCCTGGCCCTGGGCTGGCAGGGCGTGTTTTCCGCCGAGGAGGGCCTGGCCCACACGGTGGATATTCTGAGGGCCTGTCTGTGACGGGCAGAGGGAAAAGCGTATGAGAAGCTATTCCAAACAGGATCTGGGCGCGCCCGCACCCGGGGAGGAGTTGAAAAAACACCTGCTGGACATGCTGGTGGCCTTTGACGCCTTCTGCACGGAGCACGGCCTGCGCTACTATCTCTCCGGCGGGACGCTGCTGGGCGCCGTCCGGCATCAGGGCTTCATCCCCTGGGACGACGACATCGACGTGAACATGCCCCGGCCGGACTGCGAAAAGCTGATGGAGCTGTCCGGCGGCACCATCGGCGGTTATATCCTCAACCCGCCCAACTACACCGATCTCTACCACGCCTACCACTGGAAGCTGTTTGACGACTCCATCCTCATCACCAAGCAGCTGGGCGGCGAGACGATGGGGAAGGTCTACGCGCCGTTTATCGACATCTTTCCCATCGACGGCCTGCCCGACACCGAGGCGGGCAATGTGCGCCACTACTGGAGGATCAGGTTCTGGAAGCGGATCGCCAGCTGTCTGTGGGGAGAGCGCTGGCTCCACGGGGCCACATGGCCCAGCCGCATCTACCACGCCGTGGTGCGGCCGCTGGCCCTCTGCTTCGGCAAGAAGGGCCTGTTCGACCGGGTCATCGGCGTGGCCAAATCCATCCCCTTTGACGAGGCCGAATACGTGGGTGTGATGATGACCAACGTCCACACCACCGAGGAGCGGGTGCGCAAGGCGGACTATCTGCCCCGGATCGACGTGCAGTTCGAGGGCCACACCTTCCCGGGCCCCGCCAACTGGGACACCTACCTTCGCCAGCTGTACGGGGACTACATGAAGCTGCCCCCGGAGGAAAAGCGGGTATCCCGCCACGCGCTGACGCCCTTCTTCCGCCGCGGGGCGGATGAGGGGAAGATCGCGATCTGCGGGCTCATCAAGAGCGAGAACCTGGGAGAGCTCTTCATCGCGCGCAGCCTGGAGTATCTGATCCGGGACGAGTGCGAAAAACGGGGCCTGACGGAGAAGCTGAGCTTTGTGGAGGTGGATCTGCTGGGCCGGCGGAGCGATACCGTCGAAGCCGCGGGGAGCATCCAGAAGCGGCGGCTGAACTACTACGACTACCGGCGCAGGGGCATCCCCCTGGAGCTGGTGTACCTGAAGCTGAAGGGCCTGCCCGCCCGGCTGAAAAGCCGGAAGCTGCAGAACGCGGTGCACCGCCTGCGCCACCGGATGTGGCAGCACGGCAGGAATTACCGCAAGCGCCTCTACGCCTATTTCGACAACCGCATCGCCGGCTGCGACTTCATCGTGGTGGACGGCGCGGGGCTGCTGGAGTACAGCTACAACGAGTACCAGGAGCCGCTGCTTCTCCTGAGCGAGTATGCCCAGGAGAAGGGCCTGCAGGTGGTCTACAACGCCATCGGCCGGGCCGGCGTCTACGACGAGACGGACTTCCGCAGCACGGTGCTGCAGAGGGCCCTGCGGGCGGACTGCGTGAAGTACGTCTCCGCCCGGGACAATGTGGAGACCGTGCAGCGCTGCGCCGGCGAGGGACACAGGGTGAAGCTGCTGGCCGACGCCGCCTTCTGGATGAAGGAGACCTATGAGCCGGAGGAGACGCCGGAGCGGAAAAAAGTGGGCATCGGCATCATCCGCGGCAATTCCCTCACCGGGTACGGTGAGAAGTTCTTGCCGGAGGACTGGGTGGCGCTGTTCTCCGGCATCGCCCGGATCCTGGCGGAGCGGGGCTATGACTACGAGTTCTTCACCAACGGCCTGCCGGGGGATATCCGGCTGGGCCAGATGATCCTGGAGGCCATGGGCCTGCCGGAGACCTATCTGGTTGAGCGGCCCACGGACGACCGGGTGCTCTACAAGACCATCAACGGCTACATCGGCCTCATCACCTGCCGGATGCACTCCTCCATCGCCGCCTTTACCCTGGGCCTGCCCGCCGTGATCCTGTCCTGGAACGATAAGGTGGTCAAGCTCATGGAGATCATCGGATATCCGGAGCGGGCCGTCACCATGGAGAACTTCGATGCGGAGACCATCGTGAACCGCTTCGAGCAGGCCCTGGCCGAGGGCGTAGGGCAGGAGCAGATCGACGCGATGAAGGCCAAGGCCCGGGAGAGCGTCTGCGATTACATCGAGCTGCTGATGGAGGCCGTGCGCAGCGGCGCGGGCCGGACAAAAGGAGAGGGCGCATGAAACAGAAAAACGCGGCCATTGACCTGCTGAAATTCCTGTTCGCCATGATGATTCTGCTGTTCCACGGCGGGAAAAACCTGCCGGGGCAGGTCTCCCTGTTCCCCAACGGGCGCATCGGCGTGGAATTCTTCTTCCTGGTCTCCGGCTATCTGATGGCGGCCTCCGCCGCGCGCCTCCAGGCGCCGGAGGGGGAAAAGCTCTCCGTCTGGCGCTCCACGGCCTCCTTCATCGGGCATAAAATCGCCCGGCTCTCGCCGGACGTGTTCATCGCCTGGTTCGTGGCCTACGGCGTGACGATGGCGGCCCGGGGCTACGGCTTTACCACGGCGGTGCTGAAGCTGTTCTCCGGCCTCTTCGAACTGCTGTTTCTCCAGCGGGCGGGCTTTGTCGGCCAGGTCTCCGTCAACGGGGCCACCTGGTACCTGTCGGCGATGCTGCTGGCCATGGCCCTGCTGGTACCGCTGCTGCTGACCAGGCGGGACTGCTATCTGCACTGGTTCGCGCCGCTGGCGGCGATTCTGCTCTACGGCTACCTCAACCAGATCTGGCAGAACGGGCTGGCCGGCACCGTGGGCTGGGGCGGCTTCGCCACCAAGGGCCTGCTGCGGGCGCTGGCGGGGCTGAATTTGGGCGTGGTCTGCTATACCGCGGCGGGCGCCCTGGGGCGGC
>JAEEGL012876342.1_pt1 | contig 15586 bp, 9 predicted proteins | sample 9134231 | NCBI WGS metagenome assembly JAEEGL01 (sample SAMN16246548, study PRJNA631951) | gut metagenome | biome: gut microbiome; feature: rumen; material: fiber-attached | host: Bos | place: Iran: Karaj | collected 2018-10
GACGACAGCAAATGCGCCTACGGCTCCATTATTTCGGCAGAAATCGGACTGACGTTCGAAGCCTATGGTCATCCGCAGCCCAAATACATGTGCGGCGGCAAGGAAATCCCGTCCGCCAAAGATGCTCTGACGCATTCAGCAACCATCGTACCGCTCTGGCAGGCCCTGAGTGCCAAAAACATCGATTCGCCCAGCATTATCCAGGTCGGGGACGACTATCTGTCCATTCAGGAGTTCAGCAAACGACTCAAATCTCAGGACAAATCCCTGATAAAGGCGATTGAGGCCGATTTTTCAAGCCCCAATCTCTTCGTCAAGAGCGGCGCCATGAAAGGCTATATACAGAAGAATTTTCCCGGCGCAGAAAAACGCATCGCCAGAGAACTCTCCTCCGGCGATACCGGCAACATCAGCGCAGCTATGGCTGCGCTCTCCAATACCAGGGATCCGTCCATCACAGCCCAGATGAAATCCGTTCTCCAAAAGAAAGATGCTTCTCAGGAGAACTACGCCCTTGCCATGCTCGATGCCGCAGACGATTCGCTGCGCGACGAAGCTATCATCATCCTGCTCAAATCCCCGAACGACGCCAATTTTGCCAAGGCCACTGCAGCACTCGATAAATCCCCAAAACTCTCGCTGATCCAGACACGCCTGGATGAAATTCTGTCGAACTCGACGCCAAAACATGCACAGGACTTAACGGAACGCCTTCTGAATGCACACAGCGACAATGCGCTTACCTCCTGGCTCGAAAAATCCGACAATAATGAAACGACTCAGATGGTCGCAGCAACATGCCTGAAGTCAGCTCAGGACAATACTTTGCGCCGCACCGCACTGAGCGTCCGGATGCAGAACGACAATCCGGATATCGCGTTTGACGCCCTCGATCTGCTCCAGTCAGACAAAGAAACTGCATCACTGGCTGACCTCTGGCAGCGCGGACAGAAAGCCCCACTGCCCGGCATCCGGCACGCATGCTTCGATCATCTCAACGAACTTTCTCAAATCTCCCCCCGGTCTGCCAAAGGGCAAAAGTTCATCGAAATATCCAAATCCTCGCCAAACGATGCCGTTTCACAGCTCACGGCAGACGCCTACCATGCCGATAAAAATGTTCGCCAGGATGTCGCTTACTGCACACAATGGCTCGACAATGCCGGTGATGCACTGCGGCTCATCATGTACAAGGATGCCGACGAATCGGTTTCCGCAATGGCCATCATACAGACAGCCCTGCGCCCAGCATCTGAAATATCCCTGCCTCTGATCAAGGAAATGACGGCCCGAGCTGAGCGTTCTGCAAATCTTAAAGTCGCCGTACTCCATGCGCTTCCACGCATGATCAATGAAAAAACAGTTCAGACCATCGCAACCTATGCCGGCAACGAAATGTTTGACAACGATCCGGCAGTCAAGATTGCTTCCATTCGCGCCCTGAGTGAAATTGCCCGCAGGACGAATGATCCGGTCATCGCCGACAATGCCGTGACCTCGCTTGCCCTTACAGTTCAGGACAAATCCAGTTCAATCGTCCATCATACCCTGGTAGCTCTCGGCAAAACCAAACTGCCTGCGGCCCGCGAAATCATCGAACGAGCCAGAACGACACATCCCGAGAGCGTCCAGCTGGCACTGAAATTCTTCGATGCTCCCAAATAATATTCAATGTCCGTATATATATTATTGTACTGGCCATAGATAATGACAACAACATACGACTTTCCTTTTCCTTGGACATCCCCTACGGGGATTGATTCTGTTGCATTTCATTTGTCCCACGGTGGTCGCTGCGCTCCAAACCGTGGGCTACTCGCCAGAATCCTCTAACGGGCTTCTTTTGATATGCTCATTAACCATGTCCATAACAATAGTACAAATAATTCAAACCGTTTGATTCTTCATAAGAACGCGCGGCGGCGATTCCAATGAATATCAAACAAAAACAATCATTTTCATATGCATGAGGAAACGCACTGCTGTAATACCGATGAATATCCAACATTAACAATCAGTTTCTTATGCATAAAGTGCGCTCTTTTGCGATTGTAAAATATCCTGCAAAAACAATCAGTTTCTTACCCATGAGGGATGCGCCCGTATTTTGGCGTTGCCAAAATACGGGCAGCACCGACCGCTGTGTCGCTGATGGCGACATAACAACGATGATAACAGGAATTCGCGTTTATAAATATATTTCCCCATTCAGTTCGGGATGATAGGCAAACGCCGTAATATTCCCCTGACGAACTGCCGTAGGATAACCATCAAATGTACTCAATATTTCGACGTTTTGGCCCGCGGATAGTATTCGGGGCGCCCGAATAAACGTCATGACAATATCCTGATGTCCCAAAATGGAACCGTGAATCTGAAAGCTTCCCAGCTGTCTGCCATAGGCATTGCGCTGCACCAAAACCGATAATCGTCCGAGTTCATTGGGCTTACCATCGACCTCATTCGCGAGCAGAATCAGACCTGCACATGTTGCATATACGCCTATTCCCGCATCAATTCGCTGCCAAATCGGTTCTGTCATGTGAAGATCGTGCAGCAGCTTTCGCTGCACGGTAGATTCCCCGCCGGGAAACACAAGCATATCGAGTGAAGCCTCAAGATCCTTTGACTGCCGTATTTCACTGACGATATGACCGGCGCGTTCGAAAGCCCGTTCGTGCTCAATAAACGCACCCTGAATTGCAAGGACTCCAACTCGCATTATTAGATGCCCCTTTCTTCCATAATCGTTTGTATTTCGTTTTCGTTGATCCCAACCATGGCCTCGCCAAGATTTTCAGAGATGCGGGCAATGAGTTTGGCATCCTGCCAGTTGGTGACCGCCTGCACAATGGCTGCTGCACGTTTGGCTGGATTGCCGCTTTTAAAGATGCCGCTGCCAACGAAAACCCCTTCTGCACCGAGCATCATCATCAATGCAGCATCGGCAGGTGTCGCCACTCCGCCGGCTGCAAAATTCACAACCGGCAACCGCCCTGTTTCGTGTACGATGCGAAGCTGTGATACCGGAACCCCCAGCTCTTTGGCCTTTTCAAACAGTTCATCCTCTGCCAGCCCCCGGACCTGACGTATCTGCGCCTGAATCTTGCGCATGTGACGCACCGCCTGCACGACATCGCCCGTGCCCGGTTCGCCCTTCGTACGAATCATCGACGCGCCTTCCTCTATTCTGCGCAACGCTTCCCCCAAATCGCGTGCACCGCAGACAAATGGCACCGAGAAACGCGTCTTATCTATATGATAGATATCATCTGCCGGCGAAAGAACTTCGCTCTCGTCAATAAAATCGATTTCGATCGCTTCGAGAATGCGCGCTTCGGCAATATGACCAATCCGGCATTTGGCCATCACTGGAATACTCACTGCATCCTGAATGCCCCGAATCATCGCAGGATCACTCATCCGGCTCACTCCGCCGGCAGCTCGAATATCGGCCGGAATCCGCTCCAGCGCCATCACCGCACAAGCCCCCGCTTCCTGCGCAATCTTAGCCTGTTCCGGCGTCGTCACATCCATGATGACTCCCCCCTTGAGCATCTGGGCGAGATTTCTGTTGAGCATACTTCTGTCTTCCATTACTTGTTCCTTCATTAATGTTTGATATCCACGGCACTCAATGACTGAGCGCCGCCGGGCATGTTTTTTATTCGAGCACGTCCATACAATTCACAAGTGTACGGAGCCCGCATATTACTGAACTAAAGAACACAAACATGGCTAAAATAGCCATTTGCATTGACATACTTACAAGCCTGCACTATATCCATACAATATCAAAATTGTATGGAGGACAATTTATGCCAATAAATAATTATGGTCTGTTTCCCCTGAGCTGGACGATTTCCAGAGAAGAAATTACGTACCCTCAATATTTGTCGCTCGCGGCCGCGCTGGAGCGAGACATCAAATCGGGCGTATTGCCGGCAGGAACGAAATTGCCATCGCAGAGAATTCTGGCGGATTATCTGGATTTGAACTTTACGACAGTCACCAGGGCATACGACTTGTGTCGTGAAAAAGGGCTGATTTATGGAGAAACCGGACGCGGTACATTTGTTGCCCCGCAGTCGCAATATACAGATGTGGAAAAATCTGTCACTGAACTCGGCGTCGTTCTTGGCTTTCCGGATGTCAATGCACAGATCGTTGAAGCAGCACGTGAAGTGATGACCAACAGCTATTGCAGGGACTTGTTCAGTTATACGGATCGGATGGGGATGCAGCATCAGCGCAAAATCGGTGTGCGCTGGATGGCCGGACGCGGCATCGAAACAGACGTCGACCATACGACGATTTTTGCCGGAGCCCAGAACGCCATAACAACTTCGCTGCTTTCTCTGTTTAGTGTGGGGGATGCTCTGGCAACCGATACATTTACATACGCCAATCTGATTGGAGCTGCGCATCTGGCACATATTCGACTCATACCTGTGGCCGGAGATGCAAACGGCATGCTTCCGGATGCGCTTGATGAAATATGCATCAAAAACCAGGTAAAAGGCGTCTTTCTGATGCCATACTGCGCAAATCCAACGATGAAAACAATGGATGAATGCAGACGGGATGAACTGGCACTCGTTTGCCAAAACCATCAGCTCATCGTGATTGAAGATGAAGCTTCTTTTTCCCCGATATTCAGGAGTTTTTACAGCAAACTGCCGGATCAGACGATATATATATCGGCAACGACACGATATGTTGCACCGGGACTGCGCGTAACCTTCTGCAGTTATCCCGAACAATATAAATCCAGTCTGATGAATGGACTTTACACGACGAGCATCAAGGCAAGTGCACTGGATGCCGAAATCATGTGCAATCTGATACAATCGGGAAAAGCCAATTCAATCCTCATCGAAAAATCAAATATCGCATTGAAGGCAAACCAAATCTACAATCACATCTTTCCAAAAGATCCAACCTCTGCGATTTCCCATCCATTCTTTCGTGTTCACGAACTGAATCAAACCGGCAACGGGCAAGGACTCGAACAATATATATTATCCAAAGGCATCCGCGTTTGTCATTCCTACAGATTCGCTGTGGATAAAACGACAAAACAGTCATTCCTGCGCATTTCCCTGTCCTCGACGCGCGATTTGGCGGAACTTGAAAAGGGCCTGCTGCGTCTGAGAGAAATTGTTGATTGAATCCTTTGCATATTTGAGGAAAGACTTAAACGCGAAAGTATTACAGACGCAACGAGTTTAATGTTGCATGGCAATGCTGCAGCCTTCGACAGGGATGCACATGATAATCGTTCGTCGTCACACGCCTCTGGCGCTGACCAATCGCAATAACCACACCCTGTAAATTGTGTTGCATGTTTCGTGTATTTGCCAGTAATAAAACAGTTAGTTTTGCAATGGCAACAGACAACACCTTCAAAGGGGAGTCAAAGATGAAATCTCGGCAGTTGAATTATTTGATGTGTATTGTTCTAGCCGCAGGATTGACAGCCTGTGGTGACGATTCTCATGAAGATACCGCCACACAGGAGCAGAATATCGCCACTTGTGGAAATGGCCGGCAGGAAGAAGATGAAACCTGTGACGATGGCAATACAAAGAAAGGAGATGGATGCTCAGATAATTGCACCGTCGAAGCAGGCTGGAAATGTGATGCTCCGGGAGAACCATGTGTCGAGGATAGTGTCATGGATGAATCCGCCTGCGGAGATGGAAAAGTCAATGGCAGTGAATCATGCGATGATGGCAATACCAGTGATGGCGATGGATGTACAAAACAATGTGACGTCGAAGCTGGCTGGAAATGTGAAATACCGGGCGAACCGTGTGTCGAAGACAGTGTCGGTGATGAATCCGTCTGTGGAGATGGCAAACTCACCGGCAGTGAGTCATGCGACGATGGCAATAAGGAAAACGGCGATGGCTGTACAGCTGATTGCGCCGTCGAATCCGGATGGAAATGTGAAGTTCCGGGCGAACCCTGTGTTGAAGACAGTGTCGTTGATGAATCCGTCTGTGGGGATGGCAAAGTTACCGGCAGCGAATCATGCGACGATGGCAATACCGAAGACGGCGATGGCTGTTCAAAAGATTGTGCCGTCGAATCCGGATGGAAATGTGAAGTTCCGGGTGAACCTTGTGTCGAAGACGATATCGGTGATGAATCCGTCTGTGGAGATGGCAAGGTAACCGGCAGCGAGTCATGCGACGATGGCAATACCGAAGATGGGGATGGCTGTACAAAAGATTGTGCCATCGAATCCGGCTGGAAATGTGAAGTCCCGGGCGAACCTTGCGCCGAAGACATTGTTATTGAAGAATCTGTCTGTGGAGATGGCAAAATCACCGGCAGTGAATCATGTGATGATGGCAATAAAAAAGGCGGTGATGGCTGTTCGGCAAAGTGTGTAATCGAGGATGGGTGGATTTGCTCAGAAGTTGGAAAGCCCTGCGTAACCGTCTGTGGGGATGGCCTTCTTGCCAATGTGGAAGAATGCGACGATGGCAATAAGAAAGATGGAGATGGATGCTCGAAACAGTGCATCATTGAAGAAGCCTGGTTATGCAATGAAGCCGGAAAACCTTGTGTGCCTGAATTCGATGATAAGAAAAGTATAAAAATATTGGGACTCGGCAATAGCTTTATGGTCAATTCAACGGTTTATCTCGCTGATATCCTTAAAGATATGGGGTATACCGATGTAAAAGTCGGAGTGATTTATTCGAGCGGTAAATCGATCAACTGGCATGCTGAAAATATCCGAAAAAATGGTACGTACGATCATTATTATGTCAATGGAAAGTATGATGATAAAGTGAAACCCAGTTATTTAGATGTCATTAAATCTGAAAAATGGGACTATTTTATCATTCAGACTTATCCGCCCAATGTTCCTGATCTGTATAATCATGATATCGATTATGTTCTCAATCTTGTCAGAACAAACGCTCAAAAACTACCTGTGTTCGGATGGTCAATGACCTGGGCACTTCAATTGGGAAAACCACACGCTCATTTGGTATACGCAGGCTATTACCCGCAAAAAATGTACGAGGGAACAGTTCTCGCAGTAAATAATAAAATTGTCCCCAGAAAAGATATACCAATCGTTATTCCTGTTGGTACCGCCATCGAGAATATGCGCCATGGTATTTTTGCGGATAATGTAACGAAGGATGGCTATCATGTTTCCCCGAATAATGGTCAGTTTGCGGCATGTATGATGTGGGCAAAACAGATTACCAAGCGTCCCGTAGGAAAACTGACCTTTAAACCCAAGAGTTATTCCTACACAGACCGCCAGTATGCAGCAATTAAAGAAGCAGTTATCAATGCCTATAAAACCCCTTATTCCGTAACAACACCTAAAAAGGGCGTGTTGGGAAGCTATCTCAAAAAGAACAAGGAATTGCAAAAAGTCTTTGCCGATGCCGGCCATAAACTCGAAGATTTCGTTGAGGTCCCGGTTGGCGTGACGACCAATGCGATGTACAATGCGACAACCATGGATGAGGATGTCAAAAAAGTCACGGCAGCACATAAAGATCTGAATACAGGTGAGATCTTTTGTTATTCTGCGATGTTGAGTGCCGAAACGGGGAGCAAGAATAAAGAATTGAAAAAACACGCAGCCTCGCGCATTTTCAATCGCTTCGAAATCCCAAGCGGTTCCTTTATCGTTCTGAAATCAGGTTATGAATACAGACCCGAAGGGTGGATCTCTCTGCTTGAGGCAGTTGACAGCAAGAAACGCCCCGCCGTTACGGATGCTGCCATTACGGAGGTCACCGATGCATGGTGGGGAGATTTTAAATATCGGGCATTTACATTGTCACAAAAGGGCGCACCTGACCTGAATGACAAGGATATGGAAAAGCTTGAGTCGGCCATGTCCATCTTTATCCCCATCGAGCATGACAATGCCGACGCAGCCATGGTGAAAGCCGGTTATGATTTGAGTAAATATAAAAAGCTCGATCTCAGTCTTGCCAATGAGGTTTGCTGGGATTCCAATCATGACAGTGATATGCCGACGGAAACGAATAAAACGATGCCCGGCAGCACCAACGTATTCCCCACGAAACTCTTTAGTGCCGGAGAATGTCCCAAATATGCTGCGACGCGCATTTTCAGCAAAGAAGAAATCCCCAACGGAAGTGTCATCGTCGTACGCAAGGGCTATCGTTATATTCCCGATGCCTGGATTGATCTCGACATCTCCAACAAGAACAAAAATAGAAAGCCAAAATCCGTGATCGCCAAAGATGCCGATTCCATCATCGTCGTCGATGACGCTTGGTGGGGTGAGTTCAAATACCGTGGATTTGACATTGCCAAGGAGACTCCGGCTAAAGTCACCCCATTGGAACAAAGACATTTCGGCGAAATCTTTGCGATTTACACACCTCTATAGATACATGATATCATACATTTATAAACACATAATATCATACATTGTTCTTCCAATGTATGATTGAATAATATATCATTCACATCTAACATTTTCGAATGGTACATGGCAAAGCCATAGCGGGCGTCAGCGAGCCGTATGCGCTATGCGCATAGGCGAGCAGGCACGTGTCACGACACGTGCCAGGGCCAGCGTATTGGCCGCAGGCCAATAGCCGCGCCCCCCCAAATACATTAAAACACCTGCATGATCAGGCGAGCGGCCAGTAATACCAATGCCATGCCTCCTTTTCGTAATTCTTAAACTTGTAAGCGGCGGCATGTTTATCCATCCATTTGAATTTAGCAGTACTCTGATCTCCCATATCCTTAAAATCCGCTGCAACTCCATTTTGATGCTTACTTTTCCCGGGCATTGCACAAACTTCGGGTTTACCTTCATTTCTCTCCCATAACTCAATTTGTCCCTTCGAATTATGATCGCCTGAACCCCTTTTGGACTCCTCATCCGTCATACCCCGATAAGCATTTGACGTTTTGAGTTTATAACCATCTTTCGACGCTGCATTATACATATCATCAAACATGGCAGCAGCTTCTTTTTGCATTTTACCGCCGCCTAAAATGGTCACGCCCTCAAAAGGACCTTTATACTGGAAGCTCGCAAACCTTTTGGGTTCTGTAATGTCATAGACTTCCGGTGCCTTTGACCTGAGAGTCTTCCAGGTTTTTGGGCCGCATGAGCCATCAATATTGATGCCTTTGCTCCCCTGAATATTGCGGGAGTATTGATAATAACACAGGTGGATGAATGTATCCTTGCCGAAATTGCCATCGACTTTGAGTGGCTGAAACGTCGAACTTCCAAAAGACTGACCGTTGTATTTTTTCAGATACAGATTGAGGTATCTCTGCAAAACCATGACCCCATCGCCTGACGCCGGTCTCTTCAATGTCCCATAATCCTCGCCGGTATCACCGACCTCGCTGGTATCGACCTCAGGCTCATAGGTCGTAAATTTGGCCATGACCCAGCCATAACCAGTGCCATAGCCAATTTTCAGCCAATCACCGCTTACCGCGTAAACACTAAGACTCTTTCCCTGCGAGACGCCTCCAATGCGCGAGGCAGACTGACTCGCTTCACTGCGAACATTGAGCGCACCACAGGTAACCGTCACTGTACAAATCGGATCATCCTGTTTGACAACAGGAGCACCTGGGTTAGCCTCCCCAACATGACTGCGCCTTGGAAGCCGCAGTTTATTTGCACCAGTCGACGCTCTGCGTACCAACCTGGAAACTTTGGAATCCTTATCATTTGATGTTCCTCTAAATTCCATAACCGACCTCCAATGCGACCACCGTATTACTCACAATATGCATATTAGTCAGTCATCATCGTATATGCAAATCTTTTGTAAATCCTTACTGGAGTTCCCTTTGGTCAAACCAGCCGTTCACCGCGATATTATTCCTATTGCATTCATTCGTCGATGACACACTGCGCATGGCGCAATGCGTCTGCCATCAGTTCAACTTTCACATATTGATCCGTTTGAAACGGGATTCCTTTTTCTCAAATGAGAGCCCTGGAAGGGCGATCAGAGTACAGTCTTGTGTGAGTCCGAAGAGCATAACCCAAGGTCAGGCAATTCCTCAAATCAGCACGCAGAAAGTGTATAAGGAATTTAGTCTCATTATCCGTGAACATTACAATAATTCATGGTTGACTCCGATTTCTCAAATGTATATATTGTAAGATCAGAAGGCTCGCTCAAGCCCTCTTTTTACAGATACAAACTGTAATTCAGATAATCTATTAACACTTTGAATAACATCAATATACATATACAGCACCATGTATAAATTACGTATAAATAAGGAGTATCGAATTATATCAACATCATGTCATTTTGCCGGAATGTCTTTACTCATATTATTACTCGCCGGATTCATCGGATGCAGCTCACAACCCTCAACGCCTGGTCCATCGCCGGAAAATACTGCAGCGCAAGCCGCACAAACTGTGCCTGAGACACAAGTTCCTTCAACCCCCGGGATGGCACCTCCTGCTCAGCCTGAAGTTCTGCCCGTTCCCGCCGCAGAACCTGAACAAATCCAACAGAACGATGAACCTTCAGCCCCTATCATACCAACGGCAGAGAATAATCCCGATTTGAATGATAACGAACAGAAGAATTCTGAAGAGGATGATAATTCAATTCGGAAAGCGCCGAGAATCATTGGCATGGATTCATCAGAATTTAATGAATATTATTGTGAAGCAACATTAAAATATCTTGAGAATAAGACTTTTGTCACCAAACGACAAATCTATAAAAATATAAAGAACGATGCGGTAAATAAGTTACTCAATAAAGGATGCGTGAAGTTCTGCGAAGCTGCAGCTGAACAACAGAATTGTATGAATGATTGTCTGGAGAAGGCATCGTTTGAATCGTCGATCGATTGTCTTCCTGCCAGCCCCAAGCCCAGGAAGCCCAAAATTATATAACATTGATAATTACATACAGTTCGATGCATTTGTCAGCCGGCTCGGTTTTCGTGCGTTTGCGCAGGTTAAAAGGAATTTCTGGAGAAAACGATAAACCTTTGGCAAATCTCCATGATGAAGCTATACTCAATACGGCTGTTTGGAAAAATGCATCAACCGCAAAAAGGTTTTGCCATGACCCAAAAGCACTCTCAGTAAAGCTCAATAGCAAAAATTCGTGCTGAAACCATAGCATAGAGGACTTGTATGAATAAATGGATGATGATAGCGCTCCTGGGCGCATGTTTTGGAATGATAGCCTGTAATGATGATCCGGCACCGTCCAATCCCGGGAAAGTCTCGAGTCTTTGCGAGGGAACCGGAGGTACATTGGATGGAGATGCATGCGTCTGTAGCGGCGAAAAATGCTCCGATGCCAAATGGTGTGATTCCAATGGGAAATGCGGCTCCAGCTCGACCAACCCGGACATTTGCTCGGACTGCCCAAACACCTGCCCGGGCACTTCCGAGTGTCCCAAATGCGAATGCAAGGATCCTCAGCCTTGCAACTGCCAGACATGTCCGACATGCACCACATCCTGCGAAGAATGCCCCAATAACTGCGATGAATGCGGTCCAAAATGCGAACAATGTTCAGGCAAATGCGATGAATGTGGTCCAAAATGCGATGAATGCGGCCCCAAATGCGAACAATGTTCAGGTGCATGCGATGAATGCGGCCCCAAATGCGATGAATGTCCCAACGACTGTTCAAAGTGTACCATCACAACCCCCGAACCCGCTTGTAAGAACAATGACAAGGGGATTGGCCAATGCAAGGATATTGAGAACTGCAATAATAACGTATGTAAAGAGAATGCTTCCTGCGCAGGCAGTGAAAAATGCGGTGAATGCCGCAATTACGAAACCAAGTGCGAGAATGACAAAGATGGCAACGGCATCATCTATTCTTGCCGCGAAGGCGCATGGGTCGAGGTAAAGACATGCGGGAATGTTTCCTGCCTCGCGCTTGCCGAATGCAAAGACGAAGACAAACCCTGCACGCATATCGATGAACCCATTTGCGGCGAATGTCAGGAAGGTGCTTTCAAATGTGAGGACGGCAACGTCCCCGAAGATTTTAGCTACTTTGACTATTCTGGTGCCAAGTTCACCCTTCCCCAGGGATTTATCATCGGCATGCGTTCCAAATGCGTCAACGGCAAATGGGAAAAACTGGCCCTGGATGATCATGAGAACTGTTTTTATGGTCACTTGCCGAACGACCAATTACCCACTTACAAACTTGGCACGAAAAATATCGTCACGGTCTATGGCTATGATAGCCGTGGCGCTACAAACGGCAAAGAATATCGCGTCTCCGCATGTCAGGAAGACGGCATAAACTGTGGCGAGTGTTTCTATAGCTTCTCATATTGCGCAAATGATACAAGTCTGACATGTCGAAAAGGTAAAGTCGAAAAATCAACCTGCCCCACCGGTATGTGCGCAACGAGCAATGCATGTTTCCCAAGCAGTACCACAGCTTATTGCAATGGTGACAGCTGCCAGAACTGCAAATCCATCTGCAACTGGAAATGATATTTGGGTGCTCGCTTGGGTGCGCCCCTACGCTCGCTTCGCGGCTACTCGCTTGGGGTGGGTCAGAGACCACCCCCCTGTGCTCGCTACGCCGCTTTGCGCCCGGCTATGTGCTCGACCGCGTTGCGGTCTGCGCGCATACGCCGGGCGATTCTTTGACGCTTGCGTCCATCTACCGAATTCGTCACCCAACACGGGACCTGTGAAACTTACGGAAACTCGAAGCGGTTGGTCTACTCCCTCTCAATCCAATTCTCCAACTGAATCCCTGGAATCTTGCCGAGGTGTTTGACATTATCCGTGACCATAATGAGGTCATGGGTAATGGCTGTTGCGCCGATGAGCAGATCGAAATCGTCGATTTTGTTTCCGGAGCGTTCCATGTCGGTTTTGAGTTGGCCGAATAATACGAGAGAATCTGAAACGGGGATCGTTTTAAAACGGGATGATATCAGCTGGACTTCTTTTATCCCCTTATCCGGACAAATGCTTTTGTAAGCTCCATAGTATAATTCAGCAATAGATAGTTCAGAAATATAACAATTATCAACAATGCTATCGTTAATGATTGTTCGGATGTTATAACGGTTTTTCAACATAAAGATACAAATGTTTGTATCAAGCAAATATTTATTAATCATCGAAACTCTCAATATGTCTTGTTATTCCTGAACAACGCGCATTTCTGATTTTTGCAATAGTTTCCTCTGCCGTTTCTCCATCATTTTCCCAAGCTGAAAACTTGCTCCAGAATTCCTCCATGGATTCTTCTTTTTTCTCTTTGTGTGACTCCAACATCGAATCTGTGAGCGCGCTGATGATTCTTAGCTTTTCGTGGTCATCAAAATCTTTGAGAATGCGAATGTAGTCATCAGTATTTTTTAAATCTTTCGCGTCCATAATGCGATCTCCTTTCTGGCTTCAGGTTACTGTAAAGCTCGCCTATTGGGAGCTTTGTAACCTGCTGTCGATCATCATACCAAAACCGCCCGCGTATTCCAACAGAATAGCGGGCGGCACACGCGCAGGCGTATCGGCCTGTGGCCGATAGCCGCGCCCCAAAAATAACAAACGCGGCGTATCCCGTGGGATAGCCGCGTTTCGTAGGGGCGCCCCCATGTGGGCGCCCCGCTGCGGTGGCGTATGCGGCAACGCCGCATAGCCTGCGCACAAAAAATTATTCCTCTACATCCACGACATCCTGTGCTGCCTCTTTCGCAGTCTTTTTGGTGGATTTGCGTTGTTTGAGTGCAGTTTTCTTGGACTGGATGCGTGCATTCATTTCGGCAATCAGGCTTTCGAGTTCGTCGGATGGGGTGACGATGGCGAGTCCGTTGATGAGGTCGCAGAGCGGTTTCCAGGTTCCCAAGAGTGCCAGGCGTGCATTTTTGACAGTGCCTGGCTGAACAGCGGCGCGTTCGGCGTCATAAGATTTCATCAACGACATGAATGCATCGTAGCGCGTGCGGAGTGCAGGCAGCCATCCCCCAAAATCTCTTCGTTGCGGAGCGTTGAAAGTGCTCTAAACGGTTTTGGTTTGCATAATTGAAACAGAGTGCGAACTCAAAGCGGTTGGAGTTGGCGTCAAGTAGCAGGCGTGCAGGGGATATGACACTCGCTTTGCTGCTTCGCCTATTTCGCTGCGCTCATTACGGCTCGCAGACGGGCTATCGGCGGCGTTTTTGCGGGCACACGACACGTGCCTACAGAAAATCGCCGCCGATACACTGCTTTGCGCCCGGCTATGGCTCGCCGCCATTCCTGGCGGCTGCGCGCATACGCTGGGCGAATGCTAGTGTGGTCCTTCTGGCATCGTTGGTTGAATTCCCAATATTGGTGTGCTAAAATGAATTTGTGTATATAAAGAGCGTCTTTGTCGCTCAATGTACATTACCTTTCATATTTACTTTCTATAGAAGGAAACAAAACGGATGAAAAAATATATACTCATCGTTCTGGCAGCTGCTACAGTTTTATTGGCTGGGTGTGACTCGAATTCTGATTCGAGCGAGTGTACAAACGATGAAATCAAGGCAGACTGTGCCGATGGTAAATATTCCAAATGTGTGGACGGGAAATGGACAGAAACCGCATGTGACAACAATGCCTCCTGCAATGCTGAGAATCAATGCGGCGAATGCCAGAATGACGCGGTTGATGATACTTGTGCAGACGGCAAATATAAGAAATGCGCCGTAGGCAAATGGACAGAAACCGCATGTGACAACAATGCCTCCTGCAATGCAGAGAGTAAATGCGGCGAATGCCAGGATGATGCAGTCGATGATACCTGTGCAGACGGCAAATATAAGAAATGCAATGCAGGCAAATGGGAAGAAGTTGCATGTGAAGGCGATGCCTCCTGCAATGCAGAGAATAAATGCGGCGAATGTTCCGACGGCGATGAAAAAGCGGACTGCAAAGACGGTAAGTATTCCAAATGCGTGAACGGCAGATGGGAAGAAAACGAGTGTGCGGATAACTCCTCATGCACCAAGGATGGCACATGCGGCAAATGTCAGGACGGCGCGGTCAAAGATTGCGAGAATGATAAAAATAACGTTGGCATGGTAACCATTTGCCAGGATGGCCAATGGTCTGAGAAAAAAGTAGAATGCCCGAGTGAATCCGGGAAAGTATCTTGTACGGCGGACAAACAATGCGGCGAATGTCTGACCGGCGATTCTTCAAAATGTACAAATGATGCTGAAAATACAGGAAGCGCGATTATGTGCAAAGACGGTAAATGGGGAACAAAATCAGAGTTTTGCCCAAGTCAGTTCTCATGCGCAATGACGGATGCATGTTATCAGTGTTATTTTAAATGCGATAGTAATAATACATGCAGTGAAGATTGTAAAGAATCGACATGTAAGGATGCCTGCAAAAAGAATGAAGCCTGCAAAAAGGAATGCGACACAAACAATGGTGGCTGTGATTCCAAATGCGGTGCATGCGTCAACGGCAACAATATGAATTGCACTGAAGATGCCAGTAAACTTGGCAGTGCCGATATCTGCTTTAATGGAACCTTTTCGAAGAAATCGTGCAAATCTATCAAGGGAATTGATGTATCCTGCACGAGCA
>JAEEGL013530964.1_pt1 | contig 15586 bp, 9 predicted proteins | sample 9134231 | NCBI WGS metagenome assembly JAEEGL01 (sample SAMN16246548, study PRJNA631951) | gut metagenome | biome: gut microbiome; feature: rumen; material: fiber-attached | host: Bos | place: Iran: Karaj | collected 2018-10
AAGGACGTGGACCGTGAGATCATCAAGTTTATCAAGGCCAACGAAGGCAAGTCGGGCATTATTTACTGCCTGAGCCGCAAGAAAGTGGAGGAACTTGCCGAGGTGCTGCGACTCAACGACATCAAGGCTTTGCCCTATCATGCCGGAATGGAGGGCGCCATACGCAGCGCCAACCAGGATGCCTTCTTGAGCGAGGACGTCGATGTCATTGTGGCAACCATCGCCTTCGGTATGGGCATTGACAAGCCCGACGTGCGATTTGTCATCCACTACGATATTCCCAAGAGTTTGGAAGGCTACTATCAGGAGACGGGACGAGCCGGACGTGACGGCGGTGAGGGTAAGTGCATTACCTTCTATTCCCGCAAGGATCTGGACAAGCTCGAGAAGTTCATGCAGGGCAAGCCCATCGCCGAGCAGGAAATCGGTAAACAGCTGCTGCTTGAGACACGCGACTATGCCGAGTCATCGGTTTGCCGACGCCGCTCGCTGTTGCACTACTTTGGTGAAAGCTACGAACAGGAGAACTGCGGCAACTGCGACAACTGCCTCAAGCCCAAGAAACGGGTGGAGGCCAGCGAAGAGCTGCGCGCTGCCATCGAGACCATCCTCGTGCTGAGGGAACGCTTCAAGCCCGAGTATATCGCTCACGTGATGATGGGTGATGCCACCAACGAAATACAAGGCTATAAGCACAACGAACTTGAGGTGTTCGGGTGTGCCAGTGACTGTGACGAGAAATATCTGATGGCAGTCATCCGCCAAGGCGTGTTTGCCGATTATCTTGCCAAGGACATTGAGAACTATGGCGTCATCAAGGTCACCAAGGAGGGTAAGGATTTCCTCAAGAGCCGCGAGAAATTCTGGATTGTCGAGGACAACGAATACACCGAAATGCTTGATGAGGAATTGCGCGGAGGCGGCAGCGGAGCTGTTGATTCTCAGTTGTTCAGCATCCTCAAGGACCTGCGACGCAAGATTGCCAAGCAGCACGGCTTGCCCACCTATGTCATCTTCCAGGAGCCCTCGCTTGATGCCATGGCAACGACCTATCCCATCACAATCGAGGAGTTGCAGAACATCCCGGGTGTGGGACCAGGCAAGGCTAAGCGCTATGGTAAAGATTTTGTTGAGCTCATCAAGAAATATGTCGATGAGAACGAGATCGAACGCCCTGAGGACATGCGCGTGCGCACCGTCGCCAACAAGAGTAAACTGAAAGTTGAAATCATTACTGCCATCGACCGAAAGGTGCCTCTTGACGCGCTGGCCGAGAGCAAGGACCTAGAGTTTGACGAGTTGCTTGACGAGTTGGAGGCCATTGTCTACAGCGGTACCAAAATCAATGTGTCCTATTACATCGACGAGGCCATTGACGTTGACATCGAGGAAGATATCTTTGAATACTTCAAGGAGAGCGAGAGCGATGACATCGAGACCGCGATGCAGGAGTTGGGCGATGATTACACCGAGGAGGAGATACGTCTCGTCCGCATCAAGTTCCTCAGCGAAATGGGCAACTAACCCTATGAATAAATACCATTAGAAACCCCTTGTTTGAACCGTTGTTACAAACAAGGGGCTTTGTTTTTATAATATTTTGAAAAAAAACGGTGTGATATATAATTTTTCGTGTACGCCTGCGTTATTTAAGAAGTAAAAAGAAATGAAAAAACGTAAAATATAGATTTCAAACCAACAAAAGATGAAAGTTAAACTTTTGATTTCTTCATTGCTGTTGGGAACTGCGATCCTCGCTATTGCTAAGGTAGAGGATCCTGTCCTCATGACTATCAACGGCAAAGACATCAAACTCTCGGAGTTTGAGTACCTGTATCACAAGAACAATCAGCAACAGGTTGAGAAAGAGACCCTGGAACAGTATGTTGACCGTTTTGTGCTCTATAAGCAGAAAGTGGCCGACGCCGAGGCTGCAGGAATCGACACCACTCGCCTGTTTAACAACGAGTTTGAAGGTTACAAGAAGGATCTTGCAATCCCCTATATGACCGAGGATACCACCTACCACTGGCAGATGGTGACCGAAGCCTATGAGCGTTACAAGAAGGAAATTGACATTGACCACTTCATGTTGCCGCTCGGTAACACCGAAGAGGAGACCCAGGTGATGATTGCACGCATGGACAGCATTCGCAACTGCGTCCTCGCCGGTGAAAAATGGGAAACGCTGGCCGATAATTATTCCAGCGACCAATCCAAGCAGCGCAATCATGGACATTATGGCTTTATCAGTTCGGGCATGTTCCCCTATGACTTCGAGAATCAGGTTTACAACACGCCCGTAGGTGAAGTGTCAAAGCCCTTTGCCACTCAGTTCGGCGTCCACATGATCCGCGTCAACAAGGTACGTGACCGCAACGATGTTCATGCCGCTCACATCCTCAAACTTTTCCCCAAGAATGCCACCGAGGAGCAGAAGGCTCAATGCAAGGCCCAGATCGACTCGATTTACCAGCTGCTGCTCAAGGGCGAGAACTTTGAGGAACTGGCCAAGAAAGAGTCACAGGACGGCACTGCCCGTCGTGGCGGTGACCTGGGTTGGTTTGGCCGCGGACGCATGGTGCAGCCCTTTGAGGATATTTCCTTCAACCTGGCCGATGGCGCTATCAGTGAGCCGTTTGCAACCCAGTATGGTTATCACATCATCAAGAAGATTGCCCACGGCCTCATTCCCTTCGGTGAGATGCGCGAGGCTATTGAGACTGCGATCAGCCGCGATGGTCGTGCCGCTCTCATTCAGGAGCGCCGCCTCAACGACCTTAAGGCAAAGTATAATTATAAGGTAAATCCCGACTTGGACGGCTACCTCACCAGGACCCTGACCGAGAATGGCAAGTTTGACTCCACCTATGTCGCCAATGCCATCAAGGGCTGCGAGATTCCTTTGTTCACCTATGCCAACAAGTTGTCGGTACCCGTTAAGGCTTTGGTTGATCAGGTCAATGCCAAGACGCTTATCCCCGATGTTCAGAAGGCTAAGGATTATATCATGAAAGCGATGAATCCCTTGGTGATGAGGGCCCTTACCGACTACAATGCCCTTGAGTTGGTGGAGACCAATCCTGAATACCGCAACCTGTTGAATGAGTATCGCGACGGCATGTTGTTGTTTGAAATCAGCAACCGCCGCGTGTGGAAGGCTGCAAGCAAGGATACCGTTGGCCTGGAACAGTATTATGCCCAGAATCGTGGCAAATATATGTGGGATGAGCCTCACTTCAAGGGTATCATCCTGAGTGCCAAGAGCGACAGCATCTTGAATCTGGTGAAGGCTGACATTGCCAAGTTTGGCGCCGATACCCTCACCGATGCCTTGCACAACAAGTATGGCAGTGAGATTCGCATGGAGCGCATGGTGGTCAAGAAAGGTGAAAACAACCTGGCCGACTACTTGGCATTCCATGAGGGCGGCAAACCCGAACGCAAAGGGTATCCTGAGTTCATGATTCTCACCGGTGGCGTTATCAGCCAACCCGAGGAGATGTCTGATGTGCGCGGTGCCGTCACCAGTGACTATCAGGATGTACTGGAGCAGCGCTGGAAAGAGGAACTCGCCAAGAAGTATCCTGCCAAGATCAACAAGAAAGTCCTCAAGAAAGTGAAGTGAAGATTAAAATAAAACACTTTCATCATTTGAAATAAGGATGCCTTGCGTGAATCATGGAATTCATGCAAGGCATTTTGCTATAAAGTTTGACCCGTAATCTTTAAGGAATATGAAGAATCGTTTGATTTCAGCATTAGCCTGTGCTTTTGTGGCATTCTTCTCGTCTGCCCAGGCATTGTCACCGTTGCAGGTTCAGGAATTGGAATTGAGCAATGGCATGAAGGTGTGGCTCAACGTGGATCACAGCCAGCCCAAGGTGTTTGGTGCGGTGGTGGTCAATGCCGGTGCGGTGGACTGTCCGGACACAGGTATCGCCCATTATTTTGAGCATATCATGTTCAAGGGGACCGATGAGTTGGGTACCGTGGATTATGCTGCCGAGCATGTCTATCTGGACTCCATCTCAATGAAGTATGACGAACTGGCCCGCACGACTGACCCCAAGCAGCGCAAAGCCATTCAACATGATATCAACCTGTTGAATATCAAGGCATCGCAGTATGCTATCCCCAATGAGTTTAACCGACTGATATCAAAATATGGCGGCTCGGATCTGAATGCAGGCACATCCTATGATTTCACCTACTATCACAATACATTTTCTCCCCAGTTCATTGAGCAGTGGTGTGAACTCAACAGTCACCGCCTGATTAATCCCGTTTTCCGTCTGTTCCAGGGAGAGCTGGAGACGGTCTATGAAGAGAAGAACATGTATAGTGACGATCCTGCTTCCATGATGCTCGAGCAGATTGCATCCAAGTTCTTTGCTGGAACGCCCTACGCTTATCCTGTAATCGGCAGCACCGAGAACTTGAAGAATCCCAAGCAGTCCGACATGCTGGCGTTTTACAAGAAATATTATGTAGCTTCGAACATGGGATTGGTGCTCTCGGGTGACATTGATGCTGAGAAGGTGCTGCCCTTGCTGGAGCGCACCTTCGGTCAGATGGAACGTGGTGTAAAGCCCGTACGGAACAAGATAACGGTTCCGGCCATTGAGGGGCAGCCTGTGGAGAAATTCCTGTTCCCCATGCCGCTGATCGGTATGAGTGCGATGGTGTTCCGCGGCCCCACCGACTTTGATGCTGACGCTCCTGCCATGAAGGTGGCTTTGGCATTGCTCAATAACGATAACAAGACGGGACTTCTCGATGAGTTGACCAACAATAATCGCGTATATCTGTCAATGTCCCAGAACATGAGTATGAATCAGGCTTCGGCATTAGCTATCATGGTGGTGCCCAAGCTGTTCTGTAAGATTAAGACAGCCGAAAACCTGTGCTTGGAACAGATAGAGAAGTTGAAATCAGGTGATTTTACCGACGTTCAGTTGCAGAATGTCAAGCAGATGCTGGCGCGTGAAAACGAGCAGGGTCTGGAAACCATCACAAAACGTTCGGAACTCATGGTCGCTGCCATGTCGGCCGGTGTGGCATGGGAGGATTACATGAAGTTGATGGAGATGGTACCTGCCATCACACGTGATGATGTCGTCCGTGTTGCTCGCAAGTATTTCACCGACAACTTCTATCGGTTCCACAAGAAGAACAGTCGCTATCCCGCCGAGGAGATTGCCAAACCCGAGTACACCCCGGTCAAGCCGCAACATGCTGATGATAAATCGGCATTTGCCTTGCGCTTGGAGGAGATTCCGGTTCAGGATGTCGCCCCACGGTTGGTTGACTTTGAACACGATGCTGTCAAGGTGAAGATGGAAGGCGGGAACATGCTCTATGCCGCCCCCAATCCCATGAATGATTATTTCACCCTCATTGCCATGTTCCACAAGGGAACCCTGCAGGACAAGTTACTCGAAACCGCGGCCGGTTATATCACCGAATTGGGTACCGACTCGTTGCGAGTTAAGGAACTGGGTGCCGCCATGCAGCAACTGGGTGCGACGATGGAAGTAAGTGCCGATGAACAGTCAACGATGCTTGTGCTCACTGGAGTGGAAAAGAATTTGGAACCAACATTGCAGTTGTTGGGACACTTCCTTGACCACATGAAGGCAGATGAGGATAAACTGGAATCAATCAAGGATGCCGCAGGTCCCGAAGAGAAATCATTTTGGGAAGAGAACTCCGATGTGTTCGCAGCGCTTGCCACCAAGGTGATGAAAGGCCCCCGCTCAAGTTATCTGAACCGCCTGACCAGCAAAGAGCTGAAAAAGGTAAAGGCAGCCGAGCTCGTTGCCTCGTTCAAGGGTGTGTATGATTGCCGTTGCGACATCAGCTATTGCGGCAAGTTATCTCCCCAGCAGGTGGCAACGATGATATCCGCCCAACTGCCACAGTTTGCCGGCACTCAGGACAACCCAATGCGGGAGATTGAGCTGGAGACTCCGCAGACCCGCACGGTCTATGTGTTTGACATGCCCAAGTCGCGCCAGACGATGATTGGCATCTTCCATCCGCTTGACGGGGTGGTGAGTGGCCGTGATAAGGCATGCTTGAAGTTGTGGGGTGAATACTTCGGTGGAGGTATGTCGTCGGTTCTCTTCCAGGAGGTGCGCGAGTTCCGTTCGATGGCTTACGCCTCCCAGGGTGTCACCATGACACCCACGTTGGCACGGTCCAAGGCACCTTGTGGCTATCTGTCACTCGTTGCCACCCAGGGCGATAAGTCGATGCAGGCGATAGCACTGCTTGACTCTCTCATCAATGACATGCCTGTCAATGCCGAGAACCTTGCCGTGGCTCGTCAGAGCCTGCTCAACGATGTTAACAACAGCTATCCGTCATGGCGTGGCAAGTCACTCTATGTCGCTTTGATGGAGTATTGTGGCTATTCGTTCGATAAAGATGCCGAGTTGGTAGAGCACTTGCCGACACTGACAAGGTCCGATGTAGAAGCATTCTACAACCAGCATATCAAGGGTAAGCCTTACCAGCTGTTGATTGTCGGTAACATCAAGAAACTTGACCTCAAAGCCCTCGCCAAATATGGCAATATCGTGAAAGTGAAGAAAGACGATATCTACAAGACCAAGGTGCCCAAGAAGTAGCTATCGCTAATTCACTTGCTGTGATTTATCAGCCAGGCTGCACCCGCCGGTGCGACTTGGCTTTTCTCATGCTTAAAAGCATAGCTTTTAACAAACATTTTGCTATATGATTTTGTCACGTCATAAAAAATGGGGAAATTTGCAAATTCTTAGCAATTCGAAAACAATCAAAACAACAATACAAGTGAAAATGAGATTTTTAACAGCTTTGATGCTGGCCATGACTGCTCTGGCGGCAATGGCACAAAACAATGTGGCTGAAGAGGTTGCGTGGGTCATCGGCGATGAACCCATATTCAAGAGTGACATAGAGGAGCAATACCAGCAGGCACTGTATGAGCGCGTCGCTATCGACGGTAATCCCTATTGTGTCATCCCTGAACAGATGGCGCTTGACAAACTCTTCCTGGATCAGGCACGCATCGACACGGTCGAGGTGCAGCAGGCCACTATCAGTGCCGAGGTCGAGAGCCGCATCAATTTTTTCATCGCCAATCTGGGCAGCAAGGAAAAGGTGGAGGAATACTTCCGCATGCCCATACCCCGACTGCGCGAGAAACTCAATGAGGTTTACAGTGATCAGTTCTGCATTCAGCAGGTGCAGAGGGAACTGACCAAGAATGTCAAAGCCACTCCCTCCGAAGTGCGTAAGTTCTATAATAACCTCTCCAAGGACTCGTTACCCTATATCCCCATGCAGGTGGAGACGCAGATTATCACTATCAATCCCGTCATTCCCCAGCAGGAAATTGACGAGGTGAAGGCTCGATTGCGTGACTATGCACAGCAGGTCAACAGTGGCGAGCGTGAGTTCTCGACGCTGGCCATCCTTTATAGCGACGACCAGTCAACTGCTGTCTATGGTGGTGAGACGGGTTTCCAAAGCCGCTCGGTGCTGCTGCCCGAGTATGCCAACGCGGCATTTAATCTCAATGACACCAAGAAGGTATCCAATATTGTCGAAACCGATGACGGCTTCCATATCATCCAGCTCATCGAGAAGCGCGGAGACCGCGTGAACACCCGTCACATCCTGTTGCGCCCGAAGGTGAGTGACAAGGACTTGACCGATGCTCTGACACGACTTGACTCGGTGCGTACCGACATTCTCGATGGTAAGCATCAGTTCGATGAAATGGCGTTGTTCATTTCACAAGACAAGGACTCCCGCAACAATAACGGCAATATGCTCAACGAGAAGACCCATAGCAGTCGCTTTGAGATGGCCGATTTGCCTGCCGAGGTGGGCAAGAAGGTGGCTAATATGCAACCCGGCGACGTCAGCGAGCCGTTTGTCATGATCAACCCCAAAACCCGCCGCGAGCAAGTGGCAATCGTCAAGCTTGTCAAGAGAATTGACGGCCACAAGGCTGACCTTGCCGAGGACTACATGATCATCAAGGAGATGTGTGAGGCGGTGGCCAAGGAGAAGATCATCCACGACTGGGTGGTCAAGAAGCAGCAGAGCGTCTATGTCTATATTGAAGAGGGATGGCGCAACTGCGACTTCAAGTATGACTGGCTCAAGAAAGGGAAATAGGCTTTAAGAGCTAAGGCTGACTACAGACTACTGAAAACCGAACACTGAAATGCGACACGACAAGTGGTGGCACATGGCAATCGGCGCCCGTTACCGGCACGTCATTTTGGCGTGCCTGGCGATGGTATTGGTGATGTCGCCTGTGGTGTTGGCGCAGAATCCCGTGAAGACAGTCAGGCCCCGAATGGCCAAACCAATCAAAAAGTCTAACGCACCCACCAATCCGCAACCTGTCCAGGCTGCCCGAAAGGGCTCCAAAGGGCCCAAGGTGAGTCGCATCACTCCCCAAATTCCCAAAGCCAACCGCAACCAGACCAATAAGGTATTTCTCGAGAATGCCGATATATTGAGTGCCAACGAGGCCATCAGCACTGATTATCAAGTGTTGAAAGGTAATGTGCGGTTCCGTCGCGGCGACATGTACATGTTCTGCGACAGCGCCTACTTCTATGCCGAGACGAGTTCGCTCGATGCCTTCGGCCACGTGCGCATGACTCAAGGCGATACCCTGTGGGTATATAGCGACGTCTTGCACTACTATGGTGACCAGGGAGTGGCCGAGTTGCGACATAACGTCCGTCTGGAGAACCGCAGCACAACCCTGCTGACCGATGCCCTTGATTATGAAATCAATTCCAATGTGGGTTACTACTTCGACGGCGGCACGATTGTCGATAACCGTAACCACACTGAGTTGAGTTCGCAGTATGGCCGCTATGAGTTGGACACCAAGCAGGCCGAGTTTTCGCGAGACGTGCATCTCATCAACGACAAGTATGAGATGTTCACCGATATGCTCGAATACAATACCCAGAGCCACATCGCCCACATCACGAGTGAAACACTCATCGTGAGCGACAGCAATACGATCAACACCACCAATGGCTGGTACAACACCAGTGCCGACGATGCCACGCTCTACCAGCGCTCGCTCATCACCGCTAAAGACGGCAAGACGTTGCTTGGCGACACGGTGTATTACAACCGCAAGCACAACTACGGCGAGGCGCGCGGCAATGTGGTGATTACCGACCCCTCCAACAAGGTGATTCTTGATGGTGACTACGGTTACCATGACGATAACGCCCATTACAGCTATGTGACGCGGCGCGCCCGTGCCCGCGAGTTCTCACAGAAGGACACCATCTACCTGCATGCCGACACCTTGTGTACCCTCATTAACCATGTGGTTAACGACTCGGTTAACGACTCGGTTCGCGTGTTGCGGGCCTTCAACCAGGTGCGCTTTTACCGTAGCGATATCCAAGGTATCTGCGACTCGCTGCAGCTCAGCGAGGCCGATACAATCATCAATATGTACCGTCATGCCGTGGTGTGGAACTTGGAGCGACAAATCTTTGGCGATGAAATCAACATCCATCTCAATGACAGTACCGCCGACTGGGCAACTTTACCCACGGGCGGGTTCATGGCTGAGCATCTGGGCGAAATTTATTACGACCAGTTGAGCGGCAAGAAGATGAAGGCCTACTTTGAGAACAAGGAGCTGCGACAGCTAGACGTTGACGGCAATGTGCAGGTCATTATGTTCCCGCAGGAGAAGGATTCGACCTATAACAAGATGGTCAATGCCGAGTCGAGTTACATGCGCCTTAACCTCAAGCCCAAACAGGAGGTGGACCGCATTACCATGTGGCCCGAGGTTTCGGGAAAGGTGACCCCGCTTTATCTTGCCAGGAAAGCCGATATGTACCTGCCGCAATTCCAATGGTATGACGCCTTGAGGCCCAAGACGCCCGATGACATCTATGACGTGAGCGACGAACTCAAGCAGATGATGCGCAGCATCGAGGGTGGTACCCGTCGCCGTTCGGGCAGTGGTGTGGCTACGCCGGTTGTTGGGAATACTGAGGCTGCTGCCACCGAGACTAACCTTCAAATCAATGACAGCCATGAGTGATGTGATAAAACTACTTCCAGATTCGGTCGCCAACCAGATTGCCGCCGGCGAGGTGATTCAGCGTCCTGCCAGTGTGATCAAGGAATTGGTGGAAAATGCCGTCGATGCCCAGGCGACCCACATCCAGATTATCCTCAAGGATGCCGGACGAACTCTCATTCAGATCATCGATGATGGGGTGGGGATGAGCGAGACCGATGCCCGACTGGCGTTTGAACGCCATAGCACGAGCAAGATACGCACAGCCGATGACTTGTTCTCGCTTCGCACGATGGGGTTCCGTGGGGAAGCACTGGCGTCAATTGCCGCCATCTCCCAGGTGGAATTGCGCACCCGTCGCCATGATGCCCAGTTGGGTACCCGATTGGTGATTAACGCGTCGCAGTGTGAGAGTCAGGAACCTGATATGTGTCCCGTGGGAAGCAATTTCATGATCAAGAACATCTTCTTCAATGTGCCTGCGCGTCGCAAGTTCCTCAAGACCAATCAGGTGGAATTGAGCAACATCGTGAAGGAGTTCGAGAAGTTGGCTTTGGTAAACAATAATGTGGAATTCACCTTGACCCATAACGGCAACATGATGTACAAGCTGATGAAAGGAACCTTCCGCCAGCGCATCACGGCACTCATGGGCAACAACCTGGACCAGCAACTCCTGCCGTTGAGCATCGATACATCGTTGGTCAAGGTGCAGGGCTACATCGGCAAACCCGAGAATGCGCGCAAGCGCAACGCTCTCCAGTACATGTTCGTCAACGAGCGTTTCATGCGTCATCCCTATTTTCACAAGGCGGTGATGTCGGCCTATGAGCAGCTTGTTCCCGAGGGTGAACAGCCCAACTATTTCCTGCGCTTCACTGTTGATCCTCAGGCGATTGACGTGAATATCCATCCAACTAAGACAGAGATTAAGTTTGAGGACGAGATGCCAATCTGGCAGATTCTTGCCGCAGGCGTGAAGGAGGCATTGGGTCGCTTCAGTGAAGTGCCGGCTATTGACTTCGACACGACAGATGCGCCCGCCATTCCAGCCTATAGCGCCAATGTGGAAGTACACCGTCCCGAAATTGATGTGGATCCTTCTTACAATCCCTTCAATAACAAGAGCTCTGCATCCACAACACGACATCAAGTCGCAGGCGGCCAGCAATCCCTGAGCAACTGGGACGAGTTGTTTGCCAACTTCGAACGCAAGAAACGAGAAGGCATGGAGCAACGGTCCACCGACCTTGAGCCTGATCTAGAACAACCTCAAGCTGAACAAAGCATGGAATTACCGTTGGGAGAACTGCAATCGGTGTATCTGCAGCTCAAGGGACGCTATATCCTGTCACCCGCCAAGTCGGGCCTCATGGTCATCGACCAGCACCGTGCCCATGTGCGCATCCTTTTCGACCGTTACATTGGCCGCATCCACACGGGTAGCATGTCATCTCAGACCATACTGTTCCCCGAGGTGATTCACCTGAGTGCGTCACAGGGTGTGGCGTTGCAGGAACTGTTGCCCGAGATGGAGAAGATGGGTTTCAGTCTATCGCCATTGAGCGGGAACGACTGGGCCGTGAATGCGATACCGGCAGGACTTGACGGGGTGGATGCTTCGGCGATGGTGCAGCAAATCATTGACTCGGTCGAGAACGGTGGCATGCCTGTCAAGCGGCGTATCTTGGAGCACTTGGCTCTCACGGTGGCTCGTTCGGCGGCGATTCCCGCAGGACGCACCTTGATGCAGGACGAGATGGATATCCTTGTGGCAGACCTGCTGCGCCTGCCTGAACCCAATTACACGCCCGATGGGAAAACCATTATCACGGTAATCCCCATCGAGCAAATCTCTAAAATGTTCTAAACCAAATGATTGATATCAACCAAATAACCCGGGAAACCGACCTATACAACCTGCACACCCACACGCAGTTCTGTGACGGACACGCCACGATGGAGGAGTTCGTCACCGAGGCAATTGCCCAAGGTTTTACGCATTTGGGCTTCACCCCTCATTCGCCCATCACGGTGGAGAGCCCATGTAACATGACCAAGGCAGACGTTCAGCCCTATTTGGACGAAATGGAGCGCCTGCGCAATGTCTATGGTGATCGCATCAACCTGTACACCTCGATGGAAATCGACTATGTGGCTGTGGGCGACGGTCCCGCTAATGAATATTTCCAGCAGTTGCCGTTGGACTATCGCATTGGGTCGGTTCATTTTATCCCGGCGATTGATAATCCTGCCGTGATGGTGGATATTGACGGCAAGTTCCAGGACTTTAAGGTCAGGATGAGCAAGCACTTCGGCGAAGACATCGAGTATGTGGTGAGAACGTTTTTCTCACAGATGATGGCGATGGTCGATGAGGGTGGCTTTGATATTGTGGGTCACATGGATAAAATCGGGTTCAATGCCAGCCAATACCGCGTTGACATTGATGAGGAACCCTGGTTTGACAAGCTGGTGATTGACCTGTTCGAGAACATCATGGACCACCACCTCATCATCGAGGTGAACACCAAGGCTTGGCTGCAGCGCAACCGTTTCTATCCCAACCTCAAGTATTTCGGGATGCTCAAGCGCTTCAATGCCCCGGTGATTGTCAACAGCGACACCCATTACCCCACCTTGCTCAACAGCGGCCGCATGGAAGCCCTCAAGCTCCTCAGTGTGTTGTAACCCCCAAAACCCACTTTTTAAAATAATAGTTATGAAGCTTAATTTCAGGATGTTATGGTTGGTGGCTGTGATGATTGCTGCCATGTTGCCCAACGTGATAAAAGCACAGGATTTTACCGATAAGGACACCCTGCGCTATGTGGATGCGATGCATTACAGGTTGATTAACTGGGCGTTTGACCGCACGTTGAAGTCGCGCATCCCGTTAGAGTTCTACGGCAACGTGCGCCCTACGTTATGGGACAGAGCCTCGTGCACCAGCGGTAAGGCTATCCGATTTGCCACCAACTCCACGGCCATCGCTGTGCGCTATAACCTGTTGACCAATATGCACATGATGCACATGGCCGACACGGGTATCAAGGGCACCGACCTTTACATCTGGGATAAGGATACCGAGTGCTGGCAGTTTGTCAATTGTAATCGCCCTGTGCGCATCGATAACGACATCAGGCCCCGTCAGGACTCCATTCAGAGCAAAGTGTATGTGGACCGTCTTGACGGCAAGATGCATGAGTACATGATTTACCTGCCCCTGTATGATGGCGTTCGTTGGATCGAGATTGGTGTTGACAGCAATGCTGTTATCATGCAGCCCATGCTCAACTCTCCCAAAGAGGGGAAGAAGTTTGTGTTCTACGGCACCAGCATTCTGCAGGGCGGCTGTGCTTGTCGTCCCGGCATGGTGGCCACCAGCATCATCCAGCGTGACCTGGATGTGGAGTGCGTGAACCTGGGTTTCAGCGGTGAGGGTAAGATGGATTTCTTTATGGCCGAGGCCATGGCTTCGATTCCCGATGTGGCAGCCTATATCCTTGACCCGATTCCCAACTGCACCAAGGACATGTGCGACACAGTCACCTATGACTTTGTCAATATATTGCGCACGCTGCGTCCCGAGGTGCCTATCTTCATGCTCGAAGGGCAGATGTACAGCTATGCCAAGTACAGTGCCTTCTACAGCGAATACCTGCCTGCCAAGAACTACGAGTACCACAAGAACTACCTTAAACTCAAGGCCGACAATCCCAATAACCTCTATTATATCACCTGCAAGGACCTTTATGGACCCAACAACGAGGGTACAGTTGACGGTATTCACCTGACTGACATCGGTTTCTGGTGGTATGCTCAAAAGCTGGAACCCTACCTGCGCGCCGTGCTGGATGGAACCCCGATACCACAGGAGCCCGGCGTGGACGATACCTGGTAATCACAACTACAAATTGCGCGAATTTAACTGATTGGTAACCAATAAATTCGCATATTAGTGTAATTAGTGGTTTAAATCATGAAACCCAAGAAGAGCCATTACATACAAGACCTTATCCTTGAGGGCGAGCACGAGCATCAGGATTTCAAGTACCAGATTACTGATGCACGCAAGATAGCCCGCTCGATTGCCGCCTTTGCCAACAACAGTGGAGGGCATCTGCTCATTGGCGTGAAAGACAACGGTAATATTGCTGGAGTGCGCAGTGACGAGGAAATCTACATGATAGAAACCGCCGCCCAGATGTATTGCCGCCCAGAGCAGCATGTGACTTTCAAGGTGTTTAACATCAATGGCAAGTCGGTGGTTAAGGCCGACATTGCCGAGGCTGATGAGAAGCCTGTCGAAGCTCCTGACGACAACGGAAACTGGCACGTCTATTACCGTGTCGCCGATGAGAATGTGCTCGCCAGCCGTCTCCACGAACGCATCATGAGCAACGAGACCGCGATTGAGGAAACCCGTACTGCAGAGACCATCAGTTACAGTGAACGCGAGCAGGTGTTGCTCGACTACCTGCGCAACCATGGTGGCATCACCCTTGACGGATACATGAAATTGGCTCACATCAGTGAAGAAACCGCCACCAAGATTGTTGTCGCTCTCCACAGCATGGGTGTTGTCGACCTTCAATACCATGACGGTAACTGTCTCATTGTGGAAAATTGAGGCTTTAAAGTAATAAGATAGTTACGAAAGAGTAAACCGCTGGGGTCTCACAACTCCAGCGGCTCAAACATTAATAATTGATGTAAAATGCTTGTCTCTTGATTAGAACGGCAGGTCATCGCCCATGCCACCTTGATCAAAGGGAGGTTGATCGCTAGGGGGTGGGGCGGGCATGCCAGCATCGGGAGCGGGGGCAGGAGCGGGTGCTCCGGCTGCAGGAGGATAGGGTGCAGGCGCAGCTGCCATGTTGGGATCTTCCTTCATGGCCTTGAAGCCGCGGATGTCGGTGTACCAACGGCCGTTGAACTCACGACTCTCGATGTCGTAGCTCAGCGTGATGATGTCACCCACCTCGAGCGGATACTGGTCTGCTCGGTCGCCAAAGAAGTCAAATTTCACCTTGCGGGGATAGCTGTCGAGAGTCTCGAGCACATATTCCTGTTTCTTCCAGGCATTGCCTGCCTTGGAAGTTCCGCTCTGCAATTCGAGCTTCTGAATAATCTTTCCTTTAATGTCCATTTCGTCTTAGTTTTTAGTTTCTAGTCCTTAGTCGTTGATTTTTGTCAGCGGATGCCAACTAAAAACTATGGACTAAGGACTATCAACTTAAATTATTTACTTGCTTTCCTCGGCAATGACCTTGAGGATGTTCTGCACTTGCTTCCATGCCTTCTCCACAGCGGGGATGTGGCAACGCTCGGCGGGCGAGTGAACATCACGCAAGGTGGGACCGAAGCTGATCATCTCCATGTCGGGACGGGCCTTCAGGAACAGACCGCACTCCAGACCGGCGTGGATAGCGCGAACCTCGGGACGAACGCCGAAGAGCTTCTCCCACGAGTCCTTGGCAACCGTGAGCAGGTGGCTGTCGCTGATGG
>JAEEGL014998589.1_pt1 | contig 15586 bp, 10 predicted proteins | sample 9134231 | NCBI WGS metagenome assembly JAEEGL01 (sample SAMN16246548, study PRJNA631951) | gut metagenome | biome: gut microbiome; feature: rumen; material: fiber-attached | host: Bos | place: Iran: Karaj | collected 2018-10
CGACTCACTCACCCGTCTTGCCAGAGCCTACAATACCGTGCAGCCCGCTTCCGGGAAAGTGCTTTCCGGAGGTGTAGAGGCCAATGCTCTCCAGAAACCCAAGCGTTTCTTTGGCGCCGCCCGTAAGATTGAGAATGGAGGCTCCCTGACCATCATTGCCACCGCCCTCACCGAGACCGGCTCAAAGATGGATGACGTCATCTTCGAGGAGTTCAAGGGTACAGGCAACATGGAACTCCAGCTGGATAGGAAGCTTGCCAACAAACGCATCTATCCTGCCATCGACCTCACCGCTTCCTCCACCCGTCGTGACGACCTGCTGGTCCAGCCGGAGATTCTCGGCCGCACGCTCGTGCTCCGCAACCACCTCACAGACCTCACTCCCATCGAGGCCATGGAATTCCTGAAAAAACAAATGGTCAACACCAGCAACAACGAGGAGTTCCTCTACACCATGGATAAATAAAAATAAAGCCCTTAAAAGAAAGGTTATGAAACGAGGATTCGGTTCAGATAATCACTCGGGCATAAGCCCGGAAATAATGAAAGCCATCGCCGACGCGAATACCGACCATGCTCTGGCCTATGGCGACGACGAATGGTGTGCTCGCACGGAAGCTCTTTTCCGTGACTGCTTCGGCCCGCAGGCCAAGGTCTATTTTGTCTTCAATGGTACAGGTGCCAACGTTCTTTCTATCGATGCCATGTGCCGTTCCCACGAAGCTGTGGTGTGCGCCGAGACAGCTCATATCAATGTCGACGAATGTGGTGCCCCGCAGCGTGTCGTGGGCTGCCGGTTGCTGACCGTCGATACCCCTGACGGCAAGCTTACTCCTGAACTTGTCAAGACACGTCTCCATGGCTTCGGTTTCGAGCATCACTCGCAGCCCCGTGCCATCAGCATTACCCAGAGCACCGAACTCGGTACCCTCTATACCCTCGGCGAAATCCGTGCCCTCGCCGACCTGGCCCACTCATATAATATGTTTCTCCACATGGATGGCGCCCGTCTGGCCAATGCCGCTGTGTCCCTGAACTGCTCTTTCAAGGAGATGACCACCGACCTCGGCGTCGACTGTCTCTCGTTCGGTGGTACCAAGAATGGCCTACTGATGGGTGAGAGCTGCGTGATACTGAATCCCACGCTCGACATAGACATGAAATACCGTCGCAAACAGATGACTCAACTCTGCAGCAAGATGCGATTCATGGCGGCCCAGTTCGAGGCCTATCTCACCACGGACCTCTGGCGCCGCAACGCCGAGCACAGCAACGCTATGGCGCAGTTGCTCTACCGTGAGGTATGTGCCTTGGGCGTCAAGGTGATGTACCCCGTCCAAGTCAACAGCGTCTTTGTTCAGCTCCCAACCGACATCTGGCACGCCCTGCAAAAAGAGTATTTCTTCTATGATTGGGACGAGGCCTCCAATGTCGTTCGCTGGATGTGCTCTTTCGACACCACAGAAGATGATATCCGCAACTTCGTTGCAGCCCTGAAACGCCTACTTTCCTAAAACCTATAGAAAAAATCACCACAATTGGTGACCCTACGGGTCGCCATTTTTTTACTATCTTTGCACCACTAAATCAACTGTATGAAGCAATATAAAGTAGCTATTGTAGGAAGCGCAAGTAGTGGAAAATCAACCATATGCCAGGCCTTGGAAGCAGCTGTCTCCCGTCGTGCCGACGGCATCGAAATTCTGTGGACCGAGGTTCACGACTGCGAGGAAGTGGAGTCTATCGACCCCGATGTCATCCTCCAAACGGTCGACTGTACCGACCTCGACGAAAGCCTCGTCTTCACACCCCAGCTCATCGACATGCATCGCCGGATTATCCTGGCATTCACTAAATACGACCAGCTCCTTGCCACCGGCCATTCCCTCGACATATCCAGCCTTGAACACCAGATGGGTGTCCTCGCACGTATCGTTTCTCCACTTACCGGCGAAGGGGTTGACGACCTTGCCGACAAGGTGGTAAGCGCTGCCGAGGGTAGGGTGGAGGTCCTTCGCCATGTCCATGTCGACTATGGTCAGGATGTCATGCACTCCGTCAAACGTATCATCAATTTTCTTGCCCACCACTCGGTCAAATTGTCTCCCAGTCAACCGTCCACCCAGGCTTTTGTCCACTCTTCCAAGCGCTATCTTGCCATCCGACTCCTTGAGCGTCCCGCCGAGACACTCCCGCTCTTCGCCGACGACCCTTGTTATGAGAATCTCAAAAACCTCGTTGAACGCGAATGCGCCCACCTTGTCGCCGAACTCAAACACTCACCTGGGGAGATCATCCACGAGGCCCGCCACGGCTACGTCAGCGGTGCCCTTGCCGCGGCCCTCACCCACAGCGGTGACGACAGCGACCACACCCTACAGCAGCGCATCGACGCCGTCCTCACCAACCGTCTCCTCGGTTTCCCCATCCTGGTGGCGGTCCTCTTCGTCGTTTTCGAGTGCACCTTCACTCTGGGTGCCTATCCGCAGGACTGGATCCAAGCCGGTATCGACGCCCTTTGTTCATGGCTCTCGGGAGTGCTGCCTGACGGGTGGTTCTCCTCCATGCTTGTCGACGGCGTCGTCCAGGGCGTCGGGGCTGTCCTCGCTTTCCTCCCCAACATCGTCATCCTATTCTTCTTCCTCTCCATCCTCGAGGATGTGGGCTATATGGCACGCGCTGCCTACCTCATGGACGGCATCATGCACCGTGTCGGTCTCCACGGCCGCTCCTTCATCCCCATGCTCGTGGGCTTCGGTTGCAATGTGCCGGCCATCATGGCCGCCCGCGATATCCAGAACCGCAAGGACCGCACCCTCACCATGCTCATGATACCTTTCATGAGTTGCTCGGCGCGACTGCCGGTCTACTTGTTGCTTGTCTCGGCCTTCTTCCCGGCCTATAAGGCGCTGGTCATGATATCGCTCTATCTCGTCGGCATCGTCCTCTCCATCCTCTTCGCCCTCATCATGAAACACACGCCCTTCTTTCGCAAGGACCGCGATGAAGACTATGTCAGCGAGTTGCCGGCCTTCCGGCGCCCCACAGCCCGCAACACAGGTATGCATATCTGGGAACGTTGTGCCGACTACCTGAAAAAGATTTCCACCGTCATCCTCCTGGCGTCTGTTGTCATCTGGGCTCTCAGCTATTTTCCACGCCCGGAACAGCAGTCCTCCTTGAACGATACCAATGCCCCTGCCGCCCTCGACAACAGCTATCTCGCCCAAATCGGACGTGCCATGGATCCTGTTATGTCTCCTTTGGGCTTCGACTGGAAGATGAATGTTTGCATCCTCACAGGCCTCCCTGCCAAGGAAGCTATCGTCAGCACCATGGCTATCCTCTATCACGAAGTGCCTGGAAATCAGGCCGACCAAACGGATGGGGCAACTCAGGTACTTGATGATGCAGATGCCCAGTCGCCCGACAATTTAGCCACCACCCTCCGCGAGCAGCATGTCTTCACTCCTGCCACAGCTTTCGGGTTCATGATGTTCGTCCTGCTCTATTTCCCATGCATCGCCACCATCGCCACCCTCCGTCGCGAGATTGGCCGTGGGTGGGCTGCCTTCTCCGTCGTCAATTCCATCCTCCTCGCCTGGCTCGTCGCCTTCCTGATAAATCTTTTATTCTAAAGCTTTGAGCCTGTGTCATCCTACTCCTCCTCGGAGGGGTAGGCGACAGGTATTCTTGCTTTCCCATTCCACATGTCAGCCGTCCCCTCATAGAAGGGATGGAAGGAGGGGCTAATGCCCGTAGGTCTTCATGTTTAAAAATTGTTAATTTCCACCGCTGTTGATAAAAATTTTCGCCATGTCAATAATTCTTTGTATCTTTGCATCAAGTATAACTATAGGCACATAGTGTGTTCGATAGGTGTATTGTATTGATTTATAGTATAATTAGGAAATAAATGATAAAAAACGATATGAAAAAAAATCAAAAGATTTATGTGGCGCCACAGCTCACTGTGGTGGAATTCCGCATGGAAAGAGGGTTCGCTGACTCCACCCTTCTTATCCAGGCGCAACAGACTATTGACAGTTATATTACCAATGAAGTGATTCAAATGCAAATGGGTCAGACAGAAAATGGAAATGTTGTCGCCAGTGGCATGAATGGCAATGTCGATATGTCTGATGCCGGTAGTAGCAGCGCTTGGCAGTATGCCAACGGCGGCTGGTTTTAATCACATGGTCTAATAGCGAAAAGAAAGGAGAATTTACGATATGAAAAAAATCCGTATTGCTTTATTAGCTTCTCTCGTCTGCCTTTTTGCCGCCTCGTGCGACAAACAGGAAGCCGACACCCCGCTCTACTCTGCCAACAGGTTCAGGGTGGAAGCCCCCCAGTTCCTTGATGAGAACGGTCAGAAGGTCTACCTGCATTATACCGACATGGCCTCCAGCCTGATCTATGAAGAAGGAGACAAGGTTTACATCAATGGGCATTCTTTTACTTTGGTTCAAGATGGTGGCTGGTGTGCCGTTAGTGATGATGGAAATCCAATCAGTGGAAAGCGTTTCCTTGTGGCTTATGCCGATGGTGATGTCAATAATTTTGATTCTGCCGCTGGCACCTATCACTACAATTTGAATGCAAACCTTGGAGAAGCCCAACACAACAAAATAGTCTTGGGCGGTGTTGCTGAAAATAATGGCGATTATGTCATCACCCTTCAGCCTGCCTGTGCCATTCTCCGCATCAATACCCAAGGTGCCGGGGCTTCATACAGCGGTGTCAAAGTGGGTTTTGAAGCCAACAAAATTCCCAAGCAGGGTACCATCAATGTCACTAATAGAAACCTTTCCGCTGGTAGTAATAGCAACTATTTGACCGGTGTGACCTCAGGTGGTGCCGGCGATTTCTTGTATATGCGCTACAGCAGTCCTGCAACCACTGGTGAATCTGATTACTGGTATGTGGCCATTCCCATCGAAGGTAGTAGTGTGAACACTACCCTCTATCTTGAATGGAATAATGGTAGCACAACGGTGCAGCATAAAACGCAAGGTCAGGTTACTTTGCAAAAAGGATATGTTTATACATTAGGAACAGATCGCCAGTCGCCTTTCAACGCTGATGGCACTTCAAAATGCTATTTTAAAGTTGGTAGTGGAATGACGAAATATGTCTCTTTCTCTCCCGGCAATTTGATTGGAAAGTTAATAATGAGTGGCGGCGCTCATACTGAGTGGGAGTTTGCTTCGAGACAAGATTATTATGTTGGCACTAATAATGAAGCTAACATGTTTGCTCCGGGATCACCCTACGATTTGTTTGGTTATGGTACAAGCGATTGGAGTGGTCGTGCTTCCTATACTTCATCGGATGAATTAAGTGATTATGCCAATTTTGATTTGACCGGAGCAAACGCTAATGCCGACTGGGGTGTATATAATGGTTCCACTATAAAATATGGATCAAATCCTTCTGGAACGACTTGGCGTACTTTGACAAGCGCAGAATGGAACTATCTTATTAATACTCGTTCCGGTAAAGGCGCACTTGCTACGGTGAATGGCAAAAAAGGTCTTATTTTGCTGCCCGATTTGAATGCATCAAGCTCGGCTTGGGTGTATGACGATGAGATATCTGCACCGCGTCCTTCATTTACTCCGGGATATACAAACTATACAACAAATAATTACACCCAGGCCGAATGGGACAAATTGGAATCTGCCGGTGTAATATTCCTTCCTGCCGCAGGAACAAGATATGGAGATGTGGATGCAACTTCAACCGATATGGTTACAACGCATGGTTTTTATTGGTCGTCAACCTATGGCGGCGGCTCATCGAATATGGCAAATGCTCTTGTCTTTAGTAATGGTTCTGTAAGTATTACTTCTTCGGGAAATCTAATTTCGAATGGTTGTTCTGTTCGTCTTGTTCACCAGCAATGGTAAAAATGATATTATTAATTTTAAAGAATAAGTTATGAAAAAAAATATTATTATAAAGAGAATTGCAAAGTTTTTCTTTGCTTGTTTGATGCTTTTTTCGTATGCTAACGTGCATGCACAGTATGCTATAACTGCATCGGTAAAACCTATGGCATCTTATGGTAGTGTTTCGGGCGAAGGAACTTTTGCGGCCGGACAATCTGCAACCTTGACCGCAACTCCGGCGGATGGATACGAGTTTTATCGCTGGAGAGACGGCGCTGGAACATATCATTACGAGAATCCGTTTACCTTTACGGTGACAGGTGATGAAGAGGTAAGAGCCTATTTTAGAACGGCTCAAATTAGATATAATGTTACTGTTACAAATGGTACTCCGGGTAGTGAACAATATGTTACAATAACTGGAGCAGGCCAAAAAGTACAGGGAGAAGCTTTTACCCTCACGGCTACTTATACGTCTCCATATAATGCTTGCCATTGGTTTTTGGACGGCGTAGAGGTAGCTGGTACCGATAGCTACTCTTATACTGATATCCAGCGTGATTTGGACTTCATAGTCTATTTTGACTATGTTCCTCAGGATCGTACCATCTCGGTGGTTTCCAATAATCCCGCTCGCGGTACTGTCCAGATTGAGGATTATCAGCATAACACCAGCAACTCTTCGCTGACTATAGCGGAGCGTACGCAGGTGACCTTGACGGCTACTCCCACCAGCTCTGAGTATAGCTTCGCTGGTTGGTTCTATAACGACGAACTTGTCAGCACTGATGCCGTTTACACATTCACCCTGCCCGACGGCGCAGGCAACCGCACCTATACCGCCAACTTCGCCAACGCCAGCGACTCCTACACCATGTCGGCTGTCTACGACCCCTCGGAGGCCGCCAGCACCAAGACCCCCAACCCCTCCACCTCCATCCAGGTGGGCAACACCTTCACCTACAACACCGCCGCTGCTACCAACTGGGTATTCGACGGCTGGTACGACGAGAGCGATAATCAGGTCACCACCTCCACAAGCTACACCATCTCCTTCGTGAACCGCAACCGTACCCTTACGGCCAAGTTCCACCACGAGCCCTACACCATCGCCGCTACTACCAATATTGCCGCTGCAGGTATCGTCAATATCACCGGCGCCAACAACGCCGGCACCTACGACGCGGGCTCCAGCCCCGTGCTGAACGCCGTCGCCAACAGCGAATACCGCTTCGTCAACTGGACAGGCGACTTCTCCTCCACCACCAACCCCTATACTATTAATAGTATCTCGCGTAACTATTCTAATATCGTGGCCAACTTCGTGGCCACCCACACCATCACCCTCACCAACGCCACCCTCACCAGCGCCAGCAGCCAGCCCGTCAACGGCCGCTACGACGATGGTACCTCCTTCACCGTCACCGCCAACAACCGCGCCAACTACGTCTTCTCGCACTGGACCGTCAACGGCGTCGAGGATCCCTCCGCCAACGTCAACCCCTACTCCGGCACCCTGACCGCCGACATCACCCTCGAACCCGTCTACACGCCCGTCTTCTCCGTGGCGCTCTACAAGAACCCCGCCAATGCCGTTGTCACCCTCACCGGTGCCGGCAACTACCAGAACGGCGAGTCCGTGACCGTCGAGGCCTCCTATGACAACAACGCCTACACCTTCCTCCGTTGGACCATCGCCGGTACCAACACCGAGGTCTCCACCCAGAACCCCTACACCTTCACCATCAACGCCAACACCGAGCTCACCGCCCAGATGGAAGCCCTGACCCGCTACTACAGCGTCACCACCTCCGTCACCGGCAACGGCTCCATCCGCTCCGACCAGCTCTCCGTCATCCCCGGCACCACCACCGGCATCGCCGAGGGTAGCACCGTCGTCATCAACTACGACGAGGTCCCCGGCTGGCGCTTCCAGAAGTGGGTCGTCAACGGCGTGGACAACACCAACACCACCTGCCGCATCGAGAACATCTCCTCCGATGTCACCGTGCAGGCCGTCTTCCACCAGAACGCCAACCACCTGCTGACCGTCAACACCAACCCCGCCAATGACCCCAACATCCATGTTGAGCCCGCCAACGTGGCTGGCGAGTACGCCGACGGCGAGACCGTCACCCTCTACGCCCACGCCGGTACCAACCCCAACTACACCTTCGTGGCTTGGATGTCGGGCACCTCGATCCTCAGCATCAACCCCAGCCTGACCCTCACCATGACCTCCGACACCACCGTCACCGCCTGCTTCTTCGTGGCCGAGAACCCCGACATGCAGGACTACCTGACCTATGACGACGACGTGCTCCGCACCACCGTCACCGGCGTCATCGAGGCCTATCGCAACCGTATCACCACCGTCACCATTCCCTCGTCGGTCACCGCTATCGCCAACGCTGCCTTCCGCAACTGCACCAGCCTCACCGACATCACTATCCCCGCAGGTGTCACCTCCATCGGCAACTATGTCTTCGACGGCTGCACTGCCCTGACCTCGGTTACCCTGCACGACGGTATCACCAACCTCGGTACCTATGCCTTCCACAACTGCTCCTCGCTGACCTCCGTGACCCTCCCCGCTGGTCTCACCACCATCCCCGAGGGCCTCTTCCAGGGTTGCTCCTCGCTGACGGGTGTTGAGTTCCCCGCCGGTGTCACCACCATCGGCAGCTATGCCTTCAACGGCTGCAGCAACATCTATAACCTCGAAGTTCCCGCCTCGGTGGCTACCGTGGGCGCTCAGGCTTTCTCTGGCATGACCGCTCTCCACTTCGTGACCCTCAACGCCGGCAACGCCTCTTTCGGCACCGACTGCTTCAAGAACTCCAACAATATCGTCCTCACCAGCTTCAACGGCACCCTCGCCGACTGGCTGGCTATCGAGTTCGACAATGCCAATGCCCAGCCCATGTCGCGTTCGCGCAACCTGGCCCTCGACGGCACTATCCTTACCGAACTTGACATCCCTGCAGGCACCACTAACATCAATGCCTTCGCCTTCTTCTTCGACACCCTCATCACCCGCATCACCATCCCCGCCACTGTCACCACCATCGACAGCAGCGCTTTCTACCGTCTGACCAACCTGCAGCGCATCGACCTCCTTGGCGTGCCCGCCAATGTCCATCCCGCCGCCTTCCAGTCGGTGAACAAGGATGAGGTTACCGTCTCGGTGCCTTGCGCCGACTATGTCGAGAACATGACCTGGGCCGGCTTCACCCACATCATTGGTGGCAACATGCCTCAGCTCATCGTGGTGCAGCGTCCCGGCGGTATGGTGGCTGTCACCAACGCCCCCACCTGCAACTCCGTGGCCTACGCCTACACCATCGCTGCCACTCCCGGCGCCTACAACATCTTCCAGTCCTGGAGCGACGGCAACACCGATAACCCCCGCACCATCACCCTTACCACCGACGACATGACCATTTCGCCCATCTGGGGCCGCTCGCCCAGCGCCTCCGAGGTTGTGGCCGAATACTTCGACTTCAACTCCCCCGAGGACAACGCCAGCTGGTATAGCCCCACCAAAGGCGCCAACCAGTGGGTCATCGGCGACGCCTCCTACTTCGGCCGCAACGGCAAGGGCCTCTATGTCTCCAATGACAACGGTGCCCACAACACCTATGACGCCGCCTCCGACGCTTCTATCTACACCGAACTCAAGTTCGACGAGGGTTACTATCGTATCCGCTTCAACTACATGGTCGCCGGCGAAAGCGACGACTATCTCAGCGCTGGCCTCTTCAAGGAGGATGGCAACTACATCGACCTCAATCCTCATACTCCCGGCCTCATCCTCGTGGCCGACAGCCTCTACGGTCTCGATCCCGTGAACGACGATTGGCAGTACAAGGAGCGCATCATCCGCATCGAGGAAGCCGGCTGGTATCGTCTGGCCTTCTTCTGGAGCGTCGACGATGACGACGACATCGTGGCTCCCGCCGCCGCTGTCGACAATGTCTCGGTCACCTATGAGGACGAGCGCACCCTGATGGACCGCACCGCCCGCATCACCGTCTCCTCCAACAACGAGACTATGGGTACCGCCTACACCTGCCTCTCCACCACTCCCAACGAGCACCTCTCCACCAGCCGCTACTACTATGGCGAGGTCGCCGAAATCCATGCCGTCAGCACAAACCCGCAGATCTACCGCTTCGTGCGCTGGAGCGATGGCAACACCCAAGCCGACCGCACCTTCGAGTTCATCGACATTCTGGGTGTCAATCCTGACCTGACCGCCTACTTCGAGATTGTTCCCACCAGCTACACCGTGAATGTTGTCCTCAGCGAGGACGGCACCTCCACCGAGTATGGTGTCAAGACTCTGGTTGGTAACAACTATGAGGTCCACGAGACTGCCAATATCGATAATGGCCAGAATGCCACCATTGTCCTCAACGAGATTCAGCCCGGCTGGGCTTTCCTCGGCTGGTACGACGGCACCGACACCATCTTCCAGAACCCCTACATCTACACCGACGGCAACAACATTACCCTCACCGCTCTCATGGTTGAATGGAGCGAGTGCGGAAGTGTCGACGAATACGACTTCGCCCGTCAGGATCCCTTCGGACGTTTCGGTCACGATCTCGATCCTATTGTCATCAGCAACATCGAGGTGCTTGTCAATCGCGGACAGATTGTTGTCAACGAGGCCGCCGGTCTCGAAGTGAAACTCTTCGACGTCAACGGTCGTCTCCTCATGAGCAAGACCGACAACAGCTCCTCGCTTGTCATCGACGTGCCCACCTCCGGCACCTATATGGTCCAGGTTGGCAACCTCCTCACCCGCAAAGTCGTTGTCGTTCGCTAAAACGACCATACGCTAATATCATTGAAAGGGCGCCCGGACAGGCGCCCTTTCTTGTTGGTGGATGCTCCCCCTCCGGGAGGGGTGGGGATGGACCCACCTGAAACCCATCAGCCGATGTTGCCGCTGCCGATGTAGGTGCTGTTGCTCATGGCTCCCAGGTTGTCGATGCCGCCGCCGGCGGTGAACCCCCAGACATGAACCTTCATGCCGTTCCAATAGGTGGGCACCAGGGTGCTGATGTTCTTGTCGCTGCGCTTGGTAGCGGCCGACAGGACACCGCACTTGGCATCGGGACAGTAGACGAAGATGTACACCTGGTCGTCGAGGGTCGTTTTGGCGCACTCCTCATTGGTCTCATACGATACCTCGACCGTCTGCGGCGTGTCGAACTGCGGCGCTCCGAACTGCACTCCCGTCAGCGAGCCGTGGGCCACCACCAGGTCGGAATAGCTCACATTCACCGAGTCGACATTCGAGGCCTGCACGGCATCCCAGTTCTTGTCGATGAAGATGTTGCTCTCGGTTTTCTTGCTTTTGGACGCGATGCTGCGCAGGCCGATGTTGATGGCTGCCATGAAGGACGAGGCCAGCTGGGCGAGTGTCGCGAAGCGGACCCGGACGAGCTGCTGTGGGGTGGCTTTGCGGTCTCGGATGCGACGGACATAGGCGCGCATCACAGGGATGCCTTTCCAGAACGAGCCCACAACGGTGCCCACTTTGCCAAAGAAACCATCAAGAATTCCACGATTGATTGTTGCCATAATTTTTAATGTTTTTAAAAGGTTAATAATTTTGTTTGTTTTGTCGGTCGCGACGACAATGACAATATACGGTCCGAAAGGTGTTACCCTGCAAAAAGTAAACAGCTTTTCCCGAAAGGTAACGTGAAGTAACGGATGGTGACACGGCTGTTCTTCTTTCTTTGGAACGGCGAATTATTCGAATCGTTCAATCCGCGTCATTCGCATAATCCGCCGTTGAAATACTTTACCTGTTAGCCGTCTTGTCGAGTCGGCCGTTTTCGCAGATGGCGTTTGACTGTATCATCCTGTCGATCTCCTTGCGGTCGAAGTAGACACGTCCGTTGTTGACCTTCGACGGCGTCAGCATCCCGTTCCGTGTCCATTTCCAGAGTGTCTTTCGCGAGATGTGCAGCAGACGGCAGACCTCGGCGGTATCGAGCCACTCCACCATGGGACGCCAGTCCGTGGGCTTCTCCACTGCTACCACCGTGCCCTCGCGTGTGGCTGGGTACTCGCGGCGCATCAGCTCTTCCAGTTTCTTGCGGCTCATCGTGCTGCCGTGGCGCACGCTGATGCTGAAGTTGTTCACACGTCCGTCGGGCGTGGCATAGAAGACATAGACCAGCGTAGGTTCAGCCTCGTAGTCCAGTTCCAATACATGCAGGATCTCCTGCAAAGCTTCTTTTGTCATTTTTTTTCTCCTTTCTTTTTGGGTTTACGGCGGCAAAAGTACTCCCTATACCGTTGTCCGGAGGGGTGGGGCAGGAGAGGTGTCATACCGGTGGGGTCGATGGTGTCGTTTTAGTGTTATTATGATGATATTTTGGTTGCATTATTGTGTTTTATTTTCTATCTTTGCACATCGGAAACCTGCCCTCCAAAGGGTAGGTATGAGGATTATGTTACTGATAGACTGGTTGAAGCGCGACTGCGGCATCCACCTCGATGCCGCCACCTTCCGGGACGGCGCCGTCCTGGCGGCGGCGCTGTGCCAGAGTCTCGTCGATGCCGGCAAGGACTATGGCGAGCAGCGACATATCCTCCTTCAGGCCACCGAGCACCACTGCGACCTGGCCTTCGGCAACGCCTGCCTCGACCAGGTCGACCGCCTCGACACCTTCCTCCGTCGCCGTGCTGCCTACGACGACCGGCCGGTGCGAAATTGTCATTCCGGTGTGTCGAAAAACAAGGGATGGCAGGCCGGCGCCGTGTATGCAGACCTACGTTTTGCCGCCGCCCGCGCCGTCGACGACGACAGCGCCGCAGCCGTCGAGGAGATGGTGCTGCGCCTCGTCGCCGAGAGCTATGTGGAGCAGCATGGCGATGTGGCGCGCGACCTGCGGCAGGGGCTGGGCTACCTGCTTCCCGGCGAAGACCCCGTGCGGCGCCGCCGCACGGCACGGTGGCTCCGCGGACAGAACGCACTCCATTTCTGGGTCGCCGCCATGCTCGGCGGTCGCGAGCCTCTGGTGCGTGTCGCCGACGGCGCCCCGGGCTGCTGGGTCACCGCCGCCAGCCTCTTTGTCGACCGCCAAGGTCGCGCCTTCACCTACAGCCGCCTCGAACACGGCATCCTCCGCAGCGAGGAACAGCAGCGCTGGCTCCTCAGCATCATCCCCCGCACCCCCAGAGCATGTTGATTTTTTGCTTGACCTTTCATTAATATATAATAAATCATTAATATTATCGTTATAACGTTATAAAGAAAAACCGATTCATCATGGAAACCATCACCCTCGGACGCAGCGGACTCGTGGTGCCGCGCAACGGCTTCGGCGCCCTGCCCATCCAGCGCATCAGCGAGGCCGACGCCGTGCGCCTCGTGCGCCGTGCCCTCGACGGCGGCATGTACTATTTCGACACCGCCCGTTTCTATACCGACAGCGAAGAAAAACTCGGCGTGGCCCTCCAGGGCCGCCGCAAGGAGGTTGTCATCAGCACCAAGACCGGCGCCACCACCGCCGACGCCTTCTGGCGCGACCTTGAGACCAGCCTTCGCCTCCTCAAGACCGACTATGTGGACCTCTACCAGTTCCACAATCCCTCGTTCTGCCCCAAGCCCGGCGACGGCTCCGGCCTCTATGAGGCCATGCAGGAGGCTGTGCGTCAAGGCAAAGTTCTGCATGTCGGCATCACCAACCACCGCCAGTTTGTGGCCGTCGAGGCCATCGAGAGCGGCCTCTACGAGACCCTCCAATACCCCTTCTCCTACCTGGCCTCCGACGCCGACCTCGACATTGTGGAGCGCACACGCCAGGCCAATATGGGCTTCATAGCCATGAAAGGCCTCAGCGGCGGCCTCATCACCCATTCCGCCGTGGCCTACGCCTTCCTGGCCCAGTATCCCCACGTGGCCCCCATCTGGGGTATCCAAAAGGAGAGCGAGCTCGACGAGTGGCTCTCCTACCAGGACAACCCGCCGCGTCTCACACCCGCGATGCAGGAGGTGATAGAGAAAGACCGTCGCGAGCTCAGCGGCGACTTCTGCCGGGGTTGCGGCTACTGCCAGCCCTGCCCTGCCGGCATCCAGATTCAGGACTGCAACCGCATGTCGCTCTTCCTCCGCCGCGCCCCCCACAGCGTCTACCTCACAGAGGAATGGCTTCACGAAATGGAGAAAATCGACGGCTGCCTCCATTGCAACCAGTGTGTCCAGAAATGCCCCTACGGCCTCGACACCCCCAACCTGTTGGTCCGCAACAAGGACGATTTCATGACCTTCTGGAAAAACAGGGCAAAATAACCCCCTCTGTGACGCGGCCTGCCGCGTCTCCCAAACGAGACGAAAAAAAATACCGACACCGACCCTGGAGACGCGGCAGGCCGCGTCTCTACAGACGGGAAAAAAAATGATTGGAAAAACACACCTGTAGAGACGCGGCCTGCCGCGTCTCCGAACGAAACAAGAAAAAAACATGTCATCGGACGAACGCTATCTTGACAAATATCGGATTGCCACAGCCAGAGTACAATGGCATGATTATGACGGAGGTGATTATTTCATCACCATCTGTACACATAACCACAGCTATTTTTTTGGCAATATCGACAATGATGAGATGCATCTGTCGCCTGTTGGACGTATTGCAGAAGAGTCGTTGAAAAAGGTTTCTACCCATCATCCGTATGCCGAGATACCTTTATTTGTTGTGATGCCCAATCATATCCATCTGATTTTGAGGATAAACATGAGGATGGTGCAAAGAGAATATTCCAATATGAAGCAATCTCCGATGGCGGTGGTGGTTGGAAGCATGAAATCTTCGATAAGTAGGAAAGCAAAGGTTGTAAATCCTGCATTTGCGTGGCAGACAAGATTCTATGACCATATTATACGTGACAACAAGGAGGCATTGATGATAACTGATTATATCAAAGAAAATGTCGTCAGATGGCAATATGATAAATTGAGGGTGTGATATACTTTGTAGAGACGCGGCCTGCCGCGTCTCTACATACGGGAAAAATTGATGAGAAAAACACACCTGTAGAGACGCGGCCTGCCGCGTCTCCCGGAAGAGGACAAATGAATGGAATAATGTTAATATAAAACCCCTACCAACCCCCTACCAACACCCTACCAACTCCTACCATGGTAGGAGTTGGTAGGGTGTTGGTAGGTAGATGGTAGGTAGATGTATGGTACTTGAACTTAAGCAAATAGCACACATTGAGACGCCGTTTAAGACGAAATTCGGTGTTCCGCGTCAGGCAGGGCTCTTAGAGGTGCCCTGCAGGGTGGTTTTCGAACCCGGATACAGGGTGGCGGAGGCGGTCCGCGGACTGGAGGGTTTCGACTTTGTGTGGCTCCTCTGGGGGTTCCATTTAAATGGTCAAAAAGATGAAAAGTCCAAGAGTCTAAAAACTGAGGAGTCTTGGAGTCCCACGGTGCGTCCGCCGCGCCTGGGCGGCAACAAGAGGGTGGGGGTCTTCGCCTCGCGGAGTCCCTTCAGACCCAATCCCATAGGCTTGTCGTCGGTGAGGCTGTTGAATGTCGGCACGGAGCCGGGGCTCGGGCCTGTGCTCACGGTGGCCGGCGCCGACCTCGTCGACGGTACGCCCATTTTCGACATCAAGCCCTATGTCGCCTATGCCGACAGCCATGAGGATGCCCG
>JAEEGL016016790.1_pt1 | contig 15586 bp, 38 predicted proteins | sample 9134231 | NCBI WGS metagenome assembly JAEEGL01 (sample SAMN16246548, study PRJNA631951) | gut metagenome | biome: gut microbiome; feature: rumen; material: fiber-attached | host: Bos | place: Iran: Karaj | collected 2018-10
AATACATGAGATAACTGAACCCAACTGGAACATATCATCAAACCTTTACCGTCTGGCCTGCAGGCTACGTGAGGAGTGTATAACATGCGCTCAATCACATCACGCTCATAACCCAAAAATGGTATTTTGCAGTTCACCAAATACGTCTCAAATGCGCTAACGCTGTAAAACGTTATCGGAAGCCTGTTTACATCACTCCACTCGTAAAACTTGATGACCTTGCTCTGTTGGCCAAAAATGTTTAACGTGGAACAACTAGGACTATGATGAGGAGATACTGGATGAGCCACAACTATGAAACTGCGTAACGCAATCTCATATAACTCAACAGACCTGTCATGTAACGATATACAACGCATAACAATCAACCTAATTCTTCACATGAACATACCAAATAATACATCTCACCATAGGAAGCAGCATATGATAATACATTCCTGCCAGCCTCACGCATGAAGGGGTCCAACGTGCAGTGAACGGAATACTTGAACTTAGGATACTCAGTGTAGAAATCCAACGGAATCGTGTAACCCTCCTCCTTACAGAAATCAACAAAGTCAATGAACTTGTCAAACTCCATACGGTCATTCTCCTCGTGATAATCTGGATAAAACCATATCCTGTTACCCTTTGGAACATCATAATCATCGTCACTATCAAACGGCAAATCATCAGATGGGCTGTCAAAGTCTGGAGGCAAATCGTCATCATCGTAATCCATCAACGAATCCATACTAGCCTGCCAATCACCCCAGTCATCCAACTCACCACCATAATATGCCTGAGCTATCATCATGTTCATTAACTCAGGACTAACACGACCATGACCACGCTTCTTCGCAGCTGACAATATGCTACTCCGAACAATATCATCAGACAATACGGAACGCATGTTCGCTAAATTAATCTCACGCATTACAATATCTTATTATCAGTATTTTCTTCTGCAAAGATATGAAAAATTTTTTAATTGACCAAATATTTTAATGACTATTTTTATACATAACACAAATATAAAAGAGGGGTACCCCCTTAAGGATGATACCCCCCATTTTACCTTCCAAAATTTTTTAACAATTTTTAATTTTTTTCTAATTTTTACAGAAAAAACTGTTTTTTTACCATAGAATTGGCTAATGTCTTTAGTGGATGACTCCAAGTTGGTTATTTCATTTCTACTTAAGGAATCCTATTTCATATATTGAGGTAAAGCCACATTATTACTAGATTTTCCAATAAATCGCTGTTAATGCGTTCGCAACATTGCCTACGCTATTTGCAACATTGTCAAGTCCAATCTTTATCGTTTCAGCACAACGCAGTTGGTTATTAAGTGTCTTTTCCATGTTAATATCAGCAAGAATATTAGCAATATAATCTTCGGTAGTAATGTGTGCTCGATGTAATGGAGCATACTCATATAATTCACCCTTTCTAAAAGGAACAACAATGTCATTCACCCAACAACAAGCATTTGGCATTCTATCCAAAAGAAATGTTTTCGGTAATAGTAATGATAACATTTTGTCTTTGCCGTATGGAACTATACCAAACAAATCGCATAAATTACAACCGTCAGCTTTTGTTATAAATTGAACTGGATGTCTTTTGCCAGTTCTTTTTTCTGTAATATTGCATGATGCTTTTAATATATCATAGTTTTTATCTATAACAAATCCACCATAATAGAAACAATTATCTATGTCTCCGAAAAATGTAAGAACAATTATTTCCGAGTCTTGATATTCAATATTAAGCAAATTGTTATCTAACGCTTCGTCATAGCGTTTAGTCTTTTCTTGTATAGTTAATTCTTTCATCTTAATCTACTTTTAAATTTTCTTTTAGAAATTGTATTAAATCTTCTTGTAACATAATAGTTGGTCATTTTAGTTTGATGGTGCTCTTGCCGTATCCATTGACTACTGAGCTCATGCTGCCTGGAATTGACTTCACACCTTTAATGTTAATACTTAAATACACCGACTTCATATGGTGCAGATACTCTTAATTTTTCCATAACTATTCATTTTTAAAATTTAGTTATTATTTACTCTTAGAGAATTTTGGTATTTTCATCCAATACTCTGGCTCTATACATTCAAGATGCTTTTGGTCAAATGAAGGATTGCCTTTTACTTCAAATCTACTTATAGTAATATAGCAGTCTTGATAATTCCACCAATACGATGATATAAAATCATCATTCTTGTCAACAACTCCATCTTGACGAAATCCTACACGAATGCCATTGGGGTTAGAATCTTCTCTAATCCATAAGTGGTGATATGCTAAAACCTCTTCTCCGTATGGGGGCTTTTGTTTTTTATAGTCAATCCATTCTGGTTTCGGTCTTGCAGTCATACCTTTATTAGCAATTTCGACAGCATATACAGCCTTATCATATGGCACAGATTGAACATCATAATTTTCACGCACCATCATATCGTCAATACCCCCTCCGTGAGGCACATAACAAGATTTCTGTGTTGTCTCTTTAACTCTTTCGAGATACTCTAATGCTTCTTTCTTCATTTTAGAATACTTTTATATCTGTATGACATTCTGGGCATGTTACACAATAATCGTAATTACCTTCCATATCCCCAACATTTCTTATATCTTTAACTTCGTAATAAAGAAGTGAGTTACAATGAGGACAGACAATTTCTTTCTCTATGCTTTTTCTAATTACTCGCATACCTTTTTACCATTATAGTTACCTTATTTTCTTTAAGTCATTTCCTTCCATTTTCTTTCATGTACCGTTCATATTCCTCGTCGGTGTGCTGCGGGTGCGTCTTATGGAACCTGATGGTCAGTTCGCATCCTTCTGTGTCTCCAGTGCCGTAATAGGCGCAGCCGTAGCATTCGGCTGTCATTTCAAGATTGCAGTGTGCCATATCATTCAGTTGTCTTTTCCAGTTTCTTTATCTTAATTGCCAATTCCATCGCATCCTTTCTGAGGAATGCGATTCTTTCCTTTTTCCCCTTCAGTGTTTCTTTGAGCTCATTGATTGCGTATTGTTTGGCTGGCTCATACTCCAGGAAGAAGGTGCCCTCTATGCGCAGGGCGCCATTCTTGACCTCAAGGACATTCAGGTGGGCTTCAGGTCCGCTTTCTCTTTTGGCTTGGAGGGAAACGCACAAGTATGTAGTAGCGTTCAGTTTCACGTCCTTGATTTCCAGCTTTTCGACTCCATTGTCACATGGGTGGTAAATTGTTCTGCCAACCTTGATAAGTTTGACAGCATCTTCTATTTGCTGGCAGTTATGTGCCTTGCTGTAATACTCCATGAACAATGATTGTGCCAAAGGGGATTTTGGCTTGTAGGAATGCCAGAGGAAACCGTTCTTGAAGTAATTGGTGTCGTCATCCTTCCAGTGTTCAAGGAACATGCATGTCTTATACTCCCCAACAGGTTTTATTACCACAATCGTCTTCACGTAGTAGGGTCTTGAATTGTTTGGGTTGAAGATTCCATTACCACGAGGGCCGTCAAGGCATGATTCCGCCTCTTCGTGGCTTAAAATCTCATGCAGTGCTGAGGTCATGTCGGCTTCATTGTCGTAGACCTCTACGGTGCCATTGTCAAATTTGTATTTTTTCATATCATTCAGTTGTCTTAGTCTTGATGTACATGTAAGGCACTGACAAGAACAAGTATCCTCGTCTTGTGGTTATTGGTTGTTTAATCTCCTTGAAGCCAGCTGACATGTAGAGGTGCATAAGTCTTCCCTTGTCCGTGTTGGTGCCAGTCACTGGGCTGACTCCTAGGAAGAGTGTTTCCCCTCCATTTGCTTGATGGTGGTTGACGACCATTTGCAGGAGTTTTCTTCCGTAGCCGTTGTTCCTGTGCTCGTTGAGCGTGTGGAAGCTGTGCAGGTAGGCCAGCTTGTCGTTTCCGAAGACGTCCCTTGTCCAGTTGGGCAGGTATTTCTTGGTTTTGGTTCCGTGCATGGTTGTTAGCATTTCACCTTCATCGTTGAACAGGGAATATGTCGTGAACACTTCATTCTTTCTATTGGTCTCCACCTGGAAGATGAGCCCGTTTTCCAGTTCCTCCTTGAGTATTACCATATTTATTGCTTGTTTTTGTTTAACTTCCATAGTCTGGCGTACTCATAGATGCCGTTCATCGCATCTTCTTGTCCCTGGCGGTAGAAGAGCTGTGCCATATCCACTGCTTGTCTGAAGGTGAACTGTGGTTCGCTGCCTGAAGCGGCATACTTGCGTTCCTTTCCATGGTCAAGGTTCCACTTTGCCACTGCTTCGCACCATCCGACGTAGAACATTGACTTGTTGGTGCTTTCCTCGATGGAGCAGCCCCATGTCTTCTTGAATTCCTCGTCAGTGACGCTTTCAGCCTGGTGTTCGTACATCTTCTCCTCAGCCTCCTCAATTTGTTCCTTGGTGGGCTTGGTGGTGCCAAAGATAGCCTTTAGAAGCTTCTCCATTGGCGTCAAGTTTCTGTTAATCTTTGCCATTGTTATTCTTTATTTATTCACGGTTTTCCAATTCTATACGCCATAAGGCAACCTCGAACTGAGGTCTTTAAACAACAATTCTTTTAATTCCATTCCAATCTCCTCCTTGTGGTGTAGCGGCGAGCTATCCAGATATGCCCCCACGATTTTGAACTTGCGTTTTCCGAGGTGGACTGTGATGTCACAGTTATTTCCGCTTGATTCATCCTTGAGTTCCATCAGGCGTTCAATCAAGGAGTCAAGGTTTGATAAATTATCTGTCTTTATCTTTTCATCCTTTTCGCCACAAGCAAGGTTCTGCTCGCCTTGTCCTCCAATCCAATCTTTGATTTCTTGTTTTGTTGCTGGCCTGAAAAACGATTTATATCCGTTAATGCCTATGTTTTTTACATTTCGCTCATCCATTTCACCCCCTAATCTCCAATCGCTTCTGCAATAATACAGTCTGCCAGCCTTAAACATTAAGACTGAGCCATTAAGCACATAATCACATACGCATTTATACCAATGTCCTTCTTTTATCTCAAAAGTATAATCAAATTCTTGGCTTGAAAGCCAAGCAAGCGCTTTATCTGCCATTACGTTATTAACTATATTATCAGTAACGTATTTAGCTTCAAGTTCTTTCCTTATCCACTGTATTATTCTCCAATCCTCAGACTCCTTGAGTTCTGGGAAGAAATCTTTCACATTGTCCCTTGTGATAAGTGTGTCAACACCTTGTGCCATGAAGCGTTTGAGTTTGTTCACGAGCTTGTCATAGGCCATTGCCTTTTTTTCTGTGCTTAATTCTTTCATATTATTGTCCTCCTTGTTTTTTAAGTTTGGTGCCTAAACCTTGAGTATTACCATTTCAAATCAGATTTTCCAGGCAATACCTGATTGCCGCATCGCAGGCTTTTTCGCTAGATTTGAAGTATATGTCTTCTATTCCAGTAGAATACAAAGATTTATGCTTATATTTGGCATTGAGTATTTTTTCAATATTAAACCAATAGCCATTATCTTCCAATATCCATATTTGGATGTGAAGTTTGTGTTCCTTCCTCAACCACTTCATTGCCTTTTGGTGGGTGATTTTCAATACAGGTTTTTTGCCTGCCTTAAAAAGCAGCCTATTAAGTTCAGTGACTGGTTCATTAAAGCCTTTCTCCCTGAGTAGCTTCGCCACTTCATCAGAGCAATAGTCTTCTGTAGTCATATCATCCAATTTTAAAAAGTATTTTATTTTTGAAAAGTCCAATCTTTAGCCCTATCGCTTTAGCGATGTTGGCGGAAAACTGGCAGAACGTGGCATTGTAATCCAATTCTTCATAAGATGAAAAATAATGGTTGCTCACAGAACCGTCTTTTTTGGTTATTTCCAAACAATATTTCATAATCCACTTTTTTATTTGGTTTTATACATTCCTTCAGGTGCTTCAATAGCTAAACCCATTGGAATTAAACCACGATAGTCAAAATGATGAGCATTTAGCCAATCCATAAATTTAGCAACTTCATTTTCAATGATTCCAGGATAAGGAGTATTACAGCCACATAGCTCATTGTATTCAATTACCTCTTCTTCAGTCATGCTTGACATTGGTCTTAGGTATGGCTTGGCTGTGAATTGAGGATATTTGCATAACAGACCATTTAAATAATATCCTCCATCTAATTCTATCAAGCTAAGTAATTTACTATGGTAATCAAGTTTCTTGTTATGATACTTAATATCTCCATTGTCAAATATACCAACTTGTAATATCACTCCATATGGCAACCTTGCGCTGAGGTCTTTAAGAAGCAGTTGTTTCTCTTCTTGTGTCATGACTTATTCTTTTTAATTTGCCTGTTGCATCAAAAATGCCAAGGTCGATTCGCCTAAAACTATGGTAAGTTACACTTCCACCTGTTAGTAATTCTTCTATATCTTCTCCACCACATCACATCCACCACCCACAGCATGAATGGGACGACAAAGAGACAAAGAAATATAGAACCAAATACACTAAGAATAATGGTTGTTGTCTTGTCCATAGTTATTTCTCCTTTCTTTTAAATTTATTACAAGATTTATTTTATTTGTACATTCCTTCAGGTGCCTCCAATGCAAGACCCATTGGAATTAGTCCATTATAGTCAAACATCTTCTTGTTAAGCCAATTTACCATATTGATAGCGGCGATTGGATAAAGAATTCCATCGACATAGAAGTCTGTCTGGAGTAACGCAAATTCTTTACTCTCTTCCTCAGTCATTGAAGACATTGAACGGAGATATGGCTTACATTCTGTAATGCTCGCATAGCATTCGTCACCTTCAGTTTGATAGTTATATCCTTTAAAATAGACGACATTACGCACAATGCCTTCTACTTTTAATGGCTCATTGTTATTGTAATCAAACATTACGCCATAAGACGACCTTGCACTGAGGTCTTTGAGTAGTAGCTGTTTCTCTTCCTGTGTCATATTACTTTTCTGTTTTTATTTGTACATGTCTTCAGGTGCCTCCAATGCGAGTCCCATTGGAATTAACCCACGATAATCAAAATGGTTTTTGTTAGCCCAGTCTTCAGCATAATGAGGAATAGCAGTTCCCAACAGAGAATCATCACCTTCTTGAGATTTATGGATAATGTATAAAAACAATTCTTCATCCTTTTTTTGTTCTTCAGCTAGTTCTCTTTTCTCTTCCTCAGTCATGCTTGACATTGGACGAAGATAAGGGAGCATCCATCTTGAATTGTTTTTAATGTATTCATTTTCCCAACATTCACAAAAGCATTCATAATCGATTTGCCGTAGCGTCCATCAGTTACTCCCTGTGACCAATAGTCTATCAAATGCTCCTGCAGATACTTTTCTGCCTTCTCAATGAAGGCATCAGTTCTAGCGTACTCAATGTCATATTCGTCACTTCTTTTAGACAGCCATCTATCATCAGGTGTTTCAGTGATAGGATTCTCAAAGAGATAAATCTTCTCTGGTGCATTCATGACTCATTAATTTCTTCGTTAAACTGTCTGTTAATCTCTTTGCGCCACTTGTTTTTGAGCATGCGTCTGTAAGTTCTGCGGCTATTCTTTGAGTTAAGGCATTTACCAGAAGGGAAGCAAGAATTGCTCCCATCGAATTTCCAAGCCCTCATCATGTTTTCGGACTCCCATTTGGACTTCATGATATTTTTAGTGTTTGCCTTCATGAGCTTATCCTCCTTTTAATTTCTGTTTCCAATTCCTCCGTCGTGAAAGATGCAAGTATCTTCTCTTTTGCGGTTAATTCGTCCTTGAATTGGTCTGGGTTATTATCTTTTATCTCCCATTCCAGCTCAAGGAACTCAAAGCCATTGTTTTGAACATAATCCTCACATTCATCGCCACAAGGCCTTGTGCATACCATACAATACTTGCATAATCCCATGCCTTATTCCTCCCTTAGTTTCTTTAGTTGTTTTTATTCCAATCTTTTCGACAAAAGTCTATAACAATGGACCATTTCCCCCATGATAGGGAAATTTCCCAATAATACCAATACTTATGCCTGTATTCTATGGATGGGGTTATATATCTCCACCCATAATTAACAGTTGCCAAATAATATCCTATCTCCATAACTATTCCTCCCTTAGTTTCTTTAAGTCTTCTAGTAATGTTCTAAGGTCAAATGCGCACTCCTCGCCACAATTCTTTGCAAGGCCTAAAGCCCAAGCAAGTGCTTTCATCTGGTCATCACTTGGCTTCCAAGTGTATCTGTCTTTGAGGGATTTGAGTCTTTCAACAAATTTATCTTTTGGTAATTCTTCAAAGATAGAACTTGTTGGATTAACAAGTACACACCAATTTAAGATTTTATTAAAAACATATTCATTCTTTCCACTCCAAACAGCTGACTTTTGCTCAATCTTCTTCATTTCCTTCTTCTCAGCATCCAATTCATACCCAGCTTGTTTCATCTTTTTGAACAAGAGGCTACGCTGTTCTTCTGTGGCAGGATGCACATTTTCATCAGTCCACCAATCATCATCACCATCGCAGTCATAAAAATAATTATCTCTAGCTATTCCACAATATGCAACTGGACTGTTTGGGTGCTTTTCATCCAAACATCCTTTGAAGATGAAAGGTCTTCCGCTATCTGTGACAAGCACATCGCCAGGCTTCGCATCTTTGATGGTCCAAAGGTGATACTGCTCATCCAGTGTTGCTGTGTTGATAAATGACTCTAAATTGTTCTCTACTTCTTTTATCTTAGAGTCAGGCCACGAACGTGCTGTAACCTGATATAATTGTGGTTCGCCATTGTTATTAACAACCCAATCACCTTCAGCCTTCTGCTCACTCCAGGCTGGTTCATCATATTCAGCATGGATGACATCTTTCAGCCACCTTGCAAGGAACTCATCTGGTATAAAACCAAGGCAAGCATTTAAGTTTTGTTCATCTTCTACATGCCATTCAGCAGGTTTCCTGCAATACTTTTTACAGAAACTTACGAAGCCTTGATGGTCAAATTGAATCTCTTCGCCATTATCGTATGAGTAAGGATTAGTCACTTTCTCATGCTGCCAGTAATCCTCAATCCATTCATCCTCGCTCTTTCTGAGTTCTGGGAAGAGCCTTTCCAGAACATAACGCTGGTCTGCGTTTGCATCTTTGTAGAGACGCTTCGCCTCTTCAAGTTTCTTTACGTCGTCCATAGTTGTTTTTGTTTAAATTTTTTGCGAAGATAAAGAATGCATGCGATATGTGCAAATTTGTTAACATTTTTTCACATAATTGGTGCCATAGTCAGACTCGTTTTAAGATTCCGTCATCATTTTTACACGGGCATGTATCAAGTAGACAGCTCCCATTATCCAAGAAATAGTCACAATCCTTGCAAATTTTATCATTTGTTTTGGCTGGAATTTCTATGTAAGAAACCCCATTTAGCTTTATTATATTTCCCATAATTATAACAAATTTAATTCTTTGAGTTTAATAATCATCCCCACACAGGCATCAACGGGGTTGTCATGCCAACAAGAGTCATGCCTACAATTATCTGGATATACACTTACCATCCATCCTGTTTTACCGCCACCTAATTTATCATTGGATAAGTGTGGGGAAGGAAGAATGTTAAGCAATGCAGTAAGTGACCAACATGGAATGTCATCTTCATCATGCATTTCATCTTTCCATTTTCTAATTATTATCTTATCAATATCACTATTAACGTAATACATATCAGCACTTTCAATTGGCAGTATCTCTGCCAACTTTTTGCTTTGTTCTATGTCTGTATAACTTTTCATAACAAATTTTTTTCTTTTAATTTTAATACCATTTCTACACAAGCATCAATGAGTTCAATAGATGATGTAGATACTAATATTGATGAGGGATAATCTTCAAAATTTTCCTCATAGGATAATTCGTAGGCAAAGGTCTTTTCAGTTTGCCAATATGATTTACGTATCGTTAATTCATGACCTTTAATATCAGAAGGCATTTGTTCAATCAATGCAGCAAGCGACCAACATGGAATTATCTCAATATAATGTTCTTTCCACAATTTCATCGCAACTGCATAGGAGTTTATTTCAGCCTTTATTGCAGTTCCATCGTTGAGGAAACACTGGTCAGCAGTATCTAAAGGAAGAAACTCTGCCAACTTCTTTGACTGTTGCAAGTCACTGTATGCTTTTATTGTTGCCATAATTATTTAATCTTTAATATATACAGTTTCTCTCTTTAAAAACTTACAATGAGTATTGGGATGTCTTGAAGTACATGTCTTACAACAATCCATCGTCTTTATATTTTCAGGTTTTGTACAAGAATATGTATCATGTGCAGATACAGATGTTGTTTCTTTATAACCTTTAATTGTTGTCATACATTATTCTCCTTTCTTAATTTTGCTATTCGCTCCATGCACTCAAAACATCCACAATCTCCATCATCACATACTGATGCAGTCTCGCTAAAATATGGGCAATTACTACTACTCATTTATTATTCTCCTTTTGCTTTAAGCCCAAGTTCATAGAAATGTTTGGCAATTTCAAACATAGAACGACCATTATCATTTTTGATAAAGTCCTTGTATTCTTTCTCCAAATCCACCTCTTTCACATCAAGGGTATCTATAAGGCACAGAATATCAACATCCTCCTCAAAAGCGCCCTCATTTGTTAGTACGTTCTGTTTCTTTCTTTTCTCTATCTTCTCCACTAGAACTTCTTTATCAAGGTATTGTGCCATAATTATTCTCCTTTAATGATTCTTATTTTAACTTTTTCGCCATTGTTCACGTTCATCTTATAAACTGGACCAATGATATTCCAATTCTTACAAGCTATACGATTAAGTATCTTGTTGCAAGTACCTTCTTCCTCGGCCACAATTTTCTCCTCACTCTGACTTTGTAGTCCAACTTTAGCGAAATGTTTGGCAATATCAGACAACATTGCTCTTATATGTGTCATAGTATAAGCATCCTTACACCATGTCAAGTCACATTGTTTCCAATAAAGCTCTATTTCTTTCTCCAGGTCCACCTCTTTCGTTTCTTGTGAGTTGATGAAAGAAAGAATTGTCTTGTAAGCATGTTCTTCTCCTTCGTTAAAAGCATTTGTGTGCTCAGGAGTAAATCGCAGATGGTGCTTAATCTTCTCCACTAGCGGCCCTTTGTCTATGTATTGTGCCATGGTTATTCCTCCCAAAAATTGTTGGTTGTAAAATCATTAATTCTTATCTCCCACACACCAATGCATGTTGAATCTTCAACATGTGTTATTTTGTAAGATGGGTGAGAGTTACCACGTGATACAACAATGGCATCATCATCATCGAGCTCCTCCAGTTGACGTTTAAGTTCTCCGACTGTCATTTTTATTCTCTTTTAAGTTAATTCCGTCCATTTTACAATGTCATCAACATCGTCATAGTCATCATTAACACCATTTACATGGACGTTAATATGGCCTTCACAATCTTCATCCATATTGCCAGTGAACCTTTGGATTGTTCCATCTTTCATTATGCATACAAATGTGTGAAGACTCCAGTCTTTAACAGCATCATATACATTTTCTTTTTCTTGCAAATGCCAGGTATCCGCCTCTTTCACTTCAAAGGTGTTGATGATAGAAATAATATTTTTCATTACTTCTATATCGTGTTCTCTTTGGAGTCTATAGCGCCAATCCTCAATGCTGTTGAGGTCAATTTTGTTTATTTTATTCTCTATCTCCGCTACTAAATCGGATTTGTCAATGTATTGTGCCATACCTTTTTCCAAGTTTTTGTTTGGTGGTTATATCCGTTAATAAGTTTTTATTGCAAATTTACATTATTTTTACCATATGTCAAAATTTATTAACATTTTTTAACCCAACTTAATTCGAGATATGTTATCTTAATTTTCATAAGGATTATTTTCTTTAGTAACTTCGATAGCAAGACCTTTTTTGATTAGTCCACGGTAGTCAAAATGATGTGCATTAAGCCAATCTATTCTATCTGAAGCAGGAATATGTGCATAAACTTCTGGACAAGAATATGACCGATTATCAATGTTATGATATTCCATACACTCTTCCTCAGTCATTGAAGACATTGGACGGAGATAAGGAAGTGCATGATATTTATCAATTATTTCCCAAATATTCTCTGTTACATGAGGGTCTAATTCAATATCTCCTTTTCTTCCATCATTTCTATAAAGAGATATTTGAACAATTAGACCATAAGGCAACCTTGCACTGAGGTCTTTAAGTAACAATTCTTTATCTTCTGGTGTCATAATTATTATTTTCCTTTAATCAACAAACCATTTCAAATGCCGAATCAACAGGATTAAAATTTATGCATTATTTCCCAACTGTAATCAGTTTCAAACCAATCTGGATTAACTATTTGGAAGTTAGGTTTCTTATTAGAATATGCTTCTTTTAACACATTAGTCATATCAGTCATAAATCTATTCTTCCATTTATTTCTATACTTTATTCTGATTCTAACCCTTCTTCTCTTGTTAATAAATGGAAGATAGTATGGGAGGATATTAGCGAGTAATCTCTCCCACCAGTATGCCTTATAGACTTTACAATTATTTAATTTCATTTTTTATTTGGTGCTTCAAGTGCAAAACCTTTTTCTTTAAGGTATTTCACATAATCTTCATAAGAAGAAAAATTGTCAGGATAAAAATGCCAACTATTCATATTACCGTGTTATTATATTTATTTTGTTTTATACATTCCTTCAGGCGCTTCAAGCGCAAGACCCTTTGGAATTAAATTTCTATAGTCAAAGTGGTGAGAGTTAAGCCAATCGATAGCATCCATTGAAAATGATGATGGATATTTAATTCCATTTTCATCATCAGCGTATACATTATCAATTTCAATGCAATATGAAGTGCTTATATGACCCTCCCAATCTTCTTCACAATATCTTTTAACTAATAATTTGCTAAATTCAATTCTTTCTTCCTCAGTCATTGAAGACATTGGACGGAGATATGGCTTAATATATTCTCCTTTTTCATTTTGCCGTGGAGACATAAAAACATCAAGTAAATCACATGTTAAGATACGTTTTGACCCATGTTTTACATGGTTTCCATTATGCACATAAAAAGCATTATAGCTATAGTCTACAATTACTTTATAAGTCAACCTTGCACTGAGGTCTCTCAAAAGTAGTTCTTTTTTTTCTTTGTCCATAACTTATTCCTCCTTTAGTTTCTTTTTAAACCAGCCGTCTTGAATCATCTTGCAAATGCATTCATAAACCGCATCTAAAAGGCTTTCGTAGTAGCTGGTCTTATACCATGAGCCATTTGTAAAGCTAACAATCACGGCAAACGTTTTGTCGAATGGCGCCTGACGGGTATCGTGAATGATTTCACAACTTGGGAGCAGATTTGCCAATGCCCCAGCGCTCCAGCAAGGAAAATCAAAATTTGGAAACCTACTATGATATGCTGCTGGTTCATCATCATATGTTCTGTCAGATTCCAAATGAGAACCATGGCCATGATACCACATATCAGCACTATCAGATTTCAGCCCAAGTTCCAAGAGCTTTTTGCTTTGCTTAATGCTTGTATAATTCATTGTACCCTCGTCCATTTAATTATTCCTGACTGTTTTGACCGCTTCCTGAATTTCTTGCTTCTCCCCTTAGTTCTATCTGCCTATTGCGTACTTGCATGGCTAATGAATTATGCAAGTCAATTTCCATTACTTCATATTCATCGCCGTTAGAATAGCCCTTGACAAATTGCACAGCACCATCTGTGTGTGTTACGCTGCACCAGTTGAAGAACTTATCGGGGAACTTGTCATAGTGGCCTTTACAATGTTTAATCATGCACTGCCAACCATCAATCTCCTGTAATTCTTTAAGCAACTGTCGAGCTTCCTTGTCTATTTGCTCTTCTAAATGTTCTAACGAAGACTCAAGTCCTTTGTAATGCTTGATGTCTTCTATTAAATTAGATTGAATAGTGTTCATGCTATTACTCTCCTTTCATATAATTTTTAAAATCCTCAATCATTTCCGCACTCAGCATATAATTAACGCCGTCTGTATTCATCATCCATCTTAATGCCTTCTCAACAAAGGCATCAGTGCGGGTGTACTCAACTTCATTGTCAGATTCTTTAGTTGAATAAATGTCAAGAATACCTTTGTCACTTTCTCCGAAATACAATTTCTCTGGTGCTTTCATAATTTATTCTTTAATTAACCAAAAAAACCATAAGTCCAGTTGCTGATTTGTCCCTTTTCGTTGAAATAGTACCTTTTGTAAGACGCATCATTATAGCCCCTTGCATATATAGCAACTTCTTCACCAGCCCAATTATCCCCAAATTCTCTTACAAATCTACCTATGTGGTTGACTAGGGGAGCATAGCAAGAATGGACGTCACCACACTCTTCTTCAAAAGCATGCAATGCCTCCACAAGTTCCTCTTTACTCATTTGTATTATGTCGTAACTTGAGTAACGTTCTTCAAAGTAATGAGTATCATCACTACTAAGTTTAGATTGGTCAAGTTTTATTGTTATCATACCTTATTCATCTTTTTAATTATTCGTTGCAAAATTACAAGTATTTTTTGATATGCACAAGTATTGTCATGTTAATGTTTGTTAAATGAAAAATAAAAAAAGGGGAATCATTATGATTCCCCGCTTAATCATTCTCGCACCAGTCATCATCGTGCCATTCCATTTCCTTGTTTCGGAGCATATCCGATAATGGGTGGTTGGTGATTGGTCTTCCGAGTTCGTCGTAACCTATGATGTATGTATCTGGGTCAAGCCAAACTCTTTTCTTTTCCTTTGGACCATCACTTACATTGCCATTCTTGTAGCCCTTGGTGAAGCCCCTGTTGAGCCGTTCTGGGTGTGCCTGGTTATAGTCGTGGTAGTATCCATTCCTGTGTCGGTCTTTCTTTTGCTTTGCTGGCTGCTTGGGCGTTGTTTCCGCTTGTTTTGCAGCCTTTTGCTTTTGCCAGCGTTCTTTCCAGTATCCCTCACGGTGTCGGTCGGCTTCCTTGAGCACTTTCCTAACGGATTCTTTGACTACCTTGTCAATGTAAGATTCTGCCAGTTTATTTGTCTCCATATCAGCTTGTCTTGTTTTATCTATAAATAGAGGCAATTATATAACTGCAGCCCATGTCACAATAACCTGCACGAGGTGTATTGTCTGGTCCGTCACCAGGTTGATTTTCCCCATGTTGGCTTTCAAGTCGTCAACTATGTAATGTATTGCCGCATTAACAAGGAAAGCTATCAGCAGTGTTGTCTGTCCAGCTTGTGTGAGGAAGATGGCTGGGAGCAAAATTGTGATGCTCCATGAGATGGAGTGGATGAAGAGAGCCATCTTGTAGTCATGTTTATATAGCTCGTTCCAGTCTCTCCACCAGAACTTCTTCTGTTTGAGTTTTGAGAGCGATGCTGATTGGAGCACAAAGTCATCTATGACATGGCACAGAATCATGAGCAGAAATATTCTTGTTTCCATATTTATTTCACCTTGATAAAAGTGTTAGTTTTACTCCTTATCTAATAGCGTCGCCTCGAATATCTTCTTGCCGTCGCTGT
>JAEEGL017282270.1_pt1 | contig 15586 bp, 12 predicted proteins | sample 9134231 | NCBI WGS metagenome assembly JAEEGL01 (sample SAMN16246548, study PRJNA631951) | gut metagenome | biome: gut microbiome; feature: rumen; material: fiber-attached | host: Bos | place: Iran: Karaj | collected 2018-10
CAATACGATAAGATATTCCGCTACTGTTACTACAAGATTCACGACCGGGATAAAGCTGAAGATCTGACACAAGAGACCTTTCTCCGTTTTCTTGAAAGCTCTCATTACCACGATATGGGTAAGGAGCTCCATTATCTGTACACTATCGCAGGTAATCTGTGTACGGATGCCTATCATCGGAAGAAAACTGAAGAGCTTTCGGAAGATATGAGCGACGGAAAAGACTATGAGGACTTCATTCTTACAAATGTGGCACTCGGCAACGCCATCAAAAAATTAACGGCCGAGGAACAGGAGATAATCCTGCTGCGATATGTAAATGAAGTGCCAATAGGCGTGCTGAGCGAGCTATACGGGGTATCACGGTTCAAGATGAGCCGCATGATTAAGCAGATACTCACGCGTCTGAAAAAAGATTTTAAAGGATCGGAGGGCTGAAGCTTGAATAAAAGAATGAAAAAGGCTGTTCAGGAATCGTTCAGATTTCCGGAAACAAAGCACAAATATGAATTTCTTATGCAGGCTGAGGTCATCTCCGCTCAGGAAATGCAGCGGAAAAATAGGTTACCTGTTGTATTCAGACTGTCTGCCGCAGCTGCGGCTTGCGGTATGGCACTGGGTGCATGGGCACATCTCGGAAACCGCTCAAAACTTAGCGAAAATGATTTTCGTGACGAGCCTGCGATCGTTACGACAATGATCGGCGGCAATGGTGAAAGCCAGCCGGTCACCACTGCTATCGGGAACGGCGAAACAGCCGGTGCAACAACTGTAAACGTCAGCACAGTCACAACGGTCAGAACCGGGACTGCAAAGACAACTACGGTAACATCGGGATCAGCTCTTACTGCACTGGGAGCAAAGTCTCGCAGCACTACTGCAAGCCGTTCCGACCACAGCAGAGTAACTACTAAAACAAACAGTGATACGGTCACTGTAGAATATACTATCACAAACGAAGAAAAAACGTATTATATGAAGCATCTCGGCACCTTTGCCTCTGCCTTTGTTATGGGCGGAAATGCTATACCAATAGCTTCAGCTGCCGAGTATAAGCTGCCATACACAAGAATGTATCCGAATGAGAGCGATATCTTCGCGGATATCGAATCTAATGCAGAGGCTGTTGATATAAACCGCGACGGCTTTTTCAATATGCGTGACTGCTATGATATTTACTGCTACAGCAATTATTATCAGGTATCTGATACCGTAGCTGATAAATGCAGAAAATATGGTGTCTCCAAAATAGACGATGAGGAGAATGATACTCCTTCATGGCTCAGCTATACAGAGCTTATAAGATATTTTCTCATTAAAGAAGGCGCAAAGGCTGAATTTTTCAGCACTGAAAGCTATCCTTACCGCGATACTTTAAACGATACCTATGCTCCGTTTGCATCTAACCAGTTCGTATCGGCAGTATTCAGCGAAAGCGACCACCTTATGGCAGGTTATCCGCTGATCTCAGCCGCTTACAGAAGCGGTCTCATCGACCTCGATGTAAATGCCGACGGACTCTTTGATATAAATGATTATATCGACTATTACGTCTGCACCACCAATTCAAACAAATCAAATCAGAACAGCGGAGAATTCATTCCGTGGGAAAGACCTGAGGCTACTGTTCAGCGCTGTAATGAACTGCGCAGCAAAGCCGAAGCTATCACCCGTGACACCTGGCTTGAAAATTATTTTGTATGGTGTCTGCTTGAGTATACACCTTTCCGATCGGAATATGCCGAGGCAAGCTACTATAACAGTATTATCCCCGAAAAATATGCAAGATATTACAGTCCCGAAAGATATTTCGAGGAGTATTGCGAGACTACGGGAATTGAAGAGTATCTTTTCACATTCAATACACAGAAGTTCAACAGCTGCTTTGATGAATACTGCAAGGACGTTGCCGCAGGAAGAAGATCCGCTCCCGATATAAACCTTGACGGAGTTATCGACCGCAGCGACTACGATGCTTCAGATATTTATTTCGGTGATATCCTCAACGGAAGAAATGCCTCACAGAGCGAGCTTCCTTCACGTGTATGGAACAATATCACATCGAACTGTGATTTCAACAACAACGGCACAAGCGGCGATGTTTATGATATAATGATAACTCAGATGTACGTGCTTATAAATACAGGCGAGAGCAGTTCAAGCTCAGGCGGTTCATATAATTACGACAGCAATATGGGTATCTTATGGGATATAAACAATCCGCGCAGCGGTGACGTTAACGGTGACGGCGAGGTAGATATGGCAGATGCAGTCCTTATCATGCAGTACCTTGCAAATCCCGACAAATACCAGCTCACAGATTCAGCTATGTACAATGCTGATGTTGAAGGCGAATGCGACGGACTCAACACCAGCGATGCAAGTGCGATCCAGCGCAGACTTCTTAATCTGTGACAATAACCAAAGTTATCTCATTCCTCATATTAATGATATTTGAAAAGTACTCCCACGGCTAAAGCTGTGGGAGTACTTTTTCATAGTTCAACTGAAAAATGTGGGCGCTGAACGCCGCCCCTACACTAATCACTAATAAATAAAAAGCCACAGCTATCTGAGAAGCTGTGGCTTTATCAATGCTATATCATGGCTCTTTGGGCTCGTCTTTTTCTTCTGCACGTTCAAGTGCCGAGATAACAGCACAGAGCTTTTTCCTGCTGCCGCTGTCAAACTCAATGGTGACAACAGTATCATCACCGATAGGGAGCGTATCTGTTACCGTACCGTCTCCGAAAAGCCGATGATGAACTCTGTCGCCTATTTTTATTTCAGTATGGTCAAGCATAGCTATTATCTCTCATTGTAGTAAACATCTACTGAGCCAATGCCATGATCTATATCCATTTTGTACTTTCCGCCGTTCTTGGAGAAATCTGTCTCGGGATTTGTAAGTCTGAATATCATCTCACCTACACCGCCGTCAGCGTCGATATCGCCGTTGACAGTACCGCTGAACTCAAACTGTCCTACGCCATGATCAATGTCAAGGCCACCAACTGTGCTTGAGATTATGTTTATCTCGCCTGCACCGCCGTCAACCTTCAGCTTTTCCTTGCAGTCCATATTCTTTATGTCGAGCTGACCTGCTCCGCAGTCGATATCGCCGCTGTTACAGATAACATCATTAAATGTCACATCTCCTGCACCGCAATCCAGCTTAAAGCTGCCGCACTTTATATCTGAAGCAGTTGTCTCCCCTGCTCCCATTTCAAGAATGAAGCTGCTGTACTCCTTTTCCGGAAGAGCTATTTTTATAACAGCACTGTTATCTCCCCATAAGTGAAAACTCGGGACCGAGAAAATACCTATCTTCTTTTTCAGGCATAAAGTCCTGAAAGTCGAACCCTCTATCTTTGCAGCGAATTTATCGGGAATGTTTTCAGCATCAATATGTATCATCTTATCTGTACTCTTTGTGATGGTAAGATCACCGTAGGGAATATCAAGATCTATCTTATTGACTGATTCAATACTGAATGTCTCATGCATTTCCTTTGTTTTGAAATACTTATCCCTGTCATGTGCGTTATAAAGGATAACACCGATAACAAGCAGGATTATTCCTACGACCACCATTACGAGCCACGCAAGTCCGCCGCCCGATTTCTTCTTCTGAGGAGCCTGCGGTGCCTGAGGATAAGGTGCACCCATATTCATATTCATCTCCATATTAATATTCTCATTCATTTACTTTTCCCCCTTTTTTGAAAAGACCGCCTATCCAGTTACATACACCTTTTATACCTCTGCCAAGTGCAGGTATTGCTTTGTTCATAACAGGCTTGCACAGAAGCAGTACAAAACCTGTTATTATAAGACCTGCGCCAAGAAGCATAAGTCCTACGCTCGGAACAACAAACAGCGCAGATATACCGCCTGCGATCAATCCGATGCCTGCTGCGACAAATGCAAATACAAGAGATATCACTGTAACTATCAACGCAAATAAAACGGAAACTATAACTATAAGTAAAGGAAGCCATATCGGGAATGTTATTACTGCCAGGAATATCCTGAGTCCCCAGTTAGCTGACTTCTGCTGTACAGGTGCTCCCTGATACTGATACTGCGGCATAGGTCCCGGCATCGGACCTGCTGCGAATGCAGGTGCAGGCTGAGGATCAAAAGCCTCAGGACCGCTTATCTGTATACCGCTCTCACGGAGAATATTCACAGCCACATCTTCAGGCGAACCCATAGAAGCCGCTGTCTCCTCTTCTTTCCCGAACCCTGCGTCAAGAAATACCTCTTCGTAGTAAGTAAGGGCATCATTTATATCATCGGAATTCATACCGCCCTTTTCCAGGCAGTTTCTCAATTTTGTAAGAAATTCAAGCTTGTTCATTCTCTTCAGCTCCCTCATCCATTAAAATACTGTCGATCTTCTTCTTGTGATTACGCCATTCCTCTCTGTACTCCTCCAGAGATGTTTCCCCCTGTGACGTCAGTCGGTAATATCGGCGGTTCCTGCCCATATATTCCTTATCATACGTCTCGAGCATCTCGCCCTTCTGCAAACGTCTGAGTACAGGATAAAGGGTGGATTCCGATATATCCACAGCCTTTCGCAGATACTGCGTTATCTCATACCCATAGGTATCATTGCGCTGAACTATGGAAAGCACCATAGCGTCAAGCAATCCTGCATTAATTGTAAAACCCATATACTTTCTCCTTTCCATATAGTATTTTATGGTTTGCAATATTCACTTTCTGACAATATTATACGGCGTATAATATTGTTTGTCAATACAATATTATGATTTTCACACCGATTTGTATACCCGCACAACTTCTTATGCTGCTCCGCAGCCTCTCACTGTTGATTATGCACTAATATCACAGTAAAAAGCACATATAAAAGCCCGCAGGCAGCTGCTTGCGGGCAAAAAACTATATCATGTATTTTCAATATAAATGACGAATTCCATTTCGGAGGTCTCTTCAAGCCGTCTGACGTACACCTTTCCGCCAAGAGCTTTTACCGTTTCATTAACAACATACATTCCTATACCGCTGCCGTCCTTGTCGGCTGCATTCGAGCCTCTCCAGTAGCTCCTGAATATATACGGCAGCTCCTTTTCGGGCAGGAGTTCACCGTGGTTCCTTACAGATATACAGAAGCTGTCGTCCTGCTTTGTAAATGATACGTTTATTCCCTTTCCGTCACCGTACTTCACAGCATTTTCAAGTATCTGACTTATAGTGCGATAGAGTGCGTATTTATCACTTTCCATTACAGAGCGTATGCTGCACTTGACTTCAAAGGGTATCCTTTTCATAGCCATTCGGTCCTTATACTCGTTTTTCACAAGCTCAGCAAGCTCCATTACGGAGAAACGGTTTATTTCAATTTCGCTGACTGCTGCCGATGAAGCTGATGACTTCATAAGCTCTGCCGCAAGGACTTCTATCTTCTCTGTATTTCTGTCTATCTTATCTGCAATACTCACTATCATATCATGTTCTGAGGAGTAAAGCCCCGTCCTTACCGCGTCGGTATAAAGACGGATATTTGCCACAGGGGTCTTGACTCCGTGAGCTATTGATGATACAAGAGTGCGGCGCTGTCCCTCAAGCTCGTTTATACGCTTAGTGCTTGATGCAAACACATCTGACAGCATATTCATACCCCATATATACCTGCCGAAGTACCTGCTCCTGCTCTCGGGAAGCTTCTGTATATCACGAAGTCTTGCAAGCCGCTCGGGATAATCCGAAAGCCGCCTGAAAGGAACAATGACTGCAAACCATATATACAGCGCCTGAATGAGTATTATCAAAAAACTCACTATAATAACGATATTTCCCACAAGAAGCAGACGACCGATGTCATCTTCAATGTAGCGGTATTCTATAAAGCCTGTTATTTCCCCCTTATCATTATATAAAGTGCAGAGCGCCCTGCTCTTATCCACAGATGCATAAAAGACTTCTTTCTCATCATTTTTCACAGGAATGAACCTGATATTCTCAGGCAGATTATCACCGTACTCATTCGCCCATTTATCCATATTTGCCGAAATAATGCTTTCTGCATCATCTCCGCTTTCGGACAGAAGAGATGTTATCTCGGAATTGATCCTGTTTATCGCAACATTTCTGCTGCTTATCCGGGTTTGCAGTATTTTTTTACAGCCTATATTAAGTCCTATTGCAGCTGCGGCAAGGATAATGATAAGTGTTATTATTATCTTTTTCATCGGCTCGCTCCAAATCTGTAGCCAACCTTCCACACAGTCTGGATTATTTCAGGGGAGTTCGGATTGTTTTCTATCTTCTCCCTGAGCCAGCGAATATGTACGCTTACCGTGCTTGGCTCTGTAAAGCAGTCGCAGCCCCAGACTGCATTGAAAAGCTCGTCCTTGCTTAATGCCTCTCCTTCATGCTGCATAAGATACTGCAAAAGCTCAAATTCCTTTGCATTGAGCTTCAGCTCCTTTCCGCCTGCGGTAACACGGCGTGATACTGTATCAAGCTCCACACCGCAGCTTTGCAGCAATCCTGTACTGCTGCTTTCGGCAGTGCCCCTCTTCATAAGTGCACGTATCTTCGCAGTAAGAACCCTTACCGAGAAAGGCTTGTCGATATAATCATCAGCACCTGTCTCGTATCCGAGGAGCTTGCTCTCCTCATCGGTGAGAGCACTCATCATAAGTATGGGTATATTTCTGATATTTCGTATTGCAGTACAGGTCTCATAGCCGTTCATTTTCGGCAGCATTACGTCCAGAAGCACAACTCTGCACTCTTCCCCATCAAGCAGCGCAAGGGCTGTCTCGGCATCAGCACAAAGCTTTACCGAGAAGCCCTCTTTCACCATAAAATCTCTTACCAGCTCCCCCATTTCGGGGTCGTCCTCAATGATAAGGATATCTGTCATTTCATACTCCTTTATTCCCAGCTTCCAAGGTCAATAAATTCGGGATCATCGTCAACTCCGTCTTTTCCCGTAAGTATTGCCTGAAGCGTATTTGTTGCATAGTCGGCAATAACCATATGCACTACACCATCACTGCGGATACATACCAGATCCTTATTCAGTTTTTCACAGGTCATAAGCTCCTTGAAATGATCCAGCGTCATATCCTTCTGTCCGCAGAAAAGCTGTTCATACCTTTTCCACCTTATCAAATTGCCCTCATTGTAAGTTAAAAAATCGTTATTCCCCTCAGCAGCAAAGGAATTGACCGCGCAAAGATAGTTAGGATCGCTCCATTCAACTGTTTCGTTGAGCTTTGTACTGCCATCACGCAAAACAGTCTTTCCATCTTTTTCCTCATCAGTAACCACAAGCTCTGCGATAAAACCATCTTTTTTATCCGTAGCAAGTATATTGACACAGAAAGGATATCTCTTTGAATTCTCTGCCAAATACTCTGCGCACTCTCTTGCGCTGCCCATATTTTCAAGAGCATATCTCATAGCATAGGTGTAGCTTGTCTTGTTTTCATATGTATATTCTGTTCCTGCACTGCCCACATCAAGCTCACCGAGAAGCACACCTTCCTCATTAACAGCGGTAAGTATAGGGAAAAACCCCATATAAGTCACAGATGTAAAGCTCTTTTCGCCGTTTTTATAGTGTACAAGAGCGTGTGCCTGACAGAGCTGATTTTCGCTTCCGAGCTGCCATTCAAGCACACGGCAGGTAATTCTCTCACCTGTTGCAGTAGTATCTCCGCTTGCAGACAGCGCACTGCAAGCCGTACCTCGCAGCACATCAGGTATAAGCTCCATCAATATTACTTCATCCCGGCTGATCTTACCATTCTTTTCAAAGTTCACCTCATCATTGCTTACCCTCTCTGCAAAGCCGTCAAGCTCCTGCCTGTAATCTTCATCGAGAGCCGTATAGATAGCTGTGGTACGCTTTTCTATCTCTTCATATTCCTCATTTGAATCATTTGCAACTGCATTTATATTTTCGTAAAGGTACTGTTCCAGATACTCGGCATAATCAGGACGCGCAAGGAGTATAGCCTCCGCGTAGGCAGCACCTACGTCCTTATAGCTTCCGTTTTCATAGTCAAGAGTAACGTCATAATAGCTGTCCTTCTGCTCTATCCTGCACAGTCCGTCAGCCGACTCATAGATTTCCTTCGTTTCTTCCTTTACAGGGGCTACTCCCTTATAGTTTTTTTCAACGTATATGCTGCTCACGGGAGTAAGCTGACTTTCGCCGCTTTCAGGAATATTAAAGTCGTCATATGTAGTACGTCCGCAGCTGCTGAGCATTACTGCCGATAAGAGCACGGCACATACAGCCGTAATTTTTCTGCTTCTCATAATGTCCCCCTTACCAGCCCTGATCCATGAGCCAGTTTTTCAGCTTGCGCTCTCTTACAGGGAGTTCATCGTCGTCAGCAAGCTTGCCCAACTCCATTTCACCCTGTATATCTCCATCGATAAGGTAGAGCACCTTATCGCTCATTGCAGCCACCCTGACGCTGTGAGTAACCATCATAATAGTAGTACCTTCACGGTTTGCAGCTGATATCTCCTTCATAACATCAGCAGCAGCCTTTGAATTCAGTGCTCCTGTAGGCTCATCGGCAAATATCATTTTAGGCGAATTGATAAGTGCCCTGCACAGGCAAGCGCGCTGTAGCTGTCCGCCCGATACTTCGTTGACCTCATGCTCGGCTATCTCGATTATGCCAAGTCTGCGCATGAGCTCCTCAGCTTTTTTATTAGCCTCATCGCGGGGCGTTCCTGCCTGATATGCAGGAAGTACGATATTATCGAACACACACAGCTTCTTCATCATGTACATCTGCTGGAAAATAAATCCCATTTCATTGAGCCTCAGCTTTGAAAGCTCTTTTCTGCCCATTGAACCCAGATCCTTTCCGCCGAAGTCCACAGAGCCCGATGTCATTGCGTCCATGCCGCTGACGGTGTACAGAAGCGTGGATTTACCGCTTCCGCTTGGCCCCATAACAGATACGAAATCGCCTTTATTGAGATCAAAGCTGACATTTCTCAGTACATTGTTGCTGTATTCCTTTATTATATAAGTCTTGCAAAGTTCCTTTACGGATAAAACCTTTTCCATATTGCTCTCCCTTACTCCTCTGATATTTTCCATATTCCGATATTGCGTATGCTCTTGAGAGTCAATGCTACCGTCAGCAGTACCGCACCTAATACAATAAGCGGTATGATAATAAAGCTGACAGTTATCTCAGGCAGGAAGTTTACTCCCGTTACCTCATAGCTCTCCATGAATTTAGTCATAAGCAGCTGACCAAGCGTCTTGAACAGTACCTCAGCCAGCACAACCGAAAATACTACAAGCACAGCCATTCTCAGCAAATGCCATTTCATTATTGAGCCGTCAGTAAAGCCCGTACTCTTCAGCAATGCTATTTCAGAGGTCTCCTCTGTAACGAATACAGTCGAATAGAGATATGTTATAAGTATGAGCACGAACATGACTGCACCGCCCAGTACATATTCAAGAAGGGCAAAAAGTCTGTCATATTCTGCCATCTGATCCTCCTTCAGCGACTCCTGCCATGATCTTATGGCATCGCCTCCGAAGCGTTTCTTCATAGCCTTAACTATACCTTCCTTCTGACTTTCAGGCGCGTCTATGACATAGCCTATCCAGTCCTTAGGATAGATCTCCTGCCCCTTTCGGTAATCCTTACCCATGATGATCTCAGGACTGCCCGCCTCGAAATAGTCAAAGAAAGCAGTTATGACAAGCTGTCTCTTTACATTATCAGTGGAAAGACCGTCCTCGCTTTCCTCACTTATATCCACTGTCACCACATCACCGAGCTTTATACCCAGCTTGCTTGCTGTAAAATAACTCATAGCCGCTTCGTTTTCAAGCTCAGGCATTCTTCCTCCATTGCGGTATCTGAGCTTATCAATGTTTTCGCCCCATATTATGTCGAAATTCTTGACCTTATCGCCCTTTTCGTTCAGAAGCGCACCCCATGAACAGTTCAGGGTATCTATATATGCAGGGAAACCATTTTCCTCAAACAATTCGTTTATGACCGCGTGTATATTCTTGCCCTCTGCCTCACAGCGTTTATCGACCTCTTTTTCAAAATCTCCTCTTAAACGCACGTCAAAATCTATTGTATGATACAGGAACAGCTTCATGTAATTTTTGGAAATTATACTGTTGCGGACGTTGTATGCCAGCAGGATTATTGCCGCACCGAGAGTATAAGCGATTATCAGGAATATATACCTCTTGAAACGTCCGAGTATATCTGTAATGGCAAGGAAAAACGGCACTGACATCTTCTTCCTTTTGTGCAGGAAAAGTGGGAAGCCCTTTCCGAAACGCTCGCCGCAGTTCTCGCCGTGTATAGAGTCGATAACGGATATCTTGCTTATCCTGCGCATTACCATGAGCGAGAAGCCTATCATCATTGCTATGATAGCCAGTACAGCTATGATACCGATGATAATTGTCTCATACTTCTGAGGAAGTATCACATTTGCATTGAAAAGATTGACCACAAGTCCCGAGATAGGGATACCTGCCGCAATTCCTATTGTACCGCCTATTACCGCAAAGGCGATATATTTAGCGGCAAACAGCCACCTGAAGCTGAAGGAATCGACACCCAGTGCCTTCATCATTCCTATTTCCTTTTCCTCTCTCTTCAGATCGGCTATCATTGTAAACCTTATAGTCATAAATATGATAGCTATAATGAAGGCACTTATAATAACAACGAAAACAGATACTATCGCCTGCATTATAAAGCTGTCATCTGAAAAATCATATTTCATGTATATAGGACAGATTATTTCTTCAGCCTTCAGGTTTGTAAATATCTCATCTACCTTTACTGAATTACAATCCCTTATAAAGAGTCCGTAATCCTTCATTTTTCTTACTTCGTCCTTTGTAAGGGTATCGTAATCCTCGTCTGCAACTATGATACGATTTCTTGCAGTAAATCCGCTTTCCTTGAAGAAGCAGGCTACCTCAAGCTCATATACATCTCCCATAGATGTGGTGAACTTTAACTTATCGCCCACTCGCAGTCCTATGCTTGTGCTGAAATCCACAGGACAGGCTACAGTACCGCTTTTAAGAGAGAAGGGCATATCATTTGTATCATACAGAAGATCATATTCACGGGGCAGCTTCATAAGGTATGTCTGCTTTCTGAAAAAGCTGTTGCTTTCGTCCTCCTGGATATTCGGATAATCCATTCTGAGAGAATTAATTCTTGTCATATCACAGGAATAATACTTCTCAACATCCTTGTAATCATTAAGGATCTGCTCGAGCTTTTTCGTCTTTTCCTCATCTTCTGCTACACTGCCCATAACCATCATATCCGCAGAACTGATATTGCACATTTCCGCCATTCTCTTCTCGCCTGTAAGGTAAGAGAATATCTCCACAGAGCCTGCAAATACCAGCACCGATGCCACGGTTATGAATATAAACAGTATCACGTTCAGACCTTTTTTGCATTTCAGGTCTTTTTTCAGCATCTTAAAGAACATTTCCTACTATCCTCCGCTGTTGTTATTTTGTTTTACTGTTAATATGATATCATACCAATGTTTAAAAAGTCTTTAAATATTAAAAATTTCTCACTATATGATTATACCATAATATCCCCGTAAAAACAACATTTGCTGCAAAGTGTATGATATTATCATTTTTTCAGATAATTTTCACACGTATTTCATCTAAGTCTGCGAAAATAGCAATAAGAGAGATGACAAAATAACAAATGTGTGATATAATATCTTTGACATATAATTAATATGGAGGTCAAAATATGAAAAAGCTAACAGTTCTTTTATGTGTAGCTGCACTTCTTTGCGGATGCAGCTCAAAAAACGAAAAGGAAAGCGTTGAAAATACAACTTCAGCCACAGCTGCAACCTCTGCTGTTACAAGCAGTGACTCTGCCGAACCAACGACCGAATTCGATGATATGTATATAGATACTTCATATGAAGATCCTGTAGAAGGAGAATCCATAGATGTAACTGAAATGGACGACGTAAGCTGGGACAAATTTTACCGTCAGGAGCTTGAGGATTTCAAAAAATCCGCTGATTACGATGATACAGCTCGTTTTACCATATACGATATAAACGACGATCAGATACCTGAGCTTATAATCTCCTACGGTCCTATGGGCAACAAGACTTACCTGTTAAAATCCCTGAACGATACCGATTACACAGAATTCGACAAGATCGAAAACTGTGCTGATCTTTGCTATGTAATGGACAGAAGTCTCCTCGTAACATACAGATACAATGACGAAGAGCATATCCAGACCGTTCAGCTCTACCGTCTGAAGAACACAAAGCTTCCAAACGTATACACATATCAGATAACAGACAACACCTGCAAGGTAAACGGCAAGGAAGTAACTGAGGACGAGTATACAGAGGAATACAACCACTTCATCAGCGGCGTTATAAAATCAGTAGGCATGGATCACAGCTTTAATGATGATATCATCAATGCAGCTCTCGGTCAGGCTAAGGACTGGAAGGAAGCATACTGCGCAATTCTCAACGATTACCTTAAATACAAAAAGGCAAACGACGATAACCACTTCTCACTCATGGATATCTCAGGCGACGGAGTACCCGAGCTTTTCATATCCGGCGGCTATCACTATGCTCCTTATGTTGATATCTACGCATGGAACGGCTGTCCTGTACCTGTAGGCACTTTCGGCGCTGACGGCACAGTGCTTTTTGACGACGAAAAGAATGAGATCTCGACCAGATTTGACGGTCCAAGCATTACATCGGGAAGCGTTTACAATTTCACTAATGTATTTAAGTTTGAAGAGACCTTCACCTACGGCAACAACGAAAACAGCAAGAAAAACGATGAGAACGTAGAGGTAGTATATTACCTCAACGGCGAAAAGACCGACAAGGATAATTACGAAAAGACTGTCAAGGAGCATACCTCAGGTAAGTATTATATACTTGGTCAGGATAACGACATAACGGAAGATACCATAAAGGCTCTTGCAGAGGGTAAATACAAAGAAGCCGAAAAGAAATAATACTTTAAGGGGGATATGATTTAAGGGATATGTAAAATAAAACCATAGTATCGTAATATCTATGGTGCTGCAATTAATATATTAGAATGTCATTTTTCAAGTAATACTTTCCGCTACACACTACAATTGACTCAACTTTTTTAGTAACATACACATAATGAAGCTTGTCTTTGGACTGTCATTTTTATCAGCTGATATTTATGAGACAACAAGTTTCTGTCATAATAAAACACACTATATTCAATTAAACAAGGAGAAAGCTATGAAAAACAACATTCAATTCAGCGGCAAATCATACCCCAATGACATTTCTTTCATTCGCATCAAGGATCATAACAACATCAAAAAGACTCTGCTGGAATTCAATGACGGACTTCCGCCGCTTCAGGGTGAAGAGGAATATGTTGACTCAGTTTCAGAAAAAATAGCAGCCAACGGTATTGTATACTGCATTCTTGCAAATATGAAGCGTATCGGTTTCTTTTCGATCTATGCAAATAACCACGAGACCAAAACAGCGTTTATTTCATTTATTGCCATAGGCCGTCAGTACAGAAACTCGGGATATGGCAGCAGATTATTAAATAAAGCTATACTTACAGCAAAAGAAAACCATATGGAAACACTAAAACTCGAAGTGTTGAAGTATAACACCTATGCTCAGCATTTCTATAAAAAACACGGATTTTCTTTTGCAGGTGAAAGTGAAAACAGTATATATCTTGAGAGGGCAATTTGAGTATTCCCTGAATTGTCTCCCACAAATGCTGACTCTGTTTGTCACATTAATTTGATACAATAATAAAAAAACCGCGCTTCAATCAAGAAACGCGGTCTTTTTTATAGGCAAACACCTATTTGGCATTTATAAGCTATTACTGCTTGTTGTAAGTAGCCCACTGATAACGTGCTGTGAGCGGAGTTTTTCCATCATATGGACCAAGCCAGTCATCAACACCCACACCAGGCCATGCATTCATCATGATCTTACCAGGTGTCTGAGGAATGTTGTCATATGCTGTGTATACTGCCTTGCCGTCAACATACCATGTTATGTGGTCACGCTGCCAGTCAAAAACGAATGTGTGGAATCCCTGTGAAGAATCGAATCCGAGCTCGTACATCTTCTCATGATTTCCCTGTCCGTTTGTATAGTAGTTGAACTGAACCTTTGTAGTATCCTTACCGAGGATCTCTATGTCGATCTCGTCCCAAGGATTATTATCGGAAGGACCTGTATATGTGAAGAATGATGAGTTAACACCTGTGTTCTTCATAGCCTGCATTGAGGTCTCATAGTAGCCGAAACCATAGAAATCATTGGTTCTGTACTCAGCACCTGCATAGTGATACTTGCCTGTGTTGTCTCTGTCGATAGAAAGCTCAAGAGCTCCGTTTCTGAAAGCAGTCTGTGATTTGTACCAGCCGCAGTCGAAAGGATCGCCGTTTGTCCAGCCGTCAGAAGCAATGAAGTAACGTGAAGAACCTGTTCTGAAGTCGTCTGCCATAGTAGCATTGCTGTTGAAGCTGCCTGTTGACGCACTGTTATTATTGCCCTGATTCTGGTTATTGTTCTGATTCCAGTTATTGTTGTTCCAGTCGTTGTTTACAACACCGTTCCACTGGTTATTGTTCTGATTGTTCCAGTCCCATGTGTTGTTCTGGTTCTGGTTGTTCCAGTTATTCCAGTCGTTATTCTGGTTATTCCAGTCATTGTTCTGGTTCCACTGGTTATTGTTATTCCAGTCATTGTTCTGATTCCACTGGTTATTGTTATTCCAGTCGTTATTCTGGTTCCAGTTGTTCTGATTATTCCAGTCCCAGTTATTATTGTTCCAATCGTTGTTTACAACACCGTTCCACTGGTTGTTATTCTGGTTATTCCAGTCCCATGTATTGTTCTGATTCTGGTTGTTCCAGTTATTCCAGTCATTATTCTGACCCCAGTTGTTCCAGTCGTTATTCTGCTGCTGATTGTTCCAATCGTTGTTCTGGTTCCAGTTATTATTCTGGTTATTCCAGTCGTTGTTCTGATTCCACTGGTTATTGTTGTTCCAGTCATTGTTCTGATTCCAGTTGTTCTGATTGTTCCAATCCCAGTTATTATTATTCCAGTCGTTATTTACAACGCCGTTCCACTGGTTATTGTTCTGGTTGTTCCAGTCCCATGTGTTGTTCTGGTTCTGGTTATTCCAGTCATTATTCTGCTGTCCCCAGTTGTTCCAGTCGTTGTTCTGGTTCCACTGGTTATTGTTCCAGTCGTTGTTCTGGTTCCACTGGTTATTGTTCCAGTCATTATTCTGACCCCAGTTATTCCAGTCGTTGTTCTGGTTCCAGTTGTTGTTCTGGTTATTCCAGTCGTTGTTCTGCTGTCCCCAGTTGTTCCAATCATTGTTCTGGTTCCAGTTGTTGTTCTGGTTGTTCCAGTCATTATTCTGTCCCCAGTTATTCCAGTCATTGTTCTGGTTCTGCTGTCCCCAGTTATTCCAGTCGTTGTTCTGGTTCTGCTGCTGGTTGTTGTTCTGGTTCCAGTC
>JAEEGL014184205.1_pt1 | contig 15585 bp, 14 predicted proteins | sample 9134231 | NCBI WGS metagenome assembly JAEEGL01 (sample SAMN16246548, study PRJNA631951) | gut metagenome | biome: gut microbiome; feature: rumen; material: fiber-attached | host: Bos | place: Iran: Karaj | collected 2018-10
AATTACTTGATTTCTTAAGTCAGCGAATATAAAAAAGGATATTCCAAATATATATTTGGAATATCCTTTTTTATATTCGCTGACTTAAGAAATCAAGTAATTTTCTAAGGGGAATGAAATCGCCTTGGATTTCTTCCACTGTCTTTCGGTTTTCTTCGGAGAAGCCCACCAGTATATTGTGATTTGCTTCTGCAAGGTAGTCCATAATACCGTCAATATCCGTCTTGGTGTTCTTTGGACATTTGATGTACTGTCGCTTTCCTGCGGTGATATACAGGGTATAGGATATGGAAAAATGATGCCACAGTAATTTATGCAAGGTGGAGTATTTGTAAATCCATATGATTTCCTGTATGGGAACCACCGCTACTCCGTAGCTGGAGGTTTCAATAAAGTAGTGCTCGGTAATAAACATATCATCGGTAGCCAACTGAGGTAAGGTTAACAGTTCTTCCTCGGCTTCCGCTAAAATCCGTTTGGGTCTTCCGTATGGAGCTAACTTTCGAATGGGAGGAGAAAACTCCGGTCGAAGTATGTAAAGCCCATAGGTGATCATTGTAAATAAACTGTACAAAATAGATAGAATTACAAAGTAGCGAAGCAGGGTTGCTCGGGGACCGCATCCATCCGGCTCCGAAAGCATAATGGATGAGACGGTTTTTTTGATTCCGGAGGAACTCCAGGATAAATCCTCCGCCAGATTCTCCAGCAACATATTTTCCGATGTGGCATTGGGAAGAATCTGTGCCCGAATGGTCAACTCTTCAATTTCCGGCGCTCCCTGTTGGGAGGTGTTGGGTTTTAACAAAACAATGATGCAGTCATCTTTGTACATAGTGTAGTAGAAGTAACCGACGTTAATGCCCAGCCAGTCCTTTTTATATCCTGTAAAGTACAAATCATGAAGGGTAATATCCACAAAGTACGTTCGCTTGTTATAAAGCTTGGACAAGGATGTACCTTCTTTTATTTCCTTGGGAAACGCAAGATTCGGAAGTGGGAAAATAATCGAAAGGATTAGTAACAACAACAGATAAAGAAGAGGAGAAAACAACCTTTTTCTGTAATAGGCTTTGATATTTTTGGAAATGTAATGTTCAAAATTTTCCACCATAGTCCTCTCCTTGAAAAATATATAAAAAAGTATACTGATTTCCTTTGAAATAATCAAGGCGACACTTCTAAATAAAGGGAAAATGTGATAGACTTTAATTTGGCTTTTTATGAGAAAAAGTCCATGATTTTTATTGGTTGGAAAGGAAAAGCATGGATTCCTATTTGAGTTTTTCATATGTATATGATTTATTTATGGACAATGTGCCCTATGATACCTGGGCCAAGAATGCCCGAAATTTACTATATGATTACGGCGTAAAAGACGGAGTAGTGGTGGATTTGGGCTGTGGTACCGGCCAAATGACAAAGCGTTTGGCAGATGCCGGTTTTACCATGATTGGCATGGATTTATCCGAAGATATGTTAACCATCGCCAACGAAAAACGTCAGCCCGGAGATATTTTATATACCCTTCAGGATATGCGAGAGTTTGAACTCCATGGAACAGTGAAAAGTTTCGTGAGTTTTTGTGACTCTTTAAATTACATCCCTTCCGAGGAAGACCTGTTGGAAGTGTTTCAACGGGTAAACCATTATCTGGAAAAAGGCGGTATTTTCTTGTTTGATATGAATACCCCTTACAAGTATGAGGAACTATTAAAGGACAACACCTTTGCGGAGACCAGAGAAGAAGGTTCCTTTATCTGGGAAAATGAGTACGATCCAAAAACCCAAAACAATATCTATGATTTGACCCTTTACATCAAAAAAGATGTGTTGTATCAGGATGGCTGTGAGGATTTCGAACAGTTTTTTGAAACCCACGTACAGCATTGTTTTACCGTGGAAAAAGTAGAAGAGCTTTTGAAAAAAGCCGGACTTTTATTTATAGAATGTATTGATGCAGATACCTTGGAGGCTCCTACAAAACATAGTGAGCGAGTTTATTTTATCGCAAAAGAAAATCAAAAACAGGAGACAGAAGATGAGTGATTATTTAATAAGAGCTACAGCGGCAAATGATGAAGTAAGAGCATTTGCCATTACCAGTAAAGAAATGACAGAGTATGCAAGAAATGCCCACAATACCAGCCCCGTTGTAACGGCAGCGTTGGGAAGAACCATGGCAGCTGCATCCATGATGGGTGTGATGCTAAAGGGTGAAAAGGACGTTATGACCTTGCAGTTTATGGGAAGCGGTCCTATCGGCGGAATCACCGCTACTTCGGACCAAAGTGGAAATGTAAAGGGCTTTGCAAACAATCCTCAGGTGGATTTACCCGCCAAAAACGGAAAGCTGGATGTAGGCGGTTCCTTAGGCGTTGGTATTTTACGTGTAATCAAGGATATGGGATTGAAAGAACCCTATGTGGGTACTGTTGAATTAAAGACAGGAGAAATTGCAGAGGATTTAACTTATTACTTTGCAACTTCCGAACAGACTCCTTCTTCTGTAGGATTGGGAGTTTTGATGACAAAAGAAAATACAGTGGATGTAGCCGGTGGATTTATTGTGCAGTTGATGCCAAACACCAAGGAAGAAACCATTGATATTTTAGAGGAAAACATCAAGAACTTAGAGCCGGTGACCACCATGTTGAAAAAGGGCATGACACCGGAGGATATGCTTGGTGAAGTATTGAAAGGCATGGATCTTCACGTGACGGAAAAGAAGGAAGTGGGATTTGTTTGTGATTGTTCCAGAGACCGGGTAGAAGGTTCTTTGGCGGCTCTTGGAAAAGAGGATTTGGACGAAATCATTTCTGATGATAAGCCTGTAGAAGTAAAATGCCAGTTTTGTAACCATAAATATGAATTTTCCATAGATGAACTGAAAGAGATTCGCTCAAGGAGAAACTAAATGAGAGATGGGTTTGTATCGGTAGCTGCGGTAACGCCTCATGTTACGGTAGCGGGGATAAAAGAAAACACGGAAGAAATCAAAAGCTGGATGGATTTGGCTAATGAGGAAAAGGTGGACGTTTGTGTCTTCCCCGAACTTTGCATTACCGGATTTACCTGTGGAGATTTGTTTTATTCCGATTTGCTGCTTCGCCAGGCAAAAGAGGCCTTGTTGGAGTTGGCAAAGTACACCAAGAATTTAAACGGTATCTTTTTTGTGGGACTTCCTTTTTCACATAAAGGAAAGATTTACAACGTGGCGGCAGCCTTAAACAAAGGAGAAATTTTGGGACTGGTTCCAAAGACCAACCTTCCCAATTACGGTGAGTTTTATGAGGCCCGTCAGTTTACTCCCGGAAAAGAAGATATGGATTATATCGAATTTGGAATGGGACAGGAAAATACAGTATGTCTTGGAACAAAGCAGTATTTCCGCTGTGCACAGATGGAGAATTTGGTCATCGGTGCTGAGATTTGTGAAGACTTATGGGTACCCAATCCTCCCAGTGTGGATATGGCATTAAATGGAGCTACATTGATTGTAAATCTTTCCGCATCTGATGAGCTTACGGGCAAACGGACCTATCGCAGAAGTTTGGTGGAACATCAGTCCGCCTCTTTGTATTGCGGCTATGTATATGCCTCGGCAGGGATCGGGGAATCCACTCAGGATGTGGTGTACTCCGGACATTCTTTGATTTGTGAAAACGGCGTCACGTTAATGGAAAGCGAACCCTTTGAAGAGGGAATGGTGATTTCTGAAATTGACGTAAACACCATTGCTTTTCGAAGAAGAACTATGAATACCTTTTTGGCAAAAGAGGATTTTGCTGTAAATGAATCGGTATTTGAATTGGAGGAAAAGACGACGGAACTTTCACGATTTGTGGATCCCAAGCCTTTTGTTCCTTCCGATGAAAAACAAAAAAGTCAGCGTTGCGAAGAGATTTTGGATATTCAGTCCTATGGACTACGAAAGAGACTGGCTCATACCGGATGCAAAACCGCAGTGATTGGTATTTCCGGTGGATTGGATTCCACGTTGGCCCTTTTGGTAACGGTCCGCGCCTTTGATTTATTGGAATTGGATCACAAAGGAATCATCGCGGTAACCATGCCGGGATTTGGAACCACAGACCGTACCTATCAAAATGCGCTTTCCATGATTCGTGAATTGCATGCCACTTTAAAGGAAGTAGATATTTGTCCTGCAGTGTTACAGCATTTTAAAGATATTGGTCAAAACGAATCCGACCATGATGTGACCTATGAAAACTCTCAGGCCAGAGAACGGACTCAGATTTTGATGGACATTGCAAACAAAGAAAATGGTATGGTGATCGGTACCGGAGATTTGTCGGAATTGGCGCTGGGATGGGCGACCTATAACGGCGATCACATGTCCATGTATGGGGTAAATACTTCCGTACCCAAAACTTTGGTGCGCCATTTGGTGAAGTATTACGCAGACGCCTGCTGTGGAGAAGCTTTACAAAAAGTGTTGTATGACGTTTTGGATACACCGGTTTCACCGGAATTGCTACCGCCCAAAGACGGTGTGATTTCACAAAAAACTGAGGAATTGGTGGGACCTTACGAACTTCACGATTTCTTTTTATACCACTTGGTTCGTTTGGGACAGGAACCGGGAAAGATTTATCGTTTGGCAAAAATTGCTTTTGAAGGGGAATATGATGGCGAAACCATTAAAAAGTGGTTGAAGACATTTTTACGCAGATTCTTTTCACAGCAGTTTAAGCGCTCTTGTTTGCCGGACGGTCCGAAAGTCGGTACAGTGGCCCTTTCGCCCAGAGGAGATTGGCGAATGCCTTCTGACGGAGACGTAAGTTTGTGGATTGAGGCATTGGATTGCACAGATGTTTAAGTTCTAAAGTCGTTGTGCTAAAATAATAATTTATAAAAGAATACATTATTGGGTGTGTATTGGGAGTGAACTATGGGAGACAGAAAGAAAATTGGTGTTTTTGTGGCAAACAGCCACATGGATCATCCAAAAAAGGTTATTAAATCAATTTACAAATATTATCAGGATAAAAAGGTAGATGTTCATTTCTTTTTAGGAACAGAAAGTAACAGTTTTTACCGACAGATTAACAATGATGGGCAGGATTTTGATTATCAGTATTTGTCCTTGTATGATTATTCTTTTTTTGAAGAGTTGGATGCATTGATTATCGGATATGGATCTTTAAATACTTTTCAAAAATTGATTGATAAAGAAACCTTTTTAAATAAGTTTTCACATTTGCCCTGCATCATACTTGAGGATAATACCATACCAAAAAACGGAATCAATCTGATCGCAGACAACTATTCCGGAATGAAGCAGTGTGTGGAGCATTTGATCTATGAGCATGGATACAAAAATATATTGTATCTCAGTGGTCCCAGTGGGAATGATGATGCGGCAGAACGTTTGCAGGCATATTTGGATGTAATGATCGAAAACGGTTTGCCCGTTGATGATAATATGATAGAATATGGTGATTTTTCTGAAGGGGTAGATGAGAAGGTAATAGCCCTTTTGGATAATAATCAGGATATTGATGCCATTGTTTGCGCCAATGATGAGATGTCCACCACCGTTTACCGTATTTGTGCGGAACGTGGTTTGGTGGTTGGAAAAGATATCGCCGTTACCGGATTTGACAACATGCGTTGGGCTTGGTGTGCGGAGCCCGGATTGACCACAGTGGAACAAAAATCCGGAGAAATGGGAAAAAGGGCGGCAGAACTTGCCTTGGATATCTTGGATGGAAAACCGGTATTGTCCGAACGTATTCCTACAGGATTTATTGTGAGAGGTTCCTGTGGCTGTCAGGGAGAATCTGTACAGCCTACTACAGCAAAAGAGGAAAACAATATTCAAAACGCATTGGAGGAAATGAAAGAGACCTGGTCTTTGGCAATTAGTGGTCCTTTGATGCTACGAGAGTTGATTCAGGCAGCGGATAATGAAACCACTTTCTTTACGTTGATGTCCTGGATGATGATCAAACAGGGAGCAAAGCATTCCACTTTGTATTTGCTTGATAATCCCATGTTAAATGTAAAGGATAAACCTTGGATTCTTACGGACAAGCTTCGTGTGGTATTCCAACAAGATGGAGAAAAGTTCCATGTTTATCCAAAGGAAAAATCTCCCTATGTGGAACGTGGACAGGGTCTGGTTCCGGTTCACGATGCAGATGACGAAAGTCATATTTATTTTAGCTTTTTGATCTTTGACGGTAACCGCCAGTATGGTTTGTTAACCACAGAGATTAATTATAAAGAAGTACCGAACTATTATTTATCCACTCTTCAAATCGGTACTGCCATTCACTTCTTGGAATTGATGCAACAGTCCCATGAAGATAGAGAAAAAATGATAGAACAAAATGCCAAGTTAAACTACAGTGCATCTTCTGATCCTTTAACGGGATTGTTTAACCGACGGGGCGTGATGGAGCAAATGGATAAGCTTGTAATGGCCAATGAAGGAAGAAGAGCATGTATCATGATTGGAGATTTGGATCATTTGAAAGAAATCAATGATACCTTCGGTCATGGAGAAGGGGACTTTGCCATTAAGGCGGCAGCAGAGTTGTTGCGTCGTGGAATTGGGGAAGGAGCACCTTTGGGAAGAATCGGCGGAGATGAATTCTTGGGAATGTTCTTGTTGGATGAAGAGGAAGAAGACGAAGCTGCAGTAATCAAAAAGAAAATCGCCGATGTGAAACTTTCTGCAGAGTTGTTTAATTCAGTTTCAGGAAAACCCTATTTTCTTGGGGTTTCCATGGGCTGTCATGTCTTTACCTGTTCTGCCGATGTGGTAGTTTCCCAAATGGTGAAACAGGCAGACGAAGAATTGTATGTTGCAAAGAAGAGCCGAAGAGAAACTGTAGTACGGGAAACACAGGATTCAGACGAGGAATTCGAATTGGATGAATCTTTGTTTGCAGATATAAATATTGATATAAACGGAGAAAATACTGATGCGTAATTTTATGGAAAAAGTGAAAGAAAAGAAAGTGTTTATTATTATTGGAGCAGTCGTTGTAGCGCTGTTGGCTCTGTATTTATGCCTTTCTGTTTTCTTTCAAAGTCACTTTTATATTCGAAGCAGTGTAAATGGAGTGAAGGCTTCTTTTGCTTCTGCTGAGACCGTAAAGAAACGGATTGAGAAAAAGTCCAAGGATTATGAACTTACCATTATAGATGAGTCAAATGACAAGTCCTATACCATTTCCGGCGAAGCCTTGGATTTGGAAACCTCTTTGGATCACAACGAAATCGAGTCCATTTTGGAAGAACAAAACGGTTTTGCATGGCCTTATTATTTGTTCCACAAAAAGGATTACGTTTCTGAAAAAGTAGTTACATTTAACGAATCCGGATTAAAATCCGAGGTGGAAAAACTGGCTCCTGTAACAGCAAAAAATGTAACGGAGACTCAGAATGCTACCTATAGTTTTAACGGAAGCGAATTTGTAATCAAAGAAGAAGTTTACGGTAACAACATCAATATTGATGACATGATGAAAGTGCTGGACTTAAAGGTATCCTGTCTGGAAGAAGAAGTGTATCTGGAAGGAGATAAGTGTTACGTTCAGCCTACAGTAAAAAGTGATTCCAAAAAGCTGAAAAAATTGGTGGATGATTTAAATGAGTGTATGGCGATTTCCATTACCTATACAGTCGGTTCTCAAACAGAAGAAGTCTCCAAAACTGAATTGGCCGGATGGTTAGCTGCCGATGAAAATATGGAAGTTTCTTTTAATGACGAAGCAATGTCCGCCTATGTTTCATCCATGGCTTCTAAATACAATACCTTTGGAAAAGCAAAGACATTGAAGACGACCTGGGGAAGTGAGGTAACTGTTCCCGGTGGAACCTACGGATGGAAGATTGACGAAGAGGGAGAAATCGCACAGCTAAAAGAAGAGATTTTGGCAGGCAAAGATGTCTCAAGAGATTTTGTTTATAAATACACAGCAAATTCCCATGATGGCAACGATTACGGAAACAGTTATGTAGAAGTAAACCTTACCGCTCAGCATTTATATTTGTACGTAGACGGAAACTGTGTTTTGGAAACGGATTTTGTCTCCGGTAATATTGGAAAAGGAAATGGTACCCATACCGGAGCCTACTTTATTATGTACTGTGAAAAGGATGCTACTTTGCGTGGAGATAACTATGAATCCCATGTAAGTTACTGGATGCCTTTCCATGGAAATGAAGGTTTGCATGATGCAACCTGGCGTAGCAGTTTCGGTGGTCAGATATACAAAACTTCCGGATCCCACGGTTGTGTAAACTTGCCATCTTCTGCAGCAGGAACTATGTTTAGTTATGTTTCTGCAGGTTTCCCGGTATTGGTCTATGAGTTGCCGGGAACTGAAAACTACAAATATGAGGAAGCAGCGGCAGCCAACGTTATCAATGCCATTAACCAGATTGGTGCCGTAACCACCAACAGCGGTGATTTGATTAACAATGCCCGTGCATTGTATGACAGCTTAACCGAAATGCAGAAACCTTTCGTTTCCAACTATGATGTATTGCTTCAGGCAGAAGCTTCTTACAACCAGATCAAGGCAGATGAAGCTGCAGCAGCTGAAAAGGCTGCTAAGGAAGCGGAAGAGGAAAGCAAGGATAAAGATGACTCAAAGAAAGATTCTTCGAATCAATCGGATTCTGAGGATTAAAAGGAAAAGATTGCAATAAGAACTAACGATAAGAAAGATTGCATAAGGAAAGATTACTATAAGGAAAGATTACTATGACTGCTTGGGAAGAAAATGTTTTAAAAGTGGTACCTTACGTACCTGGTGAGCAACCAAAAGAAAAAGACATTATTAAATTAAATACAAATGAAAATCCCTATCCACCTTCACCAAAGGTGGATGAGGTGATTCGAAATTTTTCAGTAGGGAATTTGAGAAAGTATCCGGATCCGGAAGCCACAGATTTGGTAGAGGCTTTGGCACAACGATATCACATGCCAAAGGATCAGATTTTTGTTGGAGTTGGGTCTGATGATGTTTTGGCCATGAGTTTTCTTACGTTTTTCCATGGCAAGAAACCTATTTTGTTCCCGGATATTACCTATTCCTTCTATGATGTATGGGCAAATGAGTTTGAGATACCCTTTGAAACGAGAGCCTTAAATGAGAATTTTGAAATCAAAAAAGAAGACTATTTCTGTGAAAACGGTGGAATTGTGATCCCAAATCCCAATGCGCCTACAGGATTAGCGTGTCCGGTTTCAGAGTTGGAAGAGATTGTGGCAAAGAATCCGTCTTCCGTAGTGATTATTGATGAGGCATACGGGGATTTCAATGGAGAGTCTATGCTACCGTTGGTGGATAAGTATGACAATCTTTTGGTGACCATGACCTTTTCAAAATCTCGTTCCTTAGCGGGAAGTCGAATTGGATTTGCCTTTGGTTCAAAGAAATTGATTTCCTATTTATTGGATGTAAAATACTCCTTCAATTCCTATACCATGGATAGCCTGACCATTCAAATCGGAAAGGCTTCTTTGGAGGATGAAGTCTATTTTAGAGCGAAGGTAAATGAAGTCATGGAAACCCGTGAATGGACGAAAAAGGAACTGGAAAAATTGGGATTTACGTTCCCGGATTCCAAAACAAATTTCATCTTTGCCAAGCATGAAACAGCAAAAGCAGAAGATATTTTTGAATACTTAAAGTCAAAAAAGATATATGTTCGTTATTTTAAAAAGCCAAGAATTGACAACTATCTTCGTATTTCCATTGGAACGAAAGAAGAGATGGAAGCGTTGGTGCGGGAATTGCAGGTGTACCTATAAAAGCTTGCATTGAAGAAATGAAAGGAATGGCATTTGCTAGAGCGAATACTGTAAGAAGTGAGGAGAAAACATGGCACAAAAAAGCCCCAATACCTGCGATACCTGTAACAATTTGGTATACGACGAAGAATATGAAGAATATGTTTGCGACGTCAACATGGACGAAGATGACTACGGTCGTTTAGTAAGTGGTGGCTTTCGTGAGTGCCCCTACTACCAAGATGGAGACGAGTACAAGGTTGTAAGACATCAGATGTAGGAAGTGAGTATATTTCGTATTAGGTCATTTAGCACATTGTTTGGAGTTGTATTGTTTTTGTAGATTTAGAATACGATACCGCTTATTATTTTTTGTGACCGTTCAAATTTTTGTGTGTTTAAAATAATCCTATGCTTGTATATGCTAAATATAGGAGGACGGCGCTTTCAATAGAAAAAGCGTTTGGGAGGATTTTAAATGAAAATAATGAAGGGTAAAAATGGGAGATTTGATTATAGCTGGTTATGTGTATGAGAAAGTAATGTCGAATTCAAGTATAGAGAATAAGTTTTTGGCGTATTTTATACGCATGTTTTTCATTATAGGTCTTATTACAGGTTTTATCATAGTTGGTGTTTTTATTTACTGTACATACAATGCAGACGAATATAATCAACTAGCTACATGGCAGTATATTGTATGTATTATTGCTTGGTTGGTGTTAAGTGTAGTGTATCCTTGTTTTACATGGTGGATATACAAAGAGAAAAGGCATAAATAGTTTTATTTTTTAAAAACCTGCACTTTTGTGCAGGTTTTTGTTTGGTAGAACGGAATGGTTTAATAAAGGGGAAAGAATGTATAAAATTGCAATTTTAGATGGCAATATGGAATCAGGAATCGAAACAAAAAAGTGCCTGTGTAAAATAATAAATGGAATCCAAGAAAATGTAGGAGTTGAATTATATGTTAGCGGTCGAGAATGCTTGAAGCATTCTTTTGATATTATTTTGCTGGAAACAGTTTTGCCGGATATCAGTGGATTAGAAGTGAAAAATCAATTATCACATACAAATACTGCACTTTGCTTTGTGACTAATCATTCGGAAATGATGAATCAAGCATTTGGAAAAAACGTATTTGGCTATTTGGAAAAACCGGTAAAAATTGATCAATTAAGATCTGTTATTGGCGAAATGTTTCATAGTAATCGTTTCTTGTTGGATGAATCTGGAAAGAAAATAGGTATTAGTGAAATATGCTATATAGAGGCGTCTGGACAGTATACAAAGATTGTGTGTCGGGAAAAAGATGCTTTTTTCTCGGGGCATTCAATAGGAGAGTATGAAGATAAATTGCGTACATATGAATTTTTTCGATGCCATAGAAAGTATTTGGTAAATCTTTCAAAAATCACCTTAGTTCAAAATCATCGATTATTCCTAGGGGGAGTATGTCTTCCAATCAGTAGAAGAAAAGTATGTGATTTCAAAGAAAAATACAATGAATATTTGAAGGAATACAGTAACTGGGTAAAATCGGTGTAATATTGTTATTTGATTTAGTAACGTCTTAGATCACAAGTTTGTAATCTAGGGCGTTTTTTGCAGGTATGAATAAATATGTAGTAATACAAGTAAAAAAACCGCTTAAAAAATTCTTCGACCACTCATTATTTTTATATTTTGTATGAATATGCTAACTGATATTATTTTTATGTAAAAAAGTGATTCTTTGGGAGGTTATTTAAAATGAAAAAAATATGGAAAAAACGTGTTTGGTGCAGGACAATTAAAAGCAAAGAAAAAAAAAAAAGGAGTTAGTAAAGTTGTAACAACATGGAATCGGGTAAGGATTTATATGAATAATGTGGATACGTTGGTTTATTGTTTATATCTTCAAAAATGGGTGCAAATAAATGGTAATTTACGGCAAACATTATCGGATTACGCAGATTACAAACATGATGATAATGTAAAAGCAGCAGCAACTATAGCAGGGTTAAATTCTCTGATGGCATGGCTTTATTTGTATCCGGCACAACAGGCAGCAAAACCAGGAAGGGGAATTATTATGCAAACAGATATCGATTATGTAACAATGTCTTCGACCGTTTCATATTTATCACAATAGGAGAGTTGAAAATATATGAGGAAAGCAAAATTATTTTTTTGGATATATACGGGAGCACAAGTCGTTTATTTGATTTTTTCTGTAGTTGAATTACTATTGGCTATGAATGGCATATCTGATATTGAAGCTGCAGTTTATATGCAAATTGAGAAGTCGTTTTTAGTGATGTTTAGTATATATGTCATTTTCTACTATTTTTACCGTATATTATTTTTGTATAAAAAAAGCAGTAAACGATGGTTGTGGAGTGGAGTAATGATTGTATTGTTGATTGTAATTGCACTATCATTTACATCCATTCAGTTGCCTAGCATCGTTGGAACAATAGCAATTATAGTGGGAGTGATAGCATGGTTATATGATATTAAAGTATTGTTTTTAACAGAATAAATCAGTAAATATTTAATTACAGTGCTAGTGGTTTACTTTGATTTTTTCGAATAATTCTTGAAGAAAGAACTCTAATGATTTACATTATTCACATGAAAATGAGAGATAAATTATTAAAGATAATCAAGATTTTGATGTAGGGGACGGCACTTCTGTCTTCACTTTAACGTAGGGGATGTTTTTTGGACCATCATATGTGATGAACTATGATTTTTTCACATCCCCTCGGTCAGTTACAATTTGATATCCCTTGGAAGCAACACGTTTTTCCAAGCATCCTCTGCACTGAGCGGATTCTTCCCCGGTGCAGATTTTATTATCATAAAGTTCGTAAAGTTTTCTTACCCGTCCCGGGGAAAGATTTGGCATAACAACATTGGCACCGCAGGCCAGTCCCATTTCACGTCCTAAGGGGTGAATGGTTCCAAGGGCAGTGGTTGCCGGGAGCAACACATATGGAAAACAAAGACGCAAGATAGAAAGCATACGTAAGGTGTACTCTAGTGATCCATTGGGCTGATTGGAAAAAGGAGTATCCCCATGGGTCAAAAAGGGACCTATGCCAATCATATCCGGCTGTAGCTTTTGTAAGAATCTTATGTCATTGATTAGATACTCTGTTTTTTGATAAGGAGAACCAACCATAAAACCGGCACCTACCTGGTAGCCAATTTCTTTTAAATCCTGTAAACATTTTAAGCGATGTTCAAAGCTCATTTCTTCCGGATGAAGGCTTTCGTAGTGTGATTTTGTGGCAGTTTCGTGACGGAGCAAATAGCGATCGGCACCTGCATCAAAAAATGCCTGGTAGCTATCGTGTTCCTTTTCACCAATCGATAACGTGATTGCGCAATCGGGATAGTTTCTTCGAATGTTTGAAACAATGGATATGATGCGCTCATCAGTAAAGTAGGGATCTTCGCCGGATTGCAACACAAAGGTACGAAAACCTAAAGCATAGCCTTCTTTACAGCATTCTAAAATCTCATCTTCCGTTAGACGATATCGCATCACCTTTTGATTTCCTTTGCGAATACCACAGTAATAGCAGTTATTCTTACAATAATTGGAAAATTCAATCAGTCCTCGGACGTAAACATCCGTACCGTAATTTTCACGACGGACGTTGTCTGCACATTCAAATAAATGCTGACGCACTTCTTCTTCGTCGGTGGTGAGCAGTGCAAGAAATTCTTCGCCTGATAAATCTTTATTCTCTTTTAGCTTTTCTACAATTTCGATTAATTTCTCTTTTTTCATGTGACTAATTGTAACACAGGGACGGTTCTTTCGTCTTCATTTTTTGTCTTATGGTTTCTTTGGGGGATGGGCTGTGGACTCCAGCAACCTCAAGTGTCTCGTCGTTGATTTTTTATGATTTATCAATTTTGAATAATAACTGTTTTCGTGAACGAATTTGATGTGCAATCCATTGCACTCAAATTCTCTCGTCTGCATCCGTGCAGCCGAGTCACTCTTCATAGATAAATCATAAAAATCATACTTCCTCGTCAAATCGGTTTGCCGGAGTCCACAGCCCACCCTCCCAGAAACCATCGCAAAAAATGTTTGCGGGTGAGGAGCAAACCTAAAATGTGAAGACACTATATGTTTGTCAAGAAGCGAAAACGAAAGATGCAAAAGCATCTGATTGCATATGCGAAAAACAATGGTATAGAAATAATCAATCTGGAAGTTCGTAGTGACAATGCGGCTGCCATTCATCTATACGAGAAGTATGGATTTCAAAAGACCGGATGTATTCCAAGATTTTTCAAAATCGGAAAGGAATATGTTGATTTTGATCTTATGAGCCTTTGGTGATTCGATATTTTTTTGCAGGCAAACCTACCTCCTTTTTGAATACACGACAGAAGTAGTTATAGTCAGTAAAGCCTACCTGATCTGCAATTTGATAGACGGGTAGTTCGGTCTCTACAAGGAGTCTTTTGGCTTCCTCAATTCGAAGATTTTTAATATGCTCTGCGATACCTGTGCTCATATATTCTGAGACGCTATCGTAGAGCTTATTTTTGCTTATATTAAATTCCTCCGTCAGTCGATCGACTGACAAATCTTCAGATAGGTGTGATAATAAGAACAGATTTAGATTCTTTACAAAATTCTCGTTTCTTAAGGAAATCATATTACTTAAAAGTACGTATAAGGTACAGGCCTCTAGTATTTTTGAAGTGGCATTTATTTGCTCCTTATTTTTGTAAACAATGTTATAGATTGCTCCATCCATCCCTTTATCGTCTGTTTTAAATTTACTTATAGCTTCAGAAAGAGTTTTCTGAAGATTTTTTTTATCTGGATTATCTGTTATTTGCCCAAACATGATATATCCGATAACAGCACCATTATCGATGAGTGGGGCTGTTGTTTCTATTAATCCCGCATGGCAGTGAAAAATCTCAATTTTCTTAGTCTTTTGGCAGCGCTCAAAGGACTGCTTATTACTAATTTCGCATTGATTATTTCCTACTTCGCTTGAACGAATCTTACTACAAAAGAGACAGTGGTTTTCTGGGTAGGAAAGTATTTCTTTTCCACTCTCGGAAAAAAGAGCAATTTTAATACCTGTTAAGGTATGAAAATCTTTAAAGAATGCTAGTAATTGGTCTTTGTTTAGGGTAAGAGAAATTTGTTCCATGCTTCCTCCGATGCAATACTTATTTTGTCTATACCGATCATAGCAGTTAGATATGATTTGGTAATTTGTGTATTCGATTATAGCACTCGATAAAACAAATTTACAGTTTTTGAAACATTATTGTCTATTTATTCTTTCGCAAACAAAGTATTTTAAGTTACAAATAAAAAAGCTTTCTGGTACATAAGGAGGTACAAAGAATGTTAGTAACATTGAAAGAAATTATGGAGATTGCTGAGAAAAAAAACATAGCAGTGGGATCCTTTAATGCATCCGGTCTTGAAGCAATTGAGGCGGAGCTTGCGGCAGCGGAGGAGCTTAATCTGCCAATTATTATACAGTTTGCCCAGTGCCATGAGCCCTGGGTTCCACTTAAGACAATTGGACCAATCATGGTAGAGATGGCAAAGAAAGCTACTGTACCGGTATGTGTTCACCTTGACCATGGCGAGACATTGGAATACCTTGAACAGGCTTTAGAGATTGGATTCACAGGAATTATGTATGACGGTTCCGTCCTTCCTTATGAAGAGAATTTATCCAATACAAAAAAAGCGGTAGAGATGGCAAGAAAGTACGGTGCGTCAGTAGAGGCAGAGCTTGGTTCTATGGGTAAGAGAGAGTCGG
>JAEEGL014678372.1_pt1 | contig 15585 bp, 10 predicted proteins | sample 9134231 | NCBI WGS metagenome assembly JAEEGL01 (sample SAMN16246548, study PRJNA631951) | gut metagenome | biome: gut microbiome; feature: rumen; material: fiber-attached | host: Bos | place: Iran: Karaj | collected 2018-10
ATAAGATTTACAAGAGCTATAACGACAGCAACAGAATCGCTATCGTTATTGAGGACGTAATCTACAACATGCAGAAGCAGATTGCGATTGCGTTCCATCATAGTCCTGATTATGCAAATGCATCTGATGAGACACTTGATTGCGGCGCAAGATGCATTACTCATGAGTTCTTCAAGCAGCTTCCTAAGATTAGAGAGTATGTGGATACTGATCTGCAGGCTTGCTATGATGGAGACCCAGCGGCCTACAGTAAGGGAGAGATTATTCTGTCTTACCCTGGACTTCTTGCTACAACCATTAATAGAATTGCCCATGAGCTGTATCTTCTCAAGGTGCCGCTTATTCCACGTATGATGACTGAGTACGCTCACAGCAGAACTGGGATCGATATTCATCCAGGCGCTACAATTGGTAAGTACCTTATGATCGACCACGGAACAGGCATCGTTATTGGCGAGACTTCCATTATTGGTGAGCACGTCAAGATTTATCAGGGTGTTACAATTGGTGGTCTTTCTACAAGAGGCGGCCAGTCCCTCAAGGGTGTAAAAAGACATCCCACAATCGAGGACAATGTTACTATCTACGCCGGGGCTTCTATTCTTGGCGGCGAGACAGTAATCGGCGAAGGCTCTGTAATCGGCGCTAATGCATTCATTACAGAATCAGTTCCTGCTGGTAGCCGTATCAGCATGCAGAGATAAAAACGAGTGACTATTATAAGCTCAAAGTGCATTATATGAACTTGCAGCTCGCGAATATATTGTTAACCGCAGCTGTGTATTCGCCCTTGCTGCGGGCTTTGCGAATAGCCTTTAGGCACTTTTCGTTATCTTCAAAATGAACGTGCAAGAATGCCCAGTGTTCTAACATCTTGAAGATGACATTTCGCTCCTCTGGAATATAGAGAGCGTATTCATCATACAGGCGCTTGAGGTACTGCCTTAGCTCATCGGCTTCAAGGGCTTTGCCGCCCTTGAGCTGTCTTGCAAGAGCTGGGTTAGCCAGAAGACCGCGGCCCATCATGATTGCGGAAAAACCGGATGCATTATCGCAGGAATTTCCAGCAATCATTGCACTTTCAGATATTCCACACACTTCAAGGAGTTTCTTTGCGTCCTCCACAGAATTGATATCCCCGTTGTAGCAGATATCTGCCTTTCCACCTGCATTTCTGTAGGTCTCTACAGCTCTTTTGAAGGCTTCGATTCGAGGCTTTCCCTGATAGAAATCCTCGCGGACTCTGGCGTGAATAGTCAGCTCAGATATCGGATATTTGGCGTAGATTCTCATAAGCTCATCGGCTTCTGCTTCATCATAGAAGCCAAGCCTTGTCTTAATTGAAATTTTTTTACAACCGTCTCCTGGATTGTTCGAATTATCTGAATCGGCACATCCAATCTCATTTCCCAGCTCATTAAATATTCTATCCAGCATCTCGTCGAGATACTCCGTATCCTGTAAAAGACCTGAGCCTTTGTGCCTGTTGGTTACAGTGGCAGCAGGGCATCCACAGTTATAATTTACCTCATTGTAGCCAAGAGACCACATTTCGCGAGTTGCCCAGGCAAAGGTATCTACGCTATTAGCCATGATCTGTGGAATGATAACATCGTCATAATTCTCGAAGCCCTTGATGAACTCAGGCATTGCATCTCTCTTTTCCCTCTTCTTGAAACGAAGGTTATGATGAGCTGACAAAAACGGCGTGTAATACTTGTCTATGCCGTCACCAAAGATCTCGTGATGTATGTTTCTGAGGGGGTATAAAGTAATCCCTTCCATAGGCGCAAAATAGTACTTCATATAACAAAAACTCCTATATATAAACGTTATTTTTTCGTAACACTTTAAACACATTTGGAGTATAATATATTCTTATCTAGTAAACAACACTAAGGAAGTGGGGAATTGGGTATGAGTCAGGAGAAAATCGACGCTTACAAAAAAGAAAAATCAGGACGTAAAGAGGCAATTGCCAAGCACAAAAAGAGGGTTAAGATCGCTAAGATCACAAGTATTGTTGTAGCTGTTGCTATCGTAGCAGCAATCGTTGGTTCTATTCTTTGGAATAACTTCGGTGGATCAAACTCAGTAGCTGCTGAGAGCGCAGCAACAGAAGTTTCTGTTGAGACAGAGAGCACAGAGGCTGTATCAGTAGAAGAGGCTGCTTCTGAGGCATCATCTAACTGAGAATAATATTTCATCTGACCACTAATGAATTTCATAATTTATGTCGATAAAAGGAATGAGGTAATATATCATTCCTTTTTTTCTTGCAAAGGGATTGCAATCAGGTACACGGACGTACGAGATAAAAAGAGATGCTTACGGCGATAAACATGTAGCTTGGAGGTACGTGTCCTATGATGAGATCACTTTGGTCAGCTGTTTCAGGCCTGCAAACACACCAGTTAGAAATGGACGTCATTGGTAACAATATTGCCAATGTTAATACAACATCATATAAAGCACAGTCTACAGGATTCCAGGATGTTCTGTATCAGACAATTAAGACCGGTTCTGCCGGAACCCCTACAAAGGGCTCCACAAGTGCAGATCAGGTTGGTCTTGGTGCCAAGATGGGATCTATCAATATAAGTATTACGAAGGCGGGATCTGCTCAGACTACATATAACCCGTTTGACCTGATGATTACCGGCGATTCTTTCTTTGTTGTTTCTGAAGGCGCTGCCAGCCCAAATCAGGAAAAATATTTCACAAGAGATGGTAGTTTTACAATTGATGCCGAAGGAAGTCTTGTAACACAGAATAACGGATTGTATGTGAATTTTATTGAAGGTGAAGGAATCCTTGGAAACGGCGAGCCGCTTATTTCTGACAGAACCAAGACTATGGCTGGACAGGCTACATCTGAAGCTTACCTCAAGGGAAATATCGACAGAGATGATAAGCAGCTTGTAGAAGGCAGAACTATTCAGATGGATGTCTATGGAAATGATGGCAATGTCTACACTATCAACTTCAAGCTTACAGACAATGCGGATGATGAAGACAATACCTATAGCGTTCAGATTGATAAGATATTGGATAAAAATGGTAACAAAATCAGCAACACTCTTAATGAGAAGCTGACACTTACATATGATCATGCTAATGGCCGTCTTACAGGCATTACTCCTTATCCTATATATACACTTGATAATGGTGTACAGGAACTGGATGATGACGGAAACGTATTATCTACCACCTATACAATGGATGGAAGAATGGGACAGGCAGAATTTAGCCGAACACTGACAGGTAAAGATGGTAATCAGTACACAATCTATTATTCCATCGATCACCATGTTCCTGAGGAAGGCGAGGAAGAGACAGATACTGCAGATTATGATTTCAATGTAGTATACGTAAGAAAAGGTGAAGGAACCAGGCAGTATATAAATAAAACAATGGCAGTCATTGATTATGACAGTGAAAGCGGAAATCTTCTGACAATTGATGGCGAGAATGCCGGAGAAATCAATGTTGACCTTTCTGAAATCTATGATGGAATCGGAGATATAACCTTTGATATTTCCAATACTACAATTCCTGTTGCAGCTGGAACAAGCTACAGATTTGAGTTTAATGGAGAAGCAGATGTTCTTGGTTCATTAAACGTGGACTTCTCAAATACATCCAATTACGCCAGCTCAAACGGAGTTCATTCATCTTCAGTCTCTGCCATCAGGGGAGATACATATGGCCTTAACAAAGGATATCCAAATGGAGATATGAATGGAATAACAATATCTGACAATGGCTCTATATATGCTAAATATAGCAATGGCCAGGATGTTAAGCTTGCACAGATTGTTGTAGCTGAATTCAATAATGCTATGGGACTTGAGAAGGTTGGCGATAATCTATATTCAGCATCTCTTAACTCTGGCGAACCGATGTATATGGATATTACAGAGGACGGTGGCTACATGACATCAGGCGTTCTGGAGGCAAGTAACGTGGATCTGGCAAAAGAATTTACGGACATGATCACAACCCAGAGAGGCTTCCAGGCGAATAGCCGCGTGATCACTACATCTGATGAACTTTTACAGGTTCTTAAGAACCTGAAACGATAATTGCTTTATCGTATAAAACACAGCTGAAATAATGCGATAAAACTGGAAACTCAATTTTTCGATTATTAAAAATGAAATTTTGTATCACAAGGCTGGACTGATGTCCAGCCCTTTTTATTAAAAAACTGTGAAAATTTTATTAAAAAGCAGTTGTATTTCCGTAAGCCATGATATATAGTTAAGCTACACGGCAGAAATAATCTTAACTTAAATAAAATAATTTTAACTAAAATTAGTTAAGATTCATAACAAAATAAAAGGCAAAACCATTGAAAGATGGTGACGCAAAGCTATAGGGTCTCAATCGCAAGAAAGCGACAGACAGCCAGTTGCTGGCACTTATGGAGAGTGCTAAAGTGATGGCCGCCCTGTTATAAGTAGTACAGACGGTCATATTTTTTGGGTAATTGTAGTACACAAGGGTTCACGGATGAACGGGCTACATAGGTTATGTGGCCAGAGTACAGGGAGAATTACTATTTAGTATTTTACTTAGCTTTGCGTCATGCCTTTGTCTATAATTGGTAGGTATTTTGCACAGGCTGGGTTTCTGGGCAGAATACCTTTTTTCATGTCCATAGCTAGATAGTATTTTCTATTATAAGGAACAAATATGGCAGATATAAATCTCAAGAAGCTTAGCAGAGCAGAACTCTTGGAAATGATGATCTCTTTTTCCGAAGAGGCTGAGGCTGCAAGGCAACATGAAAAAGAGCTCAAGGATGAGCTTGAAAAAGAAAAACTTCAAATGCAGCATGATTTTGCAGAAGAAAGAGCAGCGATGCTAAAGAGCTTTGATGAAGAGAAGGCTCAGATGCGAGCGAAGTTCAATGAGCAGAAGGCTCAGATGCAGGAGAAGTTCGACAAGGATGTGGCAGGTCTTAAGGCGAGGCTTACGAGGGAGAAGGCTGAGCTTCAGAAACAGGTTGATGATTCTCTTATGAAGATAGAGAATTCACAGTCACTTGCAGAAGCATCGATTCAGCTGGGAGGCATTATGGAATCCGCCCAGAAGGCAGCAGATCTTTATGTCAACACACTCAAAAAGAGTGCGGAGGCAGAGTACAAGGCTCTTATGCTTGATATCGAGAAGAGCAAGCTCCGTGTCAAAAAGGCCGAAGAAGCGCAGCTCAAGCAGATAGCTGAGAAAGCTTCCAAGGCAGCAGCGGAAGAGGTAAATGAGAAACCTAAGAGACGTGCAACCAGAAAGAAAAAAGATGAGTAATAAGAATAAGCCTGATCTTTCTGAGTATAAGCCTTCTGTAGATGAACTTAAGAAGGAACTTAAGAGAGAGAACAGCAAAAAAGAATATAGAAACGTTCTGAGAAATACACTCATTGTTGTAGTATCTGTGGCAGCGATAGCAGTACTTATCTCAAGCTTTTATGTAACAGTTCTGAAGGTTACGGGAGACAGCATGACACCTACTCTTGAGACCGGTCAGATAGTTATAGCACAGAACAGTCAGGAATTTGAAGCTGGAGATTTGCTGGCTTTTTATTACAACAACAAAGTGCTTGTAAAAAGAGTTATTGGGTCACCTGGGGATTGGGTGAACATAGATGCAGAAGGAAGAGTTTCAGTTAATGGCATAAAGCTGGATGAACCCTACGCATCAGATTTTAGTCTGGAGCCAACAGATATCGAATTTCCATATCAGGTTCCAGAGAATAGATGGTTCGTTTTAGGGGATCATAGAAGCGTATCCATCGATTCAAGATCCACTGTGGTGGGTTGTGTTACTAAGGAACAGCTTATTGGTAAGGTTGTTTTCAGGGTTTTTCCATTTGATGTTTTTGGCAATCTTTAATTTAGGATGATTTAGAAAGTCAGAATAGATTATTAGAGGTAAAATGGCATGCGCAAGGTAGATGAGAGTCGCGCACAAAACTACATAAAGAAACATCGCAATAACAAGAGATGGCTTGCTTTTGCGCTGTGCGTTTCTCTGTTTACCGGAACGTTGACGCTGTATCTTTTAAATAAGCCAGCGACAGCCATGACCGAGGAAGGAGCCGCACAGGTTGGCCTGGTTCTTGAGACAGCGGACTCCGAGTTTGAGATGGGTCTTATTGAGCAGATGAATCAACAGGAATCAAATGCTCAGGAAGATAGAGCGGTGACAGAGACATCTGACAATGTTGTTACCGTAGATGTTTCGCAGCTGGGTGACGGGGACCTGGATGAGAGTGAAACATCTAAAACCTGGGAGGATATAATTGAGGCGATTCCGGAGGATGAAACTGAGAAACAGGCATCTGATGCAAGCTCAGCTTCATCCGGGGAAGCTTCAGCATCTTCTTCAGATTCATCTGACAAAGAGAACTCAAGTGCTTCATCGAGTGCATCTTCTTTGGAAGAGAGCTCTGATGCAGCATCAAGTGCTTCCTCTGACAAGGTGATCAAGGATAAGTTAGAAGATCTTGGCGATGTAAAAGATGTTTCTCTTACAGCCAGATATTTGGATAATTCAGGCAAAGAGATAGCTGAGAGTCAGGAACTGTTCAAGGCTTCTGAAGGCGAAGAAATAAAAGCTCTTGATTTCAGTATTGATTACAAGGTAATTGAGAACTACTACTTTGTAGATGCTAGACTTGGTGACAAGAAGCTTGTCAGCATCGAGAAGAAGACTGGCATAGCTCAGTTATCTGATTCAGCTTCAGCTGATGCAAGTTCAGAAGCCAGCTCAGAAGTGACAGATGATGCTTCAGCTTATGCAGCAAGTTCTGACGAGGAATCAGCTGCACCAGCCAAAGAGAAGACATTCACCTATTACGAAGCGAAGACTTCTGAAGGTGAGACTATAGAGATAAGAGAAGATTCAACTGTTGTATTTGGATATGTAGCTGCCAATACACAAGAGAGCTTTGTTTATCAGAACGATGAAGTGACTGTTACAGTCAAGCTTTCAAGACCAGGAATTCTTCCTGAGGGAGTTGCTCTTTCTGTTAAGACAGTAGATAAGAGTACAGAAGGCTATAACTACGAGGCTTATATCGATGCTCTTAACGAAAGTGCAGAAGATATTGCCAAGGCAAGTGGTGATGACAAGCAGACAACTTATGATGAGAACAATGTAGTTCTTTTCGATATCGCGTTTATGCTTGATGAAATCGAATATGAGCCTAAGGACGGAACAGTTTCAGTATCTATCAGCTTTAATAACAATCAGATTTCTGATGGACTTGGAACAACAGATTCAGAAGAGGTTGCACTTGTTCACCTTCCTGTTTCTGAGGAAGTCATGAAGGAAATAGATGCAACAAGTGAGGCAACAGAGATTTCTGCTTCAGATATTTCTGTAGAAGTGCTCGCCGATAGCAGCGTAGAGCTTGGAGAGAATAAGGACGTTGTTTCTTTTGAAACTGGTTCATTCTCAATGTACGGTGCTATCAAGTACAGCAATTCAGAGACATGGGCTGGCAATCAGAAGTACACAGCCAAGGAAATAATCAGCTGGCTTGGTGATTCAACCTTCTTTGGTGTTGTGGCTAAGACCTACGACGGTGGTAACAACCACAGTGAAGCTAACATTGCTGTAGAAAATATTACAAATGTTCAGAACTATACGATTGGTATCTCAACCAAGGTGTTGACTACAATCGATGATTTTAAGATTACTGTTGAGAAGGTAGTAGAGGGATCACCTAAGGTTGGAACCTTTAAATTCGCTCTTTTCTCTGATGTAAAGGGTAAGAACAAGATCAGAGGTGGCGAGTTCTCAATCACTACTAATGGAAACGGTAAAGGATCGGCAGTATTTGACCTGTCTGACCTTCAGAAGGCTAATGGAACTACCTATCCACGTGTATATGTATACGAGCTGGATGATGAAGGCAACGCAGTCATGGACGGCGGAGTTGTTGGAGCTTACACAGTTAATTACGGTGGAGATTCCATAGAGGCTCCAGCTGATGCGGTCGGATTCTTCAGTGATAACTATGTTATCAACATGAACGGATATGATCCTGTCAATGTTCTTGAGAAGGTAGATGGAGCGACTATCTACTACGTAACAGGATGGACTTCCTACATAGGCATTACTTATTACCAGAATCAGGTATATGGCCGTAAGCCGGATGGCTCAATGGGTTGGACTAACTACGTTCGTACTGATTACAATCAGAGGTTGCCTATAGACATTGATGCAATGCGAAGCCAGGCTGATGTAGCATCTCAGAAGCTTGCTTATGCAACATCAAGTGGCAATGTAGAAGTTGTAAATATAGTTGCTACCAAGAAAAATGGCGATCTTCAGACAGATCTTAGTACCAAGTACTTTAAGAACAGTAAGGATCCTAACAACTACGCGGTTAATACAGGCTTTAAGTTAAGTGATGATAAGCTTCTTGTCATAAACGTAGATATGACAGGAACCAAGAATTATAACCTTCAGAAGTTTACCTACAATGGTCAGGGAACAGGTGACTGGAGTGATGCTGCTAACCACATTGTTATCAACCTGGTACAGAAGAATTCAAATGGAGATTACGTTCCATATACAGGCTCTGTACAGGCCAATATCATGTCAGGTACACTCATAGCTCCTTACGCAACTGTAACTACAACAGGTTCCTACAGCGGAACAATCGTAGCTGACAAGGTTATCAAGAGCTGTGAGATCCACAAGATGGATATGAGACGTTACCTCGATTCATCTGCAAGCATCACAGTAACTAACACAGGCTGTGAAGAAATTGTTCCTTTTGATATCAAAGCTTACAAGTATGTGAACGACGTTGAACCTGATGGCAACGAGGTATTTGATTTCACTTTAAGGTTCCTTGAGCCAGACAGCAACAAGTGGAAGGTTATAACAGACCAGCTTCACAACGATGGCGACAGTATCAAATATGATGTGACCAATCCTCTTGAAGAGCTTGGAATGCGTTATGACAAGGGTAATAGTTATTACTTCCTCCTTACAGAGAATAACACGACAGGCTACTATACAAAGGATGAGACAGGAATTCTCGTTAAGGTTAAGTATTACCCCAAGAGAGACCTGCTTGGCAATGTAACTAAGACAATAGAAGAAATAAACTATTACAGAGTTCCGGCTGAGGGTGTTGCCAGCATGATAGCTTCTGGAACACTGGATGGAACTTATAATTCAGATAACTACAGAATTAAGGCTGATTATGAGAAATCCAAAGGTAAGCTCTATGGAAAGGTTGCTTTCTTTAATACAAACGCCAAGGCAACTATGTTGCGAATCCACAAGATGGTTGTTAACGATCTTGGCTCCAAGGCTGTAAGAGATGCAGCTGATGGAACAGCCCTTCTCAGAACGGTTATATTCCGTATTACTAATAACTCTACAGGTAATTACATTATCCTTGAGGGCTTTGTAAGAGAGAAGAATGAGGTCAAGACCAACACTATTTATGAGTATGATGCCAAGACTCATCAGAGAACTGGCAAACAGTATACAGCTACTTACAACCAGAGTGCTCAGTGGACAATAGAAGGACTTCCTTCAGGTCTCTACACTGTAGAAGAAGTAGCAGATGGCAAGACCTTCACTTACGACTACGCTACTAACACCAGCTCAGTCAAGGATGGTGAGGCAATCTGCCGAGTTACTAAATATGATGTGACGATTGATGATGAAGAAGCTGGCCTGACCAAATACGGTGCAGGTGGTGAGAACTACAGAAAAGTATTCTCAAGTGACTTTATCAGTAAAAGAGATGATCCTCCTACAAACGTTAAGGTTGGAGGCGCAGTTCAGACAGTTCAGGTATGTAACTATTACAGCAGCCCTGTAGGACCAATTCAGGTGACCAAGTACTTTACTGGCGGAACCTGGACAAATGACATGGCTTTTGAATTTACAATAGCTGCTGAGAATTGTCAGGTTCATGATTCAGAAGGTCGTGAAATTACACTGGCACAGGATAAGATTCCATTACCTGTAAATGGAAATACAGTAGTAGTTACCGGAGCAAATGCAACTTTCGACAGCAATACCGGAGCATACACTGCAACAGTAGACTTTGGCTCAATACCATTCAGGTATGAAGGCACATATTACTACACCATTACTGAGAAGAACTCAGAGGTGGAAGGCGTCAGATATGATACCAGAACCTATTATGTAAAGGCAGTTGTTTCCAAGAAGCATACTACCTTCACTGCAAGACATAACATCAGGGCTTTGACACATCCGGTTGCAGAACATAACTATGGTGGCAAGTATGATGTTGGTGGCCAGACAGTAGTAACAGATGATTTCTTCTATCTGGGAGCTAACATTACTTATGCAACAGATCCTGAATATCAGAATGCAGTATGTGAATGTGAGCTTTACATCAAGGAGAATCCTGATACATCCAAGCCTGAGGAGCTTGAGTTCCACATAAACTTCAACAAGGGTTCTATAGCAGACGTAGGCTTCTACAACTCAATGGTTGGTAAGCTTAGTGTCAGAAAGGTTTGGCTTGATGCGGATGGACAGCCTGATGCTGATGATCACACATCACTTACTCTTCAGATATGGCAGAGAATAGTAGATAAGGCTGGCATAAGGTCAGAATGGAGAATCTACGAGGGCAGATCGATCCAGCTGTCTAATCAGAATGGATGGCAGGAAACAGTAGATGACATTCCACTTCAGGATGAGCACGGTTACGATTATGAGTACTGTGTAAAAGAGCCAGATGAATACTTATATACTCATCAAGTTACCTATTCCTACGGTCAGAGCACAAGGGGCATGAATGCTATTGATGGAAATGCCCAGGGCATGATCAAGGTAAATAATAAAGATGTTAGAGATACAGGCTATGCTATGACCCATCAGCAGGGTGGAGTTGACTTTGGTATAGTGACTATCACTAACAAGACAACATTTGACAATGCTCTTCCATCAACAGGTGGAAGCGGAACAGCGCCAATTACGGCTGCTGGTGTAGGGCTCATGATCATACCGGTTATTGGAGCATTGATTCATGGTAAAAAGAGAAAGAGCCTGGAAAAAAGGTTATAAAATCGCAAGATTTTTAACAGGTGCGCATATGCACCAGATATAAAAAAGAAAAACACAAGATTCAAAGGAGAGGAAAAATGAGAGGACTTAAAAAAGTTTTAGCCGGAATCATCACCGGTGCGCTTGCTCTTACAATGGCTTTTGGAGCAGGCAACGTAACTGCTAAGGCAGCAGAAAACAGCGGAAAAATTACTATCAGCAACACAACACAGGGCAAGGAGTACACTCTTTACAAGGTGTTTGATGCAACTTATGTAGCTGATGCAGATAACAAGGTAGCTTATAGCTATGATGGATCTAATGCAGCTTTCCTTGCAGCACTTGATGCTGATTCAAGCCCATTTACAGTTACTGCTTACAACGGTGGCTATAACGTAGTTAAAAAAGACGTAAAAGATGAAGATGTTATTAAATTTATTGAAGCTAATGCTGACAAATATGTTTCAGTAGCTACTCAGACGGGTAATGGCGGAGCACTTACTTTTGCCAATATTCCTTATGGTTATTACTACATTACTTCATCTCTTGGTACAGCGGTTACTATTACAAGTGCTGTTCCTGAGCAGAAAGTAATCGATAAGAACCAGGAGATTACAATCGACAAGATGGAAGGTGTTGAGGATGCTGCTGGTAAGATTCAGTGGTACTATGAGGGCGAAGGCGAGACAGCTCAGCCTATTATCCCAACACAGGCTATTGGTCAGGTTGTTAACTACAAGATTACAGGTACTGTAACTCAGTACAATGGTGTTGACAGAGTAACTTCACTTACATTCACAGATACAATGTCAACAGGTCTTACATTTAATAGTGATTCTGTTGCTGTTAAGGTTAACAATACTGTTCTTACAAAGGGAACAGATTATACAGTAACTACTGACGCTCAGACAAATACAACAACAATTGTTGTTCCTACAGTAAATGGTGATGAGTTTAAGTATCCTTCAAATGCACCATACGAGATCACATATACGGCTACAATCAACGCTTCAGCTCTTGATGAGGTTCAGAACAACAAGGTAGTTCTTAAGGACCAGAATGGTAAGGAGCTTGGAAAAGATAACACAAAGGTTACATATTACAGCATCGGACTTAAGAAGTATGAGAAGGTTGGCGATGACAAGAAGGCTCTTGCAGACGCTCACTTCAGACTTTACACAAATGAAGAAGGCGGCAAGGAGATTCCTGTAGTTCTTGTTTCTGGAACAGGTAAGGCTGATTCTGAAGTAGATAACGTATACCGTCTTGCAATAGGCGATGAAGAAGGTGTAGAGATGGTAACAGGTAAGACTGGTATCATCTATGTAAAGGGTCTTAAGAATGGTAGCTACTACTTCGAAGAGACGCAGGCTCCTGCTGGTTACAACAGACTTGAGGCACGTAAAGGAGCTACAGTATTTAATGGAAATGTTACTCCAGACGAGTTCGAAGTAGAGAATAAGACTGGTGCACTTCTTCCTTCAACAGGTGGTGTTGGTACAACAATCTTCTACATCGTTGGTGGAATGCTTATCGTAGCTGGCGTTGCATACTTCATGCTTCGCAGAAAAGCTCAGGCAGAGTGATTGACCCGGGGATTGAAAAAGTTTTGTTTATATAATATTTTGTAGTAAATTTGAATCTTGTTTACTGTGTTTTCCAAAAGAGCTAAATGGGCTCTTTTGGGAAATGCAGATTTGATTCAAGATATGTTCTAAAACTGATGGAAGTAGGATGAATAAGAAGTTTAAGAAACAAATACCAAACATAATATTCGGAATCATCTTTTTGGTAGGGCTCGCAATTTTTCTTTATCCGTCAGTCAGCAATTATATTAATTCCAAGCACCAGAGTAGAGCTATTACCAGTTATCAGGATGCTTTGGAAGCGATATCAGAGGAAGATTATTCCAGATTCTGGCAGGAGGCTCGAAAATATAATGAAGAGCTTGCCGAGAAGCCAATGCATTTTACTCTGGATGATGAGGAACTTGCAGAGTACAACAGTATTCTTGATCCTACAGGAACAGGAATCATAGGATATATAGAAATCGAAAATATAGGTGTTAATCTGCCTATATACCACGGAACAGAAGAGTCTGTTCTTCAGGTGGGAATTGGACATTTGGAAGGAACATCCTTCCCTACAGGAACAAAGAGCACTCATGCAGTGCTTTCAGGACACAGAGGACTTCCATCCTCCAAGCTTTTTTCTGATCTGGACCAGATGATAGTGGGAGATACATTTCTTTTACATATTATGGATCAGACATTTGCTTATCAGATTGATCAGATATCAATTGTGTTGCCTGAAGAGGTTCAGGGTCTGGCAATTGTAAATGACGAAGAATATGTCACGCTGGTGACTTGTACACCTTATGGTGTCAATACTCACAGGCTCCTTGTAAGAGCAAGGCGTGTTGATTATAGCGAAGAAACAAAGATTATTGTTCCGGCGGATGCCACAAGATATGGAAACATGGTAGTAGCGCCATTTATCGGAGCACCGGTACTTTTAATAGCATTTATTGTATACTTGGTATGTACATCCAAGTGGTTTCGTAATAGAAAGAAAGCTGATAATAAGCCGCATAAATGAGGAATCGCTTAATGAATAAAAGATTTTCGTGGCGAAAATTGAATATTGCAGCTCTTTTGATAATGGTCATGGTTATTACCCTGTGCTTGCCAGTAAGAGTAAGTGCAAGGGGACTGATAGATGTTAATCAGGCTGGTGATCTGACACTTATATTTCGGTCTAACGAGGCTGAGAACCTGGATAATATTATTCCTATCACAGGTGTTCAGATTAAGATCTACAAGGTGGCAGATATCAGTTCAACTGGAGAGTTTACGCTTTTTAATACCTATTCAAATATTAGTAATTTTCCAGTTAAGGATATCAACAGGATCAATGATCAGCAGACCTGGAAGCAGGTAGCTTCTGTAATAGGCGGATTTATCTACCAGAATAATGTCTGGCCTTCAGCTACACTTACTACTGACGATGAAGGAAGTGCTCATTTTACAGGAATTGATCTGGGACTTTACTATGTTGGACCAGTTACCAAGGAAGCTAATGACTGTCTTTACTCTTTTGATCCATTTATGATCTCGGTTCCGGGACTTGATGAGAATGATGAGTGGGTTAACCCTGTAGATGCAGTTGTAGCTAGGGTTAAGTGTAAGATTACAATGCTTCCCAAGAATGCATCCTATGAAGTTCTCAAGGTTTGGGATGATGCGGGATATGAATCAAACAGACCATCATCAGTCAGCGTTACATTGTATTGTGATGGAGCAGAGTACAAGACAGTAACACTTAGTGCAGCTAATAACTGGAGATACTCATGGACATACATGGAAGGTCATTCCTGGACTGTTTCTGAGCATGTAACAGGAAGATATGTAGTTTCACTTACAACAGGTGGCAATACCTTCAGGATTACCAATACCTATACACCACCTGATACACCGCCGGATACACCAGACACTCCGGATAACCCTTATACACCTGATACACCGGATACTCCAAGTGAGACACCTGGAATTCCAAGTATTCCAGAGGTTTTGGGTGCTGTGAGAGATAGATTGCCACAGGTACTTGGCGCAAGGAGACTTCCTCAGACAGGACAGCTCTGGTGGCCATTACCGGTACTGATTATTGTAGGAGTTCTTTTGATAATCAGGGGAATTCGTAAGAACAAAGAGTTATGAAGAAGATAGTAGGATATTTATACATTCTGGTGGGAGCTGCGTGTATTATGGCAGCAGCTTTTATCATCAGAAACAATCTAATAGAGAATGAGCAGGCAGGAAGTGCTTCTGATCAGTTTTTGGAAGGTGTTATCGAGCAGATTCCGAATACAGTTCTGGCAGCAAGCGGAGATATGCCTGTGGTAGATGTGGATGGTCACAGCTTTATCGGTACCGTAGAAATTCCTAGCTTGGGACTTCTTTTACCGGTTCAGAATGAATGGGACAAGAAGGCAGCAAGGTATGCTATTTGTAGATATATGGGATCTGTCTATGAAAATGATCTTATCATCTGTGGACACAACTACGAAGAGCATTTTGGAAGATTGGGAGAGCTGAATACTGGCGATGATGTTATCGTGACAGATATGAATGGTATCAGCTTTTATTTCAAGGTTTCTAATATAGAGACTTTGGGAGCTACAGATACTGAAGAGATGGAAGCTGGCGACTGGGATCTGACTCTTTTCACCTGTACAATTGGTGGTGCAAACAGAGTTACGATCAGGTGCGAGGCTACTGGAGAGTTTACCGAGACAGGTGCTACACCAGATGTTCTGGATGCAGCTGAGAAGAGTAAGCATATCAGGAAACAGGACTAAATATAATGATGATTTAGACCACTGGTTTTTAATGATATGTACCCAGAATCCTGGACACATATATGAACTAGGCTGAACACATGGATGCTACCCTGTATTGTACAGGTGGCATCCATTTTGTTTTTGCCTGAATTCTTTTGTTATTGTAGTAATCTATATAATCTTCAACTGC
>JAEEGL015750489.1_pt1 | contig 15585 bp, 16 predicted proteins | sample 9134231 | NCBI WGS metagenome assembly JAEEGL01 (sample SAMN16246548, study PRJNA631951) | gut metagenome | biome: gut microbiome; feature: rumen; material: fiber-attached | host: Bos | place: Iran: Karaj | collected 2018-10
CAATATTTGGCTACTCATATTCTACTTCTATTTCCTTTGTCTGACCATACTTGAAATTCAGTTCTGATCTTTAAAACTTCTTTTTTCTTTGCTCCTTTTCTTCCGCGGCTTTAAAACGGAATTTACTCTGCAAAGTTACACATTCTTTTTTTGCTGCTCATTCACTCTTTAGTTCAACGACGACCATTTCCGGCCGGTTATTGAAGCGGATGGGGATGACGCTGTTGCCGATGCCCCGGCTGACGATCATTACTGTATTCTGCTCTTGGTAAACTCCACCGTCATACTTAGGAAAGAATCCCTGATTAGGCGCAATGATGCCGCCGATGAAGGGCAGCCGGAACTGACCGCCATGGGCGTGGCCGCTTAAGACCAGATCAACATTCTCTTTGACGTAAGCTTCAAACAGTTCCGGGCGATGGGAAAGCAGAACGCAGTAGTCAGAAGTAAGATTCATCTGCTGGAGTTTCGTTTCCAGAATGCTTTCCTGAATGTAGTCAGACCGATCGGTAAAGTCCGGGTCATCAACCCCGGCAAGCTGAATGGACTGGCCGTTCTCAGTAAGAAGTACCACTTCATCATGGAGGACTCTTACTCCTTCCTTCAGCAGTCCTTCTTCCAGCAAAGCATATTGACCGGTGATCCAGGCTTCGTGATTGCCGGTCACGTAATAACAGGGCGCAATGGCCATCAGTTCGCTTACCAGATTAATGGCAACCTCAATGTCCGTTTTATTAGCGTCAACCAAATCCCCGGTCAGGGCAATGATGTCAGGACTGATTTCCCTGACCTTCTCAATTATCTGTCGATTATCCTTACCAAAGCTGGCGTTATGCAGATCCGATATCACGGCTATCCTGAAGCCATCAAAACCAGAGGGCAGCCGCGTGCTGGAAACCTGATAGCGGCTGATGCCTACCGTCACATTTCCCCATATTGTCCATACCGCTACTATCAATAATACTGCCAGTATGATGATCTTTTTCCTTTTGCCCTTTGTCTTATTCATTCAAACACCCGTTTCCCAATTGGTACTTTTCTATTCTATCACAACCGTATTTCTTTTATTTGGGTAAAGAAGGACCGGCTGAGGCTTCCGCAAGCCGGTGAATACTGCCGGTTCGTTGATATGACAGGAGGTGAAATGCTATAATGCTGGTAATCAATAACCACTACTAAAATTGAGAAACGAATAATCCTTTCGTGAAGCCTGAATGGCGTTTTGTCATGATGATTTCACTTTTCCGCAATCTGCTAAAGAAACAAAAGAAGGAGGAACTGGTTATGTTCAGAAAATCCGGCCGGGCAATAAACTTTATTCTCGTTATCTGTATGATCATCTTTTTCATCTTTTCTGTGATTGGCTGTACGCCCCAACCGCAGCCAGAGCCGCAACCCCAACCGCAGCCGGACCCGGTAAAACCGGAAATCGAATATGATAAGGATTATCCCCGCACACCTATCCAGTTTACCTACAACAAACTTCACAAAGGTACGATTAATCCCGAGGGGACGATCAGACTGTTAGTGATACCTATCGAAATCGAGGGCGGTGACCCAATTGATGAAGAAGTGCTGAACAATCTGAAGCTGTGGATCGAAGGTCCTTATGACAACAGGTTCTGTCTGGACACCAGGCAGTATTATCTTAACGCCTCCTATGGTCGGGTTAATCTGGTATGTGATATCATGCCAACCTATAAGCTGGGCATTACCCTGGATGAATGGACGACCGGAGAAAGACTACGTAAGTTCAAATATATTTACAGCCGGGAAATAATTGAAAAAACGATAAAAAGCTATGTTCCTGATTCCAGCATTTATGATTCTGATTCCGACGGCTATCTGGATGGGGTGATCTGCGTCATCAACGAACCGTATGAAATAGAACAGGCTGCCGGAGCGCCAATGATGGACGATTACGAAATGAGTCTTATGGCCGATAATGCCAAAGTGTCAATGTTTATCGACATCCCAGTCTACTTTTTTAACGATCCTGTTGATCACCGCAGCAACATTTTAGCCCATGAACTGGCTCATTGTTTCGGAATAATGGACTATTACGACTATCGTATGAAGAATAGGTTTGCCGGTAACTATGACCTCCAGTCCATTTCCAACTATGGCGACTGGAACAGTTACTCCAAAATGGCCGTTGGCTGGATCGATCCTTATGTGATCACCCCGGATGTTGAAAAGGTAACTCTTAAGCTGCGCAACAGTGCTGAATACCCTGATGCCATCCTGATACCCTGCGGGCAGTGGAACGGTACGCCTTTCGATGAGTATCTGCTGATCGACGTCTTTGGTGGCCGGGGCAACAATGAGAAACCTTTCAGCACCTATTTTGAAGCCGATACGGAAACTGATGGCATCGCTGATCTGGGCGGGGTAAGACTCTTACACGTCGATGCCCGGCTGATGAAAAGAGTTCATACGACAGGGAAAGGACTTGGCTGGTTTGATGATTTCTCAGGCGCGAAACGATACACCAGGTTTGATGTCTGCCATGCGTATTCCAATAGCACCATGCCGGATGCTGAAAGCATGGATGATTCGCCGGATAAAAATCCAAATTACCATCTGCTGTCGCTGATACTTGCCGGTCAGGAAACGTTCTTACCAGGCAACAATTTCTACAGTTCCTATCTCTTCCACACCGGAGATGTCTTCACAATGGAGAAATACCAGAGTTATTTCCCCAATTATCCCTTAAGCAATAAAAAGGAACCGGTAAACTACCGGTTCACGGTTGAAAGCTTCGACAGCGAGACCCTTGAAGCGATCATTATGATCGAAAGGGAATAGAAGACGCTGAAGACTAAGACAATTTCTCATCAGAATAACCAGGAAAAACATTCATTGTTCAGCGGTTCCCCTCTGATCAACTGAATGTTTTTCTTTGCACATCAGACAACAATTATTGGCCAGAGCTGATCTTTCTGATCATGTCAGCCAGATCAAGGAAATTCTCGGCCTTCATGATGGCCATGCCCTGGGTTTCATCACCCAGAATGACCAGCGAATCGCCAGCATTGATGTCAAAGATCTTTCTTGCCTTGGCCGGGATGACGATCTGGCCCTTATCGCCGACCGTTACCACCCCAAAGATGTGCTTGCCTTTAGGCGGGACGCCAAAACCCATGTCCTCACCGCTTTCATGGTTGGCCAGATCATCAAGCGATACGCCTAAGCCGTTGGCCAGTAACCGGCACTTCTCCAGATCCGGTACGGTTTCCCCGCTCTCCCACTTGGCTACCGCCTGCCGGGATACCCCGGCAATCTCGGCAATGTCCTCCTGAGTCAGTGATTTCAGTTTTCTTAACTGTACGAGGTTATCCTTAAACATAATGCTCATCCTTTCTTCTTTATTCCCAATACCGCCCATCTTACAAAGGGCAGTCTGGCTATGATCAGCGGTAAGAGATAGCCGACCGCAAAGCCGGCCAGTGTGCTTACCAGATAGACCGGCAAGGGTTCTAATAGCCTGGGTCTGGCTACAAACAGGGCAATGGCGGAAATGCCCAGATAATGGAAGACATACAGGCCGAAGCTGTGCCTATTCATCCAACCGGTAAAACGGTTTTCATAATCCAGGTATCGGCCAAAGCCGCCCAGAATGGCCAGACAGCCCAGCCAGCCGTAACTGGTAAACAGCACGGAGCGGTATACCGGCTCATCAGCGTAGTTCTTACCGAAGCTGTAAAAGCAGAAGCCAATGCCTAAGCCAAGGGCCAGGGTAAGAAACAGCCAGAAGTACTCTTTAACGGTTTCCATGACTTCTTCATGAGAGAAGATGAAATAGCCCAAGAAGTACAGAGTGTTGTATAAGCCAAAGCGGTAGACCACCACTACCGGGGTATTGCCGCTCTGAGCGGAAAGCCAGACTGCACCAGTAAGCAGTAACAGGATTGGCAGATTGACCTTCTTTCCTAACTGCCAGCCTCTGTCCTTCTCCAGTTTTCTGACTCCAACTAACATCACGCTGAACAGCCACAGCATCTGGGCAAACCACAATACCCCCTGACCGGAGAGAACCATGATCAGATACTTGACAAACCAGGGAGCCCCAGCCATCTGGTCAAAGGCATTGGAAAGGGACATGCTGATGTAGCCCTGGACAAACTGAAAGACAAATAAGCCGATGGTAGAAGGTACTAACAGTTTAGTCGTGCGGCTTCTGATGAACTCCTTATCGCTGTGCTTCTCCAAATAGAGCCGGGAAGTGATGCCGGAAACAATGAATAATATCGGCATCAGCCAGGGATAGACGAAGTTCAGATAAAGATCATAATATTGGACTTCAAGATCAGTGATCTTACCTAATCCCCCAGCAATACCTTCAGCGTTATACATGTAAAACACATGGTAGAAGACCACTAGTACAACTATAAACCAACGGATGTTATCCAAATAATGTTTTCTCACACTTATCCCACCTTTGCAACTAAAACTAACATAATTGTAGAAAAGTGGGAAATGTTATACCACCAACCGGACTTAACAATTCAGCAGGATTTCTGTCAGCTTTGGTTGCCTTGCCGGCAACTGCAAAAATGGATTGCCTTGGTCATGCGGATCAGAAAACAAAAAACAGCTCCTTCGAGCTGGCAGAGCTATAAAAAAAAGTCCTAAGACCTTGTAATTGCTATTTGGTGGAGAATACCGGGATCGAACCGGCTACCTCCTGCTTGCAAGGCAGGCGCTCTCCCAAATGAGCTAATTCCCCAAAAGAAATGGTGGGCCTGAATGGAATCGAACCAGCGACCTCGCCGTTATCAGCGGCGCGCTCTAACCATCTGAGCTACAGGCCCATCATACGTCACTGTTTACCAGTGCTTTAATATAATATCACAGGTGTTAATTTATTTGCAAGGGAAAAAACAAAATATTATCATAAAAATATGAAGCGTTATTATGTCATTTTTGAGGGCCAGGTACAGGGCGTCGGCTTCCGCTGGGTGCTGATGCGGCTGGCCCACATGTACAATCTGACCGGCTGGGTGCGCAACCGCGATGACGGCCGGGTGGACTGCGAACTGCAGGGTGATGCCGTCAGCATCTTTGATCTGATCGCCAAGGCTCACAGCGCTTCCTACTATGTCCGCATTGACAATTACTCAGCTAAGGAGATCGAACCGGTCGAACACGAGACCGGCTTTGATGTTCATTATTAGACAGGGACAGCTGCCTGACGGCAGCTGTTTTCTTTTCTATTCCGCTTCGTCCCAGAGTTCAACGATTCTCTGGCGGTACTTCTGGCCGTCAATGACCACGATATCCCGGCCGATGGTGTTGTCAAAGGAAGTGAGGTATTCCTGACCGTTGATCTCCACGATCCGGCACTTCAATACGAAGTCCTGCCATCTGGCAAAGCCATACCGGCGGTCCTTATAGCGGCGGATGGCATCATAGCTTAAGCCATATTCCGTCCGTCCCTTTTTCTCCTTTAAAGCCCAGTTACAGTTGGCAACGCCGTTGCCCCAGTGATCGGAGCCTCTGATGACGCCTTCATCAGAGTACCAGTACTGCGAACCGCTATTGGAAGTGAAGTCCGGCTCACCTTCCGGCTTACCGGTCTCTTGATAGGTGACGATCGTTCTTTCAAAGAAGTTCAGCGGACCGGCGGTTCCCTGCTGCAGGGGTTCATACATCTTGCGGGTATTGTTCAGATAATAACCGGCAGCCTTATAGTCAAAGCGCTCGGGATCAACATTCAACTTATACTGGCTTACCAGTTCTTCGTTATTTCTTTTCATTTTGGTTCTCCTGTTTCCCATTTTGTTCCTTTTCAAGAGGAAAGAATATGATAACTGATTTTTGGGCAACTGTAAACCACCGAAAGCGTCAAACCCCGGTTTCATTTTTTCAAATTTCCCCTTGGCATATGGGAAAAATAGTGTATAATAATAATGCTCATTGGGAATTAGCCAAGCGGTAAGGCAACGGACTCTGACTCCGTCACTCAAAGGTTCGAATCCTTTATTCCCAGCCATGAACATTAACCCCGGCAATTGCGCGGGGTTTTCTTTTTCCCGCTTTCCGTTTTACAATATAGTCATGAACAAGGATCTCAAGGAAATCATCAGCCACGTCATCAGTCAGGCTAACCCCTATAATGCCCTGAAGGCTAAACTGGAAAATGCCAGTTTTAATGATGGACGCCTTTTTGTCATCAGCGTAGGCAAGGCGGCCTGGATCATGGGCAAGTGCGCTCATGATGTCTTAGGCGAAAGAATCACCAGAGGCATCGTGCTGACCAAATATGCTCACAGCAAGGGCGAAATCACAGGCTTCGACATTTATGAAGCCGGCCATCCGGTGCTTGATGAAAACGGGGTAGCCTCCAGTAAAAAGATTTGGCAGCTGACTGAAGGATTAAGCGAGAATGACAATGTCATCTTCTTACTTTCCGGAGGCGGTTCCGCTATCTTTGAGATTCCCCTGATCCCTCTTAATGAACTACAGAGCGTATCGGAAAAACTGATCAGATCATCGGCGACCATCAATGAGATCAACATCATCCGCAAGCGCCTCTCTCAGGTAAAGGGCGGACGCTTTGCCCAGCATTGTCAGCCGGCAAGAGTTTATAACTTCATCCTGTCTGATGTCATTGGCAATCAGCTGGACACCGTTGCTTCCGGTCCAACTGTGATCGACACCACCAGTGAAAAGCAGGCTCAGCAGATAATTGAGAGATATGAACTAGGTGATCTGCCCCTGCAGCCTACCGTAAAGCAGCTTGATAACGTTGAGACTCAGGTCATCGGCGATGTGCAGACGCTGGCCCAAAGCGCCAAAGAAATCTGTCAGCAGCTGGGCTACTTTCCTGAGATCGTCTCCACTTCTCTGACCTGTCAGCAGCAGGAAGCCCGAGACTTGTTGCTGAAGAAAGCCTTCGATAACCAGAATACCTCAGTGTCCAAGGCCTTCATCTATACCGGTGAAATCACCCTTACCGTCAGCGGCAAGGGCAAGGGCGGCCGCTGCCAGCATCTGGCTCTGGACTTCGCTGAAGGCTTGAAACAGACGACTTCAACAACCGTCCTGGCCATGGGCTCGGACGGTACCGACGGGCCAACCGAGGCGGCAGGCGGTTATGTCAATAGCTACAGCTGGCGCAAGAGTAAGAAGAAAGGCGTCGACATACCCGCTTACCTGAAGGATAGCGACAGCTACCACGCCTTAGAAAAACTGGACCAGCTGATCATGACCGGCCCTACCAATTCCAACATCAACGATCTGTATCTGATCCTGATAAAGAGATGAAAGCCGTGAATTGAACATAGTATTTGCAGTTCCGCGTTTTTTGAGATAGTTTACATAGACTATCTTTTTTTGCGCTCAAAAACAAACAAAAGCTAGGACTTTCTGTGCTTTAGATCATAAATTATAAAGTAGGATACAGACTTTTAATCACTAAAACAAGTCTTATATGCTGATGAGGTTTACTTCGCAAATGAATATCACCATTCCTGTTAAAAAAGATGCACCAGATCCGCATAATGACATTTAGCAATATAGTTTCACTATCATAGCAGATTAACAGAATATATTTCACTTGTTGTTAGAATATCTAACAAAAATTGTTTATGTTTCTAACGTTTTGCCCTATAATCAAGTCGGTAAAGCAAGGAGAGAAATCATGTCAAATATAAATGAAAGGATTAAAGAGTTGAGGAATCAGTTGCATCTATCGCAGGATTACGTGGCAAAATATCTTGGAGTAAGCAGATCAACATATACCCAGATGGAAAACGGGAAAAGAAGAATGCTTGCAGATGAAGTGGCATTGTTAAGCAACTTATTTGGAGTATCTACAGACAGTTTACTTAATAATCCAGAACTAAGTCAGCCAGCCACAGTGTTTGCCCGAAGCTTTGAAAAACTCGATCAAAGAGATCAGGAAGAAATAATGAATCTCATCAGATTCAAGGAGCAGATTAAAGCACAAAGGAAGCAGTAATGCAATTTGAAGTCAAAGCAAAAGAATATTCAGATCCCGAAAAAATGGCTTCTGATTATCTGGCGAAGCGATAACTTTTTGATGTTTTCTTATACGTCCAAAGCAATGAATATCGAAAAATACTTCTGCTGTTGATTGAAGAAAAGGGCTTTCGACATTTGCCGAAAGCCCTTTTGATGAAACACATGCCACCATTTAGATCTCAAAAAACGACATAACTAAATTAGCAAATCAAGCTGGATAAGAAACAAATTCTATGAGTTCACAAGAACCAGTTTCTTTAAACCGCCTAACCCTTTTATTTCAGTATCGTAGTTTTTCTTATCTGATGATCTTGGCGTACTGCAGGATGACCAGGATGATGCCCAGTCCGCAATACAGTCTGATGACCCAGACGATCAGGTTGATCAGCCAGCCTAACAGCGGTACCCAGCCGGTCAGCATGCCGATGAAACCGGCAGCCCAACCCAGGGCAGCGTAGACTAAGATGACAGCGACCAGATAGAAAATGTCCTTGGCTCTGTCGTTAAGCGGGAAAAACTTTAATAATGTCTTCATTTCAATTCCTCCTTTATTTCGGTAACAACCAGTTCGTTATAACCGGTCTGTTCGTCCAACTGACGGTTGAGCCGGTAAGATCCGTCCAGAGAGCGCAGCGCCACTTCGGCGGTCGTATTGACCAGGCAGCCATAACAGACATGTCCGCCTACGACCCGGCCCTGGCTGTCAGCCAGCGCGATGTGCAAATGGCTGCCGCCGTCACTGACGGTACCGGTGAGTGATACTACTTCATAACGGTCATTCAGACAGACCGTACTGTGGCCATCCGCCAGTCTGATGACAACCTGGTACAGGCTGCCTACCGTAGTAACGATGACGGCTGAATGGATGTCATGCTTCTGGCAATAGTCCTCTATGCCCTGGCGCAGATCACATCCGTAGGTAAGTCTGAAGATCGAGTCCATAGAAACCCTCCGGATTTAATATTATCATATTTTTCCCTTGATGCAAGTGAGGGGCAATTCATAAATAAAGGTACCGCCCGGTACCTTTATTCATGATACTAATATTCAAGAAGGGGGAAACAATGATTTTCTTTACGATTATGTTATACCCTACTTTTATGAAATCTATATGAAATATTTCACTTTCTGCCGAAAACTTTCGTAATTTCCGCAATCTTTTCTGCCAGTTTCTCATCATACTGGCCTTTCAGCAGCCGCCACTTCCAGTTCCCCAGTGTTCCTGGGCAGTTAACCCTGGACTCTTCACCCAGATTCAGGTAATCCTGCATCTGGAAGACCACCAGGTTGGAAACCGAGGCCATGGCGCCCCTGATGATGGCGTAGTTGAAGTCCTCATCGCTTTCAATGTGGAAATACTTCCTGGTATATTCCAGATCTTTCTTCTCCACGGTGTCGATCCAGCCCTGAATGGGCGAGTTATCGTGGGTACCGAAGTAACAGACACAGTTATTGATGTAATTATGCGGGGTGTTGCGGTTAGGCACGTAAGCCTCCATGCCGAAGGCAATGACCTTCATGCCCGGTAAGCCGCTGTCAGCCAACAGCTTATCGACATCCTCAGAAATGATGCCCAAATCCTCGGCAATGAATTCCACGTCGGCGCACTTTTCCAGCAGGGTCTGCACAAACGGCAGTCCCGGTCCGGGCAGCCAGCGGCCCCTTCTCGCATTAGTGTCGCCATAGGGCACCGCCCAGTAAGCCTGCAAGCCGCGGAAGTGGTCAATGCGCAGCACGTCAAAGTAGCGGGCTGAGCCCTTGATCCTTCGGATCCACCACTGATAGCCGTCTTTCTTCATCCGTCGCCAGTTATAAAGCGGGTTGCCCCAGAGCTGACCGTCTTCACTGAAATAGTCCGGAGGTACACCGGCAACTTCCTTAGGCACATTGACGCTGGTCAGCTGAAACTGATCGGGATCAGCCCAGCAGTCCGCGGAGTCCAGAGCCACATAGATCGGCAGGTCGCCGATGATCTTAACGTCCTTTTCGTGAGCATACTGCTTAAGGGCCGCGTACTGTCTGGCGAAGAGGTACTGCAGGTAGCTGAAGAACTGAATGTCTTCCCTGAGCATTTCGGAATATTTCTTCAGAGCCCGCTTATGGCGCAGCCTGATGGCCTTGTCTGGCCATTCGATCCAGCTCTTCATGTCAAAGTACTTCTTGACCGCCATGTAGAGGCTGTAATCCTCCAGCCAGTCGCGGTTGGCCTTTTCAAACTCTTCAAACTCTTCCCGATCGCGTTGCCAGCCTCTTTCATAGGCCTTATGCAGCACTTCAAAGCGGGTCTCATAGATGTAGCCGTAGTCGATGTCAGCGGGATCTTCCACCTTCAGATGGGCCACATCTTCCTTTACCAGCAGATCGTCCTGGATCAATAGGTCCAGATCGATGAAATAGGGGTTACCGGCAAAGGAAGAAAAGCTGGCGTAGGGGGAATCACCGTAGCTGGTCGGCCCGATCGGCAGCATCTGCCAGTAGCTCTGGCCGCTGGCCGCCAGAAAGTCGACAAAAGCGTAGGCTTCCCGGCCCAGGGTGCCGATGCCATAATTGGATGGCAGGGAGAATACCGGCAACAGTATTCCCGAACTTCTCTTAATGCTCATAAGTCTGTCCTCAGTCTTTCCAGAATAATCTTTTTGACCGCGGCTAGTAGTCGCGGATGGCTTTCAGTATTTCCAGGGGATTGCCGTCATAGTCAAACAGCGCCTGATTGGCCCATTCATTTCCGGTTGGCCCCTTTTCATGCATGTAGTCAATGCCTTCTTCAGAAGCCCAGTCGCTGTTTTCCACCGGCAGGCATTCCCCACCCCAATAGATGAACCCCAGACCTCTTTCCTCAGGCACGCTCTTTATTAAATCCATCAGGGCGACCATAAAATCGGCCTGACCCCTTTCGCTGATCGGATAGGGTAAGGGGCGGTCAGCGGGATTTTCCTTAATGGCCATGCCCTTGAAGTCTTCTTCACTTATCTTCTCCCTTTCCCGGTAATCTTCCAAAGTAAAGGGGTAGGAGGTCTCGGCGATGATAAGATCCTTGTGGTAGCGCTCAGCCAGATCATCCAGGTTGTTTTTCAGATCGGCCATGCTGCCGTGCCAGAAGGGGTAATAACTTAAGCCGATGATGTCAAAGTCCGCTCCCTGATTCTGAAGGTAGCTGTCAAAGAAGCGGCGGTAGATCGCGTTATTGCCGCCGTTATCCAGATGAAGCATAACCTTGGCTAAGGGCAGAACATCCCTGACCGCCCTGATGCCGGCACTTAACAGCCCGGCAATCTGGGCGTCATTGCCCTTGGTGCCGATGGGCCACAGTAATCCGTTAGTGATCTCATTGCCTACCGCCACCATGGCTGGGGCCAGGTTGCGGCTTTTCAAATGGTTCAATACGGCATAAGTATAATCGTATACGGCAAATTTGAGTTTTTCATAGTCCAAACCCACCCAGGCCTTGGGCATGGTCTGCTTGCCGGGGTCGGCCCAGCAATCGCTGTAATGAAAGTCCAAAAGCCAGTCAATGCCGGCCTGGCGGCAGCGGGAAGCCATGCGGATGATGAAGTCCTCATCGCAGCCTCCGGCGCCATAACTTCGGCCGAATTCATCATAAGGGTCATTGAAAAGCCTTAAGCGGATCAGATTAAAACCGTGATCCTTCAGGATCCGAAACAGTTCGCTCTTGCGGCCCTGATCAAAGAAACGGCCGCCGTTGGTTTCAATGGTTTCCAGAAAAGAAACGTCAGCGCCCTTGATGAATTCACTCATTTAAAATTCCTCAAAGCTTCTGAAGCGGCGGTACATGTCGCCGTACTTCTTTCTGATCTCTTCGTTTTTCTGCAGTACCAGTTCTTCATTACCGTGGAACTGGCAGCGCAGGCAGTAGTATTCCTTCTTATCGGGATCATAGAACATGTCCATGTCGATATCCCGCATGAAGCACATCGGACAGCGGTAGTTTAATCTTCCTTTTGTAGCCTGAGCCATGTCGTAAACACCTCTCCTTCCTGCAGCTTGCCGGTAGCCCCGATGGTAAACATCGGGCTGAAGGCATAGCCTTCCCTGACGTAGTTGCTCTTATCCCGGCCCTCCGCTAACATCGATACCTTAGTACTGATGGGCGGTAAGACGCACCAGGCTTCTTCAGCGTCCTTCCGGCTGATCTCCCGGCACTGGTATTCATAATTGAGTTTTTCTTCATCAACACCTAAGGTCAGTGAAGTCATGTCCTCGGAATACTCGGTGGTGCCGTAACAGCCAACCAGATATTCATTGATCCTGACCTCTGCCTGGGGATCGCTGATCTCCAATATTCTTCTTTCCGTCTTAATGGAGCTATCGCCTTCCTTGAAGGTAATGACGGTCTGCAGTTTCAGGGTCAGATCAGAGAAGACGATCTCCACCGGATCCAGAGTCAGTATCCGCTCATCACCATTCTGGCTGAAATGAGCCTTGGTGCGGCAAAGACAGAGATCTACTTCCTCAGAGTTATGGATGATCTTGGCGCTTCTGACCGTACCTTCCCCAGCGTAGTGAGTAAAGTAGCCGGCCCGGTACTTTTCCTGAATGATGAAGGGATAGGAAACATCCTGGACGTGCTTGGTCCCAATGCCCATCGGGTAGTCCAGCTTGGCGACATAAGGCCTTAAGTCAACCAGGGCGCCGCCCTGGTCCATGTTGATGCAGGCGCGCATGTAGGGGTCGCAATACCAGAACAGCTGCTTGTCAGAACCGTAGAGGATGTCCCGCCATAAGGCGCATTCCGGTTCGCTGTAGTGCTTCTTATTACGGTAATAGTCGGCAAACTCACTCATGGTCATGTCTGTCAGCTTGCCTTCCTTCTTGAGCTGACCATAGTAGGCGCAGCCCTCTTCATATGATTTTAATAACAGTTCATAAGGCGCTTCCCAGCGGCCCATCTTGTTCATCCAGCCGGGGCCGACGAACATCATGTTATAGCTGTAGCCGTTATTGAACTTCTCCAGATAGCGGTACTGGTCGACCAGATTGTAGAAATAGGGGAACTCCCAGGTTTTCGAATCATAGATCATGCCTCTTAAGACATTCTGGGGGTGGGTACCGAAGTTGGAACCATTGCCATCGTAACAGGCTAACAGGTCACGGGAAAGGTGAGGAATGGCAACGATGCCGCTGTCTTCCGCCTCATTGGCGGCTGGTGCGTGAGTGTTCTGTTTCGAAGGGATCCAGGGAGCCCACGGACCGCCATCCATCAGGGTATACCAGGAGTTGTTGCAGGTATGGTAGGCCTTGGGGCCTTCCTCCCAGCAGGTCGCTACCGCGCACTTGACGGTTGGGTACTTTTCCTTGATGTAATTGATCAGGGCAGCATCCAGATAGTAGGATCCGGTCGATTCAGGATAGAAGCCGAAGCGCTCGAAGAACTTCTCAAAGACGTCGGTGACGATGGCCTTCTTGTCCTCCATCGAGAACATCCAGATGCAGAAGTCCTTGGTGTGATACTTCTGCCGGAACTGCTCGCAGGGCAGACCCAGTAAGGTCAGGCCGATCTCGTCGCCATAGACCTCGTGGTCGTGCTTGGCCAGCTCAACAGCCTCATCGTTGAAAAGAGACGCATAGGTCATCTGGATGGTCGTCTTGAGCCCGTTTTCATGGGCGCAGCGCTGCTGGGTCTTGAAGATGTCCAGGCTCTCGGTCAAAAGGGCCTTACGGCCGAGGTCTTCCTTCTGGCCGTGGCCGGTAACCTTTTCGGCATACTCGGGGACCATCTCCGGACGGTGAATGATGTTAACAATGAAATCAGCCATGTCATTTCCTCATTTCTGATGTTTCGCTAACATTAGTTTAACCCAACAAAGCCAGCCTTGACAATTAAGGAAAGGGAAAAATATGGTATCATAAAGACAGAAAACCAAGAGGTAATAATATGCAGCACGAGATAAAGGAAGTTCATCCGCTGCTGGATGAAAACAACAACATCATTGAACCGGGCTACTGTAAGAAGATGCTTCCCATCTATAACAAGAAGACCGATTTTTCCTCCCGTTTCCATACCAAGGAGTGGGACTACTACTACATCGGCAACCAGCATTTCGGCCTGGCTCTGACCCTGGACGATAACGGCTACATGGGCCTGGACTCGGTTTCCCTGCTCAACTTTGACGAGAAGTTCTACGTCACCAAGTCGGAAATGCAGATGCTGACGCTGGGCAAGAAGAACCTGCCGCCCACCTCGGAAAAAGGGGATGTCAGATCCGCCTCCAGCAAGTGCGTCCTTAACTTTGAAAATGACGGCAAGACCAGGCACCTTACCGGCTTCATGGCCAACTTCATCGCCGATACCCCCATTGAATTTGACATTACCCTGACCGACTTTCCGGAAGAAAGCATGGTCATCTGCACGCCCTTTGAAAAGCCCGGCCACTTCTACTTCAACCAGAAGATCAACTGCATGGTGGCCGAAGGCTGGGCAAAGACCGGACCGAAGGAATACCTCTTCAATAAGGAAGATTCCCTGGGCACTCTGGACTGGGGCCGGGGCATCTGGACTTACAGTAACACCTGGTACTGGTCCAGCCTGCAGTGCATCATTGACGGGCATCGCTTCGGCTTCAACCTGGGTTATGGCTTCGGTGATACCTCAGCGGCCAGCGAGAACATGCTGTTCTACGACGGCAAGAGCCATAAGCTGGAAGATGTCAGGTTCAACATCCCCACTGACAACAAGGGCAAGGACTTATTCGTCGAGCCCTGGACCTTTACTTCTTCTGATGAACGCGTCAATCTGACCTTCAAGCCTATCTTTGACCGCTTTGACGATACCAATGTCCTGGTCATCCGCTCCAACCAGCATCAGGTCTTCGGCCGCTTCTACGGCACCTGCGTACTTGATGACGGCCAGCAGATCAAGCTGGACGGCCAGATGGGCTTTGCCGAGAAGGTCGCCAACCGCTGGTAAACCTAAACAGAACACCCTCAGGCGGGCGAAAGCCCGCTTTTATCGTATTGACGATACATTGCGGTTTGCCATACAAATGATATAATTTAGGCATCAGGGAGGGCGTGTACATGAACCAGAAAACCGCAAGCGTATATATCAGAATTGAGCCGGAAATCAAGGAACAGGCGGAAAAGATCCTGTCCGCTCTCGGCATACCGGCATCCGGAGCCATAAACATGTTCTACAAGCAGATCATCCTGCACCGGGGGCTGCCCTTTGCAGTCCGGCTGCCCGATGAAAAGCCCCTTGACTACGCTGAGCTGGCTGGCAGGGACTATGAAAATGACCGCATTGACCGGCCGGTGTCTTCAGATGAAACAACCGAATTACCCCGCAGCAAGCAAGGCCTTTAAAACCAGCCAACCTCATCAAAAACCATCTCAGGCGGAGATATCCGCCTTTTTTTAGGATTCTCATGGTTCTGAAGCCAATAATGTTAGTGAGGGGAAAGCCAAGTAATGGTAATTGGTCCTAATTTGGGTAAATGTATATCTTTAGTATATATATTGTATTGCGTTATACAAGTCATCGTTTTATAATATTAATACCAAGGAGGTTATTATCATGAGTAATAAGACAGCTAATTTATCGGTCCGGATCGAACCGGACATCAAGGAAGAAGCGGAAAA
>JAEEGL016117605.1_pt1 | contig 15585 bp, 9 predicted proteins | sample 9134231 | NCBI WGS metagenome assembly JAEEGL01 (sample SAMN16246548, study PRJNA631951) | gut metagenome | biome: gut microbiome; feature: rumen; material: fiber-attached | host: Bos | place: Iran: Karaj | collected 2018-10
TACCGCGACTCAATGGAGCAGGAACGCGTTGCCCTTGATGACCTCGTATTCTTCATACAGAAAGCAATTAAGAATTATAAGCCGGTTGTACGCTAGAATAGTGTCATTCCCGTGCTTGACACGGGAATCTGTACTGGAAAGTGATGATTAGATTGTCGGGTCAAGCCCGACAATGACACAAATTGGTATGATATGGAATACGTTAGATTAGGAAAAACAGATTTATTGATTTCTCGCGTAGCTTTTGGTGCAATGCGTCTTACCGAAGCTGGTGGTGACGAAACTGTTGCTCAGCTTGTACGAAAAGCTTATGAGGAAGGAATTAATCTTTTTGATACATCCAGAAAGACTCCGGAGAGCGAAAAACTCCTTGGCGATGCTCTGTATGATATCCGTCGTAACGTATTCCTGTCTACAACCACCGATGCAAAAACTTCTGATGAAATCAAGCAGGATATGGAAACAAGTCTTATGACACTTCATTGCGATACAGTAGATTTATATCAGCTTGAAACAGAAAAGTTTTTGCCGCTTCCTGGAGGAGCTGACAAAATCTATGACACATTGGAAAGCTTTAAAAAGCAGAAGATGGCTAGTCATATTGGAATTGTAACAACTAATTTTGATACTGCAAAAAAAGCAGTGCTTTCAGATTGTTATGAGACCGTTCAGTTTCCTTTCAGTATGATCAGTAATGATGATACTATTGAACTCGTTAAACTTTGTGAAGAACATGATGTAGGATTTATTGCCATGCAGCCTTTGTGTGGTGGAGTAATAGAAAATATACCGCTTGCTTTCGGTTTCCTTCATCAGTACGAAAGTGTACTTCCAATCTGGGGTGTAAAAAATCAGGATGAATTAAATCAGATTTTATACTTTAATGAGCACCCGCCTGTAATCGACGAAAAATTCCATGAAGACGTTGAAAGAATAAGAATGTTCTTTAATTAAGGTTAAGCTTTTGCTTGCCGAGTCTGCAATATTTGGAAATCAGCCAAAAATACTAATATCAACTTCTTCGATATCGCTGCCTTCTGCAGTATCTTCTGACTGTTCTGGCAGTTCAGCTGGTTCTTCAGTTTTTGGTTCATTATCAGCTGGTAATGTTTCTGTAGCAGGGGCAGCAGCGGCTTCTTCTTTTGCCTGGTTGTATTTTTCACGAACAATCTTAAGAATATCTTCTTTTTCCTGTTTTGTAAGAATGCGAAGAATATTAATGTTATTTTCACCAATCTGAACAGTCTTAAATGAACCGTCACTGTCTTTTTCTGTAAGGAGCTGAACAACTGGTGTTTTCGGATTATCAGGATTTGTATCAATAACCTCTGCAATCTTGCGGTTTGAAAGGTATACAAAAGTTCCTATAGGGTAGAGTGATACAGTATAAAGCAATGCCTTGATTACAGAACCATCATATGCATGTTCTTTATTCTGAATCATTTCAAGAAGAGCATCAAATGTTGATTTTTCATCCTTATAACTTCTAGGAGAAGAAATAGCTTCATATGTACATGCTACTGCAATAATTTTTGCGTTAGAAGAAATCTTTTCACTTGTAAGACGGCGAGGATATCCTGTTCCGTTTTCTTTTTCATGATGTTCAAGAACACCAAGCTGAATGGAAAGCCCAAAATTTAAATCTTTAATGATTGTATAACCAAGAAGTGTATGCTTTGAAATCTGGGCTTTTTCGCGTACAGAAAGCTTTCTTGAAGTCATATAAAGCTGAGGTGGAAGACGGAGCATACCAATTTCATGAAGAATACTGGTAACACCGAGTTCAACCATTTTTGAAAGCTGAAGATGAAGCTGCTGTGCAATTGCTATACACAAAACTGTTGTACGCATTGTATGTATGATAAGGAAGTTTCGTTCTTCTGCCTGAATTGTTGCGTTTACACGAAGAATATAGCGTCTGTGCTCTTTAATAAAAATACACAGATCCTGAACAGTATCTGAAAGTTCTTCCTGATCAATTTCTTTATGAGTTGCATAATGAGTGAAAACAGATTCAATATAGTTCATGTATTCTTCATATACAGAACGTACAAGTTCCATTCTTGCCATATCGCTGTTTCCTACAGCAGTATGCTTAGAACTCTCAATTGCTTTTTTTACGTTTTCACTGATTTTTTCTTTTTGAGTTTCAGTCTCATCGGGATTATCTTTTGTTACACCAATATCACCGCCAAGACTGATAGAACCGTCACTGATTATCTCGTCAAAACCCCATTGTCTGAGAGCTTTAATGAGATCATCTGTCATTTCGGCAGTTTTTGGAAGGAAGAGAAATGAGCTGTCAACCATGAGATCGCTGGTGTAGGTTATGCCTGCACGAAGCGCTCCGACATTAATAGTTTCCATTTTTCGATAATTACCCTTTTATTTTATCGGCAGGGAGACTCAAAAAGTTTAATATAAAGTTGATTTATATAGATATTATAGAATATAAAACGTTTTTTGTCTTTATGATTGAGAAAAATGGAAGATATATCTGAAGGCAAAAAAAAAGTTGAAAAGTCTCACACACTTTTCAACTTTTTTAAGCAAACATAGGAGTTAATGGTCAGGTGTCTGGATGTCGTTTTCCCACCCGATATTATCACCAACAGTTTTATTATCGGTAATAGTCAATTTGACTTTAGTATTTTCAGTAAAAAAGATTGACATTAATCAAATTTTTTTAGATTATGTTGTAATTATGAATGAAGATACAATAAACCGTGCTTCGCTTGAAAAACTTTCATTTTCGGACCTTGTGCAGCTTGCAGATGAATATGGTGTTGATGTACCAGAAGATCTGGACCGCCGCTTTCTTATTGCAGAACTTCTTGAACTTGCAGAAGAATCAAATAACAGAGAAGATGAGATGATAATTGCTTCTGAGGTTGATCCTCAGCAGACAATGGTTCTTAGTGGAAACTTTAATGAAACTCAGGTTTCATGCGTGCTGAGAAATCCGGCATGGCTTTTCGTTTTCTGGAATCTTAATGACAATGATTCATCTAAAATTACAGATAATCCAACATGCAGCTTAAAACTTAGAATCTGTTCTTTGACAGATCCTAAAGACTTAAAGCCAGAAGAAGCTTTTGAAGTTCAGACTCCAAGTGAAAGTCAGGAACAGTATGTACTTCTTCCTAAAGGAAAAAAATATATTAAGGTTGAGCTTGTCTATGTAAAGGGTGGGGTAAGTGAAGTTATAGCCTTTTCACCTGTAATTTCAATACCACAGGGGGCATCTCTTGTAAATGATTTGCAGCCTGGTCGTAAAGAAGATTTTTCTCCTGTAATTGAACTTTCAGGAATTAATGAATTAATTACGGAACAGTATAAAAATCACAGACACTCTTTTTCTTAATCGCGCGAGGGAAGTTTTATGCAGAAAATTTTGAGTTTAGTTATAAAAGCAAGTCAGGATTTTATACGACATACAGGAGATGATTTAAAGAATAATGCTCCTGTTCTAAATAACTTTTTTGAATCAATTTCCAATGTATACATTCCACTTTTGAGAATGATAGAAAATCTGGAAGCTGATAAAATCAAATATCGTTTTTCAATCGTTCTTCCACCAGTGCTTTGTAATATGCTTTCTGATGCAAGCCTCCAGGATGAATATATTAACTGGCTCGAAAAACGTAATGCCTTTGGAAAAGCAGAACTTAGACGCAATAAGGCAGATGAAAAGCTTTGTGCAATCATAAACGACACAATCGAAAATAATAAAAATCTTATTGCAGATTTTACAGAAAAATATAATAAGAATCTTATTCCTGTTTTTGCAGAGTATATGACAAAGGGCTATATTGAGCTTCTTGGTACCTGTGGAACAGATATTTTTATGCCGCACTATGCAGATATGAAAGAAATAATTTCTGCACAGATTGAAAGCGGACTTCATGCATACCGTCAGTATTTTGGGATTATGCCGGAAGGTTTCTGGCTTCCTGCAATGGGTTATGCACCTGGAATTGAAAAACTTATAAGAGCATACGGCTATACTTACACAATTCTTGATTCAAGAAGTATTCTTTTTTCAGAAAGTGTTCCAAAGGCTGGCATATTCTATCCTTCAAGAACTGATAATTCTCTTGTTATCTTTGCACGTAACCGTGTAATTGACTCAGAACTTTTTGGTGAAAACGGAATAATCTATTCAGACTGTTATAGAAATCAGAATAGAGATGTAGGTTATGAGCTTCCTATGGATAAGCTTTCATCTCTTATTGATAAGGATGGAATCCGCTATTCAACAGGTTATAAATACTGGAACCGTTGTTTTAAGGATCCTGGATGTCTTTATAATAAGGAATGTGCAGAGGCTCAGCTCGAAAAAGATTCCACAGCCTTTGTAGAAAAACGTCTTCAGACCCTTACAAAAGCAGAAGAACTTCTTCCTGAATACAGTTTTGTTTCTGAAGTTTGTACTCTTGATATTTCAAAATTGAGTAAAACCTGGAATGAATGTATCCGCTGGATTGAAAAAGTAATAAGAAAGGCAAATGATGCTGGTATTTCTGTTCTCTCATGCGACAGAATGTGTGATGAACAGTATAACCTTGAAAAAATTGAACCTTATTTTTCTGCCGGAAGTGGAGCAGGTTATGGTGAAAACCTTCTTTCAAGTAAGAATTGCTGGATGATGCGCTACATCAGAAAGAGTTGTGAAAGAATGGTTGATCTTGCAGGCCGCTTCCCAATGGATACAGGACTTAAGACACGTCTTTTAAATCTTGGAGCTAAAGAACTGATGCTTGCACAGAGCCTTAATCTTGCAAAGATGATTAATCGTTCTGAGTTCCCTCAGTTTGCTGAAAAAAGATTTAAGGAATCAATTGCAGCCTTTACAGCAGTATTCGATTCACTTGGTTCAAATACAGTTAGTACAGAATGGCTGACTAAACTTGAATCACGTGATTCTATTTTCCCTTGGATGAACTATCGTATCTTCACTAAAAAGCGATGAGCGACCAGGCGGAGCTGTATAGAAATTATTGATCTAACTGAAGACTTTCCTGAATCATCTGGAACATTTCAATCTGATAACGGGCGCTTTGAATTCCCTGAATAGCCGGATCAAAGCGCTTGTTTAATTTAACGGCTTCTTCCCAAACAAGAATTGCATCTTCCCATTTTGCATCTGCATAATACTTTAAGCCTAACTGATAATATTCATCAACTTTTGCATCAACTATGCTGCGGCCTTTATCACCTAAAAGAAGCTTTGCAGAAAGACTGATTCTGTTTACAGGTGCAACGGAAGTTGTTAAATCAAGAGTATAATTAAAATTCAATCTGATTTTAGCAACTTCAAACTCAAAACCAGAACTGATGCGTGGGTTAGCTCCTTTTAGAGAAAAACCAATAAGCAGGGAAACAAAAGGTGCAAACTGTATTGAAAGACCAGTGTTAAGATATGGAATCAGGTAGCTGTCGAAATTAAGAAGATTAAGTGGTTGAACAAAATCGATAGAAAGAGTTATTGGTTTAATAAATTTTACAGATATACCTGCGGCAACCGTAGTTGGAAGCGGATCATCGAGTTTGATCCCTTTTCCGAAATTAGTTATAGATATTCCGAAATTCTGTGCAGAAATACCGATTCGTACATTAGGATCTCGTGATGAATAGAATTTCAGGAAATTAAACTGCATTATTATTCCTAAATCAGCCATAAAAGCTAAAGCACTCTGAGAAAAACCAGAACCGGAAATAATTGCATCAGTATTATTATCAGTGAAATCTGGAACACCTCGCCAGCCGGCTTTTAATGTAGTTCCTACTGAAAGCCCCTTAAAATCATAACCTGCAAGAAAATTATAAGAAGCATTTATTGCAGCAATAGTTTCGGTATAGTAGCTTCCGGCAACACGATCGCCATAAATATTGTATTCAGTAAAAGGCATGTAGAAGCAGGAAAGATAACCGCCGGCACTCAGATGCGGAATATTATTGAATCTTGTAGTATATGCAAGAGATTCAAGCTTTGAATCAGCAATCCATGAATTATGAAAAAGTGCCAGCTGAGTTTCTTTTTGAATTGCGCCTGCTGCAGGATTAAATCTCAGATAACTTATGTCATCACAAAGACCAGTATAAGCATTCCCCAGACTTTCAGTGCGTCCTCCAAAAGGAATAAGTAAAGAACGGAAGGTTGTAGCACCTTCACTGGAATCTGTAAATGATTCAAAAAAATCTCCAAGGGCAGAGCTTAAGTCAGTCATAGATAAAGCATTTGCCTGAGAGCAAAAAAGAATGAGAAAAAATAGAAATGCTGCTTTTCGGGGAAAAAATCCCTTTTTCTTCATAGTCTACTTCTTTTTCGGAATTTTAATTCTTTTCTATAAGTATAATATCTTATTTGCCGAAAATAAAATATAATAGATGATTGAATAATATGAAAGGGAAAATCCTTCTCTGCGTAACATTATCACTTTTTCTCTCTGTACCCTGTGTTTTTGCGCAGGAGAAGAATGATTTGTCTCTTTTTGAAATTGACCGTCTTATAAGACTTACAGAATACGATGAAGCCTTAAAACAACTGAATATTTACATCGAGAAAAATCCGGAAAAATTTGATAATGCACAGACCAGAATCAAAAGGATTATGCATGCCCGTAATCAGTATTCAATACTGGCAGAACGACTTATCAAACTTATTCAGACAGATCCGGGAAATAACAAAGAAATCTATGAAATAACTGCACAGCTGGAAAAATTTGAAAAACATCCTTCTGATCAGAATCTTCAGTTTATTGCCGATTTAAAAAAGTCTGCAGAGTTTAACTATTTCCGTGCTTTGTTTATGGAAATACAGAATGCTACGGCAGAACTTTCCGGAAAAGGTGAATATATAGCTGCCATAGAAAAAGCAAAAGAAGGATTCTGGCTTTATAGAGACGAATTTTATGAGCAGCAGGCAGATAATCCACAGATAACACAGGCAGTAGATAAAACTCTTGCAGATCTGGATCAGAGAATCCTTGAGTTTGAAGAAAAGAACTATCTGACCAGATTAAATAATGCTGTAAATGATTTTATAAAGGCCGCAAAAGCAGAGCAGTATGAACAGTCAGTAAACCGTCTTTATGAAGTTGAGAATTTGTTTAAGAACTACAGTAAACTCAGACAGGGAATTATAACTGTTGGTAATGACCTTCAGGCACAATTTGCTGAGGTTCAGAAACTTGATGAAGATTTAACTGATGCTTCTTTTCTGCCGTTTATGTTCCGTTTTGTTTTTGGAATTGATGCTGTTCCAGGTTCAGGAATTCTTGGCGCTGTTGATGCACAGTGGAATGATGCTTTAGGCAGAATGAATGATACTGTTTATGCTGTTCTGTTAAAAAAGTACGGTGGATATGAAACAGCAATTAATCAGGGACTTGTTACTGATGTAAGCCGCTATTATTCTCTGGAAAGCCGTGTGCTGGATATTTATAAGCTTGCAGATACAGACACAGAAGAAAAAAATCATGTATTAAAAAATCCATATGATTCATATTATGCATTAGGATATTACGCTAAAAAGCTGACTGAAGAATCGCTTCGAATTTCAAATGTTTATTCACAGGTTCAAAATACAGCAGATACACAGGAAAAGAGTATTGCCCGTATTACTGGTGATGATAAGACACTTTCATTATCAGAACAGGGAGAAATCATAAGAGGTTTGTTTGAATCTAATTCTAAGCTTGCAGAACTCGTCGGTGAAAAATCTCCACAGGAACTTAGAAGCTATGAATGGAGAGTTGCCTACGAAAATGCAGCAGAAACTTCCGGTAAACAGGATTTTGATGGCTTATCAGAAAAATATACACAGACTCTGGATCTTGTTTTCAGTGAAACAACAGAAATATTAAACCGTGCCTGGACAGAAATTACCGGATACTATCGTTTAAGTTCTGATTCAGTTTATGATAGAGTTCTTGCATACAGTAATTCTGCAGAAAAATACAGGGCAGGCTTTTTTACAAAGATTCCACAAAATATTTTGAGGGAATTGAATCAGGATATATCAAAGTCTGTTGTGTATGAAGATACCTTTAATGCAAATCCAGAACTCGATTTTGGTATTTATTACAGCTATCCTGATATTTCTTATGAAATTACACAGTATACACAAAAGGCAGCGCAGGCAGGTATTTCAGTAATTGACAGTTATGAAGCAGTTATAACGGAAAATTTTGCTGCACATGGAAGTCATGGAGGAGAAGAGATTCCTTCTCTTATTGCAGCGACAAAAGAATATTTTGAACAGCAGCGTCAAAAGCTTCGGGCATTGAGTGTAAAAGCTCAGGAGCAGGGGGCTGTTGCAAAACGTCAGATGACTGCAGCCCAGTTAGCACGTAACGAAGCTGATCTTCGTTTTACAGAAGCTCAGAATGCGTTGAAAAATGAAGACTTTGAAACAGCGCGCAAAAAACTTCAGGATGCACTTACAAAATATGATGAAGCATTAATGAATCAGAACGATGAAACGCTGCGTAATCAGACAGACTCTAAACTTCAGGTTCTTGGAGAGAGTATTGCAAAAGCAGAAAATGAACTTGTTGTACGTGAAGTCCGAGACCTTAAAACAAAAGCAAAAGACGCATACTTTAACGGACGTTTTGATGATGCAGAAAAATATTTGAATCAGGCAAAAATCCGCTGGGCAGTTACAAATGTAAATGAAGATGAAGAAATTACAAATCTTTTGAATTTCGTTAATACAGCAATCTCTATGAAAACTGGCCGCGAGATTTTACCTTCGGCGCCGCAGTATCCGGAAATGTCGCAGCTGTTGAATGTTGCTTATCAGTATTTTGATGAAGGCAGCAGGAAAATAGGCGAGGGAGACCGTGAAGGTGGAGAAGCAGATCTTGAGCATGCACTGGATAGTATTCAGAAACTTCAGTATGTTTATCCGTTAAATCAGGAAGCTTCAATCCTTACACTCAGAATTAACCGCCTCATGGATCCGCAGAAATTCCGTGAGGAATTTGATCAGAAAATTGAGATGGCAAGAATGATGTGTAAGAGTAATGATACACGTCAGGAAGGTTATGCAAATCTCTTAGACTATTATGAACTCGAACCATCGTACAAAGGCTTAAAAGATTTAATTTATCAGGTTGAAATTGATATAGGAATCAGACAGAAGCCGGTCAGCAATACCGGTGCAAACCGTGCAAAGAAACTTGTAGCTGATGCTCAGAAAATCTATAACACGGCTGGTAATGATACAGAAAAACTTAAAAATGCACTTGCAAAGATAGATGAGGCTCTTACTCTTGTTTCAGATAATAAAGAAGCAATGAGTCTTAAGGATAAAATAACAACAAAGATTGGTGGAAATACAGCAACCGTACTTTCAACAGAAGATGAACGGCTTTATCAGCTTGCAATTCAGCGACTTCAGAATAATAATGTAGTAGGAGCTAATGCAATTGTAGAGCAGCTTTTGAAAAAGCCGCAGAATCTTAATTCACAAAAGATTAAAGATTTGAAGAATAAGATTGAGGCCCGCAGCTAGAAAATGAAGAACATTACATCGCTTTTCAAAAAATTATTCTTTCTTCTCTTGATTGCTTGTGCTCAAATATCTTTTGTTTCTGCAGCAGATTTTTACTGGGAAAATCCGGCAGTAATTACAGATACAGATTCCCGCTTCCCGGTTACAGTCGTTACACCAGATGGAAATAAGACATATCTTTTCTGGCAGGAAATTGATGTTTCGGCGCGGCAGATTTATATTTCTGTAAGAACTTATAATTCCTTAAATAATTACACTGAAAACAGACGTTTTGCCGGACCATTCAGTTATTCTGGTGATGAGGTTCCAGATATTTATACAACGGCCATTTTGAAAAAAGGAACTGTAGCAGTTGCAGTTATGGCAGGAATCGGAAATCTTGCTGTATATGTTTCAAATGACGGCTGTAATACTTTTGCAGAATCAAAAATACCCGCAGTATCATCAATTACAGTTGCTCCAAGAATTTACGCTACAGGTTCAGATAATTTCAGGCTCTTTACATCTGTAGGAGAAGAAAACTCCTTTACAATTTTTACTGCAGATTCTCCGGATGGACTTAAGTGGTCAAAACTTACACAGTTCCAGCCAGCCCTTAGTTATCGAAATCCATTTATTCCGGTATTACATCCATCTTCTTTTGGAGATATTGTTGTTTTTCAGGCACAGTATACGTCAGCAGAAACTAACAGACTGTCTTATCAGTTATATATGACAATCGATGCATCTGGTTCTGGAAAAAGCTGGACACAACCATTGCTGGTAACCGATAGAAGTTCTTTGGCAGCACGCAGTGGAAAACAGTTTCATGAATATCAGAATCAAAGACCTGGACTGTATGAAACAGGTGGTGTCGTTTATCTTATATGGGAAAGAACGGATTCTGTGAATTCATCAATCTGGATTGAAAATATAACTGCCACAGGAGTTACGGCTGGAACTTCAGAACAGATTACAAATAGCGGAAATGCGAATCGTCCTGTGATGTTCGAATATAATGGATCTCTTTATATCAGCTGGTTTGATACAAGACGAGGTCGAGAATCTGTATATATGGTTAAAAAGGATGGAAGTTATTGGAATGAAACAAGTCTTGTTGAAGACAGGAATTCCAATATGTTTGTTCATCCTCTGGTAACTACAGATAGCGGAACTGATGAAAAAGTTCTTTCATTTATCTGGCAGCAGGTTACTTCAGCTTCGAAAAACTCAATTGCAATTCTTTCTCCAGATAAGACAGTTCTTCCACCAGGCTTTACACCGCTTTCATTCCGCAGAGGAAAAAGCTCACGAGCTGAAGATGTAAGAATACAGATAAACTTTCCAAAAGATTCTTCGAATATTTCAGGTTATTCTTATACCTGGTCAAAAGATAAGGCTGAGGTTCCGGTAAAGCAGATAGAACATTTTACAAAAGAAAATGTAGTAAAAGTAAAAGCTCTTGAAGACGGAGATTATATTTTAAGTGTAAGAGTTGCAGATTATGCAGGAAACTGGTCTGAACCTGCTCAGATTACCTATCATCTGGACCTTACTCCTCCAGAACTTCCGACAATTGCTATAAATAATCTGGATGATTATGGCTTCCTTCAGTCGAATAATTACAGTCTCAGCTGGCAGGCTTCATCTTCAAAAGATACAGCTTCATATCTGTATAAAATAGATTATCTGGGCTCAATCCCTAAATTAATTGCAGTTTCAAAAAAACATCCTATGAAACCTGGTCCTGAGCAGGTTGAGCAGATAAAACAGAGTTTGCTGCAAAAATATGAAAATCAACTGACAGGAAAAAAACGACTTACAAAATCAAATGCTGTTGAAACGACACTTTTGTCTACAGGGCGTTACTATAATCGTGCCAATGGTGTCTATATGATTTCTGTAGCCGCTATAGACGAAGTTGGAAATATTAGTGAACCAGTTTCAGCTTTATATATTTTGAATAAATATCAGCCGTCGACTTATATTACAAGTGTACAACAGACAAAGGGAGATACAGGAGACAGTACGCTTATAATCAATGGTGGAGGCTTTACTTATGATGGAACAATCCGTGAAATATATATAGATACCGATGGAAAAGCTCCATATGATCTTGTACTTACAGCAGCAGATGGATTATTCAAGGTACAGTCAGATACACGAATTAACAATGTAAAACTTGGAAGTGACCTTGATGAAGGAACTTACAAAATAGGACTTTTACATACAGATAGAGGTTTATATTTCTCCGGAAGTGTATTAAAGATTTCTCAGTCTGGTACACTAAAAATTGAATCAGAGTATATTCCTCAGAGTAAATTGAATCCTGAATTCAGAAAATATAAATATAAGATAGCAGTAAGCTTTATACTGATTTTTATACTGCTGATGATTTTTGTTGTCGCAGTATTTTTCGTAGTTATAAATATACACCAGAATATACATGAAAAACATTTAATGGAAAGTGAGATTAAATCACTTTTAACAGGAGCTGCCATGCCATTGAAGAAATTAGGAAAAGACTTTAAGCGCTTACCAAGCCTTAAGAAAAAACTGATAGCATTTGCTTTCTCACTTGTAATTGCGGTTGTAATAGCCGTTACTCTGGAAAATGGATATAAGGTAATTAGACTTCAGGAGCAGACAATGGCAGCTGGTCTGCAGAATAGAACTGAAGTTCTTCTGGAAAGCCTTCATTCTGGTGTAAAGAATTTCTTCCCTGCAAACAATCTTCTGGAACTTACAGCATTGCCAGGACAAAAAGATGCAATGGAAGAAGTAAAGTATGTAACGATAATAGGACAGCAGCTGGATTCTGATTCAGCAGAAAATCTTAATTATATCTGGGCAACTAATGATCCGGATATAAGCTTAAAAACAGACAGTTATACATTGATATATGGTGAGTCATTAATTACAGAAAAGATAATTCTTGATGTAACAGAAAATCTTAAGGATATAGATAAGGAAATTGCGGAACAAGTAGAGGAGCTTTCTGATAAAATAGACAGCCTTTCACGGGAAGCAGAAACATTATATGCATCTGTTATTCCGGAAGATACAGAAGAAGCAGAACGCCTTTCAGATGTTATTGTAGAACTTAGAAATCAGCTTGATGCACGACTCTCAGAATATTCAAAGGCAGCCTCAGGTTCATATCCGGCTTTTGATACAGAAAATCTTGATCGTACAAAAACTGATTATATATTCTATAGACCTGTGTTATACCGAAAGGGAACAACAGGAAATTATGTTCATAGCGTAATATATCTGGAACTTTCTACACAAAGTCTTATAGACAGCCTGAATGCAGAAATCAGAAAAATTATTTACTTTTCATTGATTGTTGCAGCGGCTGCTGTTGCCTTTGGAATTGTTGGAGCCTATGTATTTGCATCACTGATTGTTCGTCCAATTAAAAAACTTGAATCGCACGTTATTATGATTGGACAGACAAAGAATAAGATTAATTTGAAAGGAAAAGATGTAGAAATAAAATCAAAAGATGAAGTAGGGCGACTTGGAGATGCCGTAAACAACATGACCCATGAACTTGTAGCAAATGCAGAAGAAGAAGCTCTTGCTATGGACGGTAAAGCGGTACAGAAAGCATTCCTCCCACTGGAAGCTCTTGGTGCAAATAATAAAAATACATATGCGGAATATGCTGATAAAGAGCTTGAGTGCTTTGGCTACTACGAAGGTGAATCTGGAGTTTCTGGAGACTATTTTGATTATAAGAGACTTGATGATACGTGGTTTGGAATTATAAAATGCGACGTTTCCGGACACGGTATTCCGGCGGCAATTATTATGACCGTCGTGGCAACAATTTTCCGACGTTACTTTGAAAAATGGAGTTATGCAAAAAACGGAACACAATTAAATAAATTAGTAGAACAGATTAATGATTTTATTGAAGGTCTTGGACTTCGAGGTAAATTTGCAACACTTATAATTTGTCTCCTGAATGTAAAAACTGGAGAACTTTATATGTGTAATGCGGGAGATAATCTTGTTCATATTTATGATGCTCAAAGCAGGACAATGAAACTCCTTACTCTTGCTTCAGCTCCAACCGCCGGCGTTTTCACGTCTGACCTTGTAGCTATGCGAGGCGGTTTTGTAGTAGAAAAAACCGTTTTAAATCATGGAGATATCCTCTTTTTATATACTGACGGTATAGAGGAGTCTACAAGAAGAATTCGTGAATTGGATTATACAGTCCGACAGAACGAAGTTGAAGTAAAGAAAATGAATCCAAAGACTCACGAAGAAGAAACCGAAGTTAAGATGGAAGATGCAAAAGAGGAATTTGGACCTGAACGAATCAAAGAAATCATAGAGGCAATTTATAATAAAAAGAAGTTTATTCTTACAAAACAGGATAATCCAAATACAACAGAAAGCCTCGAGTTTGATTTTACAAAATGTGAAGGAACCGTACAGGAATCAATCTTAGCGCTTGCTTCACTTGAAAAGGTATTCCGTCTGTATAAATCAGATAAGGTTACTCAAACTGATTATATTAGAATTGATAAAAAGATTGACGAATTCCTTTTAAAATACTTTAATATGTATGATTATTATGCAGCACACAAAACAGATGATTCTGCTGGTGTGAACTATGTAGATTATGATCAGATGCTTGAAGATGAACAGTCTGATGACTTAACATTACTTGCAATCAAGAGGATTTAATTATGAACATGGAAGAATTTGGTAACAAGGTCAAAGATTTATTTACACGCGGAACTCAAGCTTCAAAAGAGGCCCTTGAAAAAGCAGGTGATAAAGTTCAGGATTTTACAGATAAAAGTGTAACAAAAATTGAAATCCACAGACTGGAATCAAAACGTGATTGTAAATACGAAGAGATGGGACTCAAACTTTCTTCGATGCTTCTGGAAGGCGCTTCAATTACCTGTGAAAATCCTGATGATATTAAGATTTTGAATGATATACAGGAAGAAATCAAAAATCTTGGTGAACAGATTCGTCAGAAAGAAAATGAATTATAAAAACAAAAAACGGTGATTGAGTGTTTGATGCACAACATCAAATGTATCTAAATCACCGTATTATAATCTCTTTGTTCAAAACTTTAAAAAAAAATTTAATTATCGCTGCTGGCTGGAATCATGAACCTTTCTGTAAACTTCTTCACCAGCAAGAATTCTTACTAACTCCATTGAAAACTCTTCTGCAGCTCCAGGTCCACGCGATGTTACAAGATTTCCATCTGTAACAAATACTTTATTACTGTAACCGCTTAAGTATTCAGGTTTAGATTCTCCTTCCATATCCGGATAACAGGTCCATTTCTTTCCTGCAGGGATTTTTGTTTTACCAAGTACAACAGCAGGTGCTGCACAAATTGCAGCTACAAGTCGTCCTTTGTCCCATGCTTTTTCAAGATGATTAAGAAGGGTAGTGCATTCAGAAAGATTGATTGCCCCCTTTCCTCCGCCAGGAAAAACTACACAATCTGGAATTGAGTCTCCATATTGTTTTAAGTATGCATTCAGACTCATGTCCATAATCATAGGAACGTTGTGTGAACTGGTGACTATCATTGTATCATTAAAAGGCATGCCTTTTACACCAACGGTAATAACCTCAACACCGGCACGGCGAAGGTAATCTACAGGTGAAAGCGCCTCAATGTCTTCAAAACCATCCGCAAAAAATACAGCAGCTTTTTTCATTTTTTTATCCTCCATATGAAAAACAGTATATCATAATTAGGCGAGATCTACACAGAAAAAAAACGGGCTCCCGTTGGAAAGTACATAGGGCTGTTGGCGAGGCGTGTGTACACTTGTGGTAAGAGGGAGAGAAAACTGCGGGTCCCAGCGACGGCAAAACTGAAAAAGCAATCTCCCAGGGTCCCATCGCTCATCGCTCTGGCTGCGCCATAGCTTTTCGCAACCCCGGGACCCTCTTTTTCATTTTGCCTGCGTCCCACAGTTTTCTCTCCCTCTTACCACACCTGACTGAAATCCATTCCCACTCCGCCCGTTTATTTTTCTGTGCCGATGCGTGTGGTGTAAGTTTTTGTGTGTGTTTTTTTGACCTCA
>JAEEGL016344879.1_pt1 | contig 15585 bp, 11 predicted proteins | sample 9134231 | NCBI WGS metagenome assembly JAEEGL01 (sample SAMN16246548, study PRJNA631951) | gut metagenome | biome: gut microbiome; feature: rumen; material: fiber-attached | host: Bos | place: Iran: Karaj | collected 2018-10
CCTGTCGGCCGACCTGAAGGTGGGCGACACCGTGAAGGGCAAGGTAGTGGCCGTGGCCGACTACGGTGCCTTCGTGGAGGTGGAACCTGGCGTGGAAGGTCTGGTACACGTGAGCGAAATGAGCTGGAGCCCTCGTCTGCACAGCGCTCAGGAATTCCTGAAGATGGGCGACGAAGTGGAAGCCGTCATCCTCACCCTGGACCGCGAGGCCCGCAAGATGTCTCTGGGCATCAAGCAGCTCACCACCAATCCTTGGGAGACCATCCGCGAGAAATATCCCGTGGGTTCCCAGCACAAGGCTACCGTCCGTAACATCACCAACTTCGGTGTATTCGCCGAACTGGAAGACGGTGTCGAGGGTCTGATCCACATCTCCGACCTGTCCTGGAACAAGATCAAGCATCCCGCCGAAATGGTTCAGAGCGGCGACGTCATCGACGTTGTAATCCTGGACTTCGACGAGAATAGCCACAAGCTCTCCCTGGGCCACAAGCAGCTCACTCCCAACCCTTGGGACGAACTCGAGGCCAAGTACCCTGTGGGCACCACGGTAGACGCTACCGTAACCGCCACCAGCGACAAGAACACCACCCTGGCCCTGGCCGATGGTACCGAAGTGACCGCCTTCAACCGTGAGATGGTGAAGGAAGACGGCAAGCAGGCCCTGGTGGGCGAGACCCTGCCCGTTAAGGTGGTGGATCTGCGCCGCAGCACCCGCACCGTCCGCGTATCCCACGTCCGCACCTATCAGGAGGTGAAAGCCGCCCGCGAGACCGCCGAGGTCGAAAGCGCCAAGAAGGCTATCAAGAAGGTCCAGAGCAACGTGGAGAAGACCACCCTCGGTGACATCTCTGCCCTGGCCGCCCTGAAGGAGCAGCTGGAAAAGGGTGAGTAATAACCCGAATACCTTTACATTAACCCTGCTGGGCACGGCCTCGGCCATGCCCACAGGGGACAGAAACCAAAGCGCCCAGGCACTCAGTGTGCATGGGCGCTTGTTCCTTATCGACTGCGGAGAGGGAACCCAGTACTGGATGGTCCAGGAGCATATCCCTATGATGAAGCTGGATTCCATTTTCCTCTCCCACATCCACGGGGACCACGTTTTCGGCATCTTCGGCCTGCTCAGTACGCTGGGGATGAAGGGCCGGCAGACGCCGCTGAACATTTTCGCCCCGCCCAATTTCGGCCCCTTGCTCAAGTTCTTCCTCAGCTATTATGGCGATGGTCTGGCTTTTGAAATCCGTTATACGCCGCTGAAGATGAAGGAACCGGAAACCATCCTGGAGAGCAAAAGCATTCTGGTCCAGGCATTTCCGCTGAACCACGGCATCGAAACCTTTGGTTTCCGTATTGCCGAGAAGGAGCCTCCCTTCAATGTGCACAAGGACGCCATTGCACGTTACGGCCTCACCCTCACGGAAATCGGCACGCTCAAACGCGGGGAGGACGTGGTGCGTCCCGACGGCAGCGTGATTCCGGCCTGCGAGGCTGCCTACAAGCCCTTCGTGCCCCGGAGCTACGCCTATTGTTCGGATACGGCCCCGTTCCCGGAACTGGCCGGCTGGCTGCAGGGAACCACGGTCATCTACCATGAGACCACCTATCTGGAGGAATATGCCGATTTAGGCGCTGTCCGCCACCATTCCACCACGTTGCAGGCCGCGCAGGTGGCCCGCGAGGCCGGCGTCGGGAAACTGCTCATCGGCCATTATTCTTCCCGCGACAACAATATCAAGGCCTATGAGGCCGAATGCCGGACGGTGTTTCCCGAAACTTTCGCCACTTCTGACGGCGATGTTTACGAAATTTGAGAATTTCTTCTTATCTTAGCATCTTGTAGAAAAGCTGCTTAAGATGAAGAAAGTATTTCTATTGGCTTTTGCCGCGCTGATTCCCTTTTTCGCCAGCGCCCAAAGTCTGCAGGAACAATATATAGAAAAATATTCCGAAATTGCTGTGCAGGAGATGCTGCGCAGCGGCGTGCCGGCCAGCATTACCCTTGCACAGGGTATCCTGGAATCCGGCGCCGGACAGTCCCGCCTGGCCAAGGAGGGCAACAATCACTTCGGCATCAAATGTCACAAGGGCTGGACCGGCCGCAGCATCCGGCACGACGACGACGCCCGGAACGAATGCTTCCGTGTGTACGATGACGCGGAAGAGAGTTTCCGGGACCACTCGGACTTCCTCCGGTACCGGGACCGCTACAAATTCCTCTTCGACCTGGAAAGGACGGATTATGCAGGCTGGGCCTATGGTCTCCGGCAGGCCGGCTATGCCACGGACCCCAAGTATCCCTCCAAGCTCATCAAGTATATCGAAGACTATAACCTGGCCCGCTTCGATGTCATCACGGTAGAGGAAGAAGCGGAACTGCCGGAAGCCCCGCACAAGATAGAGGAGCCGGTAGCCGTCTCCTCCCTGAAGGAGATTCCTGCTCCGGAGGGGGAAAAGGCAAGACCCCGTGAAATGTTCAATTTTCCCTTGTCCCGCCAGCTGTATTCCCTGAATGGGGTTCCTTTCGTGTTTGCCATGGAAGGGGAGACCTACGCATCCATCGCGAAATACTACCACCTGTTCAAGTGGGAAATTATGCGCTATAACGATGTTTCCAAGGATACCAGTCTGGATTCCGGAACCCTGGTGTACCTGCAGTCCAAGAAAAACCAGGCCCCGAAAGGGTTGGAAAAATACATCGTTTCGGAAGATGGAGAGGATTTCCACACCATCTGTCAGCGTTTCGGGGTGAAGGAAAGAGCCATCCTGAAGCTGAACAACCTGGATGCACCGGTCGTGCTGCAGGAAGGGGACGAACTCAAACTCCGCTAGGCCTATGAAAAAGCAGACGAGGATATTGTTCCTGTTGGGCCTGCTACTGGTGCTCATCTATGCAGGAATGATGGGCTATCAGGTCTGGTTCGACCGGAAGGCGTCCAACTTCACGGATGAAATAGAGATTTACGTCTATCCTACCACCAGTCTGAAGGACGTACGGGATTCGCTGCTCTTATCGGGCTCCGTGCGCAACGAACGCAGCCTGCGGCGGGTTTTTCAAGATATGAAGCACGTGGAAGTGGGGCATTACCGCATCGACTCCACCTGTTCCAGCATGTATGTCTCCCGGATGTTCCAGAAAGGCTGGCAAACGCCCGTGAATCTCACGCTGTCCGGCTCCATCCGTCGTCCTTCGGATCTAGCCCGCAGAATCGGCCGGCAAATGCTGGTGGATTCGGCCGAAGTGGCCTCCTTTCTCACGTGCGAAGACTCTTTGAAGGCCTATGGCGTGGACCGGGCGCAGCTCTTTACGGTGATTATCCCGGATACCTACCAAATGCTCTGGACGTCGTCCGTGCGGGAGATTATGGACCGTTTTGTCAAGGAAAGGGATGCCTGGTGGACGCCGGAGCGGCAGGCTGCTGCCCGTGCCCAGGGGCTCACCCCGCAGCAGGCTTCTACCCTGGCCTCCATTGTGGACGGCGAAACCCGTTATGTGCCGGAGCAGCCCACCATCGCCGGCGTGTACCTGAACCGCCTGCGTTCCGGTATGCGCCTCCAGGCCGATCCCACCGTGGCGTACTGCTTCGATTATCGCCTGAACCGTATCCTGAAGTCACACCTGCTGGTGGACTCTCCTTATAATACCTATAAGCACGCCGGACTGCCTCCGGGCCCCATTTCCTGCCCGCCCAAGAGCTGTCTGGAATCTGTGCTGCATCCGGTTTCGCACAATTATATCTTCTTCTGCGCGGATCCTGCCTTCAACGGTACCCACCGTTTTGCCGCAACGTACTCGGAGCACCTGGCCAACGCCCGCTCCTTCCAGAATGCCCTAAACGAACGCCAACGTGGACGAAAATAACATCATCAGCCGGGCTCGCGCCCTGGCGGCCGAGGCCTTGAAAGACCAGACCCGCTACGACGGATCGCCGTTTATCGGCCATCCGGATGCCGTGGCACGCATCGTGGCCGATGAAATCGGCCTGCCGGAAGAATGCGTGGCCGCTGTCTATCTGCACGAGGCCAGCCGGATGACGGGGCTGGAGATTAAGGCGGCGGAATGGGGAGAAACGGCCTGCGTCCTGGTGGACGGGCTCAACAAGATCTCTACCATCAAGCCCAAGGATACGCGGCTGGAGGCGGAAAATTATAAGAAACTGATTATCCAGTACTCCCGAGACCCCCGCGTGACGGTGCTCAAACTGGCCGACCGCCTGGAGGTGATGCGCAGCCTGAAAATGTTCCCCAAGGCCAACCGGGAACAGAAAATCCTGGAAACCCTTATGTTGTATATCCCGCTGGCGCATCAGCTGGGCCTGTACAATATGAAACGGGAGATGGAGGACATCTACCTGAACTACGCAGAACCGGAGCAATATCGGCTCATTACCAATAAACTCAGGGCAGGGGAGAAGGACCGGGAAAAGCTGATGGCCGAATTCATAGAGCCCTTGAAGATCAAGCTTTCGGAAGCCGGTATCCGGTACAAATTGAAGATTCGCACCAAGGCGGCCTACTCCATCTGGCAGAAGATGCAGAAGCAGAAAGTGCCGTTTGAGGGTGTGTATGATGTATTTGCCATTCGCTTCATCATCGACTGCGACGGAGAAGACCACAAACTGGAAAAGGACCTGTGCTGGCAGGTGTATTCCTTCGTGACGGAAGAATATGAGCCCGATACCAAGCGTCTAAGGGACTGGGTGACCAATCCCAAGCCCAACGGTTATGAAAGCCTGCATATTACGGTGAAGAACCGGGAAGGGGCCTACGTAGAGGTTCAGATCCGCACCCAACGGATGGACGATGTGGCCGAAAACGGTTTCGCCAGCCACTGGTCGTACAAGGGCGTCAAGCGCCAGGAGACCCTGGACAAGTGGCTCACCTCGGTCCGCTATGCTTTGGAGCATCCGGACGAGAACACGGAAGACCTTCCGCTGCCGCCCACCAAGGATATCTTCGTGTTCACGCCCACCGGCGAACTGCGCATCCTGTCGGCCGGCGCCACCGTCCTGGATTTTGCCTTCAGTATCCATAGTAATATTGGCGCGCACTGCGTGGGCGCCCGCGTGAACGGCAAGGCAGTTTCCATCCGGGAGAAACTCGAAACCGGCGACGTCGTGGAAATCCAGACCAGCAAGAACCAGCATCCCGCCCAGGACTGGATCAACTGGGTGGTCACATCCAAGGCCCGGGCCAAAGTAAAACAGGCTTTGGCGGCGCAGGAGCAGTCGCGGGCCGTGGACGGCAAGGAACTGCTGGACCGCCGTCTGAAGAACTGGAAACTGGAATTCTCCGACGAAATGAACACCGAGCTTCGCAAAAAGCTCAATTTCCCTTCGCTCACCGGTTTCTTCGCCGCCATCGGCGCGGGCACGCTGGATGTGAACGTGGTGAAGGATTTCATCCTGGGAGAGGCCGAAAGGCACGCTGTCTCCGTGGAAGCCGCAGAGGCGGTGCAGGCATCGGCCAAGGCGTCCCGCCACTACGAATCCAAGGACGATATCCTGGTGCTCAATGCCAAGAATGTCAAGGGCATCGACTACCGGATGTCCAAATGCTGCAACCCCGTGTTCGGCGACGATGTCTTTGGTTTTGTTACGCGCGAAGCAGGCATCAAGATTCACCGCATCACCTGTCCCAACGCCGCCCGTCTGCTGGAACTGTATCCCTATCGCATTCAGAAGGTAAAATGGGCCGAAAGCCCTTCCAGCGGCAGCTTCCAGGTGGGGTTGAAACTCGTGGCCGACGAAGAAAGCGCTTCGGCCAGCATCCTGGAAACCGTGGGCCATTTCAAGGCCTCGGTACGTAGTTTCGTAGTAAATGAGAACCGCCGGAACGGTACTTGGGAAGTGAATCTGAAACTCTCCGTCCCCTCTAATCTGGAACTGGACAAAGTCCTCTCTCAAATCCGTAACTTAAAACACGTACTTAAAGTTTCCAGACTTTGAGGTACTGTTCCAACGCCCACATTTCGTCGCGGTAGCGGGCGGCGGCGGTGAAGTCCAGGTCGGCGGCGGCCTTCTGCATCTTGCGTTTGGCTTCGGCGGCGGCCTTCTCCACCTGTTCGCGGGACATGGAGCGGATTACCGGATCCTGCAGCACGGCGGCCAGGTCGGCCTGGATGTAGCCGTCTACATAGGCCGATGTACTTTCGCGGCGGGCGTCGTGGCCCAGGCCCACGGAGACATCGCCCTTGCCCAGTTCGGAGGCGGAGGGCACGTATTCCGGCGCCGAGACGCTGTCGCGGGCGCTCACGTGACCGGTGACGCTGTTCTGCAGCACCGGATTCAGGAACCCGCTCACGTGGGTGGTATCCTCGCCGGAGCGCACCAGTTCGCTCATAAGCACGTTGGCGCGCACCTGGACCTGCTTGGGGGTGATATTGTGCAGTTTATTGTATTCCTGTTGTTTGGCGCGGCGGCGGGCGGTTTCCCGGATGGTTTCATCCATACTCTGCGTGATGGTGTCGGCATACATAATCACCAGACCGTTGATGTTGCGGGCGGCGCGGCCGGCCGTCTGCGTGAGGGCCCGGCCGCTGCGCAGGAACCCTTCCTTATCGGCATCCAGGATGGCTACCAGGGACACGGTGGGAATGTCCAGGCCTTCGCGCAGAAGGTTCACGCCGATGAGCACGTCGAAAAGGCCGTTTTTGAAGTCTTCGATGATTTCCACCCGTTCGGCCGTGTCTACGTCGGAATGGATGTAACGGCAGCGGACACCGGCTTTGTTGAAGTAGCCGTCCAGTTCTTCGGCCATCCGCTTGGTGAGGGTGGTCACCAGCACGCGTTCGTCCTGTTCGGCCCGGATGCGGACCTCTTCCATCAGGGCGGCCACCTGGTCCTGGGTGGGGCGTACTTCGATGGGCGGCTCCAGGGGGCCCGTGGGGCGGACAATCTGTTCCACCGCCAGGCCTTCGGATTTCTCAAGCTCGTAATCGGCCGGGGTGGCGCTCACGTAGACCGTCTGGCCGGTTACGGCTTCGAATTCTTCGAAGGTGAGGGGACGGTTGTCTTTGGCGGCGGGCAGGCGGAAGCCGTATTCCACCAGCGTTTCCTTGCGGGAATGGTCGCCGCCGAACATCGCGTGAATCTGGGGGAGGGTCACGTGGCTCTCGTCGATGAACAGCAGGAAATCGTCCGGGAAATAGTCGATGAGGGTGAAGGGCCGTTGGCCGGGTTTACGCCCGTCGAAGTAGCGGGAATAGTTCTCCACGCCGGGGCAATAGCCCATTTCCTTGATCATCTCGATATCGTATTCCACCCGCTGTTTCAAGCGTTTGGCTTCCAGGAATTTGCCGATGGATTCGAAGTATTCCACCTGTTTGACCAGGTCGTCTTGGATCTGGCTTACGGCTTTGGCGCCTTTTTCCTTGGAGGTAACGAAGTTTTTGGCCGGGTACAGGTCGATTTTGTCCATTTCCTCGAAAATGGCGCCACTCACCGGGTCGATGAGGGCGATGCGGTCCACCTCGTCGCCGAAGAACTCGATGCGGGCGGCGTAATCGGCCCCGCCCAGGAAGATGTCCACGGTGTCGCCGCGCACGCGGAAGGAGCCGCGTTTGAAATCCGTTTCCGTGCGGTAATAAAGGGCGTCCACAATCTTGTACAGGAGGCGGGTCATGGACAATTGCTCGCCCCGGCGCACCGTGACGGTCTGGTCGTGGAAATCGTCCGGGTTGCCGATTCCGTACAGGCAGGAGACGGAGCTGATCACAATGACGTCGCGCCGGCCGCTCATCAGGGCCGATGCCGCGCTCACGCGCAACTCATCGATCTTCTCGTTGATACTCAGGTCTTTCTCAATGTAGGTGTCTGTGCTGGGAATATAGGCTTCCGGCTGGTAATAGTCGTAGTAGGAGACGAAATACTCCACCGCATTCTCCGGAAAGAAGGCTTTGAATTCCCCGTAGAGCTGGGCGGCCAGGGTTTTGTTATGGCTCAGGATGAGCGCCGGCCGCTGCAGGTTCTGGATCACGTTGGCCATGGTAAAAGTTTTCCCGGATCCGGTGACGCCCAGCAGGGTAACATCCTGTACGCCTTGCTGCAGGGCTTGGCATAATTGGCCGATGGCTTCCGGCTGATCGCCGGAGGGCTGATAGTCTGAGTGAAGCCTGAATTGCATAAAAATACTTGGAATACAAAGATACGGAGTTTCGTAAATATTTAAAAATTGTCCAGAAATTTTGTTCAATTCCCAAAAATTACTAAATTTGCAGCGATAAGCGCCTAATGGTGCAAGAAAATTAAGGCAATTAATTATCTAAAATAGTATTATGAAAGGTATCAAAATTTTTGGAGCACTTGTAATTGCAAGTCTTCTGTTCTCCGTCAACGCTTATGCTCAGGAGAACAACAATCGCGACGAAAATGGCGAGATTGTACGTGGTCCCTATGAAACCAACAAGGCTGGTGACAATATGTTCATCGGTATTGCCGGTGGTGTGAATTCTGTCATCCCTTCCATTAGACAGCCCAAGAACTGGGGTAATATCGGCCTTGCTGCAGATCTCAATCTGGGAAAATGGTGGACTCCCGCCGTGGGTATGCGTCTGGGCTACCATGGTGTATGGGATGTGGCTAAGGTTCCTATGAATGGTACCCTCGGTGGCACCAAGCATGGTCTTCACTATTTCCACGGTGACTTCCTCTGGAACATCTCCAATTCCATCGGCGGCTACAAAGAGACCCGCTTCTGGAACTTTGTTCCTTATGCCACCATGGGTGTTCTGGACATCTGCAATGGCATCAATCCTTTTGCCAAGAACGCTCATAACAACTTTGAGTTTGCCGCTGGTGCCGGTCTCCTCAATGTTCTCCGTCTGGGCAACCGCGTGAACCTCACCCTTGATTTCAAGGGCCTGGTCACCAAGGGCGCTGCTTATCAAACCGGGGGCCGTCTCCTCATCCTTCCTTCCGCTACCGTCGGTCTGCAGTTCAACCTGGGTAAGACCAACTTCGACCGTCACAGCACCATCACTCCTGTCGTGATCCCTGTGCCCTTCACCACCGAGCAGTACAACGCCCTCAAGGACAAGGTGGCTGCCCTGGAGAAGGAGAACGCCGCCCTCAAGGACAAAGTGGCTGCTCTGGAGAAGGAGCTCGCTCCCCTCAAGAAGCTTGTCAACGGTCAGACCTATCTGTATGAGAATGGCACCTTCACCGCTGTTGACGTGACCCCCGATGCTCCTATCACCCTCTACTTCAACATCGGCTCCGACAAACTCAGCGCCCGTGAAAAGGCTCACCTGGAGTACTTCACCCAGAACGTAGTGAACGGTGATACCAAGCTGTCCGTGAATGGTTACGCCGACAAGCAGACCGGTTCCGCCAAGTACAACCAGGCTCTGTCCGAGAAGCGCGTCAAGACCGTTGTGGACCTCCTCAAGAAGGCTGGTGCCAACGAGGCCAACATCGAGACCGCAGCTCATGGTTCTGAGGTCCAGCTCTTCGACAGCGCTGCCAAGAACCGTGTTGTAACGATCGAGGTCAAGTAAGTTTGACTTACAACCGATTAAAAGAGACATTCCATCGGGGATGTCTCTTTTTTTTGTACCTTTGCGGAGTATGAGAAGAAAACCCATTATAGGACTGATTTATGACTTCGACGGCACGTTGTCGCCGGGGAATATGCAGGAATTCGGCTTTATCCAGGCCATCGGCCAGACGCCGGAAGAGTTCTGGTCCAAGAGCGACGGCATCGCCATCGGCCAGGATGCATCCAATATCCTCGCTTATATGAAGCTGATGTACGACGAAGCCAGGAAGAACGGCATCAAGCTCACCCGGGCCGATTTCCGCCGCTACGGGGCCGATATCAAGTTGTATGAAGGCGTCCGGGACTGGTTCCGGAACGTGGATGAATACGGGAAGGAGCACGGCGTCATCATTGAGCATTACATCAACTCTTCGGGCCTCACGGAAATCATCGAGGGCTCTCCCATTGCCAAGGAATTCAAGCACATCTTCGCCGGTAGCTTCATCTATGATGAGAAAGGGGAGGCGGAGTGGCCCGGCATTGCCGTGGACTTCACGGCCAAGACGCAGTACCTGTTCAAAATCCAGAAAGGCATCTTCTCTTCCCGCGACGCCCAGAAGGTGAACGAATCCCTGGCCGATGAGTATAAGCGCCTGCCTTTCACCAATATGATCTACTTCGGCGACGGAGACACCGATGTCCCGTCCATGAAGCTGGTGAATATGTTCGGGGGCAACGCCATCGCCGTCTTCGATCCGGCCCGTCCGTCCAAGAAAGCCACGGCCCAGAAACTGCTGCGGCAGGGGCGCGTGAACTTCATCACGCCGGCCAATTACAGCAAGGACAGCCGCACCTTCCGTCTGGTTTGTGCCATCATCGACAAGATCAAGGCCGACAACGAACTAAGACAATTCAGCCGGTATAAATAGTTTTCCCTATGAGAAAGATTAGAATTGGCATGGTGCAGCAGCACTGTACGGCGGATATCGCCGATAATGTCGTCCGTTTGATGGGTCACGTCCGGGAGGCAGCCGCGAAGGGTGCCCAGCTGGTAGTGCTGCAGGAATTGCACAACAGCCTGTATTTCTGCCAGGAAGAGAATGCCAAGCTGTGTGACCTGGCCGAACCCATTCCCGGCCCCTCCACGGAAACGTTCGGCGAATTGGCGCGCGAACTGGGCATCGTGATTGTGCTTTCGCTGTTCGAGCGTCGTACCCCCGGAATCTATCACAACACCGCTGTGGTGCTGGATACCGACGGCTCCATCGCCGGAAAATACCGGAAAATGCACATCCCGGACGACCCTCTCTTCTACGAGAAATTCTATTTCACGCCCGGCGATATGGGCTTCCAGCCCATCAAAACCTCCCTGGCCACCCTGGGTGTGCTGGTCTGTTGGGACCAGTGGTATCCGGAGGCTGCGCGTGCTATGGCTTTGAACGGAGCCGAACTGCTCATCTATCCCACGGCCATCGGTGGCGTTCCCACCGATCCGGATTGGGAGCAGGCGCAGCAGCGCCAGGCCTGGCAGCTGGTGCAGCGGGGACACAGCGTAGCCAATGGTTTGCCCGTTATCACCGTAAACCGGACCGGCGTGGAGCCGGATCCTACCGGACACTCCACCGGCATCGATTTCTGGGGCCATTCCTTTGCCACGGGTGCTCAGGGTGAGTTGCTTACGGAATTTGAAAAGGCCGAGGAAGGCGTCCACGTGGTAGAAGTGGACCTGGAGCAGTGCGAATATGTCCGTCGCGGCTGGCCCTTCCTGCGCGACCGCCGCATTGATGCTTACGATGTCCTCTTAAAGCGCTACGGCATCGATTGATGAAAGCGTTGCTTTTAGCCCTGTTTCTGAGCGTATCGGCCCTCTATACCAGCCCTTCGTATGAGGTGGCGGTGGAGCGGGATGTGGTATATGCCACGGCCGACGGGTACTGGTCCCGTGCTCCGCAGGGTGCGCCGCAGGAAGTGAAGAGACTCCTGTCGGAAATGCAAACGCCCAAGCCGCTGAAACTGCAGGCCGATATTTATACGCCGGTGGCCGATTCCTCCGAAAGCCGCCCTTTGCTGGTGATGCTGCACGGGGGGGCCTTCCTGATGGGATATAAGGAAGAGACGGCTCACGCGGCCTGGTGCCAGTATTTTGCCTCGCTGGGTTATGTGGCGGTATCCCTGGATTATCGGATGGGTTTTCACCCGAACAAGAACTCTTATGCTGCGGCCGAACAGGCGGCGGTGGAGGATCTGGAACAGGCTCTGGCTTACCTGCTGACTCGGAAGGATCTCCGGATAGACCCGGAGCGTGTTTTTCTGGCCGGAACCAGCGCCGGGGCGGCCACGGCCCTCAGCGTGGCTTATCGGCCTAATCAGGAGGATACTCCCTACCGGATCCGGGCTGTAGCCAACTGTTGGGGCTATGTCCACAGTTTGGACATCCTGGATAACGCGCGGGTCCCCATCTTGTCCTTCCAATCTAAGAAGGACCCGGTGGTACCTTATCGGAAGGGATATCCTATGAATATGTTCTTCGTGGGGAATTGCTACGGTACCGCTAAGGTAACGGAACGGGCCACAGCCCTGGGAATCCGCAGTGAGCTCCATACGTATCCGGAGAAGGAGCACCGGCTGCAAATTGACAAGCAAGGCCAGCTCACACCGCACTATTATGAAATCAGGGACCGGATGGCCTCCTTCTTTGCCGAATGTATGGAAGAGGACCTACCAGCCCAGGGGATACTGCATAGTGATGCAGTGCAGCCCGCCGTGGCCGGAGAGGAGGGGACGGCAGTCGATAACCACCACGTCCCGGTCGGGGAAAGCCAGCTTTAGCTGGGCGGCCGCCACTTCGTCCTTGGGGCTGCAGGCGCCCGGCATCAGCACGGCGCCATTCACAATCAGGAAATTGGCATAGGAGCCGGGCAGGCGGTAATCGTCCAGGTACAGGGCGTCCGGCAGGGGCAGGGGAATGAGCCGATAAGGCTTGCCGTCCAGCGTGCGGAAGGTTCTCAGCTGTTCTTCCATAGCTTTCAGCGCCACATAATTTTCATCGGCTTCATCGTCGCAGCTGGTATAGGCGATGGTGTCGGGGCCGCAGAAGCGGGCCAGGATGTCCACGTGACTGTCGGTGTCGTCGCCGGCGATGCCGCCGTGGTCCAGCCACAGGATGCGCTGCAGGCCGAATGCATGCTTCAGTTTCTCCTCGATTTCCTGGCGCGTAAGGTATTCGTTGCGGTTCAGAGAGCCCAGGCATTCGCTGGTGGTCAGGAGGGTGCCGGCCCCGTCCGTATCAATGCTGCCGCCTTCCAGCACGAAGGGACGCATATCCTGATAGCGGACATCGGGGGCGAAAGCGCCCGCGCGGACCATAGCCCGGGTGATCTGGTTATCCAGATCGGCCGCGAATTTGAGTCCCCAGCCGTTGAAGACGAAATCCAGGATGCACTTTTCTCCCTGGTCTCCGTAGACGGAGATGGCGCCGTGGTCGCGGGCCCAGGTGTCGTTGATGGGCGCTTCGTAAAAGCGGATCCCGGCCTGGTCCGTAAGGCCGTTGCGGGCCAGATCGGCCTGGATTTCGGCGATATCGCGGCCTACGATGACCAGCGGTTCATACCGCAGGATGGTGCGGGCAATTTCCGTATAGCAGGCTTGTACTTTTTCCACTTCGTACCACAAGGAATCCTTGTGCGGCCAGGTGAGCTGCACAAAACCCTGTTTTTCCCATTCGGCAGGTAATCTCATAGCAAAGGCAAATCTACGAATTTTTGAAGGATTTTTGATGGATTTTCCAGCCGATGAGTCCCATCAGGAAGGACATCAGGGGCGAAAGGATGCAGAAGAAGCAGAAAGGTGCGTATACCAATGTGGGGACGGACAGGATGGTGGCCTGGGTCATACCGCAGCTGGACCAGGGGACCAGGGGAGAGGTGACCGTGGCGGAATCCTCCACGCTGCGGCTCAGGAGCCGTGCCTCATAGCCTTCTTTCTCGAAACTGTCGCGGTAGATGTTGGAGGTGAGGATGATGGCCAGGTACTGGTCGGAGACGATGCCGTTCAGCAAAGTTCCGGTGGCCACGGTGGAACCCACCAGGCCGGCCCGCGTACGGGTGAGCGGCTGGAGTACGCGTGAAAGATCGGCAATCATGCCGCTGGCCTGCATGGCGGCGCCAAAGCACATCGCGCAGATGATCAGGTATACCGTGTTCAGCATACCCAGCATCCCTCTGGTGGCTACCAGCTTGTTAACGTCAGGGACACCCGTTTCCAGCGAGACGGAATTGTATATCATCTCCACCACGCCCGCGAAGCAAATCCTTGCCGGGGAACCGGTGGTGACGGCCGAGCCGATTTCCCGGACGATATCGGCCTGGAAAACCAGGGCGGCAATGGCGGCTACAAGCGCAGAAAGGGCCAGGACCACCAGGGCGGGCAGGCGTTTCCAGATGAGGATTCCCGTAATCAGCGGAACCAGCAGCAGCCAGGGCGTGATGTGGAACCGGGCTGCCAGGGTGGACGTATACACCTCCATCTGACTGGATTCCATTCCGCCGTGCGTGAGTCCCAGCACCATAAAAACCAGGAGCGTCAGCACAAAGGAAGGGATGGTGGTGTAATACATATAATGGATGTGCTCGAAAAGGCCCACCCGGTTGATGGACGAGGCCAGCACGGTGGTGTCGGACAGGGGAGAGATCTTGTCGCCGAAATAGGCCCCGGAGATGATGGCGCCGGCCGTCATGGCATCGGAAAAGCCTTCGGCCCGGCCGATGCCCAGCAGCGCGACTCCCACGGTGGCGATGGTGGTCCAGGAAGAACCTGTCATGAGGGAAACCACAGCGCAGAGGGCGCAGGCTGTAAGCAGGAAAACCTTGGGACTGATGATCCGGATGCCGTAATAGATGAAGGCCGGAACCACACCGCTCATGGTCCAGGTGCCGGAAATGGCGCCGATGAAAAATAGGATAAGAATGGCGGTGGTGACGTCGCCGATATGGGCCGATATTGCGGTTTCAAACTGCTTCCAGGGAATCTTGTACAGCCACATGGACAGGCATATGCACACGCCGGCGCTGGTGAGCAGGGCCACCTGGGAGGCTCCCAGGATGGAATCGGCCCCGAAGATGGAGATATCCAGGGCCAGCAGCAGGATGAGCACGCCCAGCGGAATCAGGGCAAGCAGTGTCCTTTTCAAGTTCGTATTCATAATGACAAAGATAAGGTATTTCCAGAAAAATTGCTAAATTTGTAAGTTCTACTGTTAAACATATAAGTATGGTAAAGAATTATCCGCACTATCTGCAAAGCCTGCAAGAGGCTACGCGTAAATACTGGAACAAGCCCGCCCTCAATACCATCGGCGGCGATTCCCTCACCTATGCCCAAATGGCCACGGACATCGCCCGTTTCCACATCGTGTTTGAGAAAGCCGGCTTCAAGAAGGGAGATAAAATTGCCCTCTGCGCCAATAACGGCGCCAAATGGGGTTTTGCCTATCTGGCCGTGAACACCTACGAAACCGTTATCGTCCCCATTCTGGCCGATTTCACCCCCGAGAGTGTGATGGGCCTGGTCAATCATTCCGACAGCATCGCCCTGTTCACCAACGCAGCCCGTTGGGCCAAGATGGACGCGGAAAAGATGCCGGCTCTCCAGGTGGCCTTTGATGTGGATAACTGGAATATCCTGTTCTGCCGCAATCCCAAGATTCAGGACGCCGTAGATCATCTGGACGATCTTTTTGCTGCCAAGTATCCCAAAGGCTTCGGCCCCGACGACGTAAAGTATCCTACGGACAACTGGGACGACCTTAGCACCATCAACTATACTTCCGGTTCCACCGGAGATCCTAAGGGCGTGATGCTCACGTACCGCAACTTCAGCGCCAACGTAGACTTCGACCAGCGCTATATGCCCGCCGGCGACAAGATGGTATCCATGCTTCCCATGGCCCACATGTACGGCCTGGTGATCGAGTTCATCTATCCGCTGGTCAACGGTACCTCTATTTACTGGATGGCAAAGGCCCCCACTCCGGCAACCCTCCTCAAGGCATTTGCCGATGTCAAGCCCTACCTCCTTGTCACCGTTCCGCTGTTGATGGAAAACATCTAC
>JAEEGL017107319.1_pt1 | contig 15585 bp, 13 predicted proteins | sample 9134231 | NCBI WGS metagenome assembly JAEEGL01 (sample SAMN16246548, study PRJNA631951) | gut metagenome | biome: gut microbiome; feature: rumen; material: fiber-attached | host: Bos | place: Iran: Karaj | collected 2018-10
AGCGAGAACCGCTCCATCACCCGCGACGTGTCCGGCGAGGGCGTGCAGCAGGCGCTGCTCAAAATGCTGGAAGGCGCGGTGGTGAACGTGCCTCCCCAGGGCGGGCGTAAGCATCCCCAGCAGGAGTTCATAAAGATAGACACCACCAACATACTCTTCATCTGCGGCGGCGCGTTCGAGGGCATGGAAAAGATAGTCATGAACCGCGTGGGCGAAAAGACCATGGGCTTCGGCGCGGACGTGAAGACCCGGGAGGAGCGCTCCCGTGACGACGTGCTCAAGATGATCGAGCCCCAGGACCTGCTGGCCTTCGGCCTTATCCCGGAGTTCATCGGCCGCCTGCCCCTTATCGTCACCCTGAGCCCCCTGGACGAAGAGGCGCTGGTCAACATACTGACCAAGCCCCGGAACGCCCTGTGCCGTCAGTACGCCAAGCTCCTGTCCATGGACGGCGTGCAGCTGGAGTTCACCGACGACGCGCTCAACGAGATCGCCCGCAAGGCCATGGCCAGGAAGAGCGGCGCCCGAGGTCTAAGGGCCATCATCGAAGAGATAATGACCGACACCATGTTTGAGCTGCCGGAAAAGAAGGGCGTCACCAAGTGCATAATAACCAAGGACGCCGTGGACAGGACCGCTCCTCCCACACTGGAGTATTCCAAGAAACAGCCCGAAGCCATAGAAGCAAAAAAGCAGGACGCGTAAGCGGGCACAAAAGAGCAGGACGCATACGCGCCCTGCTTCTTTTTATGGTCAGCGGCCGGTGATTTCTATAAATCGTATTAAGCCTCGCCAAGCCCTTCGGCTATGCCCATAAGTACTATACCGATAATGACGGCGATCACACACAGGTACTGGCTCGCTTTCAGCTTTTCCTTTACGAACACGCGGCTCAAAACCACGCTGACTATGCAGTAGCTGGCCACCACGGGCGCTGCGAGCACGGGTTTTGCCGCCATGGCGTACACGTAGAAGAATTGGCCGCACTCCTCGCACAGGGCGGCGATGCCCTTATACTTCTCGCTCTTAGCAAAGGGGTTGTACGCCTTTTTGGTCTTTATCAGCATGAACAGCCAGGCGGCGATGCCCGCCAGCAGGAAGGTGAGCCCGTAGAGGATCAGCACGTCTATCTCCCCTATGCCCAGGCCCGTGCTCTCGTCCAGTATTATGCCGTCCGCGGCGGTGCCTATGGTGTCGAACACGCAGTAAAGCACGGGGAATATCAGCGCCAGCGCCCCGTAGCGCAGCCGCCTCTCCTCCTTTTTGAGCTCACGCCCGTTCACCCGGTTCTCTACCGCCGCCAGGGCGACCATGCCTATAACCACGAATATCACGCCTATCACGTTAAGGGGGCTGAAATCCTCCACATGGTCGGACAGCGTGCCCTTAATGGAGAAGAACACCAGCATCGCCACCGCGGAAAACGCGCCGGACGCGTTCTGCACCGGGGACACTATGGACAGCTCCAGATACCTTAACCCCGCGTAGCCTATCACCATGGAGATGATGTAGCACAGCGACGCGGGGGTATACTTGACGGCAGAAGAAATAAAGTCCCCGAACCCGGCGCCGGGGCGGCTGAACACGTAGGTGCCGTCAGGGTTCAGGGTAAGGGTCTTGTACAGTCCTTCGCCCCGTATCACATAGCTTTCCCCCGCTTCAGAGGCGGCGGCAAGCTCCTCAAAGTCCACATAAAACTCCCCGCTCGCCGCGTCGTCGGCAAGGCAGGCGTAACAGATCATATACTCCCCGTCTTCATCCGTCTCGCCTGAAAACAGGCTGCCGTCTTCGGCAGTGAGGTGCACCCCGCCCTCCTCGTATACATAGACGCCCGTCTCCGTGACCGCTTTCCGCCCGGGAGCGAAGCTCTCCGAAAAGGGCAGTAGTATCAGGGCGCACACGCCCATCACCAGCCCCACCCACACCGCGATCTTCAGGTGGGAATACCGGTCGTTTTCGTCGGAACCCAGTTTATAGAACAGATCCGCGCAGCCCCAGCCCAGCAGGCACAGCAGCGCGAACGCGAACCACGACATATGTTTATCCTCCGGAACACAAAATTACGCGGCATTATAGCACGTACGCGAAAAAAAGTAAAGAGACACGCTTTTTTCCCCGCGCGGCCCGCACTTGACTAAGAGTTAACCGATTGGGTATAATAAAGAGCCGGGCATACCGGTCCGCCTACGGGCGGCGGAGCCCCGCGGCTTACCACACGCAGAAAGGAATGATTCACCATGGGCATTACTTACGTGGGCGTGAACGACCACAAGATCGACCTGTTCGAGGGGCAGTACCGCGTCCCCAGCGGCATGAGCTACAATTCCTGGGCGATAATCGGTGGCAAGATCGCCGTGACCGACACGGTGGACCGCCGCTTCACCCACGAGTGGCTTGACAACATCGAAAAGGCCCTGAGCGGCCGCAAGCCGGACTATCTGGTGATCCATCACATGGAGCCCGACCACTCCGCCAACATAATCGCCTTCACCCAGACCTATCCCGAGTGCAGGGTCGTGTCCTCACAGAAGGCATTCACCATGATGAAGCAGTTCTACGGCGACGATTTCGAGAACCGCCGCGTGGTCATAAAGGAGGGCGACACGCTGGACCTGGAGGGCTACACCCTCTCTTTCATCGCCGCGCCCATGGTACACTGGCCCGAGGCGATGATGAGCTACGAGAGCACCGAAAAGATACTCTTCTCCGCCGACGGTTTCGGCTCCTTCGGCGCCCGCGACGTCGCCGGGGACATGTGGCCCGACGAGGCGAGACGGTACTATATCGGCATAGTGGGCAAATACGGCGCCCAGGTGCAGGCGGTGCTCAAAAAGGCCGCGAACCTGGAGATATCTAAGATCTATCCCCTGCACGGCCGCGACCTCACCGGGAACCTGGGCTATTACCTGAACCTGTATAATACCTGGTCCTCCTACGGCGTGGAAAAGGCGGGCATCGCTGTGTTCTACACCTCCGTGTACGGCAACACCAAAAAGGCGGCAGAGCTGCTGGCGGAGCGCCTGAAAGCCAAGGGCTGCCCCGAAGTCAGCCTTATGGACCTGGCCCGCAGCGACATGAGCGAGGCCATTGGCCGCGCCTTCGCCTTCGGCAGGATAGTGCTGGCCACCACCACCTACAATGCGGACATCTTCCCATTCATGCGCCAGTTCGCGGAAGGGCTGCGCGAAAGGAATTTCCAGAACCGCACCGTGGGCATTATCGAGAACGGCTCCTGGGCTCCCCAGGCGGCGAAGGTGATAAGGGGCCTGCTCTCCGAGTGCAAGAATCTGACTATCCTGGAGCCCGCCGTGAAGCTCACCGGCGCCCTGGACGACATAAGCAAGACGCAGCTGGAGGCGCTTTCCGACGAACTGTGCCGCGACTACCTGGCACAGAGCGACCTGACCGCCAACAAAAACGACCTGACCGCCCTGTTCAAGATCGGCTACGGCCTGTATGTGGTCACCTCCAACGACGGCAAGAAGGACAACGGCCTGATCGTGAACACCGTGACCCAGGTCACCAACACCCCCAACCGCGTGGCGGTGTGCATCAACAAGCAGAACTATTCCCACCACATCATACAGCAGACGGGCGTGATGAACGTGAACTGCCTGTCCACCGAGGCGCCCTTCAGCGTGTTCGAAGCCTTCGGCTTCCGCTCCGGCAGGACGGTGAACAAGTTCGAGGGCACGGACGTTTTGAGGAGCGACAACGGCCTGGTGTTCCTGCCCCGCTACATAAACGCGTTCATGAGCCTTAAGGTGGAGCAGTACGTGGACCTGGACACCCACGGCATGTTCATCTGCCAGGTCACCGAGGCCCGCGTGCTCTCCGACAAGCCCACCATGACTTACACCTACTATCAGGAAAACGTCAAGCCCAAGCCCGCCACGGAAGGCAAAAAAGGCTGGGTGTGCACCGTGTGCGGCTACGTCTACGAAGGCGATACTCTGCCCGAGGACTTCATCTGTCCACTGTGCAAGCATCCCGCCAGCGACTTTGAACCCATTAAATAGGAGGTACGGTATGGAAATCAGGATCTACAGATGCGCCAAGTGCGGCCAGATGGTGGCCACGATAAAGAAAAAGGGCTGCGACATAATGTGCTGCGGCCAGGCGATGGAGCAGCTCATCCCCAACACCACCGACGCGGCGGGCGAAAAGCACGTGCCCGTGTATGAGGTGAAGGACGGCGTCGTCTCGGTAAAGGTGGGCAGCGTGGAGCATCCCATGGTGGACGCCCACTATATCGAATGGATACTGCTAAAGACCGACAAGGGCAACCAGAGGAAGACCCTTGCCCCCGGCGCCGCCCCCGCCGCCCAGTTCGCGCTGCTGCCCGGCGAAAAGGTGGAAGCGGTATACGCCTACTGCAACCTCCACGGCCTGTGGATGGCGTAACAGCCAGACGATAAGTAAGAGCCCGCGGTATCCCGCGGGCTCTTTTCTTGTTCTTTCCTTCAGGCGTATCTGCCGCCCGCCAAAGGGTCTATACCTGCTTATCAAAGCGCAGTATGGCGTAGGCGCAGCGCTCGGGCAGGCGCACGGTATATCCGTCGGCGCCAGGCGTTACCGTCGGTTCGTCATCGCAAAACGGCGCGTACGCGCGCAGGGGCAGCCGCGTCTGTATCCTTATCTCTTCGTCGGTGCCCACAGGCTCCGCCTTCGTTATGATGTTCACCCGGCTGCGGTGCGTGCGCGCGGCGTCCAGCTCCCGGTCTATCTCCACGTCGTATTCCTCGGCGAGCAGGTGCGCTATAAAATACTTATCGCTTTCGAACACAGTAGTCAGGAAGCCCTTCGCGGGCAGGACCCGGACCGGCGAAGGCGGGACCGCTTTGCGGCAGAGCTTTATCAGCTTCTCTTCGTCCCTGCCTTCGCTCGCACGCGCCGGGTGGTAGTACAGGCCCCTTCGGGGACTGCTCCACCCGCCTTCCCCGCCCGCAGGCAGTTTCGCCTTCAGCCAGGCGGGGGACCTTAAGTGGACACCGTCCGGTACACTGGGGAAGAAGTCGCCCTCCGGCACGTCCACACGGTTGGGCAGCACCCGGCCGCTTTCGCAGCCCGGAACCGCCGACGGCCCGGTGACGATGACCGTGCCCCCCGCGGCAAAGTATCTGTTCATCGCTTCCGTTTCTTCCACGCTCATCCGGGCGGCGCTGGGCAGCAGTACCGCGGCATATTCTTCCGCGTTTTCAGGAAACTCAAACAGCGTATGCGCGCACACCGCGTGCCTGAAAAGCAGCGCGAGGGTCTGGTTATAGTCCTCGCAGTAGCCGGAAAACAGGCTGCCGAACAGCGTGTGGTCCCGCGTCTCACAGGAGAAATACACGCCGACCCCGGCGAGCAGCTCCCCCTCAAACAGCTCGGGGTGCGCTTTTTCGAAGCCGAAGGCGATGTTTACGATGTCTTCCTCGTTCGGGAGCGTATCCAGCACGCGCCGGGGCAGCCCCAGCCGGCTTTTGAGCGTGCCTATCCAGGCGTCTCCGCCCATTGCCTTGCATATCGCCCATACGCAATCTGCCGACACGGCGCTGTGGGCGAAGCCGGTGTTGAAAAACCGCGTGCCCGCCCCGCGCGCCACGGCGTAATGATGGGAGGAGTTGGTGAAGCGCTGCCTCACGGGGACGTTCACGGTGAGCGGATCGTGTTTGTAGGGCGGCGTGTTCCCCACCAGCTCCATATTCACGTAATTGCAGCCCCTGATGAACTGCCTGGCGTCCGACGCCGCGGCGACGCTGTATCCGCTCGCCGAGGCTCCCCCGCAGGCCGTGAGCATGAACCCCTCTGGCAGGGCCGCTTTCAGGCGCCGGAAGAACTCTCCTGCCGCGTCGAATCTCAAGTCTATCCAGTCGCGCCAGGCGGGGTTGTCCCAGTTGCCCCAGAACGAATTGTCCCCCGCGGGCGGAAGCTCTGTGCCGCTGCGGCGGTTAAGTTCCGCCCGGCAGTACTCGCAGCCGCAGGAAATGTACCCGCCCATGTGCACGGTATCGTCCGCGCTCAGGCCGTCTATCCCGGTATCCCGCACCAGGCGCGCGGCATAGTCCGTATACGCGCTTATGAAGCCGGGATTGCGATAGCAGAAGCTTTCCGCCATATACTGCGGCAGATACACCGGCTTATAGTCCCGCACGTCCAGCATGCGCCAGTCGTTCAGGAGCGTGCCCTTGTAGCGCCAGCTTTCGGCGGCCTCGAAGGACGGGCACAGCGGCAGGTGCGGCGCGCTGTCCAGCATGATGCGCCTTAACTGCTCTTTTGTACGATAGCGGTGCGTGAGCGTAACGGAGTGGTGATCGAACAGCTTTATGCCGTATTTGTGCAGTTCCTCCGCAACAAAGGCGATATAGTCGTTAAGCTGTGCGAACATGGGCAGGAAATCCCACCTGAAATGGGCGCCGAATATCATCGCGGCGCTGACTTGCGCCTCGGCGAAGGCGCCCGCCCTGCGCTTTATGCGCTCGGACACGTCCCCGCCCGGCCACTCCAGGTCTTCCCATCTGATCCACCAGGTCGCAATGCGTTCCACACTGATCACCTTACATCCTGTATTTGAAGCCATACCGCCGGCATCCTTAACGGCTCCCGCCTGATACTAACACAGTGCCCGGAAAAAGTAAAGGCACAGGTGCACAAAACAGCCGGGAGATATATCTCTCCCGGCTGTATCAGTCGCGTTTATTCCTCTTCGGGCTTCAGGTCCACCCTCACGGTATTCACCCTGTGGGGGTCGGCTTCCAGCACTGTGATGGTCAAACGGTCGTAGGTCGCCTTGTCGTCCCGCCTGGGGAAGCGGTCCAGCAGCTCCGTGACCCAGCCGCCCACGGTGGTGTAATGGGTGGAAAAGTCCTGGGGGGGTGTGTAGTCCAGCGCGCCGAACATGTCGTATATGTTCATGCCGCCGTCGAACTGCCAGGTGGAGTCGCTTATCTCCACCATCTCCTCCTCCACGTCGTCCCTCTCGTCGAATATCTCGCCCACTATCTCTTCCATTATGTCTTCCATGGTTAGTATGCCCATGGTGCCGCCGAACTCGTCCAGCACCACCGCCATCTGCAGTCTGCGGCGGCGGAACTCGCGGATTATGGAAGAGACCATGCGGGTCTTGTGCACGTAGATAACGTCCACCAGCAGGTCCCGGAAGGGGGTATCGTCGTTAAGCAGCTTGTGCTTTAAGAACGCCTTGGTGGGTAGCACGCCAATAATGTTGTCTATGCTGCCCTCGTACACGGGGATACGGCTGTGGCGCAGCATGTCCGCGTCCAGCTTTTCCGGCGGGCGGTCTATGTCTATGGACACCACGTCCACACGGGGCGTCATTACCTCCATCGCCATGGTGTCGGAGAACTCGATGGCGTTGTCTATCAGTTCGCCCTCTTCCTCCGTGAACACGCCCTGCTCCTCTGCGTCCTCAAGGATTATCCTGAGCTCGTCCGTGGTGGTCTGGGGTGCCTTTTCCCGGGGCGTCCACATGGGCGACAGGAACTTGACCAGCTTTTCCACCCCCACCACCAGGGGCATGAACACCAGCATCAGCGCCCTTAAGGGGCCGGCGGCGCGGCGGGCAAGGGAGTCCGCCCTTTCCGCGGCGATTATCTTGGGCATGGTCTCGCCGAAGGTGATCAGCACCAGCGTGGTGACCACGGTGGCGTAGTATTCGCCGCTGGTCTTGAGGCCCAGCAGGCTCACGAAGAATATGGTGGCCACGGACGACGCGGCTATGTTCACCAGGTCGTTGCCCACAAGTATCGTGGACAGGGAGCGGGTGTAGTTGTCCTGTATGTACTTTACGTTCTTCGCGCGGCGGTCGCCCTTTAAGGCGTCCTTTTCCACCCGGCGCTTGTTGGCCCGGGCGAAACTGATCTCGCTGCCGGAAAAGAAGCCGCTTAAGAGGATCAGCAGTACGTAGGCGGCGATGAAGATGAGTTTAACGGGCATTTTCCGCCGCCCCCTTCTCGTCGTCCTCGTCGTAGATCTCCCCGGCGATCTCCTCCAGTATGTCCTCCATGGTCACTATGCCCAGGGTGTGGCCGTCGTCCTGCACCACGGCCAGGTGGGTGCGCCGGCCGCTCATTCCCTCGAACACCTTGCTCACGGGTATGTCCGGGCGGATGATGTAGGGGCGGGTCATTATGTCGCGTATGTCGCCGAATGTGTCGCTGCTCAGGCGCGACAGCGCTTTCGCGGCGGGCAGCACGCCCACTATGTCGTCTATGTCCTCCCCGGTCACGGGTATGCGGGAATACTTTTCCTCCAGCAGTACGCTTTTCAGGGCTTCCCTGTCTATGTCCACCGGCACGGTCACCACGCCGTCTATGGGCGTCATCACCTGGCCGGCGAGTATGTCGCCGAAGTGGATGGTGGACTTGATTATCTCCTTTTCAACGGGCTCGATCAGGCCTTCGTCCTCTACGGATTCCACCATTTCCTCAAACTCGTCCTCGGTCACGTCCGGCAGGGCCGCGCCCCCGGGCAGCAGCTTTTTGAACGCCTCCCCCACATAGGTGAAGAACGCGCTGAGCGGCGCCAGCAGGAACTTGAACAGGCTCACGGGGTAAGCCGCGATAAGCGCCCACGTGTCCGCGTTCACCCGGGCGATATTCTTGGGTATGGTCTCGCAGAACAAAAACACCAAAAGCGTGGCTACGACCGTGGCTAACGCGCCTCCCAGGTCGCTGCTAAGCAGCTTTACCGCCGCCACCGTGGCTACCGCGGATATGAGGATGTAACAGATGTTGATGACTATGAGCAGGGTAACGATGGTGCGGTCAAAGTCGTCCAGCAGTTTCGCCAGACGCTTGGCGCCCGCCTTGCCGTTTTCCGCCAAGGCGCGGATGCGCGCCTCGTTGCAGAAGGAAAACGCGGTCTCGCTGCCCGCGAAGAAACCCGCGAAGGGGATAAGACAGAGTATGAGGATCAAACTTCGGGGAATATCGTCCATGAGCTGGAGTTTTCGCTTCCTTTCGGTGAAGAATAAGGCTATTATGCCACTAAACTAAAGCTTTTGCAATAGATTTTTATTATTTTGGGGTAAAAACGGAGCTCAAAAGCGCCAAAACGCCGCAGGGCGGGATATTCCCGCCCTTATCCTTCCATCTTCCGTTTTATCGCCTCGAAGCTCTCGGGGCTGATTACGTGCTCTATGCGGCAGGCGTCCTGCTGCGCCACGTCCTTTTCCACCCCCAGGAACACCAGCGCCTTTGTGAGCACCGTGTGGCGCTCGTACACCGTAAGGGCGATCTTTTCCCCCTGCGGCGTCAGGGTAACGTGGTTGAATACGTCCACGTTTATCAGACCCGCTTCCTTGAGCTGCTTCAGGGCGCGGCTCACGCTGGGGCGGGAAAAGTCCATGTATTCGCAGACGTCTATGGCGTGGAGCTGGGGATGGGTCCTGGAGAGTATGAGTATGGTCTCCAGGTACATCTCCCGGCTTTCGCTCATTTTCATGACATCACTTCCTTCCGAGGGGGTCCGGCGGTATGATAACACATCCGGCAGGGAATGGCAATAAGCAGCGACAGTGGTCAGTGATTAGTGGTCAGCGGCCAGCGGCTACTTTACCATACCGCGCAGCGAGATCAGCCTGAGCACCTGGGGCAGGCTCTGCACCAGGGCGATGCCCGCCACCGCGGCGTAGCTCTTCCAGCCTTCTATGAACACGCTGAGCAGGTCCATAAGGTCCCTGTTCAGGGCGTAAAACGCTCCCATGCACACAAACAGCAGTACCGCGGCGCACACGGCGGCTTTGCCGAACGCCGCCCGCGCGGGCTTGGTGTTGGCGAAAGACCTTATCGCAGCGGCGCAGGCGAACGCGGCGCCTGCGACCCAGCACTTTATGGCGATGGGCGGGTAGAACATGGTGTCCCGGGTGTCGCCCACGTAGGTGGGATACGCCGCTTTCCAGATGAGCGCACCGTTTACGATGAACAGCGCGCCCAGCAGCGCGAATATGACCTTTCCCGCCGTTTTCCTTACCGCGGAAGCGTCTTTTTTTATAAACCGGATCCCGAAGAGCGCGGCGTCCAGCGCGAGCATGGCGATATACAGCCATCTGGCGAACTCGAAGCGACCGAGCCAGTCGAAAGTGCCGCCGAAATTGCCCATGAACCACAGGTAGAGGGCAAGGCTCATCGCCCCCGCCAGCAGGTTGACACCCGCCCAGACGGTGCGTTTGGTGGCTTTCTTCATAAGCGTCTCCTTACAGGCTGATCTCCCCCGCCTCGGGCAGGCCCTCCCGCCGGGCGGCAATGTCCCAGGTGAGGGCGGAGAGGCTGGCCCAGCCCTGCTTTACCAGGTTCTTGTCGCAGTCCTCCGGGAAATAATGGGGGTTCTCCCCGTCGTCCAGGAAATAGTAGGTGTTGTTGTAGTGGCTGGTGAACTCCTGGTAGTTGGCGTCTGTCAGGAATTCGGGAGCCAGTGTCTGGGTGAACCTGACGCCCTTGACGTCCTCTATGGCGGGCACGTTCAGGTTGTATATCTCGCCGCGCCTCAGGGGATGGTCCTTCATCCAGGCGAGCACTTTCACCGCCAGGTCCGCCGCGGGGGCGTAGCGCTCGCAGGTGAAGCTGTCCAGGCTCACCGCCAGTGCGGGGCAGCCCGCCATGGACGCCTCCATAGCCGAGTTGACCGTGCCGGAATATATGCACGCGCCGCCCAGGTTGGGCCCCCGGTTAACGCCGGACACGCAGAACTCGGGCTGCCAGTCTTTGAGCAGGTGCAGGCCCAGGCGCGCGGCGTCCGTGGGCGTGCCGTCCACTCCCCAGCCCGGGCAGCCTTCCACCGTGACCTTCCTCGCCCTTAAGGGGCGGGTGATGCTGATGCCGTGGGACACGGCGGAGTTTTCCCGGTCCGGCGCCGAGACGCGCACCTCGTGCCCCGCGCCTGTCAGCGCCTTCGCCATTGCGGCTATGCCGGGCGCGTCGAACCCGTCGTCGTTGGTGAGTATTATACGCATAAGTACCTCGGCAGTATCTCTTCGTCATGCGGGACGCGCGCCGCCCCGTAATACAACAAAAGACACCCTCTCGGGTGTCTGTTAAGCACCTCCACGGGGAATCGAACCCCGGTCTTCGCCGTGAGAGGGCGACGTCTTAGACCGCTTGACTATGGAGGCAGGAAGCTGGCGAACTAGGATTCGAACCTAGAATGAACGAGTCAGAGTCGTTAGTGTTGCCGTTACACCATTCGCCAATAGTCAACCGAACACAACGTGCCCGATCGACTTATATATTATAGGCTTGACCCCCGAATATGTCAACCCTGTAATAAATAATTAACAATTTAGCACGTATTCCCCCAGCAGGGGCAGCAGACGGTCCGCCTCTTTCGGGGCATAGCGGGGCGATACCGCCACGGACACAAAGTCGTAGGTCGCCTCTGCCCTGAAAAGGGCATAGTCCGGGTACACGTCAAACGGCACTTTGGGTTCCCTGCCGTGTCCGGCTTCCATGAGCCGGGACACGAAGGAATTCAGGCGGATGTCCTCCCCCTCCATGATCTCGGGCGGTATGTCGGGCAGGGAATGGGGATTGCGCACGTTGCAGAGGCGGTCTATCCAGCGAAACGCCAGGGCGAAAAGCAGGTAGTTGGCTTCGCTTATGTGCCCCTCGCGCCTCAGGGCGGGAATGTCCGCCCGCTTTTTTGCGGGCAGCGCCAGCAGGGCGTTCAGCACGTAGGCCGTCTGCCCCACGCCCAGGTCCGAGTGGGCGTCCACGTGGGTCACCGAGAACGGCGCCGTGAGCCTCCCCTCCCCCATCATTTCGCTCCAGAAGTCCAGGGCGAAGTCGTGGGTCTCGAATATCCTGCCGAGCACAGGGCGGTCGGCAGACAAGCCGCAATTTTCCTCCAGAAAACAGCGGACCCGGGCTTCCTCCCAGGGCTCGTGCCCGGTCAGGGCGGGGCGCTCCCCCGCGTCCGCCAAAGGGCACACGCCGTTCAGGAAAAAGTCCAGGTCTATGTCAAGTACGTTCATTATCGTAAGCTATTCGAACTCCGTCCACACGCCCGTTTCGAACATCCTGCGGTACTGGGTATACCGGGAGTGTTTGCGCCATGGGTCGTAGGTGGAACTGCCCTTGGCGCGGAACAGCGCGTCGCAGTCGGGATGCGCGGCCCTGAAGTCCTGCTTTTCCTCGGACGACACCCGCGAGCCCACCGCCCAGAAGCGCTCCAGCTTCGTGCACGCTTCCAGGGGCTTCAGTGTGGTGTTCTTTACATAGCTCAGGTTCAGGTCCAGCAGCTCCGTGCAGTTGGCAAGGGCGCTTATATCCGTTACCTTATAGTTCATGAACAGTTCCAGGTACTGCAGGTGCCTGAGCTCACCTATGGGCGTTATGTCCCTTATGTCGTTGTCCGCCAGTATCAGTATCCTGAGCTCGGGCAGGTAGCGCAGAAAACTTATGTCCGTTATGTTCTGGTGGCCCAGGTCCAGCGCCCGCAGGCCGGGCAGGTATTTGAACAGCTCGCAGTCCCGGCTTTTCAGGTAGCGCGGGTCGGAATCCGTGGACTTGGTGGAGAAGGCGGTCACGTCCGTGTATATCTTGTACCTGTTTATCTTCAGCGCCCACACGAAGGCGACGTCCGGGTATTTTTCCACCAGCGGTATCATCCTGTCGTTGTTGAGCTCGGCGTGCCACTTGACGCTTATCTTTTTGAGATTGGGCATGAAAGCGATCATGCACTCCAGGTCCTCGGGCTTTATGCTGCCGCTGACCTTGTCCAGGTCCAGCTCCTCGGCGGTGATGCTGAAAAACTTCTTGTGGAAGCTGAACTCCCCGGTCACGGGCGTGCCCTCGGGCAGGCTCTCCACATATTCCTGTATCTTGGGCAGCGACCAGTACACCCGCCCTATATCCACGCTCTCCGGCGCGCCGTCCTCCGCAAGCGCGCACCCAAGCGCCGCCAGCAGCGCGGCGGCAAGCAGCAACAAACAAAGCTTTCTGAACATTATCCGCTCCGGTCTGTGACGGTACGGCGCTTTGGCGCCGTTTGTCACTCAAATTCCTTCCACACGCCCGTGTCGAACATTTCCCTGTACTGGAAGAACCTGGGATGCTTGCGCCAGGTGCCGTGGGTGGAACCGCCCTCGTCCAGGAACAGCGTCTCGCAGTTGGGATGTGCCTGTATGAAGGCCTCTTTTTCCGCCTTGGTGAGCTTGGTGAACACGCACCAGAAGCGCTCCAGCTTGGTGCACGCCTCCAGGGGCTGCAGGCTCTTGAAGCCGGTATAGCTCAGGTTCAGGTCCAGCAGCTCCGTGCAGTTGGCAAGGGGGCTTAAGTCCTTTATCATGGGGTTTATGAATAATTCAAGGTACTGCAGGTGCTCAAGCCGCCCTATGGGCGTGATGTCGCTTATCCTGTTGTCCACCAGTATGAGTATCCTGAGTTCGGGAAAGTAGTCCAGAAAGCTCAGGTCGGTTATGCTGCCCTGGTGCCCCAGGTCCAGCGCCCTGAGCCCCGGCACGTACTTGAGCAGCTGGCAGTCCGAGCTCCTTAAATACGGCTCGTCCGCGTCGCTCGCCTTGGTGGAGAAGGCGGTCACGTCCGTGGGTATCTTGTATTTCCTGAGCCGCAGCGTCCACACGAAAGTGATCTCGGGATGCGCGTCCACTATGGGGATGATGTCGTTGTTCATCAGCTCCGTATGCGTTTTGAGGCTGACTTTTTTAAGGTTGGGCATGAACGCCGCGAGGCTCTCCAGGTCTTCCCGCTTAAGGGTGCCCTTCGCGGTATCCAGGTCTATCTCCTCGGCGCCTATATCCCAGGTCTGCCCCAGCAGGGTGAACTGCCCCGCAAGGACCGTGCCCTCCGGCAGTTCCTCCGCGTACTTGCGTATCTGCTTTAGCGGCCAGTCCACTGTTCCTATATCAGCTACAGCGGGCGCGGCGTCTTCCGCCCACGCGCACGCGGGCGCCAGCACCGCCAGCGCGATAAGGAGTATGACAAGCTTCCTGATCATGGTGTTCTCCCCCTGTGCACCTGTTTTACCTGCCGCCGGCGCGGCGCGTCAGACGTTGAAGCGGAACAGGGTCACGTCCCCGTCTTTCATCACGTAGTCCTTGCCTTCGGAGCGGATGAGGCCCTTTTCCTTGCAGGCGGCCATGGAGCCTTCCCTTACCAGGTCGTCGTAAGCCACGATCTCCGCCCGGATAAAGCCCTTTTCGAAGTCCGTGTGGATCTTGCCCGCCGCCTGGGGCGCCTTGGTGCCGTTGACTATGGTCCAGGCGCGCACCTCCTTGGGCCCCGCGGTCAGGAAGGAGATATAGCCCAGCAGCTCGTACCCCAGCTTGACCAGCCGGTCCAGGCCGCTTTTGCCTATGCCCATCTCGTCCAGGAACATCTGCTTTTCCTCGGGATCTAGGGACGCTATCTCCTCCTCTATCTTGGCGGAGATGACCAGCACCTGGCTGCCCTCCGCGTCCGCGATCTCACGGACTTTCTTTACCATGGGAAGCTCGTCCTGCCCCTCGCCCACGTCGTTTTCGGAGATGTTGGCGGCGTAGACCACCTTCTTGGAGGTGAGCAGCAGCCAGCTTTCCATTATCTCACGCTGCTCCTTTGTGAGCGGCGCGGTGCGGGCGGGCTTTAAGCCGTTCAGGTGCTCCAGCACTATCTCGGCGGTCTGGGCTTCGTCCGCGTACTTCTTGTCGCCGTTTTTGAGCAGGTGGCTGGCCTTTTCCATGCGCTTCTGCACGGTCTCCATGTCCGCCAGCACCAGCTCGGTCTGTATGGTCTCTATGTCGCGGGCGGGGTCCACGCTGCCGTCCACGTGGATGACGTTCTCGTCCTCAAAGCAGCGCACCACGTGCACTATGGCGTCCACCTCCCGGATGTGGGACAGGAATTTGTTGCCCAGGCCCTCGCCCCGGCTGGCGCCCTTTACCAGGCCCGCGATGTCCACGAATTCCAGGGTGGCGGGAGTGTATTTTTCCGGATTGTACATTTTGGCCAGCACGTCCAGCCTCTCGTCCGGCACCGCCACCACGCCCGTGTTGGGCTCGATGGTGCAGAAGGGATAGTTGGCCGCCTGCGCGCCCGCGTTGGTGATGGCGTTGAACAGTGTGGATTTGCCCACGTTGGGAAGCCCGACCACGCCTAATTTCATGATGTTTATGCTCCTTTGGTCTATAATGTCATTTGTCAGGCGCGAATGCCTGTTTCGTTCGGATCGCCGCGGCTCGTGGCCTCGCAATGACGCCGCAGGCGTCTCTCAAAGCTGACAGCTAAAAGCTAACAGCTCAGCTACAGCAGTCTGACGCCGTTTTTCTCACAGATGCTCTTTGTCTCTTCGTCCCAGAAGCTGGACTGCACCTCGCCTATGTGGCACTTTTTGAGTATCAGCATGCAGATGCGGCTCTGGCCCAGGCCCCCGCCGATGGTGAGGGGCATATTGCCGGAAAGCAGGTCCCGGTGGAAGGGCAGGCTCGCCCTTTCCGTGTGCCCGCTGGCCTCCAGCTGGCTTTTAAGGGAGGCTTCGTCCACGCGGATGCCCATGGAGCTGATCTCGAACGCCCGTCCCAGCACCTCGTTCCACACGATTATGTCCCCGTTCAGGCTCCAGTCGTCATAGTCCGGGGCGCGCCCGTCG
>JAEEGL010626509.1_pt1 | contig 15584 bp, 14 predicted proteins | sample 9134231 | NCBI WGS metagenome assembly JAEEGL01 (sample SAMN16246548, study PRJNA631951) | gut metagenome | biome: gut microbiome; feature: rumen; material: fiber-attached | host: Bos | place: Iran: Karaj | collected 2018-10
ATTTCACACCCTCCTTTTTCTCCATATCTTCAAGAATGGCCTTTGCAGCCGCCCTGCCGTTTGTGACAGCGGGTCCCATACCGTTACCCGACATTCCGGGAGAACCGTTGAATTCAAGTCCCTCAATAAAGTGGTCCTCTTCCTTCATGCCGAGGCGGGCTACGGCGTGGTTATCCATTGAATGGGTATAACCGTAGATGCTGCCCTTCCACGCGCCGACATAGTGAGAAATAGTCATGGGAGTTGTGATTTCAATTTCAGTAATATTCGGTCTGAAATCAACGCCCGAAATCTTAATATATTCCTCCATCATTTCGTTACCGAGACGGCGTTTGAGGTCGAAATAATCCTCTTCCTTAACGCCTTCAAAGGCGGTTACGGGAACAAGAGCGGTTATTGAAACCTGCGTATAGCCCTTCGGTACACAATCGGGATTTGCATAGTTAAGGCAGATAGTCGTGATGTAATTATACGGCTCAGTGAGATTCTTATAATTCTCCCAGATTTCGTTTGTATCCATTGTTCTGCCTGAGAAGGTTGAATAGTTCATAAGTCCGTTTTCTTCGGGAGTGCCCTCAAGAACGGCAATAAGAGAAACGGGACAAACCGAAAGTTTCATACCGTTTACGAACTTAACCGCACCTTTGGGAACCTCGCTCAACGGCTCAATCATCTGGGTGTAAACTTTATTCGGGTAAGGAGCGGAAACGACATAGTCACAGTGAATTTCTTCACCGTTTCTTGTACGTACTCCGTAAACCTTGCCGTCTTTGACGAGGATTTTATCAACTTCCTGTTTGAATTCGAACTGAGCGCCGTTTTCCTCAACCTTCTTTTCAAGCTTCATGCTCATCTCATGAGAGTAACCGCGGCAAACATAACTTCCGCAGAAATAGTCAGCCATAAGGAAGGCGTAGATTGTGAACGGCAGGTCGTCCATACGGTTGCCGACATAAATCCAGTAAGGCGTAAGCATTTCAACCGCCCTCTTGGGAAGGTGGAAGGTATTAATAACCTCGGTTGCGCTGTAGCCGACAGTCTTTACAAAATCGGGATGCTGCTTTAACATCTGAAGTTTGCTCATAGGAGTTACGGACAGAATATTCATACTGTCATAAACCCTTCTGCAAAGTAAAAGCAGTTCGTGAACCTTCTCAAAAGAGCCGGGAACTACTGCATCAATTTCTCTTGCGGCGGTTTCATAACCCTCGTGAAGAATTGCATCGATATCGGAATTGGGAAGAGCCACTCTGTAGCATTCGGGTACTTTGAGCCAGTCGATATCAACGCCCATATCGTCAAAGAACTGACCTATTTTAAGGCGATTGCCCTTCTCGCCTATTGACATCATTTCGTGAAGCGTCGCCTCAATCTCAAAACCGTTTCTGACGAAATCGGTTGCAAGACCGCCGGGAAGGTTATGCTTTTCAAGAATAAGAATATCCTTGACGCCCTTTGACTGCAGGTGAAGAGCAGTTGACATTCCCGAGAGAGCGCCGCCTATGATAATGACATCATAATGGTCTTTAAAATATTTCATAGCGTATTCCTTTCGTACTTATTAATCGAAAAAACGGGAAGGGGTAATCCCCTCCCCGAAAACAAGTCTGTTTTTAGAAGAAACGCTCAACAAGCTCTCTTGAGTATTCAGCTGTTTCATCCATATCGCCGAAGGACATAATCTCGCCTGCATAGAAAGTATCGTACTTACCCTGCATTGCTTCAACCTTGTCATACCAGCCGGCAGCATAATCGTCAGAGAATACATGCGGGAAGTAGTAAACGCTCCATTCATTGACAACGTTTGAAGCGGGGTTGTGCATTGTCTGAAGGTCTTTAAGGACTGTCTGCTTGCACTCTTCATAAGGAATTTCCTTGGAATTCTTATGCTTACGAAGAGCATAGGTTGTGATAACCTGGTCCTTTGTATCCTTCCAGCGACGGTAATAAACCATAAGGTGACCGAGAGTCTGAGGAGTCATATTCTCGAATACATAGTAGGAAATCTCGGGATGATCCTCGGGCTTTGTTTCAACTGCGAGTACATCGTAACGCTCGTAGTCGATCTTTGAGAAGAGTTCCATCTCGTCGTCACGGGTGTCGAAATAATCAACCATACCGATCTGACCGTCGTCACGCTTGTTGGGAATGTAAAGAGGAGCGGTAACAATAATCTTGTCATACTCTTCAACTTCGCCGTTAACAGTAACGTAAACCTTGCCGTCCTTACGCTCAACCTTTTCAATAGTCGAGTTAAGTCTTGCGGGATTCTTAAGGTGATCGTTAAGATGCTCCCAGATTGACTGGGTGCCGTCTTTCCATGTCCAGAGATTAACCTTGACAAAGTTCATTGTGGTCTGGAAATCAAGATACTTAAGAACATAAGCAGCCGGAATTTCGTCGAAATAGCCGTAACCGAATGAAGTGAACGGTCCAATCCAGACGTCCTGAGTAAGCTCAACGCCGTTCATCTCACACCAATCTTTAAAGGGCATAGCGAGGTCCTTAAGGTTGGGGTTGATGCCGCTTACGGGCTCACGCTTTGCATTCTGCTGTGAGAAGCCTTCATATCTGCCCTCGGCAACGCCGCGGTGACCGTTTACATCATAGCCCTTATACTTGGTTTCAAGAATCTCACCGAGTTTCTTTGTCTGCTTCTTCATCTTAAGAAGGCGCGGAATCTTTGAGATGTTCTTCTTGGGCTCAAAGGGTTCAATAACGTCGCCCTTTGCGTTCTTATAGTTTCTGTTGAGTTTCGGGCCGTCGTGAGTGATGCCGCAGAATTCCTCAACATCATGAACCGCATAGTATGACGGAACGCCCATGATAGCGCCCATTTCATAACGTCTGCCGTTATAAGTCGGGCTCCAGCACTTTCCGCCTACACGGTCAAGTCTTTCGAGAATGGTGTAGTTTTCATAACCCTTTTTCTCGAGATACATACCTGCGGAAAGTCCTGCGGGGCCGCCGCCGATAATACAAATGCGAATGTCTTTTTCCATTTCTATTCCTCCATAAATAGATTGATAAAAATATCACGGCGATATTATACATTATTTTTAAATAAATTGCACTACTTTTTTTGATTTTTTTTAAAATTTTTATTATTTTTGCAAAAAGTCTATCATTATTCAGAATAATATGATAGAATAAAACAGAATAATTGCAGTTTTAAGGCGGTGAGGAAATGCGATTCGGTTCATTTGAAGAAATGCTTTCATTTTATGCGGCTGACAGTGACGCCGTTGCGCTTATTTACGGCGACGGCGACGTAAAAAAGGAAATTACGTATTCACAGCTTATCGACGTTGTAAATGAAAAATCGGCCGAGCTAATCGAAAGCGGCAAAACATCAATAGGCATTATCTGTTCTTCAAGCGTTGAATGCATTGTCACAATTTTTGCCGCCGTTAATGCAAAAATGCAGGTTGTACTGCTTGACAGCTCGCTTTCCGTTGAAAAGCTTGAAAAGCTTATCGCCGCCGCTGACATAGATTGTATTTGGAGTGACGAGGAGGAAATGGTCAATTCCCTTTCGGGCTCTCTTACCAAAGGAGTTGAAAAGAACGCGTCAAGAATTCTTTTCTTTACTTCGGGCACAACAAGCATGTCAAAGGTAGTTGTTCTTACGGAAAAGTCGCTATGTTCAAGCGCATTCAACGGGTCGGCGATACTTCCGCTTGACAAAACCGATATTCTTATGTCACTTCTCCCCCTCTCGCACGTGTTCGGCTTTGTTTGCTCGCTGTTATGGGGACTTTCGTGCGGTTGCGCCGTTGCACTGAGCCGCGGAGTCAGGTATTTAATGACAGACTTTACATTTTTCAGGCCGACTGCGGTTTCGCTTGTGCCTATGCTTTTAGGCTTTTTTATAAAGAACAACCTGTTTAACGAAGAGTTAAATCTTATTCTTGTAGGTGCGGGCGACTGTCCCGACGCGTTGCTCGACGCAGCTAAACAGATGGGCAAAAAGGTTTGTTTCGGCTACGGGCTGACTGAAACGAGCTCGGGAGTCGCTTTAAGCGTTACGGACAACCCGAGAGCGATGGAAATCTGCCCCGACGATGAAATTATCATTGCTCCCGACGGTGAAATTCTCATCTCTGCTCCGACCTGTATAATGAAGGGTTATTACAAGGATAAAAAGAGTACGGAGGAAGCAATTGAAGACGGGCTTCTTCATTCGGGCGACCTCGGTTATCTTGACGAGAACGGATGTCTTCACATAACGGGCAGAAAGAAGGAAATGCTCGTTCTTCCGAGCGGTACGAAAATCTTTTTACCCGAATATGAGGGCACGCTGTCAGCTGCACTCGGTAACACCGAGCTTGCGGTAATTCTTCTTGACGATAAACCTGTTCTTGTTATAAAAGAAGCGGAGGAAAACCGTGATAAAACGCTTAATATTATTAATGAGGAAATGAAAAAGCATCCGCGTTCGCATCAGCTTTCGCAGGTGATTTTCACTGATAAACCGTTGCCGAGAACAGCAACGGGCAAAATAAAACGCTGGGAAATCCAGAAATCTACGGAGGAACAAAAAAATGGCAAAAATGACCAGAGATGAATTAGTACAGGAAATTATTCAGACTGTATACGACTGCGCGCCCGAAATGGAGGGCGTTGAGCTTTCGGAAGAGACTGTTATAAATACCGATACCAACATTGACTCAATGGGTATGACGCTCATTATATGCCGTCTTGAGGCAAATCTTGATATTAAAATTCCCCACAAGGAATGGGATGAGCTTCTTACGCTCGGCGACGTTGTAAATGCATTTTACAAGAGAATGGAACAATGAGCATTTACGAAAAAAATTATATAATCCAAAGCTCGGAGGTTGATATGTTCCGCCGGCTCCGCATTTCCATGCTTTTCACTTTTATGCAGGAAGCCGCTATTCACCACACCGAGCAGTTAGGCGCAGGTCGGGCAAAAACGCTTGACCGCGGCTTTTTATGGGTTGTTACGTCTCAGCATGCCGAAATCAAACGGCTGCCCGAATATGACGAAAAAATAAAGCTTATTTCGTGGCCGGGCAAAACAATGCACGTTTTGTTTCCGAGGTATTATTCCGTTACAGACGAAAGCGGTGAAGAGATAATCAGAGGAAGCGCACTGTGGATGCTTATGGATATGAACACCCGTAAAATGATTTTCCCCGAGGCCGAGGGAATAAGCATCGAGGAGACCGTCACAGGTAACGAATATGCATTGCCAAAATCCATAAAACCCGCGGAAACAGACAGCATTTATTCAATGACTGTTCCCTACAGTTTTACGGACATAAACGGGCATCTGACAAATACAAAATACTTTGATATTGCCGAGGACATCACTCTTAATGCGTCTGAAAACAAAACACCGAAATATGTTGCGGCGGAGTATTCGGGCGAATTGAGATACAATGAAAAGGTAAACATCGCTTATACTCAGAGCGAAAGCGGAATTTATCTTTCCGGTACCAAGGACGATAATAAAAAAGTATTCAAGCTGAAGATGGATTATTGATATGAAAAACAAAATCTGTTTGTCAATTCTTATTTCAACCATTATTATTTCCCTGCTTTTACCGTCATGTTCCTTTGGCGGTAACAAGCAGGGTTTGTCCTTTTTATCATCTGATGAACAGACAAAAAAGATTTACGAATACCTTTGCTCTGTTGAAGGCACGGGTTGTTTAAGCGGTCAGCAGGAATCGACCTGGATGGACTCGCCAGAATATGAAATGGACTATATTTTCAACGCCTCGGGGAAGTACCCCGCAATACGCGGACTTGACTATATGAACGACGATTTTGAAGGTGTTAACGAAAGAGCTGTCGACTGGTGGAACAAGGGCGGACTTGTAACAATCTGCTGGCATTGCGGAAGCGATTTTTCGGGCGCGTGGAAGGAATCGCAGGAAACCGAAATAAAGGACTGGGACAAAGCGTTAACCGAGGGCACCGACGAATACAACGCTCTTATTAAAGGGATGGATAAAGCGGCTGACGCGTTAAACGAACTGAAGGAAAAAGGCGTTACGGTTATCTGGCGTCCGTTTCACGAGGCGGACGGCGGCTGGTTCTGGTGGGGCAAAGGCGGAAGTGAAAACTTTGTCAAACTCTGGCGCATTATGTATAACCATTACACGAAGGAAAGAAACCTCAATAATCTTATTTGGGTTCAGGGTTTCTCTCACAACGGCGAAAAGATTAACAAATGGTATGTCGGTGACGGATTCTGCGATATTGTGGGCGCGGACAGTTATGACGGAGGCGGACAGAACGAGCTTTACAAAACCGTTAAAAATGTCCACGCGAAGAACAAGCCGATTTGTTATCACGAATGCGGCGAAAACCCGACCGCAGAACAACTTAAAGAAACAAAATGGCTTTGGTTTATGACATGGCATACGGAATATCTTACTGATAATAATTCGGAAAAGGAAATCAAGGATTTATACACAAGCGATTATGTAATCACACTTGACGAGCTTCCGATTTTCAATGAAAAGAAAGGAGAAAAAGACGGAATGAGCGATACTGATATTCAGACAGAGGAAGTTAAGTCATTAAAGCTTGATAATGTACTTGATTCGGTTGACTGGTTAGGTAAAAGCACAAAAGAAATTGATGTTCCCGAAGAATACATAATCAACCGCGGCTCATTTAAAGAAATAAATATTGACGGCTTTATTTTCTCTCACGAATGCTACGGCACGGTTTATCTCAACGATACAAATCCGAAAGAAAACAGAAAATATGACAGAGTATTTCTTATTATCAGCAACTACTCCATTGACGAATGCAAGCGCGAGCTTTCAAAGCTTTACGGCGAGCCTGTCTCCGAGGGCGAAGAGCCGTATGTTGAATCGCTCGGCGGGGTTGTAAGCTGGACGCATTTTGAAACGGAAAATCTGAGAATAGAGCTGAAAACGGCAAGCAAGCACAATTTCTACACGCTTGAGTTCAAATTGAAAAGCAACGATGCCTGACTTAAAATGCCCTTGCAAAAAGCAAGGGCTTTTTTTATTTTTCAATTAGCTTTTGTGTTAAAGTTTTTCCCTTAAGGACGCTTAAGACTATTATCCCAACCGTCAGAGCAGTCCTTATAATGTTTATTATTTTCATTGACTTAAAGGCAATGTTAAAAAGCTTCATATCCTTTATTATTTCGTTCATTATCTCTCCCCGCCCGTTAATAATACGGCGTGCGCAATTGACGGAATTGTTTCGCCCTGAAGAGTTGAGGTTGCCGAAAGCAAAGCGCCCGTTGCGACAAAAAGCACTTTATTTAGTCTTCCGTTTGTAAGGTTGTTCATAATGTGAGTATTGACAACACCTGCACTGCAACCGCAACCCGAACCGCCCGCGTGAACATCCTGTTTTTTCATATCGTAAATAAGAAGTCCGCAGTCATTATGAACCGAAGATATATCCGTCCCGAAATCCTTTTCCATCAGTTCAATAAGAAGAGCAGAGCCGACCTTACCTAAATCGCCCGTCAGAATCAGGTCATAATCCTCGGGATTTGTATTTGTATCATTAAGAAAATCCGATATTGTTTCTGCCGCTGCGGGAGCCATTGCTGCGCCCATATTGTTTGCATCTTTAATGCCTAAATCCTTGATTTTTCCTATTGAAACGGCACTCACACAGGGTGTATTTTTAACGTGAGTTGAAATAACGCTCGCGCCCGCAGCGGTTGCGGTGTGCTGTGCTGTCGGGGTTCGCTGACCGCCGTATTCAAGAGGCAGACGGAACTGCCTTTCAGCCGAACAAAAATGCGACGAGGTCGAGGCAACCGTGCAACCCGCTGCGCCGCTGTCAACAAAAAGCGACGCCAGAGACAGCGTCAGAGCCATTGTGGAGAACGCGCCGTAAACTCCGACATAGGGAATATTCATATTTCTTATACCGAAGGTACTGCCCGTACACTGATTTAATAAATCACCAGCAAAGATGTAATCAACGTCGCTTTTGCTTTTGCCCGCCTTTGACAGAGCGCGTTCAACAGCCTCTTTGTGAAAAATGCTTTCGGCTTTTTCAAAGCTCTCCTGTCCCGCTTTATCGTCGTCATATAAAAAGTCAAATTCCCCCGCAAGAGGTCCTTCGCTTTCAGTAACCCCTCCCACGCCCGCATACCCTATTACGGACGGATTTGAAGGCAGAATTAATGTATTATTTCCGATTCTTTCGGGCATTCTCTCACCTCAGTACAATTTGAAAATATAAGCTATTACTCCGTAAACAAAGGCAGCCGAGCAGCCGTAAGCGATAACAGGTCCAGCTATGGTAAAAAGCTTTGCGCCTGTGCCGAGAATTCTGCCCTCGGATTGAAACTCCATTGCAGGCGAAACCATCGCGTTCGCAAAACCTGTTATGGGTACTATAGTTCCCGCGCCCGCATGCTTTGCGATTTTCGGGAATATCGCCAAGCCTGTCAGAATAGCGGTTATAACAATTAAAGTCATTGATGTGAGCGTTTTTGCGATATCCTTTTCAACAGGAATCATTGAATAAAGCTCGGTAAACGCCTGACCGATACAGCAAACCGTCCCGCCAATTAAAAATGCTTTTATGCAGTCAACTGTTTTCGGTGAATCCGGCGACGCTTTTTTTGCCATTTTTCCGTATTCCTTACCCGTGGTTGCCAAACAAATCACTCCTCGTTTTTATAATTATCTAAAATTCACACTTTATTCATTGACTATACTTACAAATTGAATTAAAATAATTCTGGTGATTGAAATGGCACTGATTGAAATAAAAGATATGTATAAAATCTATAACCCCGGCGAAAACGAGGTTAGAGCCATCGACGGTATTTCGCTTTCAATCGAAAAGGGCGAATTCGTTGCGATTGTCGGACATTCGGGAAGCGGTAAGAGTACGCTTATGAATATGCTAGGTCTTCTTGACGTGCCTTCAAGCGGAACGTATCTTCTTGACGGCGACGATGTTTCGGACCTGACGGATGACGAACAGTCGGAAATAAGAAACAAGCAAATCGGGTTTATTTTCCAGGGCTTTAACCTTATTCCGAGTTTAACCGCAAAAGGTAATGTTGAGCTTCCGCTTATTTACAGAGGCGTTAAACGTGAAGAACGCGAAAGCCTTGCTGTTGACGCTCTGACAAGGGTTGGACTCGAAAAGAGAATGAACCATCTTCCCGCGCAGATGTCGGGCGGTCAGCAGCAGAGAGTAGCCATTGCAAGAGCCGTTGCGGCAAAGCCGCCTATTATTCTTGCAGACGAGCCGACGGGAAACCTTGACAGCCGTTCAGGTGAAGAGGTTATGAAAATTCTTCACGAATTGAATGACGAGGGCCGAACGGTAATTCTTATCACTCACGATAATGAAATTGCGGATAATCCGCTGACAAAAAGAGTTATAAGAATTCACGACGGAAAGATAATTGAAGATATTAAAAAATAAATTAAAACCGTATGCAAACGCATACGGTTTTCTTTTTTACAATGCGCTTTTTCCGCTCTCCTGCCCTATTCTTCTCAGAGAGACCTTTGCGCCGACTTCAAATGACAGTTCGGGCAGAATATTTTGCCAGTTATTTGCATCTTCCTTATATTTTTCTGGCATTTTCAAAAGCAGGACTCTGCCCAGCCGCATACAGTCGTTTTTATTACGGCTCATTTTATAAAGAAAACTTCTTAGTTTTCGGGATAATTCATTTTCAAGCTTTTTCTCAAGCTCTTTCTGCATTTGCACGTCAAGCTCAATGTCGTTTTCACTCGAATACTCAACGCAGTCAACCGTACATTTCAGTTGAACGAAAAATGTTTTCCCGTTTTCTCCGAAAGATACATCCGTTTTGCATTTTGACGTGTAAAATTCAAATGACGCGTCGCCGTTAAAGCTTTCGAGAGTGTAAGTGCCCAGCTTAATCCTGTTAAGCAGCAACATTAAAATCAAGGTATCATCTTCATCGATAGTATCTGTCATTTTGTCGGAATTGAAAACGGCTGCGCCGCTTGACCTCACTTCGATATCATCGCCCGTTTTAACCGTTTTTACTATTGGCAGAAACGCGGATGTAGTCTTTTCGCGGTACATTTTAATAAGCTCATAAATATGAATATTCAGCGAATCGGCACCGTACTGCGAAGTGCTCAGAGATTTTTCAATTTCAACCGCGGGAACACTTTCCCCGACGGCTTTTCCTTTTAACATTTCACCTGCATTGCCTTCGCAAACCGCTACGCATAAGCTCGCGCGGCAGCTTGAATCCCTTGAAAAAAAGTCAATCACATCACGAATCCCATGTTTTGCCTGCTCATTTCCGATAAGAATAATTCTTGTGTGCGTATAAAGCGGCTCCCCGCCTGAGAACGAGACAAGCTTTGAAAACGCCGAGGCAACGCTTTTTCCCTTGAGCGTAAAGTTTTTCACAAGCTTTTCGGGAACCTTTGCTCCGCCTATTCCTGAATAAGTGCCGGTATTGAGAGCCTGAACTGTTATCTCGGTTTCGTTTTCGGAAATATAATCTATGGCAACGCCCTGAACAATAAGACGCTCGTTTATATCATATTTTCTTTCGCAACCCGAAAACAAAAACAGTAATGCAAATACGAATGCTGTTATCTTCTTCATACTCTGTGTGTCCTTTTGGTTTTTATTACCTCAACAAGCGGAATCATAACTGACCCGATAGCCGTCAGAGAAATGAAAATATAAGGTGAGCTGACTGCTTTATGAATTCCGAGATTATAAGAAAATACAAGTGACAAAGAGGAAACGATTATAAAACAAAAAACGAGGGAACGCTTATTATTCATAAAGGAGAATCTGTTTAACTGTTCGTGAGAAATGAAAATAAACACCGAGCATTTTATAAGAATTGAAAAAATCCAGACCGCAGTTATAACTGCGTCAAGACGTTCAAAAAAAGGAAACTTTGCAATTACGGCAAGCGAGTAGAACGGAAAGAGCTGAGTTTTTGCAAATTCGCCCGATACGCCGTTAAGAAAAAAGAACAGCGTAAACAGACTGACTGCAAAAAGGAAAAATGAAACAATAAAACCTCTTTTTATTCTGCCGTTGGTCTTGCTTGCCAGAAAAAGAAATACTGACAATTCAACAGTTCTTGCCGCTGCGAATAATCCGCTTTTAACGGAATTATTTAACGGATAAAAAAAGATCGGCTCAAAGTTATATACATCAATTCTTTGTGTAACGCTAAAAAAAATAGCTGCTACTCCCAACACGGTTATACAAACAAGAATAACATTTCCCCGTGACAGCGCCTCTATACCCAGATATGCGCAGTAAGCACAAACAAGCACTGCAATAACAAGGAAAAATCCCATTTTCTTTTCGGGGTAAATATCGCTGGTAAGAAAAATGTAAAATCTTGAAACGGAAACGCTTGCTGCAAAAATGAAGAAAAAAATATAAAAAGCAGAAAGAACGCGCGACATTTTTTTGCCCGTAACGCTTACGGGAGTATCATTCGGAAACTGCTTAAAAAACAAGACCGACGGAATACAAAAAACGAGAATAAAAATAAGTGCAAAAACGATATTAAGAGTAAAATCGCCGTTTAAAAGTCCGTCTCCGAGTAACGGTGAAAATGTTACGGTTGTAAGCATACGGCAAAGGTAAAGAAGAGCGAAAAGCTGACCTGAGCCGATTTTTGTTTCTCTTGTCATTTTACTTCTCCAATCGCTCAACCTTAAGCACTCTTTTCCCGAGCTTTTTCCATCCGTTTCTGAAAACAACATCTCTGAACGAGCCGATATTTGAAGAAATCAGCGTTGCACTGTACGGAATGTTCTCACTGTTAAGAGCGCAGATGTTTATTACCACCGCTCCGAAGAAAAGTATAATACCGAAAAGTCCCGCAACGCCGCCGACAATAATCATAATAAGACGCAAAACGGAAACGCTTTCATAAATGGGCGAAACCACAAAAGAACCGATTGCCGTAAGCGCTACGATAATAACCATAGGCGCGGCAATTATCCCCGCCGTAACAGCCGCTTCGCCGATTACAAGAGCTCCGACTATGCTTACAGCGTGACCTACGGCTTTAGGCATACGAAGCCCCGCCTCACGGACTATTTCATACATTATATGAACGACCAGAGCCTCTACAGTTATTGAAAAAGGCGTTACATTTTCCTGTACTGCAATTTCAACAAGCAATGCCTGTGAAAGTATTTCCTGGTGATAAACACAAATAGCTACATAAAGTCCCGGCAGCATAACGCTTAAAAAGAAACAAAGAATACGAAGGCAACGGATAAAAAAGGAATAAAACGGTCTGTATGAATAGTCGTCTAGCATCTGAAAATTTTCGGTAAAAAGAAAAGGCAGAAACAGCGCAAACGGACTGCCGTCAGCCATTACGGCAATTCTGCCTTCGTAGAGCTTTGAGCAAAGCGTATCCGGCCTTTCTGTCCTGCCGACTGCCGAAAAAAGGGAAAAGTAATCGGTATCAAGAAAATCAATAAGATAATCCGCAGACAAAAGACAGTCAATTTTAACTTCCGAAAGCGTTTTCTTTATTCTCTTAACTGCCGTTTTATCAACCCTGTCCGAAAGAAAACAGACGCAAACTCTTGTACCCGAGGTCGAACCGATTTTCATTTCCTCAGTTTTAAGACAGGGCGTTTTCAACCTTCGCCTTAAAAGCGCAATGTTATCTGTCAGGTTTTCAACTAAGCACTCCATCGAGCCTCTTTCCTGCACCTCGGAAAAAGGCTGATCGACTCCCCTTTTTTCAAAACCCTGAGCCGAAAACGCCAATGCCTTTTTTAAACCGTCGACAATAAGTATGCAAAAGCCCGAAAACAGAAAAGGAATAATCCCAAGAAGATTTTCCGTTTCTTTTACATCTGCTCCCGAATATGTTTTTTCGGTGATAAGGCGCAAAATGTCATGCGGTTTGATCACAGGCATATTCAGCTCCGTAAGCGGTTTGATGATGCTTTCATTAATAAACAGCGTGTTGCACAATCCGTCACAAAAAACCAGAACGGCATCCCTGCCTGCGATTTTAATTTTTCTGTATAAAACATCGCTGCAGTCCGACAGTTTTTCGCTTATAATGGAAAAGTCGGTTTTTAAATCGCCTGTTAACGCGACGTCTTCATCTCTGTTTTCTTTAACGGGAACAGTCAGTTCTCTTTCGCTCTCTTTAAACGGATTTTTCATTTTTATCACCAGATTTGTTTTAACCGCATTTTTTTGTATTATTCGTTATCTTTCTGTGAAAAATAAGCGGGTAAAGGTTGTGATAATTTGGTCATAGGACTTATAAGATGCTTGATTTTATACGTTGCAATTATAATAACTGTAAGAATAATGGGCAAAAGGCAGTTAAGTCAGTTACAGCCGGTTGAGCTTGTTATTACAATAATGATTTCACAGGTTGCCGTCTTTCCGCTTGAAAACAGGGACACCCCCCTTCTGACCTCGCTTCAGCCGTTTGCGGTATTTCTGTGTCTTGAGATTTTTTCCTCAATTATCAATATGAAAAGCATCGGTTACAGAACTCTTGTTCAGGGGCATTCGGTTGTAATTATAAGAAACGGAGTTATTGACCAGAAAATGCTCAAAGAGCTTCGCCTGACTGTTGACGATCTGCTTGAGGCGCTGAGAAAAAAGGATATTTTTGACATCACGACCGTATCATTCGCATTGTTTGAAACGGACGGAACGATTACTGCGGTTTTAAAAAATGAATATACGCCCGTGCATATAAATGATACGAATTTACCCGTTAAAGCCGACACTCTTAAATGCGCGGTAATATGCGACGGAAAAATAATTGACAAGCAGTTAAAGGAATGTCAGATGAAGAAAAAAGACATTTTAGCTGCCCTTAACAGCAGACGTCTTGAATTAAAAGACGTTCTTCTTATGACAGCCGACAGCGAGGGAAAAATCGATATTATTGAAAAGGAGAAGAATAATTGAAACGCGGACTTGTTGCTATGATTCTGTTTTGTATTTGCGTGGTTTTCTCCGTGTTCTGCACCGAAAAGAGCAGGTCGGAGCTTAAAAATGCAAATGAAAGAATAAATGAAATCCGTCAACTGTGTGAAAGTAAAGATAACGAAAAAGCGCTTGAAAAAGCGGAGAATTTTAAAGATGAATGGGACAAGGGACATTTTATTCTTAAAATATCCGCAAACCGTAATGCGCTTAAAGAAATAGAAACATCCGTAATATTATTGCCTGTCCTTATAGAAAAAGGCAAATCGGATAAAGCTGTTGAACAATGTGAAACTGCGCTTACTGAAATTAAATATATGCTTGACGGTGAAAAAATAAGCTTTGAAAACATCTTTTAAAATACCTTTATAATATAAATATAATATTTACTCTTGAATTCTCAGTTAAAATAGTATAAAATGGGAGTGTTACGTTAGTCGGAAAACCCGACAATAAAGAGAAAAGGATGTATCTTCTCATGGACAAAAAGAACAGTGAAAAAACCGCTGCCGAGCTCTACCGTGAAGAGCGCAAGAAAAGACTTGAAAAAGCAGCTAAAAAGAATGCAAAAAGCTCACCTGAGCTTTCAAAGTTCAGAAAGGGCGTTGCTAAGTTTGTTTCCGTTGTTCTTGTTGCCGCGATTATCCTCGGCAGCGTTTACGGCATTCTGAACTTCTTCGGCGTTCCGCAGAAATTAATGACGATCTCAACGGTTGACGGCGGAAGTCTTAAATCCGAAAAGGTTTCGGTAGCAAAGTTTAACTATTACTACATCAATACATACAATCAGGTTGCAGGCACAGCCAGACAGTATGAACAGTCCTACGGCCAGGGCATGGGTAAAATGTACACTGGCTTTGATTATACTGTCTCCCCCGAGCTTCAGGAATACACGGCAACACAGCTTGAGGGCTTTGTTGACGGTCAGAAAGCTTACTGGTCGGATTATATCCGTATTTCCGCTCTTGACTCCATCCACAACATTGAAGCTATCTACATGGAGGCGGTAAACGAGGGCTACAAGCTTACGGACGAACAGCAGAAACAGATTGACGAAACTATTGAGGACGCACGCTCAAAAGCAAAGGAAAACGATTTCTCGCTCAACCGCTTCCTCATTTACAATTACGGCAAGGGTGTTGACGAGAATCTTCTCAGAGAAGTTATGGAACAGGAATCCGTTGCTCAGAACTACCTTGAAGATAAGCTTGAAGGCTTTAAAGACGCTCAGACTGACGAGGCGATTGAAAAGGAATTCAAAGAGCATAAGTCAGACTACGCGCTTGTTACTTTCAGAGCGTTCTCCATTGCTTCAAATCCCGATATCGACGACGAGATGACCGATGAAGAGAAAGAGGCGGTAAGAGAAACCGCTCTTAAGGACGCAAAGAAAAAGGCGGACTCGGTTGTTAAAACAATTACCGATGAGGAAACATTCCTTGCCGCTGCGAAAGATAATGCAGGCAAAGACTCATTCAATCCCGACTCAACTCTTAACGAGGGCACGACATATGCTTCAGTTCAGTCAACATACGGAACAAACACCGCTGACTGGATTTATGACAGCGCAAGAAAGGTCGGCGACGTCAGCGTAATCGAGGGCTCAGGCCAGTACTTTATAATTTATATGATCAAGCTTC